>Ga0209002_10001138_pt1 | contig 21494 bp, 22 predicted proteins | sample Rifsed16ft2_FD_184010 | JGI IMG/M metagenome (GOLD analysis project Ga0209002, IMG submission 184010) | Soil microbial communities from Rifle, Colorado, USA - sediment 16ft 2 (version 2) | ecosystem: Environmental > Terrestrial > Deep subsurface > Rock core/Sediment | place: Rifle, Colorado... | reverse complement strand
GACGCGGGCTGTGTCGTTTCTGCGCCCTTGCCGTCCCTCTCGGGACCCCCGCTTGCACGGGGCCGCCGTGGTTCGGAGGGGGGACTTTCCTCAGCGCCCCGAGGGCACCGTCGGCCGTCCACGGCCTCCTGGCTTCGCAGGTACCAAAACTGGAGCCATATTTGGAGGTTCCGCCTCTCGTCCAGATGATTTGTGTACGCCAGGTCTCTATATCGTCTCTATCTCCGTTGAAACATCTCGATCCAAACGCCATGAGCAAGATCCGATGGAACGAGTAGGCTTCTCCCATAGGCACCGGGGTAGGGAACAATTCGCTGACCGGTACCCTCGATCACACGGCGCGCCGCCAGAAGGTTCCTTACCTCGATGCTCAGGCCCATCACTCCTTCGCCACGGCCCTTCACGAAAGAGGCAACGACCCCACGCTCGTCGGAAGGCTGGAGGAAGAGAATCCTTCCGGCTCTACCATTGACCTCCATACCGACGGCGCCGAGCCTCCGTACCTTTCTCCTCCTGCCTCGGAGCAGTCCGATGGAAACGTATCCCCTGGTCGCCGATTCCAGGTCTCTAACTGCAATCCAGACGCACCGAATTGCCCTCGCCGTGTTGTCGTGTTGGAGCCAGAGCCGGAACTGGCGGCTGCTTCGCTGCTCTCGGGAGCGCCTCTTCATGAAAGGGGAGACTTCGGAGAATGCAACGACCCTTGTTGGGCTTCCTTCTTCTCCCCTGCTGGCACGATCAGCCAGGTCGAAAAAGCCATCAAACACCAGATACCAGAAGGGAACTTTTCCCCGGAGAAGAAAAGGCGCGGGCTGCGGGTCGCTGACCCTGTAACCGTGTCTCCTTAAGCTGACCACCTTCGCCGTCGCCGATGGGACATGCAGCACCAAGTGAAGGGCGCCTTCGTGTCTCTTCAAGAATTCGACGGCCCTCGGGCGCTGCCGAACCGCGTTTCTTCGATTGTGCACGGCACGGAATTCGAGAACCGGGCCGTCTTGAAACAGAATCTCGGCAACGGCGAGCCCGCTGGGGAGCGGGTAGACGTCCGCTTTCGAGGGAACTCGAAAGCCGAGTTTTCGGTAGTCATCGAGTACGATATCCATGTTCGTAACGTAGACGTTGACTTCGGCGAAGCGGGGGACATCTCGGCCGTGCATGTATGAAGTCTTCTGCGCCGACGCGGCGCTTGGCGCGTGCATCTACCCTCGCCTTCTTCGCTCTTGTGTCAGGTACCGAGGTCCATCGCTTAGACGGGAACCTAGCCACGCGGCCTGCCAAGAGGCGACGCTCTCTACAGGAACGCCGCTTCAGCGACCGTCGCCTCGTCTCACGGCCCCGACCTTCCAGAGGTGGCCGCAGATTCTTATGGCGCGCCCGAATCCGCCCGGCCAGTGGCCCCGGACCGGAACGTGCTCCTCGCGAACAGCATCTACCACCTCGCGAACGATGCGTCCGTGACGATTATGGCGGGGCAAATCACCGTGCTCCAACGAGAACTTGCATTTGGGTACGTCGACACGGGCCTCCTCACTGCGGTCGCGCTCCTCGTCACCGTCGTCGCACAGATCGCGTTCGGCCACATGGCGGACCGTCGGGAGCCGGGTCGGTTCCTTGCGCTCGGCATCGCGTTCCTCGGCCTCGCGTCTCTCGCGATTACGACGGCCGTGTCCTTCCTCCCGTTCCTCGCCCTCGTCGCCGTGTCCCGCATCGGCGCCGGGTTCTACCATCCCGTGGGAATCAGTTGGATCGCGCGCGCGTACGCGGCCAGAGACCTCGACCGAGCCATGGGGTTCCAGAGCTCGTTCGGGGACGTCGGAGTGATCCTCGGCATCGCGAGCGGAGCTCTCCTCGGGAGCGCTTTCGGATGGAGGGCACCCTTCCTCCTCTGGGGCGTCCTGAACCTCGTCGCGGTCGCGATCGGGGTGGGCCTCCTCCGGGGTCGGTCAAACATGAGCTCGCACGGATCGGAGCCGAAGGTTCGCGTTGCCTATCGATCCGTGCTGCACGACGTCCGCTACTGGATCTTCCCGATTGCGATCGGCGGCGCTGCGTTCAACATCATCGCGAGCTTCGGTCCTGTCCTGGTGAAGGACGGCTTCGGGCAGACGGACGCCGTGGCGGGCGTGTCGATCGCCCTGTGGATCCTCGCGGGAAGCGTCGCTGCCTTCTACTTCGGCCGGCTCAGCGCACGGTTCGGCCGGTACCGCGCCCTCCTCGGCGCCTACCTCGCTCTCACCATCGCAACCCTCGCCGCGGCGATGACGGGCTTCGGGGTCGCGATCGTGGCCCTTTGGACTCTTGGCTCCGCTCTGTTCATCACGTATCCGGCCGTCTTCTCGTTCATTTCGGAGGCGAGCCGGGAGCGTGTCCAAGGGGCTGCCTTCGGCGTGATCTTCGGATTCCAACTCGTCGGCGGGGCCGCTGCGACGTACGCGTCGGGATTCCTTGCGGAGGCTCTCGGGAAGAATCCGACGATCCCGTTCTTCGTCGCAGCGGTCCTCTGCGGAACCTGTTTCCTTTATCTCCTCGCGGTCCGGTCGAGAGCGAGGACCGCCGAACACACGCCTTCCGTCGCTGACCCTCAGCGATAGGCTGCGAGGTCACCCTTCCTCGTGTGGACCTGTGTCCGTCCGTCGGGGTAGATGTGGACGACGCCGTGCGCGGCCGCGACGAGCGCGTTCGACACGTAGCGTCGGTGGCATCGGAAAAACACCGCCTCCGCGCACATGATCGCGATGTCGTGCTTTCGGAGGAGATCGAGGAACCGTTCGATTGGGTGCGTGCTGTGACCGATCGTCCAGACCGTAACGACCATCCGCTCACCTCGGGGCAACAGGTCGCGCCTTGGCCCGCGCCGCGACGGTCAAGAGAATCCCGACCATCACGGGGATCACCCCTTCTTGTGCGAGGACCCGACCGGGTCGGAGTATGAGGAGTATCGAATAGAGAATGAACGAGACGAGGCCGGCCCCGGTGCCGAGGAGGATGAGAATCTTCCCCGGGCGCACGCGGTCGCGGTGGAACAGCCACCCGCCAATGAATACGGCGATTCCGCCGAGGGACGCAATCGAGACGAAGACGAACGCGACGGCGAGGAGCAATGGCCGGGGTCCAAAGAATTCTACGAGGAGTTCGAAAAAATGACCAACGCTTCGTGCACCCGTCCATCCGACGAGGAGGAACAAGACGCCAGCGATTACCGCGAGGATCGCCGCACGGTCGTTGCCCCTAAGACGACGCCCCCGCATCGCAGGTCACGACCCGATTACACGGCGGAGCGCTTCGAGGTTCTCCGTTCTCCGATCGAAGTAGGCCCGCACCGACGAGAGGAGGGAGGTCAGGCCCCCGGATACTGCTGCCTTCAGGTCCTTCGGGTGGAGCGCACCGGACCGGTACGAGCCGGCGAGGGGGGCGAAGTCCGCGAACGCAACGTCTCCGCCGTACTTCGCGGAGCGTTCGACCCGGAGCGGGCCGTGTGGCAGCAGGATGATCCGCGCGACTTCCGTGACGAAGTTCCCCTCCGTTTCGTTCGGCGGGCAGAAGGCCTTGTCAATCTTCTTCGCGATCTCCTCCGGCGGGTCGTGGATGAGGATCGCGCCCTCGGGTTTCGACTTGCTCATCTTCGCGTCGATCGCGTCCATCCGGCCGCCCCCTTTGAGGCCAATCAGTAGCGGGGTGTGGAGGGCGATGACCCGCTTCCACCCGAGCTTCGGTGCGAGGTCCCGATAGAGCATGTGCGCGTGCCGCTGGTCCATCCCGCCGAGGGCGAGGTCGAGGTCGAGTCGGTGGATGTCCGTTACTTGCATCGCAGGGTAAATGAGCATCGAGGCGTCAAGGTCCGCGTCCTCCTCCTTCCGGCCCATGATCGTGAGGGCACGCTTGATTCGGGCGACGCTCGCGCGCTTCGACATGCGAATCACGTCCGCCCAGTACGCGGGTGTGCTCACGAGGTCGCTCGCGGACACGAACCGGACGCGGTCCGGGACGCCAAGGGCCCGGAACGCGTCTTCGAAGTAGCGAGCAGAGATACGGATCACGTCGAGGTCGCCCCCGAGTTTGTTGTTGATCATCGCATGCCAGTCCGCCAGGAGGAACGTGAAGTCGAAACCTGCGGCGACGAGGTCCTTGATCTTCCCCGCGATCGGAACGCCGCTCCCGATGTGGACGTAGCCGCTCGGCTCGTAGCCGACGTACGCCTTGGGTTGCGCCTCCCGGTCGAGGAGGGCGACGAGCTCGTCGCGGGTCACGATCTCCTCGACTCCGCGCGCGACGAGCGAGAGCCGCGACTCCGTGGACATGGGTCTACGAAGCAATCGGCCCGATAAAAGCCTTCTCGGCCTACTTCACCTTCCCCCTCACCTTGCGGGCCGTCGACTCGACGGCTTCCGCGGACGCCTTCACGGTCTCCTTCGTAACCTCGAGGCCCTTGCCGACGGGCTGGGCTTCCACGACGGTCTTCGCTTCGAGCGTTTCTCCATAAACTGCCGCAACCCGGATGGCAACGCTGCCCCACTGCACGCCGTTCGGCGGATGGAGCACGGTTCGCGTTTGCCGTCGGAGTCCGGAGAACGAACACGCTCTGCGATGGACGATCACTTTCGAAAAGATTCGCCACCAAAGTTATATGTGAACCTGGACGCTACGCGCGCCCAATGCGCAGGGCCGCCGTGATTGCCGTCGCAATCCTCCTGGCCCTCCTCCCGGCGGTGCGCGCGGTCGACGACCCCCGCGACCCCGGACGGCTTGGCAATATCATCAGGGTCCTCCCGGCGCCGCAGCTTGCGCCGGGCGATTCCGGCGTCTTTCGGTTCAACTTCACGAACTCGTACCAGCACGAGATGCGGAACTCGAGCCTCAACGTCTCGATCTACCAGTACGCGACGATCGAGGAGACGCTCCCTGTGGACGCGAACTGGCGGTGGGAGTTCCCGAAGATCCGCGAGAGCAACGGGCGGGAATACGGGATCCTTGGGCCCACGGACGTGCTCGCTCCAGGAACGTCGCGCGCCCTCAACTTCACGATCCTGACGTCGACGGACATGCCCCATGGATCCGTGTTCGCTCAGGCCGCGTACTTCCTCCGGTTCTGGCTCGAGTTCGACATCGACAACGGGACGGGCGAGGAGCACTACGTGATGGCCTCGAAGGGATACTTCACGCAGAACCAGTGGGATGAAGCGCGGACGATCTTCGACCCGCGGGAGTGCACACCCTACAACGAGACGAACCGGTGCTTGGGGAACCTGAACCTGACCCGCCTCGGCGTCGACGGCGTTCTGCCCGACTCTGCATTTGGGGTCAAGGAGCCAATCCCGATTTGGCCATTCTATGCGCTCATCGCCGCCACGGGCTTCTTCCTCGTCCTCGCGTTCCTGTTCTGGGTCGAGGAGAACCCGGGACAGTACCCGCGGATCGAGCGGCGTTGGCTCGTGTTCAAGGGCCGCCTCCGCCGCCGCGTGCGGATACCGCGAAAGCGGGACATCTAGACGCGCGTCCGCCCCTAACCGACGCGATGAAGTCCAATTCAGCGGAACCTCCTCGACAACCATATTGGGACACCCGTGGAACGGAAGGTTTTTACCGCGCGCGACCCTCGGCGCGGCAATGGCCCAGCCGTCTACGCTTCCTCGCATGGTCGCGTTCTGGTTCTATTCACTCCTCCTCGGTGCGGGCATCGCGTTCTACTTCGCGTGGGGCGTCCTCTTCAACTCCTGGAACCTGTTCGAACCGAGGAACATGGGCGCGTACGCGGTCACGGTCGCCCTCGTCGGCTTCGGGATCGTCGGAATGCTCCTGTATCGGACGCCTCAGTAGGCCTTGGCGGCGTAGAGAACATCCGTCGCGGGCCGCCCGCACACGATGCAGGACCCGGATGCGGCCTCCTTCTCGTACGACGTCCCCAGCACATCCATCCCTGTGCCCTTCGTGATCGCGAGGCCGCACTCCTCGCGGCCGCACCACCCCATCCGGCTGATCCCATCGTGGGCGTCCTCGAGGCGGGTGATCATCGCGATGTTCTCCTTGAGCATCGCCTCCGCGCGGGCGTACAGGTCGACCTGCATTCGGTCGAGAACGGTGTGGAGCTGCGCGGCGAGTCCCGCCACGGCGAGCGAGCGCTTCTCGCCCGTGTCCCGGCGCACGACCAGGACCTCCCCCTTCGCGAGGTCCTTCGGGCCGAGCTCGAGGCGGAGCGGCACTCCCTTCGCCTCCCAGTGATAGAACTTCTCGCCGGGCCGCACGTCCCTTTCGTCCAGGTGCACGCGCAGCGACCCCTTCAAGGACCCGTAAAGTTTCCTCGCCGCCTCCAGGATCTCGGACTGCCGGCCCTTCTCGAGGATCGGCACGATCACCGCCTGGACCGGAGCGACTGCGGGCGGGAGGACAAGCCCTTTCTCGTCCCCGTGGACCGCAATGATCGCACCCGGGATCCGCTCGCTCATCCCGTCCGTCGTCTGGTGCACGTACTTCCGGGTCCCGTCGACATCCTCGAACATCACATTGTACACGCGGGAGAAGTTGTCCTTGTAGTGGTGGAACGTCGCGACTTGGAGGGTCCGCCCCGTCGGAAGGAGCGAGTCCGCCCCGAGAGTGAAGTGCGCGCCCGGGAACTTGTCCCACTCCGGCCGCTTCGAGATCATCGTCGGGAGGCAGAACCGCCGCATGAGACGCTCGTGGATCGCGAGATCCTCCCGGATCTGCGCCTCCGCCTCTTCGTACCTTGCATGGGCCGTGTGGGATTCGAAGAAATGAATCTCCCGCACGCGGAGGAACGCCTTCGTCATCTTCGTTTCGTATCGGTACGTCGCCACGATCTGGTACACCTTCAGCGGGAGGTCCGCATGGCTCCGGACCCACAGCGCGAACATCGGATACATCGAGGTCTCGCTCGTCGGCCGGAGGACGAGCCGCACGTCGAGCGGGTTCTTCCCGGCGTGAGTGACCCAAAATACGTCGGACTCGAACCCCTTCACGTGGTCCGCTTCTTTTTGGAACTCCGTCTCCGGGATCAGGAGGGGGAAATTCACCTCACGGTGGCCCGTCCCGTCGAACTCCTCCCTCCACGCCTCCTCGACGAGCCGCATCATCGCCCAGCCGTACGGGAGCCAGACGTCCATCCCCTTCACGGGGTACCGCTTGTCCCGGAGCTCCGCCTTCTCGATGACGTCGCCGAACCATTCGCTGAAGTCCTCTTCCTTCCGCATCGAGCGAACCCGCGACGCCGAGGGCGACTTAATAGGATTGCGGTGTGCGCAGCGGGCCTAGAACCGATGCCCGCACCGGAAGCACTCGGCGTCCCCCGCGTCGACGGCAGTGCCGCACTGGGGACATCGCTTCGTCGTCGAGGCGGGAGGCGGTGGCGGCGCGACGGGCTGTGATGAGATCGTGGGCGGCGGGGCCTCGACCTCCGGCGGGGGAGCCGTCGGGGGCGCCTCCCTCCTCCGCAGTCGCAGGAACACGAAGAGGAGAATCCCAATCACGGCCGCGATGGCCGCCACTCCCGCAGCAATCAGGGTGAGGTCGAACGCGGGTCGAATCGCGAACGGCTGGCTCACGGCCACGCTCGCGACCCCGTTCCCATCAATCACCGTGACCCGGATGCGGACATCTCCGGCGTCGATGTTCGGGGCGATCCACGTGACGCTCGTCGCGCCTTGCAGCGGCCCACCGATCCGGCCGTTCCCTGCGGAGGAGCTGTAGTTCACGTACACGATGAGATCGCCGAGTGCCGTCTCCGGATCGCTCATCGTCCACGCGATTGGAACCGGGGCCCCGGGCCGGAACTCTTGCCCCGCCGTCGGGGAGGTGACGGTCACCGCGGGTACGGCGTTCGCCGCCACGGAGAACGTGAACAGAACGCGCGCCAAGGGGTGGGGCGGGTCGCTGAGATCCGTTCCCGTGCTGTCGACCACGACCGTGTAGATCGTGCCGACCGCGAGGATGTTCAACGGAATCGTCACAGTGTCATCGAGGAATGTCGTGTTCGACCAGAGGAACGTCTTCGTTGCGGGTCCGGGGTCCGGAGCGATGGAGAACGCCGATTCCACGGACGCACGGTTCAGCGACTCCGAGAACACGATCGTGATGTCCTGGTCCGGGGCAACGTTCCCCTGCAGGTTCGCCGGGATTGTGCTCAGCAGGGTCGGGGCGGTGCTATCGATCACGAACTCGAGGACGGATTCCCCGCATCCGACAAGCCCGTCGGTGTCCTGCCCGCACACGCGGATGCGGACGGTGTCCGAATCGATCGTCGGAACGGACCACGGGAGGACGTTCGGATTCGCGGTCCCCTGACGGTCCGCGACGATCGCGTTCGGAAAGCCGTCCGTCCCGCCAAGGGTCGAGTACGCAACGTCCACCGTGAGCGCGGTATTCGCGTCCTCGAAGTCCGACATGTTCCATCGGATTTCGTGGGGCGAGCCGCCGGACCAACGCTCCCTGCCCGCGGGGGCGGTCACGGAGACGACGGGAGCGCGGCCCTCCTCGGGCCCGATCGCAAAGTCGCTTCCCGCGTTCGTGTCCGCGCACGCTGCGTTCCGGCGAATCTCCTCGCCGATCCCAGGCGCGGGCGCGTCCGACATGATCGTGTTGCCCGGCTCCCAGGTCAGCGCGCCTCCGCCGCCCGTTGCGTTGAATTCGACTCGGTCGACGACGACGTCGAGCCCGCCATTCGACGCGCCGGCTCCGCCGGGGTTCCGGAAGACGAGCTTGAGAACGTCACCGTTCGGACCCAGATAGGTCGTTGAGCCGAGGTTTACGAATGTGCGGCTTCCTGCGCCCACGGTTCCCGTGAGGAACACGACGGGCCCGACGAAGCTCCCGGGGATGTCCTTCTGGACGTAGTAGCTCGCGAGGTTCACGACAGTATTCGTTGGGTTGCACACGTATGCGTACTGGGCCAGGCCGTCCCCAGGGCGAGTCGTGATGCCGAAAATCTTCACGAGCCCGGGTTGCTTGTTCGCGATAGCCCAGGCGAGGTCGATGTTCTGGACTTCGCCGGAGGTCCACGGTGCCCGTTGCTGGAAGACCTCTCCGCTCGTCGTGAGGTCGCCATGGACGAACATCACGTTGTTCCCGGGATCTCCCCCTTCCTTGATCGATGGGGTCTCGGAGGTCCCCCCGACGTAGTAGTTGCCCGCGACCTGGACCGCGTACGCCCCGTCCACGCGGTACGTCGCCGTGAGGTTCGAGTAGTCGACGCCGTCGATGAACGTCCGAATCGGGTTGTTCGCGGGGAGCGCCACGCCCGCATCGTCTTGGGCGAACCCGAACGCTTCGAACGGCGGGAGAGGGGGCGCTCGAACAGGGGGCGCGGCGGATGCGAAAATCACGAGCGCGAGGAGGATCGTGGCCAGGACGACCCCGGGCGACCCGCCTCGCAACGTGCCTCCTCCCTTAAAACGTCAATGTCCGTCGTCCTTCATGTTTCCGTCCGTTATAAATACGTTCCCGAATCGACGGCGACGTGTCAACCAGGATGAAAGGTTCTTAGTCATCGTAACGTTCTGCGACGCTTCCGGAGAATGAGATGGCACGGGAAATCGTGGAGTGCGTTCCGAACTTCAGCGAGGGACGCAGGAAGGAGGTCGTCGACCGCATTGCGGCGGCAATTGCGAGAGTGCCGGGAACGAAACTCCTCGACACGGAGATGGATGCGAACCACAACCGCGCCGTGATCACGTTCATCGGGGGCCCAACGGCGGTCGCGGAGGCCGCGTTCTGCGGCGCACAGGAGGCCGTGAGTCTCATCGACCTGACGACGCACCGGGGCGAGCACCCGAGGATCGGCGCGCTCGACGTGTGCCCGTTCATCCCGATTGCTGGCGTCACGATGGAGGACTGCGTCGCGATCGCGCGCGCGGTCGGAGATCGGATCGCCCGCGAGCTCAAGGTGCCCGTGTACCTGTACGAGGAGGCCGCCACGAGACCCGACCGGCGGGCCCTGCCGGATATCCGGCGCGGCGAGTTCGAAGGCCTCCGGGACGAGGTCAAAACGAACCCGGACCGGGCGCCGGACTTCGGTCCGCGGGAACTCCATCCCACCGCGGGCGCGACCGTCGTCGGCGCGCGCGCACCGCTCATCGCCTTCAACGTGAACCTCGGCACCCCGGACGTGAACATTGCGAAGAAAATCGCGGCGGCGGTTCGGGAATCCGGTGGAGGGCTCCGGTTTGTCCGCGCAAAGGGCTTCGAGCTGAAGGACCGCGGGATTGTCCAGGTTTCGATGAACATGACGAACTACCACGCCACGCCCCTGTTCCGCGCGTACGAATTCATCAAGGCGGAAGCCGAACGCTATCGTGTGGCGATCGTCGGGGCCGAGATCGTCGGCCTTGTGCCCCTCGGCGCGATCTCGGACGTCGCTTCGTTCTACGTGACGCTCGAGAACTTCAAGATCGATCAAATTCTGGAGACGAGGCTGTGGGACTAGCGGACCGGAGCGTGAGAGATTTCCTCGAGGCCGTCGCCTCCGCGAACCCGACCCCGGGGGGCGGGAGCGTCGCCGCGCTTTCGGGAGCCCTCTCCGCCGCCTTGAGCCGCATGGTCGCCGTCCTCGCGATCGGGAAGCAGGGATACGAGAACGTGGAGGAGGAGCTGCGACGACTCGAATCCCGCGGGCAGGAACTCCAGGAGCGTCTCCTCCGGCTTGTCCACGAAGACGCGGCCGCCTACGACGCCGTCGTTGCGGCGATGCGGCGACCGAAGACGACCGAGATGGAACGGGAGGGGCGCGTGAACTCGATTCAGTCGGCCTACCTCCACGCGACGGAGGTGCCGCTCGACACGATGGAAGCCTGTTCAGAGGCGCTCGAGATCGCCCTCATCGCAGCGGAGAAGGGAAACCGAAGCGCAGTCACGGATGCCGGGGTCGCGGCGCTCCTCGCCCAAGCCGGAGTTCGAGGTGCGAGCCTGAACGCGCGGATCAACCTCGCTGCACTCCGGGACCACGCGGTTCGCGCTCAGCTCGAAGAACGGCTCGCCGCGATCATCGAGCAGGCGGACAAGGTCGGCCGCGAGGTCATGGCCCTCGTCGAGGGGCGGTTGTGAGGACGACCGGCCACCCTACGGACGCTGCATGGGCCCCGGCGTCAACGGCGTCGTGGCGGACGGCGTCGGGGCCGTTCCCGCGGTGTACTTGATCACGGGGCAGCCATCCGGACCGATGTCCAAGGAGACGATTCGGAGCCGGCCCCGCCCAACGAGCATCTCGAGGTGCGCCTGGAGAATCGTCGTGGGCAGCCGTGTCAGGATGAGGAAGTCCTGGAGGGTCCGCTCCCGCGATGCTGCGTGAGAGATAATCTGCTTCCCGACGGGGTCGAGCCCGTCGTCGCGCTCCCCATACGTCTTCGCGGCGATCCGGCGGGCGAGATCCTCGAACGCGCTGACGACGTTGTTCCCGGTCTTCGCGCTCGTCATGTAGCAGGGCGCGTTCTTCTGGCGGCCGACCTCGAGGGCTTCGACGAGGACGTCCTTCGACGGCGGCAAGTCAGACTTATTGAGGAGAATCTGTATCGGAGTTTCCGCCGAAACCTGGCGGCTGAGGTCGATCCACGCGTTCATGGGAGCGAGGGTCCGCGGGTCCGTCACGTCGACCACGACGACGACGGCCTTGGCACCGCCGAGGACCGTGTCGAAGAGCGTCGGCCGGAGGAACTCCTCCCCCATCGTGTCCCACAGCGTGAGGTCGACGCGGACGCTTCCGACCTGCGGAAACTCAAGTTCGACAACCCGCTTCACCACCTTCGTGCCGAGGGTGATTAGGTACTGGTCGTCGAAGGCATCCTGAACGTACCGCCGAATCAGGGATGTCTTCCCGACACCGGTCCCCCCGACCAGGCACACCTTGGCCTTCCACTGGGCGGTGGGATCGTCTGCGCTGACCGCCATGACGGGGGACGATTTTCGAAGGGCACTTGAAACTTGGCGAGCCAGTTATCCGTGGCGATATTTTGCCGGTGGCCAGGTGCGGGCCGGTATCGGCCGGTGGAGGAGACTCGAACCGCGGGGAAAGCCTTTACCGGCCCGCCGTCATTCGCACGGTGTTCCCATGGAGCGGATCAAGGCGACCCGGGGGCCCACCCTTCGCTGCAAGGGTTGGCGGCAGGAGGCGATCCTCCGGATGCTCGAGAACAACCTCGAAAACGCCGAGAAGCCGGAGGACCTCATCATCTACGGCGGGACCGGGAAAGCCGCCCGGAATTGGCCGAGCTTCCACAAGATCGTCGAGACCCTCACGATGCTCGCGGACGACGAGACCCTCCTCGTCCAAAGCGGGAAGCCCGTCGCCGTGTTCACGACGCACCCCGATGCACCCCGCGTCCTCATCGCGAACGCGAACCTCGTGCCCCGCTGGTCGACGTGGGAGAAGTTCTACGAGCTCGAGAAGCTCGGACTCATCATGTACGGCCAGATGACCGCGGGGGGCTGGTCGTACATCGGCTCCCAGGGGATCATCCAAGGCACGTACGAGACACTCGCCGCGTGCGCGCGACAGCACTTCGGCGGTTCCCTGCAGGGACGCCTCGTCCTCACCGGGGGCATGGGCGGCATGGGCGGCGCGCAGCCTCTCGCCGCAAAGATGAACGAGGCGGTTTGCCTCGACGTCGAGGTCGACGAGCGACGGATCATGAAGCGCGTCGAACGCGGGTACTGCGATATCCTCGTGCGGGACCTCGACGAGGCCCTCGATCTCGTGAACGACTCGAAGATGGAGGGCACGCCGTGCAGCATCGGCCTCGTCGGAAACTGCGCGGAGGTCCACCCCGAGCTCGCGCGACGCGGCGTGATTCCGGACGTCGTGACGGACCAGACCTCGGCCCACGACCCGCTCGGGGGGTATATCCCAAAGGGTCTCTCCGTGAAGGAAGCCGCGGACCTCCGAGTTTCGGACCCGAAGGGATACCTCCGGCGGAGCTACGAGTCGATCGCGATCCACGTCCGGGCGATGCTCGCGTTCCAGAAGCGAGGCGCCGTCGTGTTCGAGTACGGGAACAACATCCGGGGCCACGCGTTCGAAGCGGGCGTGACGGACGCGTTCGACATCAAGGGATTCGTCCCGCTCTTCATACGTCCGATGTTCTCCGAGGGACGCGGGCCGTTCCGATGGGTCGCGATCTCCGGCAACCCGGACGACATCCTGAGGACGGACGAGGTCGTGGTCCGGGAGTTCAAGGACAATACGGCGCTCGTCCGGTGGATCCGCCTCGCGGAGAAGTACGTGCCCTGGGAAGGATTGCCCTCGCGGGTGTGTTGGCTCGGCTACGGCGAGCGGGCCCGGTTCGGGACGATCATCAACCGAATGGTCCGCGATCGCACCTTGAGTGGCCCGATCGTCATCACGCGGGACCATCTCGACGCGGGGTCCGTCGCCTCCCCGTACCGGGAAACGGAGGGGATGAAGGACGGCTCCGACGCGATCGCGGACTGGCCGATTCTGAACGCGCTTCTCAACACGGCGGCGGGCGCGGACCTCGTCGCGGTCCACAACGGCGGCGGGGTCGGGATCGGCTACTCGACCCACGCCGGCGCGCTCCTCGTGTGCGATGGCACGCCGGAGGCGGAGCGGCGGATCCAGAGGGTCCTCACGACGGACCCGGGCCTCGGCGTCGTTCGCCACGCGGACGCAGGCTATGAGGAGGCACTCCGGTTCGCGGCCGAGCACGGTGTTCGAATGCCAATGCGGGAGTGACCGCCATGGCCCACCCACGCCTCGCCGTGGACGGAGTCCTCCTCTTGGAGGGACGTCTCCTGACGGTCCTTCGAGGGAACCCGCCGTTCCGAGGGATGCACGCGCTCCCGGGCGGGAGGGTGGAGCTTGGTGAACCGATTGAACTCGCAATGCGGCGGGAGTTCGAAGAGGAGACGGGTCTCGTGGTGGAAATCGCCGGGTTGGTGGGCGTCTACTCGAATCCCGGGCGAGACCCACGCGGGCACACCGTGGCGATTGCGTACGCACTGCGGCGCGTGGGAGGGAAGCTCGGCGCAGGATCCGACGCCGCCCAAATCGAGCTCGTCGATCCCCACCATCTTCCGCCGATGGCGTTCGACCACGCAGACATCGTGCGGGACTTTCTCGAGGGTGGGCAGCGCTATGACTAGAGCTCCGCGCCCCGGTTCCGCCACACGCGCTTCGCGCGGCCCGGAACCCAACCAATCACGAGAAGGAGCAGGGAGACGAAGGCAAACAGGGCGAGGCCGTCGGGCGTGATGAGCGGCGCCGCGCGCTGCGAGGCGAACACAATTCCGAACGCCGCGAAGCGACCGATGCATGCCGCCGTGCTTGCGGCAAGGCCCGCGCGGTTGCCCGCCTTGACGCTCACCCAGATCAGGAACGTAGCGACGACGATGAGAAAGATCGCGGACAGGAAGAACGGGAAGATGTACGTCTCCGCGCCGACGAGGACGGGCACAGTGAACACCCCCAGGATTCCCGCCACGATCGCGAAGACGGAGCGATACGCGACGCCGTATCCGTAGAGCTCGCGGTACCGTCGCGCGACGACAACGGGGTCACCGAGCGACGCCACTGCCGCGTTTACGTTTCCACCATCTGCGCCGACGGAGTCGACGAGGTGGCTCCGAAGCTCCCGCACGATGTCTTTCCGCACTCCCGCGTCCATCCCCGTGAGTCCGCGCCGGACCTGTTCGACGTACGCGTCGACGGACGTCATCGCGCCGCCTCCAGGACCCTCCGAGCGCTCGCGGTGAGCCGTTCCCACAACTCGCGGCCCTCGCCCAACGCGCGACGCCCCTTCTCCGTGATTCGATAATACTTCCGGGGATTCCCGCTCTCCGGCTCGACCCAGCGGCTCTCCACGAAGCCCCGCTCCTCGAGCCTCCGGAGCGCCGGATACAAGGTTCCCTCCTTCAGGTCGAAGAATCCGTCCGATCGTTCTCGGAGCTCCCTGATGATCTGGAACCCGTACTTCTGTTCCTTCGCGAGGAGTGCGAGTAGACATAGTTGCACCGATCCCTTCTTCAGTTCTGCCGTCCACTCCGGGGAGATCTCAGCCATGGGTCCGCGCGCGTATTTCCACCGGCGTATTTCCGTCTGCCGCCCTTGGAGGACCGACCCTGGATCCTCCCCAGAAAGGAAGAATGGGGAGGCGGGCTACTTCGCCCGCCGTCCCCTTGCTCGCACCAGGACCGCGGCCCCCATGGCAATCCCCGCAATGGCGACCTGGATTGCGAGCACCGTGAGTGGCGTCAGGTTCAGCGCGCCCGGGAACGACCACAGGAACGACGACGCCTCAAGGCCGGGGTCGTGGAAGATCGACGCACCCGCAGGGTAGATGAACGCCCCGCGGATCGCGAAGCCCGCGAACCCGGCCCCGCCATGTCGCGCGAGGAACCCTTCCCCGCCTTGGACCTGGAACAGCATCGTCGTCTCTACGCCGTCCACGGTGACGTTGCTCTGCCACAGAAGGCGGCCGATGCGGTCCCAGTCGTCGTCGAAGTACACGACGTCCTTCGTGAGCAGGGTTGGACGCTCCGCGAACCTGTCGTCCTCGTGGTGGCGGAACTCGCCCCCGTCTGTCGCGTTCATATGGTACGCGAGGTGCAGGAATCGCGCGACACGGTCCGGCACATAGTGGCCGACGAACGCGCGCGTCTCGAGCGCGAGGCGGTTGTCCGGGGATGCGAAGTCCCAGCCCTCGATGAGGTGGTCGTACTTCGCGCCCATCGCGACGGCCTCGCCCGAGAACGTGCGGTTCTCCAGTCGCTCAACGGCAGTCACCGGGTACGGAAGTCCTTCCTCGACTGTGACCTGCCACCACGGCACTTCACCGGAGAACTCGCGGACGTTCACCCGAAGGTGGAACGTGAACGCGATTCGCTCCACGGCCCCGTCATCGGGCGTCCCGGGTCGGATCTCATGGACCGCCCGATCCCAGACGAGCCCGTATCCGAGGTCCTCCGTATACACGGTGAAGTTCACCCACGTCGTCTCACCGACCACCTCGGTCGTGGGTTCCGTCGCCGACCATGCGGTCACCAAACGGCTGGCCTTCACAGGCACGTCGTTGAGTCCACTGATATTCAGTGCGCGGAAGTTCAACAGGCCGTCTCCGCTCCGGTCCTCGAACTCGATCAAGGCATCCATGCTCTGACCGAAGATCGTGAAGACCGGGAGGTTCCGGGTCGCGAGGTAGTTGCCCTCCGCGTCGTAGATGTCAACGCCTCCGAGGTACCGCTTGTACTCAGCAAAGACGTACACCTTGTTCGGCGTATCGATCGTTCCATACACCACTCCGACACGCGCGTCGCCCGCGCGCACGGTGATCCAGTCGCCGCCCCCGAGCCGGTCCGTCGAACCGGTCTCGACGACGGGCATCAAGTCGCGTTCCTGCGCGCTCGCGAGGCCTGCGAAAGCCATTGAGGCGCCGAGCATCGAGAGCACGACCAGCGCGGCCACGAATCCCTTCATCTTGTACACCGTCCCTTACGTCGTGAACCACATAGGCTCGCACAGTGCATAGTGATGCTATGTATTAAAACCACCGACTCCTTTTTCAGATCCGCGAACTGGACGCGCCCTCTCCGCGGGTCGCGATGCCCTCTTCACTGAGGATAGCGCTCGAGCGACGGGACTCCTTCAAGTGGCAGGGCGACGGGGGCGTCCGAGCGATCCGAGGCGGCGTCGCGGCGGGGCACTGCCGCCCGCTCCACGCCGCCGAGAACCACGCTTTCCTTGCGCTAGATTAGGGTTCCCTCGGAGCGCAAAGGACAAGCCCCCAGGACGCGTGCTCCCGGGCGTGCAGGCCGTCGTCCTCGACGCGAACGCCCTCCTCATGCCGTTCCGGTTCCGTCTCAACCTCGAGGCGGAGATCCGGCGTCTCCTCGGCGACCACGAGATCTATGTCCCTTCTCCGGTCATCGGCGAACTGAAGGGCCTCCTGAAGAGCAACCGGACCGCGAAGTCCGCCCTCCAGCTCGCGAACCGCTTCCGGGTCCTCGAGGTCCCGGGCGCCGCGGACGACGCGGTCCTCGACACGGCGGAACAGCTCCGAGGCGTCGTCGTCACGAACGATGCCGCGCTCCTTCGACGGCTCAAGGACCTCGGGATGCCGAGGATCTTCCTCCGATCCCGCTCCCATCTCGCGCTCGAGGGGCTCTGAAAGCGTTTTTAACGGGCGGTTCCATGGAACCCCTCCGGTGAAGCCGTACCACGTCGACACCCTGAAGCATATCGCCCTCCGGGGCGGACTCAGCGAACATGTCTCGATGTCCTCGAAGGAACTCGGCCAGGCTCTCGGCGTGAGCCAGCAGAGCGCGTCCCAGCGGATCCTCGAACTCCTAAACGACGGCCTCATCCAGCGGGACCTCGCGACCCGCCGCCAGCGGCTCAGGGTCTCCGCGAAGGGGCTCGATATGCTTCGGAAGGAATATGCGGACTACGAGCGGATTTTCGAGGTCCGGCAGACGATGACAATCGTGGGCCGCGTGACGAGCGGCCTCGGCGAGGGCGCGTTCTACATGCGCCAGAAGGGGTACAAAGAGCAGTTTCAGAAGAAGCTCTGGCTCGTCCCGTACGAAGGGACGTTGAACCTGAAGGTCCAGGGAGCGGACTTCGCGAAGCTCACGATTCTCTGGGAGGAGGGCGGAATCCTCATCGACGGCTTCCAGGCCGAAGGGCGGACGTTCGGCGGGGCGAAGTGCTTCCGCGCGACGCTGAAGAACATCGAGTGCGCGGTGATCCTCCCGCTGCGGACGCACCACACGGACATCCTCGAGGTCATCTCGAAGGACTACTTGCGGGATCGCTTTCAGCTGCTGGACGGCGACGCCGTCGAGCTCGTCGTTCAGCTGTAGCTCCTGACTGGCCCGCCGATTCGCCGCGTTCGGAACGACCTCACGGCCGAACCGCCGGGACGCCTCCGCAATCCGACATCCGACGAGCGGCCACCTGACACCGTTCCCGTAAGAGAGCTGAACTTTCTTCGATGAGTCCTCGCGGGCCTAAGGCAACCGGCCGGCCTCAGAACCGACGGGCCACATAGTCCAGAGCGCTCGAGAAGACGAGCGCGCCGTCCCCGAGCCCCTCAGCGACGCCGTCGCGGGTCCAGTCGGGGTGGAGGTACCGGAAGAAGCAGCGCTCCGGGTGGGGCTGGATCCCGAACACGTTACCATCTCGGTTGCAGATTGCGGCAAGGTTGTACGTCGCCCCGCTTGGGCACCACGGATACCCTGCATAACGGCCACGGTCGTCGACGAACCGGAACACGATCTGGTCGTTGTCGATGAGTTCCTTCAGGACCTTCTTCTCCTCGTCCCGGGGGAACAGCAGCTTGCCCTCCGCGTGCGCGGAGATCATCGTGAGGACCTTGCCGCGCGGGATGCGGGACACGAACGCGCAACGGCCGCGGTTCTCCTGCTTCAGGAAGCTCGGCCGGCACTCGTAGTGGCTCGAGTCGTTCATTGCGAGGACCGCCTCGGGCGTCGCTGTCATCGGGGCCGAGAGGCCCGGCAACAGCCCCGCCTCGACGAGGACCTGGAAGCCATTACACACCCCGAAGATCGGCCTTCCAGACCGGACGAACTCCCGGATGTCTTTCGCGAGAGCGTGACGCATGCGGGCCGCGAAGATAGCCCCCGCCCGGATGTAGTCTCCCGCCGCGAAGCCGCCGGGGATCATGAGGATGTCATAGTCGTCGAGGGACCGCCGGAGTCCTCCCGGGACGTCGCGGCCGAGCTGCTTGAGGTGGACCTTCTCCGCCCGCGCCCCGAGGACCCGGAAATACGCGACGGACTCCTCCTCGCAGTTCGTTCCCTCGATAAAGAGGACGCCGACGCGAATGTCGGAGACCTTCACGAGACCACCACCAGATTTGGAATCGCGTCGCTCCAGGCTTTCCGCATCTTCGGGAGGAATCCCTGGATCCGCTCTCGCCCGCGCGCGAGGACGAGGCTCTGCCCCCCGACGCGACCGATCTCCGCGACCGGGAGGCCGTCCATCGCGTCGAGGAACTCATTCTCACGCCCCTTCCGCGCCTCGACGAGCCACCGCCCGTTGCTCTCCGAGAAAAGCGCGATGTCGAATCGAAGGTCAGACTTCGGGAGCGCGATCCTCGCACCAAGGTCGCCGCCGAGGGCCATCTCCGCCGCGGCGACCGCGAGGCCGCCATGGGAGAGGTCGTGGCACGCCGACACGGATCCCTGCGTGATCGCCCCGAGGAGCGAGTCGAGCGCGGCCTTCGACGCAGCGAGGTTCACGGCGGGCGGTTCCCCGCCATCGATCCCGAGGACGCGATAGTATTCGGACCCGCCCAAGTCGACACCGGTCGTTCCGATGAGGTAAAGCCGATCCCCTGCCCGTTTCCAGTCGGAGGTTACGCAACGGCGGATGTCCTCCACGATGCCGACCCCAAGGACGACGGGGGTCGGAAGGACCGGCCCCGACGGGCGCTCGTTGTACAGGGAGACGTTGCCGGACGGGACCGCGAGCCCGAACGCGGACGCGGCCTCGCCGATCCCCCGCACGGCTTCCCGGAAGAACCAGAGCCGGTCTGGCTTCTCGGGGTTCCCGAAGTTCAGGCAGTTCGTGATCGCATGGGGCCGAGCGCCGACCGCGACGAGGTTCCGACACACCTCCTCCACCGCGGTCGCGCCCCCACGGTACGGGTCGAGGGCCGTGTACGGGCCCGTCGATGCAGACGCGATCGCGAGGGCCCGCCAGGAATCGACGAGGGGCTTCACGACGGCCGCGTCGCCATGGGTTGCCTTGCCAATCACGCCCTGCATCGGCTTCAGGACCGTCGACGCGCGGACCTCGTGGTCATACTGACGGATTACGTATTCCTTGCTCGCCACGTTCGGCGCGGAGAGGATTCGGAGGAAGATCGAGTTCAGGTTCTTCGGCATGGCGGGGACGACTGCGCTCTTCGTCGGGACCGGGAGCTCCTTCGTCGGACGAGAGTACTCGGGCCCGTTAGTGTAGAAGGCCAGATCCATCTGGAGAACAACTTCCCCCTTGTACCGGACGCGACACACGGTCTCAGGTATCACGCGACCAATCGGCGTCGCCGGGACGTCGTAGAGATCGAAGATCCGAAGGACGCGGTCCACGCTCTCCGGCGCGACGGCGAGCATCATCCGCTCCTGGGACTCGCTGACCCAGATCTCCCACGGCGCGAGTCCGGATTCCTTCAGGGGGACGCGGTCGAGGTCGACCTCCGCCCCGTACCCGCCCGCGAGGGCCATCTCGCCGATTACGCAACTCAGCCCGCCCCCGCCGAGGTCCTTCAGGCCGTTGAGGACGCCCGCCTGCGCACATTCGATGATCGCGTGGATGAGGGGCTCCTTCATGATCGGATCGCCAAGCTGGACGGCGCCCGCCTCCCACCCGCCAACGGCCTCCTCCGTGAGGTCGACGCTCGCGTACGTCACGCCGTGGATCCCGTCCCGGCCGGTGGGACCGCCGCAAAGGACGAAGACATCGCGATCCGTCTTTACGCGGTTCCGAACGAGCTGCGACTTCTTTGCGAACCCGACGCAGCCGACGTTCACGACGATGTTGCCGACGTATCCCTCGTCGAACACGACGCAACCCGCTACCGTCGGAATCCCGAGACGATTCCCGTAGTCGCGGATTCCCGCGACGACGCCGCTGAACAGGTACTTCGGATGGCGGGTCCCCTTAGGGAGCTCTTCGAACGGATAATCGAGAGGCCCAAAGTGCAATGGGTCGGCGAGCGCGATCGGCTGCGCCCCCATCGCGAGAACGTCTCGGATGATCCCGCCGATTCCCGTCGTTGCGCCACCGTACGGCACGACCGCACTTGGATGGTTGTGGCTCTCGAGCCGCAACGCGTACGCATGGTCCGCGTCGAATTCCATCACACCCGCGTCGCCGCGGTCGAGGACATCCGGCGTCTGCACGGGAAAGATGAACTCCCGGAGGAACACCTTCGAGGACTTGTAGCAGCAATGCTCCGACCACGCCTGTCCGAGGCTCTGGAGCTCGACGTCCGTCGGCTCCCGCTGCTGCTCCCGGAAGTACGCCTGGACCCACCGCATCTCCCCGACACTCAGCGCGAGCGCAAGGTCGCCGCTGATGTGCGTGAGCTCCGCGTCGGATGCATCAGAAAGGTGGATGGCAACGAGGGGGAACGGCACGCGCTTCCGGACGTACCGGTCTCCCACCCGCTTCACCTCGTTCGTCAATACTGCGCCCTACATTATGTTTTCTCGGCGCGCTCGGATTCGCGGGACCCGCGGGACCGGCGAACGTTCTTGAGGCTATCGTTTCATGCTTAAATAGCGCGAACACGATAGGCACTCTCGCCGGGCCCGAGGCGCGCCCGGCTCGCCTGCGCTGACGCGGATGGGGTGATGACATGGGCGAACAGGACAAGTGGATTGTGAAATGCCCCAAATGCGGCCGCGTGAACCGGTCGTGCGCGCACGTCTCCCGCCAGGACGTTGAGAAGATCGTCGAGCTCCTGAAGGCGGGGGTCGAAGTGTACGAGTCCGAGGAGGAGCTGGAGCATTTCGAG
>Ga0209002_10001132_pt1 | contig 21538 bp, 24 predicted proteins | sample Rifsed16ft2_FD_184010 | JGI IMG/M metagenome (GOLD analysis project Ga0209002, IMG submission 184010) | Soil microbial communities from Rifle, Colorado, USA - sediment 16ft 2 (version 2) | ecosystem: Environmental > Terrestrial > Deep subsurface > Rock core/Sediment | place: Rifle, Colorado... | reverse complement strand
CTGCGGGAGCAGGATCCCGGGATAGGGCCCCTGCGCGATCTTCAGTCCATCCGCTCCGAGGCGGATCATCTTTGGGAGGTCCTTCGCTCGCTTCGCCTGGAGGAGCTGAGGCGGCGTCAGGAGGCTCACCTCGACCGTTACCTTCGGCAGCTCCCCGGCCTCGAGCCGCGGGAAGCGCGGATCCTCCGCGGCCCCCTCCGCCCCTTTCACGATCGACTTCAGGAGGGCGAAGAACGGCTCCGGGTAGCCGATGCATCCCCGAAGCTCCCCGGACGGATGGACGTTCAGGGTCACGAAGGCGCCGCCCTTCGCCTCGAAGGACGCCGGCGCGGAGAACGGGCGTGGGGGGCGCCCCTCCACGTGTGCGTCGAGGGCTTCGCGGGCGATGCGGACCGCCAGGTCCCCCTCCGGATCGGTGAACCGCATCCGACGAAAAAGGTCCGCGGGCTCCTTAATCTTGTCGCAACGGTTGTTCGTTTCGTCGCGATGCATCGCACAAACCTTTTATCGCACGCGGTCCCATCGGAGAGTGCGATGGGATGAGAGCTCGGGTTCCTGTCTTCGAGGTGATGAGCCAGAACCCCGTGACGATCGCAGCCCAGGCGACCGCCTCCGAGGCCGCGGGGATCATGCGGGACAAGGAGGTCGGGAGCCTGATGGTCGTGGCCGACGGAAAGCCCACGGGGATCGTGACGGAGCGCGACCTCGTCACGAAGGTCGCGGCCCTGAACAAACGTGCCGGAGACGTTCCCATCGAGTCGATCATGACGTCGCCCGTCGTCGCGGTGCATCCCGACTCGGAAGTCGTCGAGGCCGCGAAGCTCATGTCGTCCCGGAAGATCCGTCGCCTCGCCGTGATCCGGGAGGGCCAGCTGGTCGGAGTGATCACGGAGAACGACATCCTGCGGATCTGGCCTCAGCTCGTCGAAGTCACGCGGGAATACGCCCGCGCAGGCCTCGAGTCGGAGCTGCGTCGCGGAATCGAAGGGCACTGCGACGCGTGCGGAGTTTATTCCACGAACCTCGTATGGGACCGGAACCTCCTCGCATGCCCCGAATGCAGGGGCGGATAATCACCCGGCAAGGTTTATAGCGGAACCTCCGGTTCCGCGCGCCGCGTGCCCCGCCTCGTTCAGATTTCGCAGGAAGAACTCGACGCCGTCCGGCGTCTCTACGAGAGTGTCATGTCGTACGCGTGCCACGGCCTCTTCTTCCGGGAAGGGATGGCCCTTGCGGAGCAGGCGCTCCGGAACTCCGACGGGACGGACCCGCTCGCCGCGGGCAAGTCTCTGATCCTCGAACGCGGCTGGGCGGACGACGTGACGTTCACGGAATCGGGCGCCCGGGTCCGCGGGTCGATCGAGTCCGCCTCCGGATCCGAGATGGAGACGTGCCACCGGATCCGGGGAATCCTCTCGAAGGTCCTCGAGGTGAAGGCGAAGAAACGGGTCCGACTGCAGGAGATCGAGTGCACGAGCACGGGCGGGCGCGAGTGCCGGTTCGAACCCGAGGAGTCCGCATGATCCTTCAGGACATCGTCCGTGCGTTGCGCGAGGTGACGAAGGCGGAGGCCGCGGCGCTGATCAATCGGGATGGTGCCGTCGTGGCCGCGGACCAGCTTCCGTCCGTGTCCCACGAGACCTTCTCGATCATGTGCGCGGCGATCCTCGGTGCCGGGATGACGGCGATGACGGAGCTGCGGCATCGGGCGCCCCGGCGGGTCCTCGTCGAGTCGGAGGACGCGATGCTTCTCATCCAGGAGGTCGGTCGCAGGCACATGGTCGTCCTCTCCCTGCCCCCTGGCACGTCCCTCGACAAGCTGGACGGAGTCGTCCGGCGGTTCTCGGAATCCGTGGCCCAGGAACTCCCGTGACGCGGCAAGCCTTTATGGCCGGACTTCGTTCGGAAGATCGGGCCCGTGGTCTAGCGGCTAGGATGCGACTCTTACAAAGTCGAGATCGTCGGTTCGATTCCGACCGGGCCCATTCTGGGACGCAGACGGGGGAGGCGCGGGTCAGCCCGATAGGGCTCGCCACATGCGGGGCAGGGACTCGTCGTATCGATACGTGATGTTCAGGTGCGTGTCGTCGAACTCTTCATACACGTGCTTCACGCGGCGCGCCGTTAGCTTCGCGTGGAGGGTCCGCGCGCCCCAGATCAGGTTGTATTCGTCCTTGGTCCCGCAGTCGATGTACACGAGGCGGAGGCGACGGAGACTTCGAGAGTACCGGTCGACCATATTCACCGGATCCCATGCGCGCCACCGCGCCCAGACATCGGGGCGCCATTCTCCGGTCTCGAGATCGAAGGGAAAGTCGATCCCCATGTGCGGGGTGCGAGCATTCGGGGAGTAGTGCGCGGCCATGCCGATCGTGGCGAGCACTGGAAACAGTTCACTCCGCCGGCGGTTCGGCTGGCGCCAGTACCACCGGAGCCATTTCGCGGGCCCGCCGTGCTCGCGGAACGCGGCGAGCGCCTTCGGGAAATCGCCGATGTAGCACAGCTCGAAGCACGAATCTCCCGAGTGGTCGGCGAGGGCTTGCCACGTGTCCGGGTGGAGCATCCCTTGGACGATGGCCCCGTAGCCTCCCGAGGACTTGCCCCAGATTCCCCGACGAGAGACTCGGTACCTCGTCTCGACGAACGACACGATTTCCTTCCGCAGGTAGTCGTCGTACCGGCCCGTCGCGGCCGAGTTGATGTACTGGTTCCCTCCGACGCGGGTGAAGCAGTCGACCATGGGGACGATCATCGGCCCCATCTTTCCCGTGCGGATCAGTCGGTCTAGTTTCGTCTTGAGATCCTCGCCGAGCGGGTCCACGTTGAGGAGCATCTTGCCCGTGCCGGTGTACCCGACGATTGCGTACGCCGCGGGGTAGCGCTTGTGCGGTTCGTATCGGGGCGGCAGGTAGACCGCGATATCCCGCTCCGTCGGGTCTCCCAAGGGATTGCCCTTCAGAATCTCGGATTCGAACCGCTCCACGACGACGGTGCCGCCCGCCATGGCCTCGCTTCGCAGGACATCCCGACGCAGGTCAAAGTCCTTCTCACTGCCGGTAGTCCTCGGGCCGATAGCCGAGATCCACGCGCAGGTCCGCAAGACGCCCGAGGTGTGTGCCGTCGAGGAGATGAAGGGAGGCCTCCTGCACGCGGACGAGGCCCGCGTCGAAGAGAGGTCCGATGAAATCCGCTCGAACGTCGTTCACGGGCATCCCTCCGCAAAGCTCGTTGAAGGACGGCACGACGACGGCCTCCTTCGGGAGACGCGCGTACCGCTTGTGCTTGCGGAGAAAGGGGACGCGGACCCAGCAGGGCAGGACTTGTCGGGCGCCCATCTCGTCTCGGAACGCGACGGAAGGATGGTTGTGGCCCATGACGAGGGTGTCCGCCTCCATGACCTTCTTGTATGGCCACGCGTGCCCGTGGCAGAACCCTACGTTCTCGATCCGAAATCCATATGGGGAGCGGAACCGAACGGAGCGGGGCACGACGTGGCGAAGGAGCCCGTCGTGGTTCCCTTGAGCGACGTAGATCTCACGGAACCGCGCGGTCATCTCCCGGAAGAAGACGTACACGTCGCGTCGCTCTTGGGACGCCATCTTCGGGATGAGGTGCTTCACGTCCCCCAGGATTGCGAGGCGCTCCGCGCCGCGTCGATCCGCGAGGTCCACGAGCCGCTCCGCCATCGCTCCTGCACGGCTCGGGATTCGGACGCCTTTTTCGCGCAGCTCCTCCTCCAGGCCGATGTGCAGGTCTGCGACGACGAGGAGGTCGTCCGCCAGGAGGGCGGGATGGTCCACGATCGGTTCCAGGTCCACGGGGTCCGCACCGCGCGGCCTTCCTTAACCCTTCCGCGGTTCTGTGGACGGACTCGAGACGACGTCGTAGTGGGCGACGGTAGGCTCCAGGGCGAGGAGGAACTCACGGTCCTCCGAATAGTAGACCGCCTTGGAGACGTCCGGGCCCGCGAACCGTCGAATCGACTCCCAGGATTCCCAGAGGGAGATCAGGAGGAAATCCGCGTGGTCCGCCTGCGTCCTGCGGAGGACGTAGACGCCCAGGTTCCCCGGGGTGTTCGCGTAGTCCGGCAGACCCGTCGTCTTCAGGAACTCGACGTACGCCTCCGCCTTCGATTCCGGGACGCGTCCGTGCCAAATGCGCGCAATCATCCGACCGCCTCGCGACCAGAATAGCCCGGCGGGCCCGTAAGGTCCTGGCGCCTTCGTGCGACCGTCCTCGAGGCTATGGGACGAATTCCGCGAGGACGCGCGCGACGTTCTCCGCGACGTCCACCGCGGTCAGGCCGTAGCTTTTCACCTTGAACGCAACATCCCCGGCACATCCGTTGGTGAACGCGGCGAGGCGCGCCGCGTCGAACGGGGATACGCCTTTCGAGAGGAGCCCGCCCACGATGCCGCACAGGACGTCCCCTGTCCCACCCACCGTCATGCCCGGGTTCCCCGTGTAATTGAACTTCACCCGCACGCCGTCCGTCACGACGTCCACGCGGCCCTTGAGGAGAATCGTCGCGCCGAGGGTCTCCGCCGCGTTCCGCACACGCTCCGCGCGGGCTTCCGCCGTCGGAGGAAGCTCCCGCCCCGTCAGGGTGCGGAACTCCCTCGAGTGGGGGGTCAGGACGGTGTGCCGGCCTCGCAGCACGGCGGGTTCCGCAGCGACCGCTCGGAGTCCCTCCGCATCGATGACGATCGGGAGCGCGACGCTCCGGACGATGTCCCGGATCGCCTGGAGTGTGTCCTCCGCGGGACCGAGTCCCGGACCGATCGCGATCGCGTCCGCCCTCGTGGCGAGCTCGACGACCCGCTTCACGTCCTCGACGAGGAGGTGGGTCCCTCCGAGCGGGTGGACGATGAATGTCGGAGAGTACGAGGCGACGACCTGGGCGGCGACGGCAGGCACCGCGATGTGCGCGAGGTCCGCGCCAATCCCTAGGGCTCCCATCGCGACGAGGGCGGGGGCCCCCGTGTACGGCCCGCCGGAGACGATCAGGAGGCGGCCGTTCTGTCCCTTGTGGCTGTCCTCCCGTGGTTCGGGGTACAGGAGGAACTCGCCCGGCCCGATGCTCTGGACGACGCGGGGCGGGATTCCGATGTCGACCTCGTGGATCGCCCCGGCGTTGTCCGGCGTCATGCCTTCCTTCCTGCCGTGGAGGGCGACGGTCGCGGTGGGCCGGACGATCGTCGCCGTCCCAAACCCGCTCGGGACATCGACGCTCAACACGGGCTTTCCCGAGGCGTTCATGTCACGAATCAGGGTCGCATACGGCTCTCGGAGATCCCCCTCGACCCCGATCCCGAGGAGCGCGTCGATGATCAGGTCCGCGCGGGCCATCGCGGGCTCGCTCGCGTCGAGGCCCTCGAGGACTGGCAGATCCGCGAGGCGGTCGAAGTTCGCTTTCGCTTCCTTTGTCGCGATCTGGCCCGGCGGCCGCGCGAGAAGGACCTCCACCCGCGCATCCTTCGAGAGGACGCGAGCCGCGACGAACCCGTCCCCACCGTTGTTCCCCGTGCCGCACACGACGAGGACGCGCTTCCCGCCCGCGCCGAACTCCTTCCGCGCGACGTCGGCGACGGTCTTACCGGCGTTCTCCATGAGTTCGAGGATCGACACCCCGAAGTGCTCCGCGTTCCGGTCGAGGATGCGCATCTCGAGTGCCGACAGCATGTGCGCGGCGCGCATCCCGGACACGTGTATTAAAGTTGCCCGCGCCCCGACGGCACGTTAATACTGGACGAGAGGTTGCGGGCCTCGATGGACCTGCGGGCCCTCCGTCCATACGTGTGGGCCTTCGTCCTCGCGCTCTTCGTCCCCACGAGCTGGGCCCTCGAACTCATCGGCGTAAGAGGAGTCCCTGTCTTCGGCGCTGCAGCGCTCGGGATCATCCCGCTCGCCTGGTTCATGGGCCTCGCGACGGAGGAGCTCGGGAAGCACGCCGGACCCGGCGTCGGCGGCCTCCTGAACGCGACGTTCGGGAACGCGACCGAGCTGATTATCGCCCTCTTCGCGCTGTTCAGCGGCCTCTACGATGTCGTCAAGGCGTCCCTCACGGGCTCGATCATCGGAAACATCCTCCTCGTCCTGGGTCTTAGCATGTTCGTCGGAGGCCTGCGTCACCGGACCCAGACGTTCTCGCGGGAGGCGTCAGGCATCCAGACGTCGATGCTCCTCCTCGCGGTGATTGGACTCGTGATGCCCGACCTGTACATCCTCTCCCAAGACACGACCGGTCAGCCGGTGTCCGCGCCCCTCCTCCGGAGCATGAGCCTCGGGATTGCGGGGATCCTACTCGCCGCGTACGTCTTGGGCCTCCTGTTCTCCCTGCGTACACACCGGGATATTTTCAACCCGGTCACGGAGGCCGCGGAGAAGCCGCGCTGGTCCATCCGCACGTCGCTCCTCGTCCTGATTGCCGCGACGGGTTTCGTCGCGCTCGAGTCCGAGCTGCTTGTCGGTTCAATCGGGGACGCCCAGGCGGCCCTCGGGTTCACGAACCTCTTCGTCGGCGTGATCATCGTCGCGATCATCGGGAATGCGGCGGAGCACGGGAGCGCGGTGATCATGGCGTTCCGGAACAAGATGGAACTCAGCGTCGCGATCGCGACGACGTCGACGACGCAGATCGCCTTGTTCGTCGCGCCAGTCCTGATTTTCGCGTCCCTCCTGACATCGACGCTGATGACCCTCGACTTCGAGATCTTCGAGCTCGTCTCGATCGCCCTCGCGACGGCGGTCCTCGCCGCGGTCGCGTCCGACGGGCGGAGCAACTGGTACGAGGGGGTCCTCCTCATCATGGTCTATGCGATCGTAGGCGTGGCGTTCTTCTACCATCCCTGAGGCGTCCCTTTGGTCCGCCGCGCCCTCGGCTACGGACTCACCGCGAACGTCGTCCTCCTCGCGATCGTCTCCCTGCTGACGGACGTGAGCAGCGAGATGATCCTACCGATTCTGCCGTTCTTTCTTACGATCGTCCTGAGCGCGGATTTCGTCGTCCTCGGGCTCGTCGAGGGCCTCGGCGAGGGCGTCGTCTCGTTCCTCAAGATCCTGTCTGGGCGGTGGTCCGACGCCTCCGGCCGGCGCCGCAGGCTCGTCGCAACGGGCTACGGCCTCTCGACCGCGATGAAGGCCCTGTTCGCCGTCGCGACCGCATGGCCCCAGTTCCTCGCGTTGCGCGTCCTCGAGCGGGCGGGGAAGGGGATTCGCGACGCGCCGCGCGACGCTCTCCTCGCGGAGTCGGCGCCTCCGGAGGTCCGAGGGAAGGCGTTCGGCTTTCACCGGAGCATGGACACGACCGGGGCGATCGTCGGCCCGCTCATCGCGCTGGGGCTCCTCGCGACGGTCGGCGCGACGATGGCTCCAGGCGACGCGTACCGGTTCATCATGGTGCTCGCGGCAATCCCGGCTGCCGTCGCGGTCGCGCTCGTCTTCCTCGTCCGCGAGACGCCACGCGCCCCCGCCCCGATACGCCCGCTCCGCCTGACGTTCCACGGCGCGCCTCGCCCTCTCGTGTCGTTCGTCGCGATCGCGACCGCGTTCTCCCTCGGGGAGTTCTCGTACGTGTTCCTCCTCCTCTTCGCGGGCAGCAAAGCGGGCGGGATCGACCTCGCGATCGGCCTGTACATCCTGTTCAACGTCGTCTACGCGGCCGCCGCCTTCCCGGCGGGGGCACTGTCGGACAAGGTCGGCCGCAAGCCCGTGATCCTCCTCGGGTACGTCCTGTTCGCAGGGATGGCCCTCCTGCTGGCGAACGCGCCCCTCCTGCCCGCCGCGGCCGTCCTCGTCCCCGCGTTCGTCCTGTACGGCCTGAGCTACGGGATGACGCAGGGCACGGAACGTGCCCTCGTCGCGGACCTCGCGCCGCCGGACCTCAAGGCGACGATCCTCGGGGCGTACCATGCGAGCGTAGGACTCGTGAAGATTGCCTCCGGAGTCGCCGCGGGCCTCCTATGGACCGTCGTCACGCCGGAGGGCACCGGGACGTTCTGGTTCGCGTTCGCCGTCGCAGCGACGTCGGCTTTCGGCCTGCTGCTCTGGAAGGCCCCGCTCAGGTCCTGAGCCGTCGGCCGAGTCGTCGCTCGATCCCTTCGACTTTCGTGTCGATCTGGGCCCGGGCGCCTTTCCGGTCGTCGATCTTGATGATCGTCGAGACGCGCTCGCAGTCCGCGGCGACGGCCTTGTGGCATCGGACGATCACTGCGACGACGTCGTCGAGCGGTCCCTCGACGACGGTGCCCATCGGATTCACGCGGTACGCTAGGCCGCTCCGGTCGACCAGGTCGACGGCCCGCGCCACATGTTCGCCGACGCTCGCACCCATCCCGATCGGTGTGATGCTGAATTCCGCGATCGCCATCCTCGGTCCTCGGTATCCTCATATGTCGCCCCGCTCTTGGCGGTTTCCGTGTCCGTCGACTACACGCGTCTCGCGGCAGACTATGACGCCGTGCGGGTCGACGAGGCGACGGATCGGACCTTCTGGCTCCCTGCCCTCCGGGACGTCGGCCGGCTCACCGCGGGCGAGCGGATCCTCGACCTCGGGGCGGGCACGGGCCGGTACGCGAGGCTCCTCGCGGAGTTCGCGCGGGTCGTCGCCCTTGACCGTTCGCCGGACATGCTGGCTCGCGCGCGCGAGAAGGGCGGCTTCGACTCGGTCCGCGGGGACGCGCACCGCCTCCCGTTCCGGAACGGCTCGTTCGACGCGACGGTGGCCGTCATGGTGCTCCACCAGATTCCGGACTATCCAGACGTCCTGCGGGAGGTCGCGCGCGTCTCGCGACGGATCGCGATCGCGACGGCGGATCTCCGCGATCGAAGCCTCGGCATCTTGGAGGAGGCGTTCCCGAGCCTCCTGCGAATCGACCGCGCGCGATTCCCCGCGATCGAAGGAATCGTCGAGGCCCTCGGCCACGCTGGGTTGTCGCGTCTCGTCCTCGAGCGGCGGGTCTTGCGACGGACGCTCCCCGTGGCCGTCCAGCTCGAGCGCGTGCGGCGGAAGTACATCTCGACCCTCGACCTCATTCCGCGTGAGGAGTTCGACGGAGGGCTCGCGTTCCTCGAGCGGGAGTTGCCGCGTCGCCACGGCGAGACGTACGAGGTGTCGATCGAATTCACGTTCCTCGGCGCCTCAACGTGACCGCGAGGCGGGCCGCGCACTTCGCGCAGTACCGCGCACCCTTCCGGTCCGTGTCGCCGAGGCGGCTCGAGAAGTGCATCACACATTTCGGGTCGCGATCGTGTTCGAGCCCGAACGTGTGGCCGAGCTCGTGTACCGCTTCCGTCAAGGCGCGACGGCGGAGCTGGTCGCGGCCGTCGCCGTCGAGGCGAGCCAGGGAGATGACCGCATGGCGTCCACGGATGTCCGCAAGCCCGAAGACGAAGTTGTGCCCATGCTCGAACATGTCGACGGCGGTCACGGCGAGGACACGATCCCCCGGTTCCTCACGGCACGCGCCGAGGAACGCGGAAGCGCGATACTGGTCTCGGGCCGTATCGAACGCGGTCTCCGGGACGGCTCCCTCGGGCGCGACGTCGACCTCCCCGAAATCCCGGAGCTCCGCCTTGAGGTATTCGAGGACGCCGCCATCGATCGCGCCGAAGGGTTTGAGGGTGAGTCTCACCCTTTCACCACGCCAAGCGGGGCCATGCGGGCGACGATCTTCGTGAGGCCGGCCCCTTCCGCGACGCGCACGACGTCCTCGACGTTCTTGTACGCGCCGGGGGCCTCCTCGACGATGCCCGCCTTGGAGGCGGCGTGCAGGTAGATCCCCCGGTCGCTCAGGCTCTTTACGACGTCGCTCGCGCGGTACTTACGCGTGGCAGCGGCCCGAGACATCTGGCGACCGGCGCCGTGGCAGCTCGAGCCGAACGAACGGTCCATCGCGCTCGGCAGGCCCACCAGGACGAACGAGTACGTGCCCATGTCCCCGGGGATCAGGACGGGCTGCCCGATTTCTTTGTACTTCGCAGGTGTCTCCGCGTGGCCCGGAGGGAACGCCCGTGTAGCGCCCTTGCGGTGCACGAGGACGCTCTGTCGCTTCCCTTCGATCACGTGCTCCTCGAACTTCCCAATGTTGTGGCACACGTCGTACACGATGTCCATCCCGAGGTCTTCCGCGGATCGGCCGAAGACTTTCGAAAAGGCGTTCCGCGTCCCGTGCGTGATGAGCTGACGGTTGTTCCACGCGAAGTTCGCGCCCGCGCACATCGCGGCCCAGTAGTCCTGCCCTTCCTTCGCGCCCACAGGCGCGCACGCCAGCTGCCGGTCCGGGAGGACATACCCTTCCCGCTTCACGACGGTCTCGCACGTCTCGATGTAGTCCGTCGCGATCTGATGCCCGAAGCCTCTCGACCCGGTGTGGATCATGATGCACACTTGCCCAGGGGTGTCGATTCCGAGGGCCACCGCCGCGCGTGCGTCGTAGATTCGGTCGACCTTCTGGATTTCAACGAAATGGTTCCCAGCTCCGAGGCTCCCGACCTGGTTCTTCCCCCGGGCCTTCGCCTTCTCGCTCACCTTCCCCGGGTCCGCGTCCGGAAGACACCCTCGGGCCTCGATGTGGTCGGGATCGTGAGGCCACGCGTAGCCTTTCGCGACGGACCACGCGACGCCCTCCGTCATCAGTCGGTCGAGCTCCTGGCGCGAGACTTTCACGATCCCGTCTTCTCCGACGCCGCTCGGGACGTTCACGAAGCACGTGTCGACGAGCTCCTTGATCTTCGGCCGCACATCTCGCTCCATCAGGTCCGTGCGCAGGAGCCGGACGCCGCAGTTTATGTCGAACCCGATCCCGCCCGGTGAAATCACGCCGGAATCGACGTCGAAGGCGGCCACGCCGCCGATCGGGAAACCGTAGCCCCAGTGGATGTCCGGCATCGCCATGGACCGTCCCACGATTCCCGGCATCGTCGCGACGTTGGCCACCTGTTCCGCGGCTTGGTCCCCTCGAAGCTGCGGCACCATGGTCTCATCGATGAAGATGATCCCGTCCGTCCGCATCGCGGGCTTGTAGGACCGGGGGATGACCCACCGGAACGGGTCGAGTTTCTCGAGCGGACCGGACCAACCTTCTGCCATTCTCTCACAGGCGGACGCAAATCAACTGCGGACTGCACATAAACGTTGGCTTGCCAGAAGCGGGATGGACGCCTAGGCCGGCGGAAAAGACCCAAGACGATTGAATAAGCTCCGGCTCCTGTCAATAGGACGCCGGGGAGGAGCGTTGGCCAATCGAAGATCAGACCGCAGCCACCGCCTCGATACGTAAATCCCACGCAACGGGTGAAGAAGATCAGAGACAAGGGTGACAGAGCGAGTCCGAGGAGGAAGGCCGCGCGGCCTGCCTGAACGAGCCAACGCGCAGCGAGATTGCCCATGTCGTGGCTGACCCGCGAAACTACTTAGTAAGTCCTTCGGCTCCTTTTCCGTAATCTGAACCTCAAGAGGTTCCCTGGTGGGAAAGCGATGTGCGGCCGGAGTTCGGGATGCACACAAACGGTCGGTCCGGGGGCGCGTACATCAACGCGCGCGACGTGATCTATTTGAAGGACCGTGATAGGCTATCTCACGGGTTGGGACGAGCCGTTTCGTCCGCTCGAGACCCGCCGCATCCTTGGTAAGCATGCGCGGCGGGTCGTGCACGAACGCGGGTCGGCCTCGTAAGGAGGGGGAGGTCACCGAGGCGCCGCGGCCCGGCCGGTGGTCGGAGCTCGTCGCTCCCTTTTCCTTCAGTACTCGCCGAGGGAGCCAGCCTTGCGCGCGCGGTCCTCGATCGCCCGGTAGCCGAGGTAGCCGAGGATCGGCGAGAGGATTGCAAACCCGATGACAATCAGGTATTCCAGCGCGACGTCGTTCGGCAGCAGCTCCGGCTCGATGCCGATGAGCGTCGTGCGGAATAGGTCGACCGCGTAGCTCACGGGGAGCCAGCGGCTCACGTAGTCCCGCACGGGTTGCGGCAGTACCCAGAACGGAAAGAACTGCGCCGAGAAGATGAAGAAGAAGAACTGGAGCCCCGACACAAGGAGCTGGGCGCTCTCCTTGAGCTTGATCGTCACCCCGGCGAAGAAGAACCCGATCCCGAGGAGGCCCGACACCGTGAGGACCAGGACTCCGAGCCCCGCGAGGACGTTCTCCACGGGCAGGCCGCCCACGAGGCCGGCGACAAGGGCGATCCCCGCGACGCAAACGGCGGACGTCATGAGGAGCATCGCGAAGATGCGCGACAGGAGGTTCGAGAACTTGTTCGTCGGCGATAGGTACAGGGACTCGAGGGTGCCTCGGACCTGCTCTTCGCGGATCGAGAACCCGACTTCCCACAGGGTGAAGGACATGAACATCCCGACGACGAAGCCGTACGTCATCATCCCTGCGAAGACCCGGAACTGGGCCGGATCCGCCTCGGGGGCGGAGAACGCGAATGAGCTCATGACGAACAGGAGGATGATGATGAACACCTGGGCGAAGATCGCGAGGAAGTTCACCGGATAGCGGCTGTATTCGACGAGGACCTTCTTCGACATGTCGAGGAACGTCCTCGCGTACTGCGGCAGGCCGGGCCGTGCGATCCCGAAGCCTCGGTGGGCCGTGGCGGCGTTCAATACTGTCCTACCCCCTCCGCCCTCTGGATGCGCCGCTCCGTCCGTGCGAAGATCTCGTATCCCAGGAGTGGGACGATCCACGCGGCCATGAACATCAGCGCGAGGACGACGTACCAAGGGCCGTAGATCGACGTGATGTTCAACAGGGTCGAACGGACCGCGTCGTTCAGGAGGGTCGGCGGGAACGCCATCGCGACCCACCTCAAGGCGCCGGGGAACAGCGTCACGGGGAAGTAGATCCCCATGAGGAACGCGAGGACCCACTGCGCCATCTGGATCACCGCGTTCGCCTCCTTGATTCGCATGATGAACGCCCCGAAGACGAAGGAGATGCCCCACAGGGCCGGGATGCCGAGGGCGAGGAGTCCGAGGGCGGGCAGCAGGCTCCCCGTGAGCGGGTTGACCTGGAACAGGAGGGACCCGATGAGGAGGGCGAGCGCGAAGGCGCTTAGGGACCTGACGAGGGTGTACGACGTGACCCCGCTCAATACGTGCAGCCGCTTCGCGGGCGCGAGGTAGATCGATTCGAGGGTCCCTGTCTCCTGCTCCCGCCGCACCCAGTAGCCGATGAGCCAGAGCATCAGGGAGACGACCATGAACGTCGCGGACCCGATGAGCATGTAGAGCCGGTAGTCGAGCGCACCCGCACAGGCCGCGTTCGTGTTCCGGCAGAAATTGTCCGCCGCGGCCTCCTCGCTCCCCGCGACCGCGATCCCGAGGAAGATCGGCATCCCCGCGAAGAACACGGGCAGGAGCGATTCGAGGACGATGACGCCCTTGTACCTCGAGATGATCTTGAGGCGAGCGACGAAGACGGTCCACACGACGGCGACGGACGCGCGCCAGCCGGGACGGGCAAGTCCGAGACCCCGGCTTACGGTCTCAGCGGCCACGCCGTTCCACCTCCCGCTCCCCCAGGACCCGAGTGTCGACATTCAGGGTGCGCCCTGTCTTCGCGATGAAGACATCCTCGAGGGACGCCTCCTTCGGCTTGATGTACTCGATCGTCGCACCGTTGCTCGCGACGGTCTCGATGATCTTCGGGAGCATCGCCCGGGAGTTCTGACACATCACCTCGAGGTTCATCCGACCGGACCCCTCGGCGGTCGCCGCCACGTTCAGGATGCCGGGGATCTCGCGCAGACGCTCGACGCTCGGGTCCGGGAAGACGCCTTCCAAACTGACGACGTCCTCTCGAGCGATCGACGCCTTCAGGTCGTTCGAGGTGCCAAGGGCGATGATCTCGCCGTGGTCGATGATCGCGACGCGATCGCACAGCTCCTCCGCCTCGTGCATCAGGTGCGTCGTGTACAGGATCGTCTTGCCTTGCGCGTTGAGCTCCTTCACGATGTGCCGAAGATCTCTTGCCGTCGGCACGTCCATCGTGACAGTCGGTTCGTCGAGGATGAGAATCGGCGCGTCGTTCACGAGCGCCTTCGCAAACGCGACGACCATGCGCTGCCCGGACGAGTACGTCTCGACGGTCCGATCGACGAACTCGCCGAGACTCAGGAGCGAGATGAGGTCTTCGATGCGCTTTCGGCGCGGCTGGCGGGGCACGTGGTACAGGGCGCCGAAGAAGTCGAGGTTCTCCCGGCCCGTCAGCTTCCAGTAGAGGCCGCGGTCCCCCATGAGCATGCAGCCGATCGACGCGCGCACGCGGTCCGCTTGCGCCAGGACGTCGAATCCGTTCACCCACGCCCGCCCGGACGTCGGCACGAGGAGCGTCGTAAGGCATTTGATCAGCGTCGTCTTGCCGGCGCCGTTCGGCCCGAGCAACCCGAACACCTCCCCGTCGAAGATGTCCAGACTGACATCCTTGAGGGCTTGGACTTGCTTCTTGCGGCGCGCCCCCTTTTTTCGTTCCTTCGATATGAATGTCTTCGAAACGGCCTCGATCCTGACGATCGGCTCTGCCACGGCGCTCGTCCAAGGGCGCGCGCTATTTAACCCCGCGCCACGGGAGGCGCCGAGTCCGGCGGGAGGATGCCCACCGAGGCGTCCAACCTGGAAGCGACCGCGACGAAGCGGAAGACGTTCCGAGCGAGCGGCCGCCTACGAACGGGCTTCCCCGATCTGCATGATTGCCTCACGGACGAGTCGCGCGGCGAGAAGGGACGTCTGGCCGAAGTCCCACGCCGGGCTTACCTCGTTGAGGTCCATTCCCACGAGGTGCGGGCCGAGCATTCCTAGGAGTTTCTTCACCTGGAGGGGGGCGAGTCCGAACGGTTCCGGGTTCCCCACGGCCGGAGCGTATGCCGGATCCACCCCGTCGATGTCGATCGTGAGGTAAATCTTGTCCCGGTTGATTTCCTTCAGGGCATGCATCGTCGCGGCGACGATGCCTTGTTCATGGATCTCGTACGCGCTCACGTACGTGAGGCCGAGACGCTCGAGGTCTGCGCGCTCCTCCCGGCTGTACGACCGGACTCCCATGTAGATCACATTCTCCACGCCCACGTGGTCCGCAATCCGACGCGCGGAGCAGGCATGGGACCACCGATCCTCCTGATACGAGTCGCGGAAGTCGAGATGGGCGTCGATCCCGAGCACCCCGATGTCCTTCGGGAACCCCCGGACAACCGCAGGGGCGAGGCTGTGTTCCCCACCAATCACGATGGGGATCTTCTCCGCCCGGACGATCTCCGTGGCCATCTCGCTGACGCCCTTCACCATCTCGGCGGTCGAGGCGAAGGACGGGGTGTCGCCGAGGTCCGCGAAGGGGACGTCGACGAGGTCCTTCTGGTGGTCCATCATGTACGACTCGAAGTTGTACGACGCCTGCCGGATCGCTGCGGGTCCGTACCGGGATCCGCCCCGAAACGAGCACGTCCGGTCGAACGGGACTCCGAACAAGGCAATCCGCGCGTCGTCCGCTTTGGGGACCGCGTCCGCGAAGCGCGACGGGACCACGCGGGGACATCGACTCGGAATATATGAGGCCGTTCCCGTTCACGCCGTCGAGAGCTTTCGTCGGCCGAGGGCTTCGACGTACATCGTCTCCTGCCCTGGCGCGAGCTTCCCTTGCAGCTCCTCCGGAATCGGCAGGTCGAACGTTGCGTACGTCGCGAGGTCCATGAGCTGCGCGATCGCCCCGTGCATCGACAGGACCTGTGCCTTTCGCTTGTCGATGATTGGCACGCGCACCTTGTGCGTCACGGGATGGACGATGGACCGCTTCTGATCGTCAAAGAGGCCAACCGCCTCGAGCCTCGCCTTCGCCTCCCCATGCTTCCCGGGCTTCGAGGTCTGGATGTTGATGATCCGACAGGGCTCTTCGTCGATGACGATGTAGCGGTTCACCTTGAGCTCTCGAATCTCCGCCTGGGTCCACGACATCGACCAACCCGGCGAACGATACGGAGGCCGGCTTATAACGTTTTCAGCGGGGACGCCTGGATCGTTTCCCGGGTCGTATCCGTTTCGCATGGCGAGCGGGCTTCTTCTCCTTCCTCCGTGCGATCGCGTCGATTGCGCGCCGGAGGTCCGCCGCGAGATCCGGTGCGATTCTCCGTTTCGTGTACGCGTCGGCCCGGGCCGCAATCGCGATCTTTCCGGCGAAGGCCCTTGCGATCGCACCGCGCTGCCATGCGGGGGCCCGATGCACGAACGGGTGTTGGAAGAGGACGCCGTGTTTCGGTGGCTTCGCCCCCGTCCGGAGGTGGAGGAAGAGCGCGCGCTCCGCGCCGAGGAGCTGAATCGTCCCCGCAGGGAGTCTCGCGAGCTCCTCGATGCCGCCGGCCTGGCTCACGAGTCTCGCGGCGATCATGGGTCCTGCGAGCTCCGCAACGTTCGGGGCGATCGCCCGAACGGATCGTTCGACGTAGGCTTCGATTGCGTGGCGTGTCGTCGCGACGTCGTCCGCGAGTCGTGCGATTCCGCGGACCTCGTCCTCCTCCGCGGCCCCGAGCTCCGCGCCGACGCTGTCCTTGTGGTCGATCGGCATCGCCTCCCGCCGACCGTGCGACGCGATGAGGCGGCGGTACGTCGCATCGTCGACCATCCGCGCAAGCTCGGGGAAATGGAGTCCATACCATTCGCGGAGGCGCTCGACGACGACGTTCTCGTGCTCCTGTAAGTCCTTGACCGCGCCGACCGCCTGATGGAGGTGGTCCTCGGGCCGGATTGCCTTCCGAACCCGCCGTTTCGCGAGTTCCACCATCGCCGCGTGCAGGAGTCCTCGATCGAACCCGAACCCCTCCGCGGCCAGGAACGGCGCGCGTTCCCTCGTCAGGTTCCCCCCGGCGCGTTCGAGACGCGGCTCGACGACGAACACCTCGTCGAGGGACTTCATCAGGTCCCGCTCTTCCTCGAGGACCTTCCAGTCCTCTGCGAGCCCCATCCGGTCCGCAAGGGCGCCCGGGTCTTTCGGGAACAGGCGTTGCTGGACGACCTTGTCCCCCTCGAGGAGGAAGCTGCCGAACCATGTCGTGAGGAGGAGCATCCGGCCGGCGGGAGACCCCCACCGCGCTAAGAAGCTTCGCGTGGCTCGTCCGAGGGGAATCAGGAACGGCGCCGCGTCCGAGGCTTGTCGGTGCGGGCTCCTCGCCCCTTCCGAAGCGAGGCCAGGGCGGACGGTCGAACGATCCCCGCCTCCGTGATGATCCCGCGGACGTATCGCGCCGGCGTCACGTCGAATGCCGGATTCCTCGCGGGGCTCTCGGGGGGCGCGACGGGCTCCCCGTTGAAGTGGAGGATTTCCTGGGGCGAGCGTTCCTCGATCGGGATGTCCTTCCCGGTCGCCAGTCCGAAGTCAATCGTGCTCGTCGGGGCGGCGACATACATCGGGATGTGGTTCTCCTTCGCGAGGACCGCCTTCGTGTACGTGCCGATCTTGTTCGCGGTGTCCCCGTTCGCGGCGATCCGATCCGCCCCCACGAGTACGAGGTCTACCTCTCCGCGAGCCATGAAGTGCCCGCTCGCGCTGTCCGCGATGATCGCGTGCTCGATGCCCTCCTGGGCGAGCTCCCAGGCGGTGAGTCGCGTCCCCTGGAGGCGCGGCCTCGTCTCGCTGACGTACACGAAGAACCGGCGATTCGCTTCGCGAGCCGCACGCAGGGGCGCCATGATCGTGCCGTAGTCCACCGTTGCGAGGGCTCCCGCGTTGCAGTGGGTCAGGATCCTCGTGCCATTCTTGATCAGCTTCTCTCCGTGGGTACCGATCCGGCGGCATCGGTCGATGTCGTCCTGGGCGTACGTCTCCGCCGCCGCCACCGGATCCGCGCCCGCCTTCGAGGCGGCGAGGATGGTCTCGAGGGCGTAGAACAGATCGCGGCCGGTCGGTCTCGTTTGCCTGAGGCGCTCCGCGGCCTTCTCGAGGGACAGCCCCTGAATGTGCGCCTGGGCAAGGCCGTAGGCCGCCGTCGCGCCGATGGCGGGCGCGCCTCGGACGACCATGTCCTCGATCGCGCGCGCGACATCCTCGTAGTCCCGAGCCTCGTGGATTTCGAGGCGGAACGGGAGGTGCCTCTGGTCAATCATCTTCACGAGTCCGTCCTCGAGCCAGACCGTACGCACGTCACGGCCGACTCCGTCCTTCAGGACGCGCATCGCCGAGCCCCTTAGGGCCTCCGCAGGGAGGACAGGAGTCCGGAGAGGGAAGGCCTCCCGAGCTCCTTCTTCATGTCCCGGGTCAAGGACTCGTAGTAGGCGACTTGCTGGTCGACCTTCGCGAGCTCCTCCTCGAGACGCCGCCGCTCGTCCTCCATTTCCTCGAGGGACTCGAGGAGCCGGCCCTCCCTAAGGCGCCACCGGCCGTGCTCCGCCCGTGCCGCTTCGAACGCGTCGGCCATTGACTCACCTCAGGAGGCGTTGGGAGGACAGGGCCGTCTCGCTCGATTGGGGCGTCGGCCCGGGCTCGCCAAGAATCCGGGCGTATCCGGTGATCTTCTTTCGGACGTGCTCGAGCTCCCGGAGCGTGTACACCCGACGCCGGGCAATCTGCTTCAGTCTCTCCTCGATGCGCGTCCGGCGTTCCCGCCACTTGCGCTGCTCTTCGAGGGCGAGGAAGACACCCGAGGAATCCATGGTGGCCGAATCCCAGAGGAAGGTCCCTATATAATGGTAGTGACTCGATTCGGTGTCACTCTTCTCGGAGCGAAACTCCAGGGACGAAATAGCGGAGCAGGTCCGCGAGGTTCATCGCTTGGCTCAGGAGATTCTTGGCAATCCCTTCCATCGCATCGAGCCCGAGGACGAGTTCGAGGTTGTCGAACTTGCCAATACCGACGAACCGAGCGACCACTTTCTCGGAGCCCGCGTCCACGACCTGGATGCGCCCGACGAGATTCTCCCCTTCCCGTGCTGTCTGGAACCGCAAGATGTAGCCGCGGCCGTTGAGCTCCCGCTTCGCGATGTCCATCATGGCCAGCTTGTTGTCCTTCGCCACGGGCGCACCTTCGCGGGCATCCTTCATGCCCGTAATAAAGGCTCTGCGCGCTCAGTCCGCGACTTCGGGCGGCCGGATCTCGAGGGGAATCACGACGGGGGCGCGGCTCGCCTGACGGCGTTTCTCGCGCAGGGTGTCGAGCGGAAGGATTCGGTCTCTGCGATTCGCCAGGATCCCGGCGACTCCCTCCCGGCTCGCGCGCTCGTCCGTCTGGCAGTGCACGCAGCGATCCGGGCAGTTGCTCGGCGGGATGTCCGGCTCCGGATAGGAGAAGATGCCGCCCTCGAAGTTCCGCAGGACGATCTTCTTGTCGCTCATCGAGATGACGTAGTTCGGATTCACGGGGACCTTCCCCCCGCCTCCGGGCGCGTCGACGACGAACTGCGGGACCGCGTATCCGGAGGTGTGCTGCCGCAGGTGCTCGATGATCTCGATCCCCTTCGCGACCTTCGTGCGGAAGTGTTCGATGCCCTCGCTCAAGTCGCACTGGTAGATGTAGTACGGGCGGACGCGGTTCACCACGAGCTTGTGCATGAGTCGCTTCATGATGGTCGGGCAGTCGTTCACGCCGCGGAGGAGGACCGTCTGGCAACCGAGCGGGATCCCGGCGTCCGCGAGCATCGCGCAAGACTTCGCGGCTTCCGGGGTGATTTCCTTCGGGTGGTTGAAGTGGGTGTTGACCCAGATCGGATGGTACTTCTTCAGAATGCTACACAGCCTGTCCGTGATGCGCATCGGCGTCGTGCACGGAACCTTCGATCCGATCCGGACGATCTCGACGTGATCGATTTCGCGGAGCCGTTTCAGGACGCCCTCAATGTACTCGTCCTTCGTCATGAGCGGGTCGCCGCCGCTGATGAGGACGTCCCGGACCTCCTTCGCTCCCTCGAGGTACTGGAACGCAGGCTCGAGGGCCCTCAACGACTGGATCCCGTGGTCGTGAGCGACGAATCGCCGGCGGGTGCAGAAGCGGCAGTACATGCCGCAGTAGTCGGTGATGAGGAAGAGGACTCGGTCCGGATAGCGATGGGTGATGCCCGGCGCCGGAGAATCGGAATCCTCCCCCAACGGGTCGTGGATGTCCGAGGGGGAGAAATATGTCTCCGAGACCTTCGGAACCGCCTGCAACCGCACGGGGCAGTTCGGGTCGTCCGGGTCCATGAGGCTCGCGTAGTAGGGCGGGATCGCGAACTTGAAGAACTTCGCGCATTCGATGACGCCCCGTTCCTCTTCTTCCGTGGGCGTCAGGATCTGTCTGAGCTCTTCGAGGGATTTGATCGAGTGGCCGGCCTGCCACCGCCAGTCGTTCCACTTCTCCTCGGGCACGTCGCGCCAAAGCGAAATGTCACGCCACGTGCGGATCCCGCCATTCTCGGTCGGCTCGCCTTGCGCGCGGTCTGCGTCCGCTAACACCATGCGACGGTCCTCCTTCCCTTCCCCGAGCTCATCCTCTCCTCCCGCTCACGGACCAGTCCACCCCGATGGATGGCTGGCCTAACGAAGTACTGTCGATTCGAGAACGCGCCTCGAAAAGGCGTGTGGTGTTCGGCTTCCCGACCGAATCGACGGCATCTTACCTGCTGCTAATGGTCGTACGATATATAACCGTGTTGTTGACGCCGCGAAAAGGGAGGCGCCCCGGGCCCGACTTCCTGGCCCCGCGATGGAAATTTATATGCCCGCCACCTTTGTGCAATCCAAAGGGCTCGTGGTCTAGCGGTTATGACATCGCTCTCACACAGCGAAGGTCACCGGTTCGAATCCGGTCGAGCCCATTTTGTCTTTCATCCGCTGGACGTTATGGTCCAGTAGGTGCTACTGGCTGAACCTTGCCAATCGAGTGGCTGCGGGCCCTCGGGAGCTCATTCCCATGAACGATTGCCATGCCAAGAGTCGAGGCGGCGCTGAGGCATGATAACGTCCCGGGGAAAGGTATTAGATGCCGCGGCGGATAACCTCGAATGGACTCGCGGGCATCGCGGCCATTGGGGGTATGGGAGGGAGTTCGTCGATTCTTGCAGGGACCTGCGCCTTACTCATGACTCTTCTGCCCGCGGCGGGAGGCCCGCCATTCGGATGGGAGGGCGCCACACCAATCGAGTTCAACAATCGGGGCGCCGGCCTCCCAGATGTCGCAGTCGATCGGTCCGGAAACGTGGTCGTCGTGTGGAAGGAGGCTGGATCGGGCATTTGGGCGAATGTTGTTTCCATCGGAGAAGGTTGGGGCGTAGCCACCTTGGTCTATGCCAACCAGGTATGCCCGGGAGGTTGCCCGGAGGCCGAGGCCCCATACGTTGACGTCGACGCCGCAGGCAACGCGCTCGCCGTCTGGGCGCAGGGGCACGAGGTCTGGTCGAGCCGCTTCGTCCGAGGGGCCGGATGGGGGCCGCCAACTCTCGTGGAGACCCTCGCCGGCGTCCTAGCCAACCCGCAGGTTGGCGTCGATGCCTCGGGCCGAGGGATCGCGGTGTGGACGCAATGGGACGGGACGGCGTGGAGCATTTGGGCGAACCGATTCGTCCCGGAGGAAGGCTGGGCGAC
>Ga0209002_10001120_pt1 | contig 21601 bp, 9 predicted proteins | sample Rifsed16ft2_FD_184010 | JGI IMG/M metagenome (GOLD analysis project Ga0209002, IMG submission 184010) | Soil microbial communities from Rifle, Colorado, USA - sediment 16ft 2 (version 2) | ecosystem: Environmental > Terrestrial > Deep subsurface > Rock core/Sediment | place: Rifle, Colorado... | reverse complement strand
CCCCGAGCGGCCCCAGCCCGCCGCTCACGGACTGGAAATACCAATCCGGCGCGCGCCATCCGAGTTGCTCCACGATCTCATAAGCAATCGTCTTCATGGATTCACGCGCCGGAATGCTCCTGGCGCCCCGATCCAGGTGCAGACCGCGCCGGGCAGCGAAATCGGCGGCGATCTGCTTGGTCTGGTCGTAGTTGCCGCTGACCTTGACGACCTCCGCGCCGAACAGCGCCGTCTCGCGCAGTTTGTCCTGCGGCACAAGGCTGGTCATGAACACCCACAACTTGATCCCCCCGCGGGCGCAGGCGGCGGCATAGGCCACGGCGGCGTTGCCCGTGGAGGCGATGACGCACTCGTGGATCCCGGCCTCGAGCATCGCGGCCACCGAGACACACGCCTGCCGGTCCTTGAAGGAGCTGGTCGGGCCGTGGCGCTCGTCCTTGAGGTACAGGTGGGGCATCCCCAGCATTTCGGCGTAGCGCCGCGAGTGCTGCAGGGGCGTGCCGCCGGCGCTGTTCAAGTCCAGGCTGAGCGGGTCCGCGACCGGCAGCACATCGTGATAACGCCACAAGTTCGAGGGCCTCCCCGGCAGGCCGCGCAGGATGTCGCGTCGGAACGCAGCATAATCGTAATGCGGCTCCAGCCATTCCGAGCGGCACTCGGCGCAGACCGCCACGGAAAAAGGCTGATAGGCCTGCTGATGACCGCACGTCTGGCACTCTAAATACTGCGGTTTAGCCATTTCCCCGGCCTTTCCCCCTACGCCACCACCGCCTCGCCCAGGCGGGCCACCACCGGCAGCTCCACGAAGAAGGTCGAACCTTCGCCCGGCACGCCCGTGCTTTCGGCCCACAAGCGCCCGCCGTGCATCTCGATCAGGTGGCGGCTGATGGGCAGACCCAACCCGGTGCCGCCGACCTTGCGGGTGATGGAAGTATCCACCTGGGTGAACTCCTGGAAGACGGCCTCCAGGTGGCTCGCCGGGATGCCCCCCCCTGTGTCCTGAACCGCGATCCGGACCAGATCGTCGCCGGCTTTGACGGCCCGGAGAGTGATGCCCCCTTCGTCGGTGAACTTGATGGCGTTGTTCACCAGGTTGATCATCACCTGCCGGAGGCGGAAGCGGTCGGCGACCAACTCGATGGGGGTGTGGTAGTCCATGTCGAGGCGCAGGTCTAGCAGCTTCTCACGCGCCAGCGGCGAGGTGATGTCGAGGACTTCGGACAGCACCTCGAGCAGGTCGAAGGTCTCGACCGACAGGCTCAGGCGGCCGGCTTCGATCTTAGCCATGTCGAGCACGTCGTTGATCAGGTTGAGCAGGTGCTGGCCGTTCTTGCGGACGACCTGTAGGTCGTTGTCCATCAACTCGGTGAGCGGGCCGTTGATGCCTTCCAGCATCACGTCCGTGAAGCCGATGATGGAGTTGAGCGGTGTGCGGAGCTCGTGGCTCATGTTCGCCAGGAACGACGATTTGAGTTGGTCAATTTCGCGCAGGCGGGTCACGGTCGCGGTCTGTTCGGCGTACAGGTTGGCGTTCTGCAGCGCGACGGCCACCTGCCCGGCCAGCGTCGTCTGCACGCGGAGGTCCTCCTCCGTGAAGCGGTTGACTGCCTCCGATTGCACGTCGAACACGCCCAACACGCGCTCGCCGACGATGAGCGGGAGCGCCATTTCCGAGCGCGTCTCCGGCAGCAGCGGGTTGGGCAGGAAATCGGGCGCAACCTGCACGTCGTTGACGATGACGCCCTGCCGGGTGCGGGCCGCGCGAGCGACCAGCGATTGCTCGCGGTTCAGCGGAATTGTGTGCTGCTGAGCCACCATTTGCTGCCCGACCTCACCCGCGCCCACCGCCAGGTTGAGTGTCTCAGCGGCCTCGTCGAGCAGGTAAATGTGGGCGTGATACAGGTTGAAGCGCGACTTCGTCAGATCTACGACTTCCTGCAACAGCCGCTCGGCTTCGAGGATGGTCGAGGCGACCGTGCTCACCTCGGCCACCGTCGCCAATTCTACGGCGCGTTTGGCCAGCGCGGCCTCGGCTTGCTTGCGCTCCGTAATGTCTTCGGAGATTCCCAGGAGATACCTGGGTTTCCCATCCGCGCCGAGCACGGGAACTTTCCGGGTGTGCAGGTAACGCAGGCCGCGATGGGCGGTCTGAATCGGTTCCTCGGGGATATCCACCAACTTGCCACCCGCCAGCACTTCCTTGTCTTTCGCCACAAAGAAGTCAGCTTCCTCCTTAGGGAAGAAATCATAGTCGTTCTTGCCGATCAAATCTTCCCGCTGGAAGCCAACAATTTCCTCGCCCGCCTCATTCCAGCGGAGGAATCGCAGCTCGTGCGCATCCTTCACGAACAGCATGGTCGGCAGGTTCTCGATCACGGAGTCGAGGAAGCTCGTGGCCTCCTCCAACTCGGTTGCGCGTTGCTGAGTCTGCTCAAACAGGCGGGCATTGTCCAGGGCCACCGAAGCCAGTTGCGCAAAGCGGCTCAGCACCGCCACCTCATCCTCGCCGAAGCGGCGATCCTCTTCGAGGTAAGCCAGGCCAATCACACCCATCACCTGTGAGCCGGATTTGAGAGGCGCGCCTGCAACCGCGCGCACAGGTTCAAGGTTTTGGAGGCTCAAGTGCTTGGCCCAGTTTTGGTAATCATCAATCACGAGGGGATCCCCGGTCTCCCAGATGGTTCCCACCACCGCCTGGCCTGGTTTCAGGCGATAGCCGATGAAGGAGTGGTATGTTCCAGTTCCAACGTGCATCCGCATCTCGGTCCCGCCTGGTTCGAGCAAGAAGATGTAGCCGTGCCGTGTGCCCATCAGTTCTCCTGCCCGCGTGACGATGGTTTCCAGCAGGCCGGTCAGTTCCAGTCGGCCAACCAGGCCGAGGGTGGTTTCCTGCAAAGCGGCCAGGTAGGCATGCTGCCGGCGCAGCGTTTCTTCTGCCCGCTTGCGCTCGGTGATGTCGGTGACGCTGGCGCGGACAAGGTTGCGGCCCGGCGAAGGCATCCGCACGAGACGGACCTCGCACGGGATGTCGTCGCCCTGAGCGTTGCGGTGCATCCATTCAAAAACCGGCGCGCCGCCTTGCATGGCCTCGGTGATTTTCTCGATGGCCTTCTCAAGCGAAGGGCGGCCATCCGGCTGGACGAGCGGGCTCATTTCGGCAGGGCCGACTTTGAGCAATTCATCGCGGCTCAGGCCGTAGAGCAACTCAGCGTTGCGGTTCGGCTCAATGAAGAGGCCGGTGTCCACGTCCACTACCACAATCGCTTCCGGCGCATGCTCGACGAGCGTCTGGGCCTGCTGCGCGCTCGTCTCGGCCTCGGCATACAGCCGCAGGTTTTCGATGTGCGCGCTCAGCCGGTCGGTCACGGCGGCCACAAGTTCCGCCTCAGCTTCGGTCATCGCGTCCGGCGGCACAACTTCCAACTGGCCGATGACCTCACCGTGCACGGTCAGAGGCCGGGCAAGCCCGGCCGCCTCATCCCTGGCGGCGGTGTCCGTCTGTGCCAGAGGCACAACCTGATTCAGGTCGTAGGTAAAACCCTCGCCCAGAGGCGTAGATTCAAGATAGGTCTCCCAACCTTCGCGGGCCAGGCGCCTGGTCGCTTCTTCCGCTTCAGCGCGGGCTTGCTCGGCCTGAGCCAGCAGGCGGAGGTTTTCTACCTGTTGGGCAACCTGCCGGGCCACCAAGTTCACCAATTCGGCTTCAGCCGGCGTCCAGACGCGCTGGGCGTCACTCTCCAATCGAATGATCCCAACGGGTTCGCCGGCGACGGTGATGGGCGCCGCCAGGGCCCGCCCTCGGGCGAGCCCGGGGGTCTGATCGCCGTCCGCCGGCAGCGGCTCGTTCAGCGGCGCAAGCCCGGCCTGATCGTAGGCAAAACCCAGGCGCTCACTGCGATCCACCGCGTTGAGGAACTCAGCCCAGCCAGAGCGGGTCAGGCGGCGGGCCTGGGCTTCCACTTCGGCGTGAGCCTGCTGCGCTTCGGCAAACAGGCTCGCGTTCTGAATAGCGATGGCGAGCTGACCGGCGAGCGCCTGGAACGCCGAGAGGTTATCCTCCGTCAGGGCGCCAGGCATAGAGCTCTGCAAGTCCAGCACGCCGACGACACGCCCGCCAGCGGTGAGCGGCACCGCCATCTCGGAGCGAGTCTCGGGCAAGAGCGGGTTGGGCCGGAAGGACGCGCTGATGGAGGTGTCGGCGACGATGACGGCCTGCTTTTCGGAAGCCGCCCGACCGTTGAGTGAGCCTGGCCCGATGGGGAGGCGGTGCGCCCGGCGGAGCAGCTCTTTGCCAACTTCGCCCGTACCCGCGCGGAGTTCCAGCGCTGCGCCTGTGGGGTTGGTCAAGTAGATTTGCGTATAATACAAGTCAAAGCGCGCGCGGATCAATTCTACGGCCTCGGCCAGCAGGCTGTCCAGGTCGCGCACCGCTGCGAGGCGCTGACCCACTTCGGCGGCGAGGGAGAGGTCACGGGTTCGCTCAGACACGCGCTCTTCCAGACCCGCCAGCGTTTCGCGCAGTTGCGCCGTCATGGCGTTGAACACTTGGGCGAGCACACCCGATTCGTCCCCCGACTCCACGCGCGCCTGCGCGCTGAGATCGCCAGCCGTAACCCGTTCGGCCGTTTGGGTGAGTCTGACGACCGGCGCGGCAATGACCTGACCGATGCCCAAGCTCACGATGGCCGCTCCCACCAACAAGCCGACCAGGAGGATACCTGCCAGACGCAACGTGGCCTGTGTTGCACTTTGAATTTGAGTCTGGGCCGTCAGGGAAGGCGCGGTCAATTCGGCCGCCGGCACTACCAGCCCGAGGCTGTAACCCACAGCGGGCAACGGGGCATACGCCACATAGTTCTGAACGCCATCCAGCGTCACGTTGGCGAGGCCTGTTTCGCCCACGACCATGCGGCGCGTGACTTTTTGCAGGTCGGTCGGTCCTTTGCCCAGAACGCTCTGCTTCGGCGGTTCATTCACCGGCACCGTCTCGGGTCTCAAGTCAAACAACTTGTAGCCTGCCTCAGGCATGGCGATGATCCGCCCGGCCCGGTCAACCAGGAAAGCAAAACCGCTCTGTCCCACCTCGATTGTCGCAATTTGCTCGGAGATTTTGGCTAACTGCACATCAGCCGCGATAATGCCCTTAAACTGGCCTCCACCGTCGTATACTGGCGCAGCGTTCGTCACGATCAGGCCGGTGCCGGCCGGGTCCTGATAGGGGGTAGTCCATACGGCCTGGCGTTCGGGGTTGTTTTGCGGGTTGGCCACCAGGAAGAATGGCTGTACGGTTGGGTCAAAATCCGGCGGCACATTGGCGGCCAAACTGATATTAGGATAATAGGTCGTCGCGCCGCGCGCGTTCATGAAGTAGATGGCGACGACGTTTGGGTGGGCCTTCAGGAGCGCCGGGCCGACGAAATCCAGGTAAGCGCTGGTGTTCAGGTCGGCAATCAAAGCCTCGTCCAGAGTGAATGTGGAGGGGATAAAGATAGAAGCAACGTCGGTGGACAGATTGCCATACTGCCCGCCCGATAACCGGATGAGCCGGCTATGCCCGTCCCAATAGGCGCCCTTCCCCAGCGTCAAAGCCTGCTTTTCCAGCGAGCCGCGGTAATCCGCCAGGGCGACTACGTCATCCGTCACATTGGAGAGCGTCCGGTCAGCGGTACGGGCTTCGGCCAGCACGATGTTGCTGAGTTGCTGCTCGGCCTGCTGGCCGACGGCCGTTTGCAGTTGGCCGATGAGGAAAGTCTGAACCCGTTGCGCCTGGTCATAAGCAAAGAACCCTAACGCGGCCAATGCGGCGCCGGCCGTGAGCAAAATACCCAGGGCGACTTTCGTGCGCAGACCGTAGTCGCGATACTGGCGGGCGACGATAAAGACATAGACGACTAACAGTCCACCCAGGACAGTCAAGGTAACGCCTTGCGATCCAGCACCCGGGCGTGGGAACGGCCAGAATAGATCAACCAGAAACGTGGCGATGGCGAACAAAATGCCGGCCGTAACAGCCCAACTGGTCTGGCCGGGGGGCAAAGCCTGCCCTGCAACCACCGAGGCGACAATTATCCCGGTCACCGCATAAACCAGGCCCAGGCCTGCTCCCAGCGGCGGCGACAGCACCAGCGCGGCCAGGACGGTCAAAATCATCGTCCATACGCCCGGGATCACACGTTCCCGGCGGATCAGCCAGGCGCTGGCGAGCATGCCCAGAGAAGCCGCGAAGGACAAGCCGGCTGCCATCCACTGCTGCGGGGCTTGAGTTTGGAGAATGTTGTAAATTGAGTTGACGTCAAAAACGGCCAGTGTGACGAGCAGAATCACAGCCATGCGCCACGCATTGCGCGCCCGCGTCTGGGCTTTGTCCGCTTCAGAGGCTTGCCGCCGGGGAACCAAAGGCTGAATGGCCGAACGCAGACGACTGGCCCTGGAGGGCGCGGTCTCAGGCCCTTCTGCGCTGGTCTGCACAGGCGCCTCCGCTTCCACTTTGGCAGTTTGAGCTTTCAGGTTTTCTAACGCGGCAGACGCGGCGAGGCGCTGCGCGTGCTCCTGCTCGGCCTGCTGGCGCGCCTCGGCCACGGCGGCTTCCAGTTCGGCAATGCGCACCTGAGCGTGGGCGTCCTGAGGAGGCGCAGCGGGCTGACCCGGTTCTGGCGCCACAGGCTCAACATGAGAGAAGAGGGATTCAAGCCGCTTGGAATACTTGTCGTCGGACATAAGTCAATAACTCCTCGGCCAATTGCCGATAGTGTTGCGTCCCCCGGCTCTGGCGGGCGTGCCGGGTGATCGGCTGGCCCACCAATTGACTCTCGCGTAGTTTGCTGTCGAACCCGATCACGGTTTGCAACAAAGAATCTCCAAAATGCTGCTGCAAATGTGCCAGCATGCGGCTGTGCAGGTTGCCGCGCTGGTCGAACATCGTCACGAGCAGGCGATAGGCCAGACGCGAGTTCGTCTTGACCCGCACCAGATTAATCAGTTTGAACACGCTATCCAGCGCCTGCATGGAAAAGTATTCACACTGCGTCGGAATAATCACCATGTCCGCCGCCGTCAGCGCGTTGATGGTGATCGGCCCCAGCGTGGGGGGGCAATCCACCAACACCACTTCGTAATGCGCCGCGTCGGGCCGGGCCAGGCTGTCGCGCAGGATGTATTCGTACGGCGAGCGCAGATACAGATACTGCGAAACCGTCACCATATCGGCGTTCGAGGGCACCAGGTCCAGACCCGGCACGCCCGTTTCGCGGCTCACGCGGAGCAGAGTCTCGTTGCCCAGCAACACGTCCGCCGCCGAGCGGTGGAGATCGGCCGGGTTCAGGCCCAGGCCCGTCGTCAGGTTGGCCTGCGGGTCGAGGTCAATCAACAGCGTGTCACACTGCTGCTCGACCAGGCACGCGCCCAGCGCGAGGGTGGTCGTGGTCTTCGCCACGCCGCCTTTCTGGTGACAGAGCGCAATGACGTAAGGCATACCGACTGACTCCGCTTAGTTTGGGACGTTGCCGCTCTGCGCGCCCAAATTCAACTGCACGCTGGAACGCTGCGCGCCGAGGGCCTGCCCCAACTCGCGCGCGGCGACCTGCAAGACCTCTTCTACGGTGGCCGCGCCTTGTATCTTCTGACCGATGGCGACCGCCAGCGCTTCGCGCTCGGCCTGCCGCTGGGTTTCGGTGTACAGGCGCGCGTTCTGCAAGGCCACCGCCACCTGGTCGGCGATGGAGCGGAGCAGGTCGGCGTCTTCCGGCTTCAATCCGTTGACGATATTGTGCTGAACATCCAGCACCCCCAACACGTCGGCGCCAGCCGCGATGGGCACCGCGACTTCCGACCTGGTTTCCGGCAGGAGAGGATTCGGCAGCCAACCGGGGTCTTGAGAGACATCCGAAACCAGAACGGGCGCGTTGGCCTCCGCAGCGCGGCCCACCAACCCGCGCCCCCGCGGAAGCTTGTGCCCCTGCGCCAGCATGGTTCGCCCGGCTTCGCCCGTGCCGCCAGCCATCACCAGATACTCGCGGTTTTCGTCGAACAAATAGATGTGGGCGTGGTAGTAATTGAAGGCGCTCTGCACCTGCTCGACTACCTCCGTCACCAGCTGGCGTTGATCGAGGATGGTGGAGAGGCGGCGGCTGACTTCCGCGCTGGCGGCGAGGGCTTTGGTGCGCTCGGCTACGCGCCGTTCCAGGGTCGAGGCCAAAGCCCTTACCTCGCGCTCGTTGCGGCGAGCGCGCTCCAGGGCCTCATCAATACTCTGAGTAGCCAGATAAAGCAGCACGACCGTAATAGCAAAGACCACGGTGAAAGCTACCCATTGGGTAATGGTGACCGTCAGGTTCGGCGCAGGCAACCATCCCCGGCTTTCTGCCAGGAACAGCCCGAAGACGGCCAGCGTGTTCAAGATGGTCATCATCACTGCCGCGCGGCGGCTGATCACAAGACCAGCAATGACGATGACTAGAATATAGAAGGAAGTGGCGGGCGCGCGGATGGTTCCCTGGGCGGCAAGCACCATCGTGACGGCGGCAAACATCATCAACACCAAACCGAAACCGGCCACAGCCACCCGGCCGCGCTGCAACAGGAGCCCCAGGCCTTGAACCATGACCCACAATGTGGTGACAATCACATAGATAGCCGGGGGAACAATGGCGCCAGCAGCGCGGCCCGCCAGGGCCCCGGCAATGAGGATCGGCAGGGTGACGGTGAGCGTGACCAGGATGGTGTTCAACAATCGGGCGGCGCGCGTCTTGTCTTCGTCTTCAAAGACAGGTGGTTTGAGAAATCGTCTGAACCGGTTCAGCATGAGCATGGTCGTCTCGCTTTCCTCATTCAGTCCCAACATCTATGTATCTGTGACAGGGCCGGCGGCTCACTCTTGTCCATTGCGTGATCCCGCCGTCTTCAACCGCACACTCGTTCTTTGAGCGCCAAGCGCCCGGCCCAGTTCGCGGATAGCGACTTGAACCGCGTCTTCCACCGTGGTCGCGCTTTGAATCTTCTGGGTGATCGTATTGACGAGCGTCTCGCTCGCGGCCTGCTGCTGAGTCTGCTGGTATAAGCGGATGTTCTGCAGCGCCACAGCCACCTGGTCGGCAATGGACCGAATCAGGTCGGCGTCATCCTGCGCCAGGCCGTTGGCGACGTTGTGCTGCACGTCCAGCACCCCGATCACCTGACCGCCGGCGGCGATGGGCACGGCCACTTCGGCTTTGGTCTCCGGCAAAAGCGGGTTGGGCAGCCAGCCGACCGCCTGAGTCACGTCGGGGACGAGCACCACGGTGTTGGTCTCGGCGGCGCGGCCCACCAACCCACGTCCGCGCGGGAGGCTGTGCCCGCGCGCCAGCATGGTGCGCCCGGCCTCGCCCGTGCCGCCGACCATCACCAAGGCCTCTCGTTTTTCATCAAAGAGATAAATGTGCGCGTGGTAGTAGTCGAAGGCGTTCTTCAATTGCTCCACGACTTCAGTGACCAACTGTTTCTGGTCGAGGATCGTCGAGAGGCGGCGGCTGACCTGTGCGCTGGTCGCCAGGGCTTTGGTGCGGTCGGCCACGCGCTGTTCCAGGGTTTCCAGCGTCGCCCGGAGCTGCGCGGCCATGCTATTGAAGGTGGCGGCCAGCGTGCCAATTTCATCACTTGCCTCGACGCTCGCCCGAGCCAATAAGTCCCCCGCGCCCACTTTCTGGGCCACGGCGGTGAGACGGGTGATAGGACCGGCCAGCGCCTGGGCTACAAAGAGGGCCAACATGCCCGCCACAATCAGCGCGCCCAGGGCGGCGAGGACGGTCGTGCGGGTCGCGGCGCCGACGGGTTCCAGCGCCTCAACCTGAGCTTGATGGAGGACGAGCACCCAGTTCAAATTCCTGATAGCTTCCGCTTCTTCTGGGGCACGGGAGGTCACAGGCGCCTGGCTGACCAGACTGGGGATGCCCTCGAAAGTGAAATCTGCGAAATCTGACTGGGCAGAGGCTTGCAGATTCGTCAACAGGTCGCGATCCACGGGCAGCAAGCCGCCTGCCTCTGACGCAAGAAATTTATCGGTCAGCACAAGGAGTCTGGCGTGGCCCGTCTCGCCCACCCGCAACGCATTCAGCGCATCGGTCAGCGCCTTAATATCGTAAGTAGTGCGCAGGACGCCAACGACCTCGCGCCTGCCATAGGCATAGATCGGGACAGCGATAATGGTGCTGAACGTCCGGCTGCTTTCATCAAACTCCGGTTGGTCAATGAAAACCGCGCCAGCCCCGCCGTTATAGGCCGCCTGCCACCAGGTTTCGTCTCCCTGGTAATAATCCGAAGTGCGGTTGGTGGCGGCGATGTTCGCCCCAAATTTATCGGTCACAAACACTTCCACATGCTCAGGGAAGGAGGCGCGGAATTCCTGTAATTCGGAGGCCGCCTCATGTTCCAGGACCGACTTGACTAACGGATCCTCATTGTTGCCTGCGGCATCTGCGGCCCGCCACTGATCGTCCAACCTGGCGAGATCCCCCAGGTCGCCCGTAGCAGAGGCGCTGGCGGTTTCCACAGTAGCCCGCACGGCCTTGCTCAAACCAAACGCCTGCAAGTTATCCACTTGCTTGGCGAGCAGATCGCCTATCGTGAGCGCCTCCGTGTTGGACAGGTCCTTTAATCGCGCGCCCACGTCCTGCGCCAACCCAGCCCGGATAACGCGGTCCGTGATGAAGGCGACAAGGCTCACGGATAGCATGGCGACACCGACGAAAGCTACGATGAGCTTGGTGCGCAGGTTATAGTTGCGAAACTGCCGCAGGGTAATCACGCCATAAGCCGCGACCAGCACGATGATCATCCCCTGCGAGGCGGCGAGAATACTGGCGTTGCCCGCGAGCCTCCCCGGCGGGCCATACAAATCCCTCAGCACGACGGCGACCCCCACACTGACCCCGACTAAGATGACGCGCGTGGCAATGCGTGGGGGCAGCGTGTAACCGGCAATGGCCGAGGCGGAGAAGAAGGCAAGCATTCCAGCGAGCAGGCCAAAGCCGACGGTCACTGTCACCACGGCCACACTGGCCGCCAGCACGCTGCCGATAAGGGCGATCATGGCTACGGTCGCGCTGCCCCGGCGGCTCAGCCAGGCCGCGAGAATGGCGACGCCCACCATCACTCCCAGCGCCAGCAACGGAATGTATTCTCGCAGGTTTTCCGGTTGCGCCAGATAGAAGAGATAAACGCCAAACGGGCCGACGACACTGGCGACGATGGCGGCTGCCCAGAAGGCGTTACGCGCCCGGGTTATTTCAGAGGATGAGGAGGTGGTTGGAGTAGTCATCTCAAAGCCCTTAGAAGAACTAGACGGTCATTGGCCCAGTGGGAACTCATACACCTGAGGCTACCGGCTAGGGGAGCGGCAGCAGGACGCTGAAGGTGCTACCCTTGCCGACCGCGCTTTCCACCGACACCTGCCCGCCGTGCTGTTCCACAATAGACTTCACAATCGCCAGGCCCAGGCCGTTGCCCTCGATATCTTGGGTGGCGTCGGAGGACACGCGGTAGAACTTGTCGAAGATGAACGGCAGATCACTCGCCGGGATGCCGATGCCCGTGTCCTGCACCGCCACCTGGGCAAAGGCGCCGTTCGCATCCGCCGTGAGGGTCACCTGGCCGCCGTCGGGCGTGTATTTGATCGCGTTGCTCACCAGGTTGCGGAACACCTGCTGGATGCGCGACAAATCCACGTTGACCACGATGTCCTGCTTGGGCGCCCGCCAGGTGAGCGTTTGCCGCTTGGCCTCGGCCTGTCCTCGGAACTCCATCGAGAGCGCCGAGAGGATTTCGCTCAGGCTGTAAATTTCAGGGCGCAGCTCTACGCCCATGTCCACCCGCGCCAGGTCCAGCAGGCTTTGCACCAGGTCGTGCATCTGTTTGGTTGCATATTGCATCCGCTCCACAAACGTCTTCTGCTGGTCGTTGAGCGGTCCAACCGCCTCCATCAAATTGGTATAGCCCAGGATGGCCGTGAGCGGATTTTTGAGGTCGTGAGAAGCGGCGGCTAGGAACTCGTTCTTCACCCGCTCGAGATGCTTGAAGTGCGTCACGTCGTGCAGCACCGCCACGTGCCCGCCCTCTTCGATGGGCGTGGTCATGACGGAGAAGGTGCGTTTATCCGGCCAGGCAATCTCATCCTGCAGCGAGGCGTTCGCGGCGCGCGCGCGCGCCAGGAGACGGATCAGGTCGTCGTAACCCCGGTCGGCGGGCAGGGGGTGTCCCAGCCGCGCGTCTACGTCGGTGAAGAGGCGCTCGCCCGCCGGGTTGACCAATTGCAGCTGCCCGTCCGCGTCGGTCACCAGGATGGCGTCGGCAGCCCCGCGCAGGATGGCGGCCAGGCGGTGCTGTTCCTGCTCCACCGACTCGAAGAGTCTGATCCGTTCAAGCGCGGTGGCAACTTGGGCCGCCAGGGTCTCCAGTAATACCCGGTCGCTCTCCTGGAAAGCCTGAGGCTGCGAGCTATGAATAGCCAAGACCCCGCTGGCCTTCGCCTGCCAGAAGAGCGGCACGGCGATAGCCGACTGGGTGGGCGGGATGTCCACGCCGGGGCGGCGGGAGGTGCGCTCCTCCACCTCGCCGGAGATGCTCACCGGTTCGCCCGTCACCGCCACTTGCTGCGGGGCCAACGACAACAGCGAAAGCCGCAGGCTCTTCTCACCTTTCACCTCGGCCTGGGACACCAGCTTCGGCGCGCCGGCTTCGATCACCCACAGGGAGACGATGGGATAGCCCAGCGTGGTTTGGATGAGTGGGGGAACGCGCTCGAACAGTTCGGCGGAACGTGTGAAGAGACTGATCTCGCGCGTAAGCTGGTTGAGGGCCACCAATTCGTTGACCCGTTTCCGCTCAATCGCGTAAAACTGGGCGTTCTCGATGGCAATCGCCGCCTGGCCGGCGATCGCTTGCAGCAGCATCGAATGATCCGGCGTGAAGTAGGCCGGCCGTTCCTCGTGGATCAGCGTCAACACGCCGATGACGCCGCGCCGGGTAAGCAGGGGCAGGGCGATGGCTGAGCGGGAAGGATCGTTGGGGAGGGAGAGCCAGTGTGCATGCGTCTGCGTATCGTCAATGATGACGCTCGCGTGGGCGTCGGCGACATAGGCCACCACGCCTTCCGCGGCGAATCTTTGCATCACGTCCGTCGAGGACCACGGCACGGCCTCCGGCGGATAGACGAGTTGTTGGACGGCCTGCGAGTCGGGCTGGTAAACAATGAGGTGGGCGCTGGTGGCCTGGACGGCCTCGAGACTGCGCTGCAGCGTCACGTGGGCCAGTTCTTCGACATCCAGGCGGGCGCTCAAATCCTGCCCGATCTCGGGGAGCAGGCCCAGCTCGCGGTTGCGGCGGCGCAGAGCGTCTTCGGCGTGTTTGACGCGCAGCTTGGCGCGCACCCGCGCGGCCAGTTCCCGCCAGTCGAAGGGCTTGGTGATGTAGTCGTCCGCGCCCAGGCTCAGGCCCTCGCTCAAATCGCGGGGGGAGGTGCGCGCCGCCGTGAGGATGATGACGGGAATGTGCGCGATTGCCGGGTCATGCCGCATCTCGGCCAGCACCTCGAACCCGTTCTTCTTGGGCATGTTGACGTCGAGCAGGACGAGGTCGGGCTGCTCTGCGCGCACCTTCTCCAGCGTCTCTTCGCCATCCGAGGCGGTGACGAAAGCGTAGCCCTCGTGCGAGAGGCGCGTGGACAGCAAATGGACGTTGTCGGGCCGGTCATCCGCCACGAGAATCTTGAAATGAGATGGCGCTGGGCCGTCCGCCGGGCGCGGCTTGGGGGCCGTGAGGCCATCCAGCACTTTGTTGACGATGGCCCGGATCTTGTCTGGCTGGACGGGCTTGACGAGGTAATCGTTGACCTGCAGACGGCGGGCAATCGCGGCCAGGCCGGGGCTATCGTAGGCGGTGATCAAAATGCTGTGTCCCGGCTCGCGTCCGCCCTGGAGTTTCTCAATCAGCTCCAGTCCGTTCATGCCTGGCATCATGAAGTCGGTGATGAGCACCTCCACGCCTTTCTCGCCCATCAGGGTCATAGCTTCCGGTCCGCTGTGCGCCGTGAGGATCTCCACGGGCGTTTTGAACTGCCCCAGAGCGCGGGCCAGCATCGAGGCTGTGTTGGGGTGATCGTCAACGATCAGGATGCGCGCGGTAAGGTGGACAGGCAGCGTAAGGTTGCTCATGCCACTGATTATAAGGAATTCAAAGCCTGCTGACGATTGGGGTTAGATTGAAATGGTTGGCTAGGAGAAGTTAGAGGAGGGTTTAAAGATCAATCTGCGACGAGGCGGTAGCCGACGCCGCGAATATTGACGATGTGTCGAGGCTCCCGGGGATCGAGTTCCAGGGCCGAGCGCAGCTCGTGAATGTGCCATTTGGCTAACTCCTGCGCGCCGCGCCGGTCCGTCCGGTAGCCCTGCGCCTCGGCCACCAGGGCTTGGTAATCCACAACGTCGGGCGTATGCCGGGCCAGGACGACCAGATAATCAAAAGCTGCCGGGGGGATGGTCAGCACCCTGTCGCCGAAGGTTGCCCGGCGGGCCTGAAGGTCAATGATCAATTGGCCGGATTTCAGGAAACGGCCCCCCGGCGGCGGCGGGGTGATGGGCAGCGACTCCAGGGGCGGCGCGGGCTGGTCGAGGGCCTTGAGCTGAGCCTGCAAGGCTTCGATTTGCGCGTGAATTTCACGCCGCCGCTTCCCGGTGGCCTGCTCCGCCAGGATCACGCGCGTCCGGGCAATCAGCGTTTCGGGGTCAATCGGCTTCGTGAGGTAGTCGGTCGCGCCCAGCCGCACGGCTTCCATGGCCGATTGGAGCGACGCATGAGCCGTGAACAACACGACGGGGAGTTGCGGGTAGAGCCGATGGACCTCTTTCAGCACTTGCAGGCCGTCCATGCCCGGCAGGTGAATGTCGAGATAAATCAGGTCGTAGACGGCGGACGCCAGCCGCTGTAAAGCGGCTGCGCCGTCGGCTACCGCCACGGCGTCGCAACCGGCTTGTTTCAAGACATGCGTGAGAGTCTGTCGCAGGCTCGGCTCGTCGTCAATGATCAGGACAGTCCCAGACAGCGTCATCTCTGCATCCGATTTTAGTCTGCGCGGTTGATAAAAACAAGACCCCGCTCACGGATCGGCTCTAAATAGACTGAGCGGGCAGCCAGACTCTAAAGGCCGTGCCTCGTCCCACGACACTCTCCACTTCAATATGCCCGTTGTGTCGTCGGATGATGTCGTGGGTGATCGCCAGCCCCAGGCCGGTGCCGGTGGATTTGGTCGTGAAGAAGGGGTCAAAAATATTCGGCAGCGCGTCTGCTTCAATGCCCGGCCCGATATCCGCAACGGTCAGCCAGACGCCGCCGGTTTCCGGCGCCCGGTCCGTGCGGACGGTCAACGCCCCACCCTGCGGCATCGCCTCCACGGCGTTGAGGCAGAGATTGAGGACGGCTTGTTTGAGCTGGTCACGCAAGCCCAGGACGGAGGGGAGGGTCAAATCGGCGTCGAACGCCCAGGCCACCCGGCTCTGCCGCAGATGCACTGCGATCAACTTTTCCACTTCCTCGACGAGCACATTGAGCGAAACGTCCTTGAACTCCTCGCTCGCGGCCGGGCGGTAGGTCTCGCGCAAACGGTGGATCAAACCGGCCATGCGGTCGGCCTCGCTCAGGGCCACCTGCAAATCCTCGCGCGCCTGCGCGCTCAGCGAACTCTCCTGTTTCACCAGATAGAGCGCATTCTGGATGGTCTGCAGCGGGTTGTTAAGCTCGTGGGCCACCGAGGCCACCAGCCGCCCCATCGCCGCGAGTTTCTCGGTCTGCACCAACCGTGCGCGGGTGGCCTTCTCGTCCTGAAGCGCATGCGCCAGGTCGGCGTACAGGCGCGCATTTTCAATGACAGGGCTCAACTGACGACCCACATTGACCAGCCAATGGAGATCATTCTGGTCCAGCCTCCGGCTAGCCGTCGACTCGACCAACAAAACGCCCAACAGCTCGTCGGCGTGCAGGAGGGGCACGCCGACAGCGGACTGAACGTTGGGCAAGGCGTCCAGTGGAAGGAAGTCCTTGTCCTGCGTCACATCGGACACGAGGGTCGGCTGGGCTGTGCGGGCCACACGGCCCGTGATGCCCTGGTCCAGGCGCAAGGTACCGCCGTCAGAGAGGGCGTATCCCTTGCGGGCGCGCAGGACCAATCCCTCTTCCTGGAGCAGGAAAACGCTGACGTACTGGTAACTGGCCATCGTGGCGATCGCTTCCACGACGGTTTGCAGCAGCTCGTCCAGGTTGAGGCGGCTGATTAGCGTCTGGGTCACTTGCTGCAGCGCTTCCGCCTCTTCGGCCCGGCGGCGCTCGCTTTCAAACAGCTGCGCGTTCTGGATGGCTAGCCCGGCCTGCGCTCCCAGCGTCGTCAGCAGACGTTCGTCGTCGGCGGTGAAGACGCCGACCGCAACGCTGTAAACGCTCAACGTCCCGAGGCGTTTTTCACCGGCATACACCAGGGCCACCAGCAGCGAGCGCACATGGCCGCCTCGGCCTTCCTGGGACATATACCGCGGGTCCGTCTGCGCATCCGGGAGATTGATGGTTTGGCCGCCGGCGATGACCAGCCCGGCGACTCCCCTGCCCCACTGAAAATTCATGCGCTGATGCAGGGTTCCACTATCCGGCCCGGCGACGGCGACGGGTTCGAGGATCGTCTCCACCTGGTCGAGCAGGTGGATCACGGCTCGCTCGGCGGGTGTGATCAGGGCGACGGCGGCCTCCGCGATCTGATGCAGGACGGTGGGCAGGTCCAAACTGCCGGCCAGCATCTGGCTGATCCGCGCCAGCGTCTGGCTTTCCTGAAGCTGGTGGGCGAGCAGGGCCTCCGTCTGTTTGCGTTCGGTGATGTCAATGAAGGCGGCCTGCATCGCCGGTCGCCCCACATACTCGATTGGATTGGCCGACCCTCGCAGCCAGCGCACTGCGCCATCTTTCCGGAGTGCGCGGATTTCATAACTCGGCGATACCGCTTCCCCGGCCTGCATGCGCCCGAACAAGAGCGATTGATCCTCGGGATGGATAAGCGCCCACACGTCCGGGGGCGAAAGGGCCGTTAGTTCCTCGACCGTGTAGCCCAGCGTTCGGGCGAAAGCCGGGTTGGTGAAGACGATCCGCCGATCCTGGATGATGACCAGTCCTTGCAGGGAATGCTCGACGACTGCGCGGTAGGCCTCCTCGGCGCGCTTGCGCTCGGTGATGTCGAACTCGATGCCCTGCATGAACCGGGGGCGGCCCGCCTCGTCGCGCACCCAGCGCGCCTCGTCGTGAAACCACACCACGCGCCCATCACGGGTGAAGATGCGGTATTCGGCGGAAAACGGCTCCCCGGTCGCCCGGGCGTGTTGCGCCGCGGCGATGACCCATTCGCGGTCCTCGGGATGAAGCTGTTTATCCCAGAGATAGGGGTCAGATACCCAGGCCTCAGGAGAAAAGCCCAGCACGGTTTCGATTTGCGGGCTGACGTAGTAGCTGATCTTGGCGCCGGCATCCACGGAGATGATGTAGGTGATCGCCGGAGCTTCTTCGACGAGGGTGCGGTATCTGGCCTCCGCTTCGCGCAAATCGGCCTCGGCCCTTTCGCGCTCCCATAGTTCAATCTGCAAACGCTCCACGGCGGCGCGCGTGGCCATCTCCGCCTCCTGGCGCGCCTGCTGCTCCTGAGCGTTGCGCAGGGCGATGGACAGATAATCGGCCAACTCGGTCAGCGTCGTCAGCTCATACTCGGTCCAGTCACGCGGCTGCGGCGCGGCGAACTCTAGCAGCCCTAGCAGGTGCTCGGAATGGCTGAGCGGCGCGACCAGCATGGCCTGAGTCTCACTCGCAGCCAGGAGGGCGCTCAACGGCGTGAGCCGAGAATCGTGGCGGACATCCTCGGCAATGATGACCTCGCCCCGGCGCAGGATTTTGAGGTACTCCAGCGCATGAGAGAGATCGGCCTTCACGCTCACAAGCGGCGGCATATCCGGCGGTCCGAAGGCTTTCAACACCTGCAACTCGTCTCGCTCGTCGAGCGTGGCATAACTCACGCGGACAGCGGGAAAAGACTGGCTGATCCGGCGCAGGGCGCGCTCGATAATCTGCTCGGCAGACATGCCCGAGGTGATGCCGATGGCGATGCTGTTCAGCAGCTTGAGGCGCGTTTGCCCTTCCAGTAGAGCGGCCTCAGCCTGTTTGCGTTCGGTGATGTCTTCGGCGATCCCCGCGACGCGAGAGACGACGCCGGCGCTGTCCCGAACGGCGAAAGCCTGATCACGTATCCACCGCGGTGTCCCATCCGCGCGAAAAATCCGGTATTCCACGATCTCGAACTCCGCCTCGGACAGGCGCTGCTGCAGGCGCATGACGTGTTCCCGATCCTCGGGGTGAATGGTCTCAATAAACGATGTTTCACCTCGGTACAGGCTTTCCCGCGAGCGTCCCCAAACGGTCTCATAGGCCGGGTTGACGTAGAGGATGCGCGCCGAGGCGGCCTCCCTGATCCAAATGACATCTTGAATGTTCTCGGCCAGCTGCCGGAATCGTTCTTCGCTCTCCCGCAGGGCCGCCTCGGCCCGCTTGCGCTCGGTGATGTCGCGCGAGATTCCCAGAACGGCGCGCGCGGCGCCGGCCTCATCCAGCAAAGGCGCCAGCCATGTGCCCAGCCACAACTCGTGATCCGAGAAAGACGTTTCAGCCTCGACATAAAGCGGCTGGAGAGTCTCGATCACCTGCCGCAGGTTGCGGGTCTGATGCTCAAGCGTTTGAGGCGGGAAAATGGCAGCGGTGGGCTGGCTGATGACTTCCTCCGCTTGCCGTCCCAGAGCGCGGGCGGCAAAACGGTTGATGTACTCTACACGCCCCTCGCGACTGATGATGAAGATCATATCGTGCGCGGCCTCAGCCAGCGATCGGTAGTGGGCCTCGCTGGCGTGCAGGGCGGCTTCGGCCTGCTCTGCGTCGCGTTGCGCCCGCTCGCTCTTCGCCAGCGCTTCGCGGAGGGTGATGCCGAAGCGATCGAGCAGGAAGCCCAAGAGGCTGACGACCACGGTGAACACCACGACCGTCGCCTGGTCACCGCTGTCGCTCGGCGAGGCTACGCCCACCGACAGCCATCCGGCTTGTTCGAGGACAGCCACGCTTGCCACCGTCGCCACGCACGCAGAGATGGTGAGGACCAAGCTGCGCCGCCCAATGAGCAGACCGGCGAGCGCGATAGGAATGGCGGAGATAAGCAGCGTCCCACCGCCAGCTCGCAGGCCCGTGGTCAGCAAGGCCTGCAGCTGGCCGAGCAGGATGGCGCCGATCACCATCCCAACTGACACCTTGAAGCGACCCCGCCGGAGCGCGGTCCATGCGCCCACGACACAGAGCAGGACCAGCGCATTCGGCGCCAGCCCACGGAGGGTCAGTGCGGCTGAGCCGAACACGACGACGTTGAGCCACATCGCCACGAGGATCGTCGCCAGCATGGCTGACAAAAGCGTCTGGAACACCATGACGCGCTGGCGTTCAATGGCGCCCTGGGCCGGGATCTCATGCCACCATCGCTGCAAGCGGGCCCACATCGCGGTTACCAGACAATGACAATTTCGGTTCCCACATCGGCCCAGGCATACAGCCAGGCTGCGTCCGAGGTCGCCAGCGTGACACAGCCATGGCTGGTGGGGGCGCCAAACTCGGCGCGCCACGGGGCAGCATGGATGTAGAACGGCCTGGCAAACATCATGACGTAGGGGACATCGCGGTAATAATAGTCAGGACCGATCAGGTCAATCCGTTCGCGCTTCCATTGGACGGCATAACGCCCGACGATGGTCGGGTGCGCCCAGTCGCCCGTGGCGACAGCAAAGGCGCGGACGGGGGTCAGGCCCTCAGAAGCGACAAGCTGCTGTTCGGAGAGGTCAACCTGGATGCGGCGGGCGCGCGGGCCAACGAACGGGGCGGGGGGAAAGAGCGAGGGGTACAGAAAGTCCGGCGGGAAGGCAGGTTCACTGCTCCCGGGGGGCACATCCGCGCCTGGCCGCCGGGCAGCGGAGGCCTCGACCAGGTGAGATGGAGCGCCCACGGTGAGGGCGAAAAGGGTCACAACAACTATGGCGCGATACATCGTAGGAATAGGCGACAGACGATACCTCGAGTCAGGCGAACTAGCGCTTAAAGGATACAACCAAGTGCCAAGAGTTACCAAATGCGCTGAGAAGCCCAGCCTCTGGAGGCCCGATCACGATATGGACAGAAACCCGGTCTCTCTGAGAAACCGGGTCTCTGAAGCTCGGGTCGTCTGGGATTTCTGGCGTGGGTTCAGAACGCCGAAGCGCCTGGGGAGTTAGGGAGCAGGCTGGGTGGGTGAGAGGGGCTGATTCAATAAGTAACACAGGATGCCGTCAATTACCCCCTGGGCCACGCGGTACGGCTCTTCGGTCAAAATCTTCCGGTCGAGATTCAGAAAGCCAGTCTCGATGATGACGGCAGGGGTGGTTTCGTTGATCTCGTAGAACGAGTGATACTCTGTCATGTCGAGGGTGATGCTATGCTTGTGGAATAGCAGGCCGGTTTGTTTCGCGTAACGGTCAATCAGGCAGGCCACGAGGCGGTCAGCCGACTCCGGGACGCCGCTGTCAATAGCGCGGGCGACCTTGAAGCCGGTGGCCTGTTCATTGATGTAATTGCAAGAGTCATTGTGGATGGATACCAGCGCCAGCGCCTGGTAGCCCTCCAGGCGGGGGTCGAATTCGTCCAGCAGGTCCACCTGAAAACCGTTCGCCTCCAGCCCGGCCTGGACGCGCGTGGCAAGATCGCGGTTGACGCCTGCTTCGGTCAGGCCATCGGGGCACACCGCGCCGGGGTCGTTCTGCGGGCCGTTGTGTCCGGCCACCACGCCGATGCGCGGCAACGGGCGCGGCGGCGCGGTCGGGGCGGCAGGCGTGGGCGCGCTCACCGAACCCACGCGGGTCAGATTGAGGGCGTTCACAATGTTCGCGGCAAAGTCCGGCGAGAACAGGCGGCTGCCTGGGGTCCAGGCCGTGAAGAGGGTGGCGAGCCCCATGCCCACGACCACCACGCCGGCGACGTGGCGCAGAGCCTGCGGCAGGGCTGCCCACACCGACGGGCGCGGGGGGGGAGGCGGTGATTGCATGCGCGGTATAGTACACGGGGCGAGTTTTTTGTCAACGGAGGGAACTGCTCAAGAGTATTTGCGACCCGCGCTCGTCGGCGTTATAGTGGTACATGTGACTAAGACGTCTCTCTCTCCCGCACGCCGCTCGACTTCGCGCCTCGCCTCCTTCCGCCACGCCTTCGCGGGCTGGTGGCACATGATCCGCACCCAGCGCAACGCCTGGATCCACGCGCTGGCCTCGGCGGCGGTCTTTGCCCTGAGCCTCTGGCTGGGCCTGAACCCTGTGGAGTGGGCGATTATTTTCCTCGCCGTCGGGTTGGTGTGGATTGCGGAATTTGTGAACACCGCCCTCGAGGCCGTGGTGAACCTGGCCTCGCCCGACCTGCACCCGCTGGCGAAAGTGGGCAAAGACGTGGCGGCCGCGGCCGTGCTCGTCGGCGCGATGACCGCCGTGGTCGTGGGCCTGCT
>Ga0209002_10001116_pt1 | contig 21624 bp, 18 predicted proteins | sample Rifsed16ft2_FD_184010 | JGI IMG/M metagenome (GOLD analysis project Ga0209002, IMG submission 184010) | Soil microbial communities from Rifle, Colorado, USA - sediment 16ft 2 (version 2) | ecosystem: Environmental > Terrestrial > Deep subsurface > Rock core/Sediment | place: Rifle, Colorado... | reverse complement strand
GCAAAGGGGTGGTTTGGGCTGTCTGCATTCCAGTTTTGAAGTCGTAGTGGGGAATTTGTACGGTTTCACCGGATGTCAGCTGAGCCAGATGCTGGTTTATTAAATCCAGGTCCAGCGCTTGAGGTGTCTCGAAGTCAAAATCGCCAAATTCATCTTTGGGATGAAGCGACAGGTCGAAGAAATAGTTGTCGACGTTAAGTGTCACCAGTTTAAAACCAAGATGCTGCAAGTGCTGGTTGATCTTGATAGTGGTGGTGGTCTTCCCTGACGACGAAGGTCCGGAAATAATGACCACCCGGATGGTTTTGCCACGATTGGCAATCATTTCAACGGCAGTGTCAACGTCTTGCTGGTAGGCAGCCTCGGATTCTTGGACGATCTCGCGGATTTCACCCCGTTGCAGTCGGTCATTGAGGTCCGCGACTGTGTGCAGCGAATGGTCGACCGCCCAATCCAGTATATGCCAAATTTTTTCCCAGGGGATATTGGTTGCGGGTACGGCTGCGCGGGCAGCCCGGTCTTTACGAAGACGGGCGCGTTCATCGCGATATAGAATATAGGCTTTCGCCACCCTGGCATGCCCGTTTTCAATCAGGACCTTCTCGACCGCATCCTGAATTTCCTCGACGGTCGGAATCTGGCTGGCAGTCCCATTTTTTACCAACAAATCGATCACCTGCCGGGTTAATTCCTCCGCGATTTGGCGGTCCCTGCCGCCCACGGCAACCGCTGCCCGGTAAATGGCATTGGTGATGCGCTCTGGATTGAACGGGACGACGGCGCCAGTGCGTTTTACCACTTGATTCAACTGCCGCATGAATTTAACTCCTCCCAAGACTTAATATTCAATACTCAAAAGGGAGATACTAATTAATATGACATTTATCCTATTTTTAGACAATATGACCCAATTATACAATTTTTAATATTGTATTAATCTTCCTCAATAGGTATAATTTTTTCTAATCGGAATTTAATCTTAGGAGGAGGAGAAGGAGGAAGTCAACCGAGTCCATACCTCTTAATTCAAGTCCCATACACCCAATCCCCTGAATTTTTTTTACGGAGAAGAATATATGAAGAAACTCCAAAAAGGCTTACTCATAGCTGGAATGGTTCTGTTGTTTGCACTGGTGCTTGCTGCATGCCAGCCTGCGCCTGTGACACCAGCACCCGCTCCAGACGTTGAACCAACTGCAGCAGCTTGCCCAGAGGCAGCCCCATGCCCTGATCTGGCTACTGATATCCCATTCTATGCCTTGTGGGCTGATTCGGGCCATGCCGATAGTACCTCTGAAGCCTTCCGCCACTGGGACGAGGAATCCCCCAAGGAAGTTCCTACCGGCTGCGCGAAATGTCACAGTGGTACAGGCCTGGCGGATTGGATCGGCGCTGACGGTACAGCCGTCAATGCTGTCGATGCCGCAGCCACCACTGAAACTGTCATCAGTTGCACGACCTGCCACAACGAAGCTACCGGGTCGTTGACCTCGGTCGTATTCCCCTCAGGCGCCGAATTAACCGGCCTCGGACGGGAAGCAGTTTGTATGAACTGCCACCAGGGGCGTGCATCTGGCGCTACTGTGGATGAGGCCATCGCTAAAGCCGGCGCTACGGATGACGACACCGTTGTGGCTGACCTCGGATTTACCAATATCCATTACTTTGCTGCCGCGGTTGCCCGTTTCGGTACCGAGGTCAAAGGTGGATACGAATACGCTGGAAAATCCTACGACGTGATGTTCGACCATGTTGTTGGGGTTCAGAACTGCCAGGACTGCCATAACCCGCATAGCCTCGAGCTGCAGGTCAACAAATGCGTTGGCTGCCATACCGGCGTTACCGATTTAGAGTCGGTAAAGGAAATCCGCATGCAGTCTTCCATGGTTGACTATGATGGCGATGGCGACGTCGAAGAAGGTATCGCCTTCGAACTCCAGGGGCTGCAGGAAATGCTCCTGACTGCCATGCAGACGTATGCCACTGAGATTTCGGGTTCACCGCTGGTTTACTCGGCCACGGTTTACCCCTATTTCATCATCGATGCAAATGCAGATGGTGTTGCCGACGCTGGCGATACGGAAAAATATGCCAGTTGGACTCCACGTCTGGCTAAAGCCGCCTACAACTACCAGACATCCATCAAGGATCCTGGCGCCTTTGCTCACGGCGGCAAGTACATGATCGAGTTGGTCTTCGACTCCATCGAAGACATCAATACCCAACTCGCAACTCCAGTTGACCTGAGCACTGCCCATCGCGAAGACGCCGGACATTTCGCTGGTTCATCCGAAGCGTTCCGTCACTGGGATGAAGAAGGCGCCGTACCCGCCTCCTGTGCCAAGTGCCACAGCGGTTTGGGTCTGCCCACCTTCCTGGCTGAAGGCGCAGTTTTGTCCGTCGAACCATCCAATGGCTTGATGTGCGAAACCTGCCATGACAGCGTCTCTGAATTCACGCGCTATCAGACTGAAACCGCAACCTTCCCGAGTGGCGCTAAGCTCGGTTTCGAAGGCAATCCGGATGCCAACCTGTGCTTGAATTGCCATCAGGGGCGCGAGTCCACTGTTAGCGTTAACCGCGCAGTCGGCGATAAACCGCTCGATACAGTCGATGACACCCTTGCATTCCGCAATGTGCACTACTTTGCCGCCGGTGCTTCATTATTTGGCACCGACGCCAAGGGCGCATACGAATTTGCAGGGGAGGAATACCTTGGTCAATTCGCCCATGTCGATGGTTTCGCCACATGCGTCGATTGCCATGATGTTCACGCCCTTACTGTCAATACCGGCGCCTGCAAGGGTTGCCACCAGGTGGACGATCCGAAGCAAATTCGGTTCGAAGATCCAGCTGTCGATTACGATGGTGATGGCGACACCACCGAAGGTATCGCGGGCGAAGTCGAAACCCTGACCGAGAAGCTGCTGGTCGAGGTGCAGGATTACGCAGCCGATACTGCCGGTTCACCCATCGTCTACAACTCGCACGCATATCCTTACTTCTTCATCGATGCGAATGCTGACGGCGTTGCCGACGAAGGCGACACCGAACGGTATGTCAGTTGGACGCCGCGATTGCTCTTCAGTGCATACAATTACCAGTATGCTCTGAAGGACCCGGGCGTGTTCGCTCACAATGGCAAGTACATCATGCAAGTTCTGTATGACTCCATCCAGAGCTTGAATCCCGCCGGAGTGACCGGATTGACTCGGCCGTAAGATCGTCGAACGAATAGCCCCCATGGGAGACCGTGGGGGCTATTTTTATTAAGAATATGATATTTGTCTGATTATTTGAGAACATCGTCATTCAATTAATACAATTGTTACCAAAAATTTACTGATATAATGAGAGCGAGATTAAAAAAGACGGAGAACACGATGAAAAAATTTGGCCGCTGGTTGAAAAACCTGTTTTTCCCGCCGCATGACAGCCCGCCCGTTCGCCGCATTTTACCTTATGCCATAATCATCATCCTGGGTGGTGCGTTAACTCTGGGAACAACCTCCGCCTGGCAATACACCAATACATCAGTATTTTGCGGCACGGCTTGCCACACCATGCCGCCGCAGTATGTATCGCACATTAATTCTTCACACGTGCGGGTCACCTGTGAAGAATGCCACCTTGGCAGAACCGAACTGGGCGAGCAGATCGTCCGAAAGATCGAATATTCCTGGCAGACTGGTTCGGCGATGGTTACCGGGAATTATGAATACCCTATTCGGGCGAAGACCATGCGTCCGTCGGTGGATGTGTGTGAAACCTGTCACTTCCCCGAACAGTTCTCCACCGATTCGCTGGTGGAACTGAAACGGTTTGCGTATGACCAGGCCAATACACTGTCCTATACCTATTTGATTATGAAGACCGGCGGCGGTACTTCTCGTGAGGGCCTGGGCTTCGGCATTCACTGGCACATCGAGAATCCGGTCGATTTTATTGCCCTGGATGAAGAGCGACAGGTTATCCCATACGTGCGTGTCCAAAACGAAGACGGCAGCTACACCGAATACGTGGATACTGAATCCGGATTTGACACTGCCAACATCGACGAGAGTCAACTTGAGCGCATGGATTGCATGTCCTGCCATAACCGGACGTCGCATATCAGCGAGCAGCCGGATGAAGCCGTTGACTCTATGCTGTCGCGCGGCGCGATTTCCGCAGCCATCCCCGAAATCAAGATGCGGTCGGTGGAGTATTTGAGCAAACCATACGCATCGGTAGAAGAAGCTAAAACCGGTATCGGTGAACTGGCAGAGTTTTATCAAAAGAACTACAACATCTATTACAACGCCAATAAACCGGCGATTGACACCGCGGTAGATCAACTTGTCAATTACTTCGAAATCTCCAACTTCCCGGTGCAAAAATTCAACTGGGACAGTCATCCGGATAACGCGCAACATAAGTTTTCTCCCGGTTGTCTGCGCTGCCACGACGGCAAGCACCTGACGACCAGCGGCGAAGCCGTAAGGCTGGAATGCAACCTGTGCCATTCCATTCCGGTTGTGGCTGGCGCCGAAGAATTCCTGACCAATATCGAAATCAGCCGCGGACCTGAGCCTGAATCGCATACCAGTTCCAACTGGATTTCTCTGCATCGTGAATACTTCGACGCTACCTGTGTCAGCTGCCATACCGTCGAAGATCCCGGCGGTACCAGCAACACATCTTTCTGCTCGAACTCTGGCTGCCATGGCACGGAGTGGGAATACGCCGGATTCAATGCACCCGGGTTGAGACTGGTTCTGGCGGAGGAATTGAAGAAATATATCACGACAACACCTCCTGCTCCTACCACCGGGACTCCCGCTCCTGCGAACAGCTACGCATCCATCCAGGGTCTATTTGTAAAATGCACGGCTTGTCATGGAGAGAACGGCCAAAAAGGTGTGAACCTGACTTCCTATGAAACCATTATGGCAGGCGGGGATGATGGTGCGATTGTAGTTGCAAACCAACCGGATGAAAGTTCGCTGGTAACAAGCCAGCAAGACGCCAACCCTCACTTTGGACAATTTTCCGCCGAGGAACTGGCGCAAGTCATTGCTTGGATTGAGGCTGGCGCGCTAAAGTGACGATTGTCACAATAAAAGATTACGAATACCGCCCACTTAGGGCGGTATTTTTATTAATACAGGATTAATATTAATGTATAATTAATCTTGTCCCAAGATTTTATGAAATTAATATCGAGACCGCTTCCATTGATTTTGGAATAATTTTTCCTGTAAAGGAGTGGAGCAAAAGATATGGTACAGACGAAACGTACCCATTTTTCCTTGTTGATTCCGGTGATGCTGACAGTGCTGCTGGCGGCTGCATTCTTTATGGTGCAGACCGTATCCGCCGAGGACGGCGCTGCACCTGAAGGGCAATTGCCGGACAACACTCAATGTCTCTTGTGCCACGCTGACCCCGGGCAAACCCATAAATTCAGCAGTGGAGACGCAATTTCAATCAGTGTGGATCCGCAGTTTTTTGGTGAAGGTATACATTCGACCGTCAGCTGCCAGGCCTGCCATGCCAACATCAGCGGCTATCCCCATCCGGAAAACTCGGCTGTAACAGAGCGCGAATACACCCTTCAATATAAAGATTTGTGCAAACAATGCCACACCGTTCAGGCTGAAGAACTGCTGGACTCTTCGCACACGAAGATGGCAGATGCAGGCAACCTTGAGACGCCGATCTGCGCGGATTGCCATAATCCGCATGCCGATAAACCGTTTGCAAAAGATGCGAACGGCGAACTGACTGGCGCTACTCACGCACGGATCGCGAATATCTGTGCACAATGCCACAGCACCATCTTTGAGCAGTATGCCGACAGTGTCCACGGCTCAGGCGTGCTCGTGGATAAAAATCCGGATGTACCTTCCTGTACCGACTGTCACGGTGTTCACACCATTTCTGGTCCTTCCAGTGTCGCCAGCTTCCGGTTGACATCGCCGAACATTTGCGCCAAGTGCCACACCGATGAAGCCAAGATGGGCAAGTACGGTCTCTCGACACAAGTCTTGAAGACCTACATCGCTGACTTCCACGGCACAACCGTTACCCTTTTCGAAAAGACGGATCCCGATCAACAGACCAATATGCCGGTATGTTTCGATTGCCATGGCGTTCATAACATCCGCCGTGCAGACGATCCGCAAAAGGGTCTGCAGGTGAAAGAGAATTTGCTTGGCACCTGCCAGCGCTGCCATCCGGATGCCACCATCAACTTCCCGGATTCATGGCTCAGCCATTACATCCCATCGCCGGAACATTCGCCGTTGGTTTACTATGTAGGGCTGGTTTACAACATTTTGATCCCGGTTGTGCTTGGCGTAATGGCACTCTTCATCCTCACTGATGTTTATCGCAAGATCAGAAATAAGGGGAAGAAGGCCAAGACCGAAAGCCCTGATTCATCAACATCCGCTTTCAGTCAGGATGAAAAGTAGGCTAAGGAGCAGATGAAATGACTGAAAACAACAAGGCAATCCTCCGTTTTGACAAACTCCGCCGCATCGAGCACGTGCTGCTGATCGTATCGTTCACCACCCTGGCGATCACCGGCTTGATTCAAAAATACCCCAACAACGCGGTTTCTCTCGGGCTGGTAACACTGCTCGGCGGGATTCCTTTCGTTCGTATCATTCACCGCATCGCCGCGGTTATGTTCCTGCTCGAAGCGGTTTACCACTTCGTGGTGATGGGATACATCTTGTATGTCCAGCGCAAAAAACCAACCATGGCGCCTGGCCTGAAAGATGCGACCGATGGCATTCAAGCTACCGCCTATAACCTTGGCCTGCGTAAAGAGGCGCCTAAAATGGGCCGCTACAACTTTTCCGAAAAGGCTGAGTATTGGGCATTGATCTGGGGTTTGTTCATGATGGGGTTAACCGGCCTTATGCTGTGGAACCCGATCTTCACCTCGAAAATTCTGCCCGGACAATTCATCCCGGCAGCCAAGGTTGCACACGGATTAGAAGCAGTTCTAGCTGTGCTGGCAATTATTCTCTGGCATTTCTACCATGTCCATATCAAACATTGGAACTGGAGCATGATTCGCGGAACACTGTCTCGTGAAGAGATGGAAGAGGAACATTTGCTGGAGCTGGAAGAGATGGAAAAAGGCGAACCAGTCGCAGCACCTGATCCTAAGGTAATTGCGAAACGCAAAAAGATCTTTTACCCATTCGCAGCAGTGACGACGATCATTCTGGTGGCGCTGATCGTGGCTTTTGTTACCTTTGAAGAGACTGCCATCACCACCGTGCCGCCGCTGCCGGAGCAGGGCGAAGTCTTCGTGCCCCTGACGCCGACACCTTTACCGACCAAGGCGCCTACAGCAACACCAGGCCCGCAGGCGGAATTGCCAGCCGGACCGCTGACGTATTCGACTGGTATTGGCGATATGTTTGTTGAAAGATGCGGCTCCTGCCACGGCAGTCTCGGAGGATTGTCCGTAAAGACCTACGAGGACCTGATGAAGGGCGGAAATACAGGCCCAGTAATTATAGCCGGCGATGCAGATAACAGCCTGGTGATCACTAAACTGGCAGACGGCAAGCACCCTGGCGCATTTGAGGCAGCTGAACTCGCGAAAATTATCGAGTGGATTGACGCGGGAGCCACCAAGTAACTTTATTCCGAATCAATTGAAACCCCCGCTCAGGCGGGGGTTTTGTTTTCGATACTTGCCCTGGATTGCGACAATCTGAAAATACAGACGCTGCTGGAAGGACCGTCCAGGTCAATTTTACGGGTCTGGCTGGCGGTCATCCCCGTCAGATTTTCAAGTGACAGCCGGTCCACCTGGCATAATTCCGGATGCTGGCGAATGATGGCAGAAAACGGACAGTTATGGAAAAAGACCTGTGGGCCGGCTGCGTGTGCCTCCCATCGGGCCTGGTAGGGGCGTTCATTAATGATTTGGATAACTGCGTTCAACCGTTGCGATAAATAGGTCTCATTGACGCTCAGCGCTGGTGCAGGGAACATGGAATGAGCCAGGGCAGCCAAACCTTTCTCGTCAGTATGACCGGCTTGCAGCAAATTCAACAATATGTCTGCCAGGTGAGCCAGACCATCCGGCCGAGCAGAAGCTGATAGTTGGTAGGTTTTGGCCGGACGGCCGCGGGGTTTGCCCGTGGAATGCAAGACCAGCGGCATTTGCACCACCTGACCATTCTGCAACATGGAGTTCAAATGGTAGCGAATATCAGCGCGGGTGAGGTTGAGCAAACGGCTCAACTCCTCCACAGAAAGATTGGGAGAAAGGCTCAACGTCTCTAGAATCCGATCGCGGGTGGTGGGCTCCATGATTTTATTATAGTGAATTAGGATGAATAAAGCAAAAAAATTTTGACTTTAATGTTGATTGACAGGGTGGGTTTAAGCGCTAAAATAGAGCCATGGGGGCGGTAAATTGTGTGGTTTGATTCCTCAGCCAGCAGGAGTACATTCTTATGACAGACCAAAATCCTCAGTCTTCGAATATTGAAATACCTTTGGAAATTCAAAACCAGGTCAGTGTAACTTCCCTGGATAAAATCTATGCCTGGTCTCGCATGAACTCGATGTGGCCGATGATGTTTGGCCTGGCTTGCTGCGCGATTGAGATGATCGTGCTGGCAGCCAGCCGCTTCGACATCGCCCGTTTTGGCATGGAAGTCATGCGCCCTAGCCCGCGCCAATCGGATTTCCTGATTGTTTCCGGCACGGTCACCAAAAAAATGATTCCACAAATAGTGCGCCTGTACAACCAGATGCCGGAACCCAAGTATGTGGTGGCAATGGGAGCCTGTGCATCAGGCGGCGGTCCATTCAAAGAAGGCTATTCCGTCGTCTCTGGCGTGGACAAATTCATCCCGGTGGATGTATATATTCCGGGCTGCCCGCCAACCCCGCAGGCACTGTTAAACGGTCTGATTGCCTTGCAGAAAAAAGTCCAAAAAGAGCAGATTAAATCATCTGAGTGGTATGCCAAGGGAGCTGAAGCTGCTGCTCCCGTTCCGGTGCTTGGCCCTGATTTGATGGATCCGCGCAAGTATAAATTAATCTACAAAGAAACTCATAAATGCGTCGACATTGAGACTCCCGTCGAGACCGAGCAGAAGGAAGGCCAAGATGAGTGAAGAAAAAGTTACCGTAGCTCAAGTACCGGATATTTCGCTGCAATTTGACGGAAAAGTAACTACTGATACCCGTCCTGGCTACAGTGGATTCATAGTCGGCGCTGAAAACCTGCTTGAAGTGGTGAAGTCGCTGCGTGATGAATGGGGATTCGATTATCTTTCATCGGTCACGGGCGTGGATTATCTGCCCGAGGGAAAGATGGAGGTGGTTTACCACCTGTACCGCACGATCGGCGGTCCGGCACTGGTACTCAAAGTACAGGTGCCGCGCGACGAGGCGGTTGTCCCTTCGCTGTATGATCTGTTCAAGAGCGCTGACTGGCAGGAACGGGAAGCCTGGGACCTGCTGGGCATCCACTTCGAAGGACACCCGGACTTGCGCCGCATACTGACCTGGGAAGGCTTTGCAGGGCATCCATTGCGCAAGGATTGGAAGGAAGCCTACTTCGAGGAAGAGACCAAACCGTATAAATCACGGTGGCCGGAAGGTCAGACAGGGTATATCGAAAGCAACAACCCGTTTCATGACAATGTCCAATATCCGAGCGGGTTTGACCCGGACACCTGGATTTCCGCCGCTGAAGAAGCTCTCTACGCCAGCGCCAAGAAAATTGGCCGCGACGAGGAACTGCACACTGATACGGTGGTGGTCAACCTGGGACCGCAGCACCCGTCCACCCATGGCGTGTTTCGCATGGTGGCGGCGCTGGACGGGGAGCAGGTGGTTTTTCTGAAACCGGTGGTTGGTTATTTACACCGCAACCATGAGAAAATTGGCGAACGCAATACCTACCTGCAAAACATGCCATTCACTGACCGGCTGGATTACGTCTCGTCGATGAGTAATAATTTCGGCTACGCCCTGGCGGTGGAAAAGCTGATGGGAATCCAACCGCCTGAACGAGCCGAGTACATCCGGGTGATGATGGCGGAACTGACGCGTTGGATGAACCATGTGTTCTCCTTCGGCTTCCTGTGGAACGACCTGGGATCTTACTTTACCCCGATGATCTATGCGCTGGAAGAACGCGAGTTGATCCTTGATATTTTCGAAGCGGTCAGCGGGTCGCGCATGATGTGCAATTACTTCCGCTTTGGTGGGGTAGCACGTGATTTACCGGCTGGGGTGCTGGATAAGGTCAAAGAACTGGTATTTGAACGTATGCCGCGCCGGCTGGATGACATTGACAAAATGCTGTCGACCAACGAGATTGTCCGCAATCGCTGCATCGGCTGTGGTGTGTTGACCGCTGAGATGGCTATCAATAACGGCGCTTCAGGGCCAAACCTGCGCGCTTCCGGTGTGCCGTATGATATTCGCCGTGCGGATCCCTACAGCATCTATGACCGGCTGGACTTCGATGTGGTGGTCCATTACCACGGCGATGTCTTCGACCGCTACCTGACCCGGCTGGACGAAGCCCGCCAGGCTAACCGCATCCTGCAGCAGGTGGTGCGTGACATCCCGGAAGGGCCGATTATGACTGGCAAGCCCGCTTATCAGGTGCGTGTGCCGGCTGGCGAGTCGTACGGACGGGTGGAAGCACCCAAGGGTGAACTTGGCTTCTACATTGTGTCAACGGGTAAACCCAATCCGTGGCGGTATCACGTGCGGTCGCCAAGCTTCATCAACCTGATCAGCCTGGAAGATATGTGCCGCGGCGGCAAGATCGCGGATGTGGTGCTCAATTTGGGCGCCGTCGACATTGTGCTGGGCGAAGTTGACCGGTAGGAGGTAGAAATGACTGGAAAAGGTTTCCTCAGCATGTTGTTCGGCGTATTCAAGCGCTTTGTCATGACCTATGTGGAAGATTTCCGCAAAGGCAAAGATCGTTACTACACCGCAGAAGGCATCGAATCACGGCGCAAGGCAGATGTGGATGGGATTTTCACCATTCAGTATCCGGAAGAAAAGCTGCCGGTGCCGGAAGAATTCCGTTTTCTTCCGTTCCTGGTCTACGAAGAAGGCGAAAATGGCGAAAAGGATCTTCGCTGCACCTCCTGCGGAATCTGCGCCAAAGTTTGTCCGCCGCAGTGCATCTGGATTGTGCGCACCAATGACCCGGTCACCGGAAAGCCGATCCCAGAGCCGAAAGAGTTCTACATCGATGTGGATATCTGTATGAACTGCGGTTTATGCGCAGAATACTGCCCATTCGATGCCATTAAAATGGATCACGACTACGAAATTGCTTCCTACACCCGGGAAGGCAATATTTATGGCATCGAAAGACTGTCAAAACCGCTATCCTATTACTCGGGAATTCGGCCGACGAATTTTGCAGCCGAAGAAATCGCCCGCCAGGAGAAGGAAGCCATGAAGGCCGCCGCTAAAAAGCCGGCAGCCCCTGTCGAGGGTGCCTGATAGAGTTCTGTTTAATGGTCGAGGGATCATGTATAATAGCGATACGGAGTTAATGTTTCCGCTGCGAGTTGTCCCGCTACTGGCGGGTCAACGCGGCGAAAAGTGGAAAGCCATTGTCGATCAAGTTATCGCTCAAGGCGCCACCGATATCGAACAATCAGCATTCACGCTGATGATGGTGCGGTTGGGCGGCTGCCAGGGCTGCAGCGTTGATTCGTTTCGCGGAATGCGCGGCTGTACAGCCTGTGCCAAGCAAACGGTAAAACGCTACCGCGGCTCAGACTCCGATTTGGAGACTCAGTTCGTCCAGGCGCAAAAGGATATCGAACAGCATCTGGCAAAGCCCTAGAATTATTATTGTTATACAGGTTTCATCGCGAAAAGGATATTGTGTTTATGGTTGAACAGTCCATTACCCGAGATGCTGTCATGGCAGCGCTCGCTACCGTGCAAGAACCGGAATTACACCAGGATTTGGTGAGCTTGAATATGATCCACAATCTGGATATTCAAGACCACGCTGTCAAATTCGATATTATCCTGACCACTCCAGCCTGCCCGCTTAAGGGGAAAATTGAATCGGATGCCCGCCGGGCTGTACTAGGCGTTGAAGGTGTTAAGACCGTGGTCATCAAACTGGACGCCAACGTGCCCACGGATGGCCGGGCACGGGGATTAATGCAGCTGCCAGTGAAAAATGCGGTCGCTGTGGCTTCCGGTAAAGGCGGCGTTGGAAAATCGACGGTTGCAGTCAACCTGGCGGTATCTCTGGCAAAAAGCGGAGCAAAAGTTGGGCTGCTGGATGCCGATATCTACGGACCCAATGTGCCGACCATGATGGGCGTTGACCACCTGCCGCCTATGCGTTCGGAGAAAATTGTTCCTGCTGAAACCTACGGCGTTAAAATGATGTCGATTGGCTTTCTGGTGCCGCCCGGTCGGGCGTTGATCTGGCGCGGACCCATGCTGCACTCCGCCATCCGTCAGTTCCTGGCAGATGTAGAGTGGGGCGAGTTGGATTATCTGATCATTGATCTGCCGCCGGGCACCGGTGACGCGCAGCTCAGTCTGGCACAATCGCTGCCGCTCTCCGGCGGGGTTATCGTCACGCTCCCGCAAGCGGTATCTTTGGAAGACGCCAACCGCGGCATGCAAATGTTCCGTGAGCTGAATGTGCCCATCCTGGGCGTGGTCGAGAACATGAGCTACCTGGAATTGCCGGATGGCACCCGGGTGGACGTTTTTGGGCAGGGCGGCGGAGAACGGATGGCGAAGGAAAATGAAGTGCCATTCCTTGGCGCGATCCCCATGGACCCAGCGGTGCGCGTCGGTGGAGACGCCGGCAAGCCCATCGTGGTCACGCAACCTGAATCAGCTGCCGGGAAAGCACTTATTTCTATCTCTGAGCAACTAGCGGCACGTCTCAGCGTGGAAGCTTTCAAGAATCAAACCAGCGTCAAGATCGAGATGGTAGGATAAACCACTATGGGCATGACAACCATACAAAATATCGTTGGAGTGCGTTTCTCGAAAGTCGGGAAAATTTATCATTTCGACGCCACCAGCCTGAGCGACGTCAAAACCGGTGATTCAGTAGTGGTTGAGACCGCTCGCGGCTGGCAGCTCGGCGAGGTCGCCCAGGTCGTTGACCCCATGGTAAACAAACCGGAAGGCGACCTGAAAGCAGTCAGCCGGTTAGCAACTCCGCGGGATTTGCTGCTGCGCAAGGTATGGCAGGTACGCGAATTGGATGTGGTGGAAGCTGCCCGTAAACGCGCCGAAGAGCTGAAACTCTATAATGTCAAGATTGTCAGCGCCGAGTACAGCTTTGACGGCTCCCGATTGGCGATTATGTATTCCACCGACAGCGAAGAAAAAGTCGATCTCAAGTCGCTGCGGTCGGATATGCAGAAAATTTACACACCCACTCAGGTGGAGATGCGCCAAATTGGCCCGCGGGATGTGGCTAAAATCATTGGCGGCATGGGCGCCTGCGGTCTCGAGAAACGCTGCTGCTCGGCATTTTTGACCGACTTCAGCTCCATTTCGATCCGCATGGCCAAAGAACAGGGCATTTCGCTCAGCCCGACCGAGATAACCGGTATGTGCGGACGGCTGCGCTGCTGTTTGATCTACGAATACGATACCTATACCGAGCTGCGAAAAGGGCTGCCGAAACGCGGCAAGCACATCACTACACCTGTAGGCGAAGGGAAAGTGCTGGATGTGTCTCCCCTGGCTGGGACAGTACGAGTGGAGATCCCGGAACTCGGTATCCGCGAGTTCACCAAGGAAGAATTGAGCGGGACACCAGAAGTACCAACAGTGAGCGCTCTGGACATAAACGTGGCTGATAGTGCAGCAGGCGAAGCAAGGTTGACGCCGCCACCGGCTCAATCCAGGCCAGGCGAACAACCGGGAACACCAGGCGAGGTCAAACCATTTGGACCGCAACAGCATGAAGGCCGGCAGGGGAGGCGCAAGCGTGGTGGACGGCGGCACTGAGGGGTGGGAAACTCCGCAAAAGATCCTGGTTATTTTAGCCCATCCGGATGATCCTGATTTTTTCCTGGGCGGCAGCATCGCACGCTGGACCGAGGCGGGTCACCACGTGGAATATTGCCTGTTCACCCGCGGCGATAAGGGGGTTAATGGCCGAATCGCCGACCCGGTTGAATTAGGCAAACTGCGTGTAGTCGAACAAACCGAAGCTGCGGCGGTGCTGGGGGTCAGCAAAGTTCAATTTCTGAACTATGAGGACGGTTATTTGACACCGGATATGGAAACCCGCCGCGAGATTGTGCGAGTGATCCGTACCATCAAGCCGGATATCGTTGTTTCCTGCGATCCAACGAACTATTTTCATCGTGCCAATAAAATCAATCATCCCGATCATCGTGCAGCGGGTCAAATAGTGGTGGACGCAGTCTTTCCGGCGGCGGGTAACCCGATGTTTTTCCCGGGGATGCTCAATGAGGGTTTTGAAGCGCATAATGTGAAAGAGTTGTGGCTGTCGCTGCCTATCGCTGCCGATATCAGTTTGGATGTTACCGCTCAATGGAATAAAAAATTTGAAGCGCTGCAACGTCACCGCAGCCAGATTACTGACGTTGAAGCACTGCGGAAAAACCTGTTGAGCCGCCGGACCCCGGATAGCACCGACGAGAATCCTCAATTCCTTGAGCATTTTCGACGAATTATCTTCTAAATAATCCATTCGGAAGATCTACTATGCACCCCATTCTAGCCCGTGCACTCGAGCTCAAAGCCAGGACAATCGATTGGCGGCGCGATCTGCATACTCACCCCGAGTTAGGTTTTCAGGAGGTGCGGACTGCGGGAGTTATCGCAGCTGAGTTGGCCCGCCTGGGGTACATTGTTAAACATGGCATTGGAAAAACTGGCGTGGTTGGACTGCTACAGGGCGGGAAGCCCGGTCCGTGTGTTATGCTGCGCTTCGATATGGATGCACTGCCGATTCAAGAGCAAAGCGGGGCGGCATATGCCTCGGTCAACGCTGGTGTGATGCACGCCTGCGGTCATGATGGCCATGTTGCTGTTGGATTGACGGCGGCAAACCTGTTAAAAGAGCTGCAGCCCTCGCTGGACGGCACAATCAAACTGGTGTTTCAGCCGGCTGAGGAAGGCCTGGGGGGCGCTGAAGCCATGATTCAAGACGGTGTGCTGCATGACCCAATCCCACAGGCTGCTTTGGGATTGCATTTATGGAATGATCAACCGGTTGGCTGGGCTGCGGCGACAGCCGGACCATTTATGGCTGGCGCGGACATGTTCAAGATCAAGATTACCGGAAAAGGCGGACACGGCGCCATGCCGCACCTGACTGCTGACCCGGTTTTAGCGGCGGTCCAGGTAGTCGCCGCCATGCAGAGCGTAATCTCACGCAATGTACCGCCGTTTGATTCGGCGGTGGTGAGTGTGACCCAAATTCAAGCCGGCACATCATTTAACATCATTCCTGGCGACGCTGAATTAGCCGGCACTATCCGCACCTACACCCGTGAAGTGCGAGAATTGGTGCATACTCGAATACGCAGCATCGTCGAGTCGATTAGCCAGGGGATGGGTTGCCAGGGCGAGGTTCAACTGGTGGAATATACACCACCGGTAGTCAACGCACCCGAGATTACGCGTATTGTTCAGGAAGCGATTCATGCGGTTGCACCCGAAATACAGTTGAGCACCGACGCCCGCTCATCCGCGTCTGAGGATATGGCACTATTTCTTCAAAAAGTGCCGGGATGCTTCTTTTTTATTGGCAGCGGGGTGGCAGATGCAACCCAACGCTTTGGGCACCACCATGCCAAATTTGACATCGATGAGAACGTGTTGCCAATCGCAGCAGCAATCATCACCCAGGCGGCGTTGAACCTGATGGCGCGGTGAACTGACCTGGCAAGTCTGCGTTTGGTATTGCTAAACGGGCTGGATTACAGAGGGCGGGGGTTCCGGGGGCAGCAAACCCGTCTGGCGCAGCGAATCGTCAAGTTTTTCGAGTTGACCGATGGCTCGCAAGCCGCTGACCAGACCCCATATGACGATCAGGTGAAATACAAACGCAAACAGGTCCGGCTTGTCCCAGACGAACAGGACTGCCAATCCATCCAGGGCATAGACGATTATGCCGGCAATAAACGCCCAACACTGGCGTTTGTTGGCAAAGATGCCAAATAGTACGAAGATAAGGATAATGAGCAGGGTGATTACCCAGCCGAATATTCGCAGGACAATGAAAGATTCTTGAGGAAAGTCCTGACCAAAAAGAAATACCAGGGCATCGATAATCTGCGTTATACCCAGGCCAAATACGAAATTAATGGTTGATCCGAACTCGATCAGAATGGTATTGATCACTGAGAGAGCTGCGATCCAGTAGAACCAGTTGGCGCCGTTGCGCAGGCGGCTTTGCAGACGCAATCTTTGTTCGAACGGATGGATGGTCGCACCTGATGCTGCCGTAAAGAGGGTTGATTTTTTAAACATAGACTCCTCAGGTCATTTCTGATGTAAACGCCGTCAAAGGGATTGATGAATAGTATAGAGAAAATCACGCTCATTGAAAACAGTTTGGACTGAACAAAAATGCAAATAAATGCTGCCATTTGCGCATTTCTTCCCGGTTTCACGGGATAAAGGTCAGTCTTGACTTTGATTAAAGCCGGTGCTATACTCGTCTTGTGTGAATAATCTGATTAATCAAATGATTTGTTTTGGGCGCTAAAATATGCTGCGCGAACAAGTACCAACCGACCGACTCTCTGAATTTTTATGTTACCTGGCCTGCAATGATTCCAACGGCCAGGGCGACCGCATTCCACCGCTGGCAGAGTTAAGCACCGAGCTCGGTATCAGCGTGGCTAGCCTGCGCGAGCAGCTCGAGGTGGCTAAAGTCATGGGACTGGTTGAGGCGCGTCCGCGGACTGGCATTCGCAAACTGCCGTACACCTTCAGGCCGGCGGTGGTGCAAAGCCTCAACTATGGCCTTGTTGTGCTGCCGGAGGCCTTCAAATCCTTTTCGGATTTGCGTAATCACATTGAAGCAGCGTACTGGGCGCAGGCGGTGCAAGCGCTCAACGAGGAAGACCATGCCGAGCTGCGCGGATTAATCATACGAGCGCAGGATAAATTACATGGTCAGCCGGTGCAACTGCCATATGCAGAACACCGTGCGTTGCATTTAACCATCTATAAACGCATCAATAATCCATTCGTTATTGGATTGTTAGAAGCTTATTGGGAAATCTACGAGGCCTTTGGCCTGGCCGTTTATTCCGATCTGGACTACCAGGAACGGGTGTGGGATTACCATGCCCGCATGGTCGAGGCTATTTGCAGCCGGAACATTTCCACCGGGTATGACGCGTTGATGGAGCACATGGATTTGATTTATCAACGCGAGAAAAAGCCTGTGACACAGGCGTTCGAATAACAGCACACATCACCGCATCATTAGTCAAGGAGAATTTATGTCTCAAGCACAGCCTGCAACCAAAGAGATCCCACCAAAAGCGGGCAAAAAGATCATCAATGATTTTTGCATGACCTTCAGCACCATTAATGGCTCAGGCAGCGCCACCGCCAACACCATTTTGCTGCGCAGCCTGTTTCGCATGGGGATCCCGGTCAACGGAAAAAATATCTTCCCATCCAACATTCAAGGACTGCCAACCTGGTACTCCATCCGCTTGAGCAAGAAAGGCTACCTGGCACGGGTTGAAAAAGATGACATCGTGGTCGCCATGAATCCAGCCACGATCAGCACTGAAATCGAATTCATGGTTCCAGGTGCGGTGCTTTTCTACGCGGACGACATCAAGATTACCGGAGTTCGTGAAGATATCATCACTTATCCGATGCCGGTGCGCAAGCTGATCAAAGAAGCGGATGTCCAGCCAAACCTGCGCGACTACGTTGCCAACATGGTGTACGTTGGAATCGTAGCGCAAATGATCGGCATAGACATGGACGTCATTTACAAAACGCTGGATTACCACTTCAAGGGCAAGAAAAAAGCGGTCGATTCCAACTGGATGATCATCGAAGCCGCGGCTAAATGGGCGCAGGAAAATCTGGTCAAAAGCGATCCGTATTACGTCGAAAAAATGCCGGAACTCAAAGATTACATCATGGTCGATGGCAATACTGCCGCGGCTTTGGGTGCTATTTACGGCGGACTGCAATTTGTCGCCTGGTACCCGATCACCCCGGCTTCCAGCCTGGCAGAATCTGCCATTGAATACCTGCCGCAATTGCGTAATGATCCGGAGACCGGTAAAGCCACGTATGCGGTGGTTCAGGCGGAAGATGAACTGGCAGCGGTAGGCATGGCAATCGGCGCCGGCTGGGCCGGTCTGCGATCCATGACCTCCACTTCCGGCCCGGGAATTTCGCTCATGGGCGAATACCTCGGGTTAGCCTACTACGCCGAAGTTCCGGTGGTGGTGTGGAATGTACAGCGTGTGGGTCCATCCACTGGTCTGCCGACCCGTACCGCGCAGGGAGACCTGACGCAGGCGGCGTTCCTCAGCCACGGCGACACACAATACGTCATCCTGCTGCCGGGCTGCGCCAGCGAATGCTTTGAATTTGGCTGGAAAGCCTTTGACATCGCCGAGCGTCTGCAGACCCCGGTGATGATCCTGAGTGATCTTGACCTGGGCATGAATACCCATATGGTCAAGACCTTCAAGTATCCGACCAAACCAATGGACCGCGGCAAGGTGCTGTGGGAAGAAGACATTCAAAAATTAGTAGATGAAGGCAAGCCCTGGGGACGCTATCAGGATGTTGACGGTGACGGCATTCCCTATCGCACAATTCCGGGCAACCGCAACACGCACGCACCTTACTTTGCCCGCGGCACCGGTCATGATGAAATGACGCGCTACTCGGAAGATCCCAGTGTATGGGAACGCGGCATGGAGCGCCTCAAGAAGAAAATCAACAGCCATAAGGAGCTTTATCCTCGGCCGGAAATCCAGCACATGGATGGCGCTAAACTGGGCATCATTGCTTATGGATCCACTGGTCCGGCGATCGACGAAGCGCGCGACCTGCTGGCTGCTCAAAAAATCCCAACCGATTACCTGCGGGTGCGCTCGATCCCGTTCAATGACGAAGTCTGCGATTTTCTGCACGCATACGATCGAACGTACGTGGTTGAAATGAACCGCGATGGTCAGATGCGGCAGTTATTAGCGATGGATTATTCGGATTGCGGTTCGCGGCTGGTTTCGGTCGCCCATACCGACGGTATGCCGCTTTCCGCGGAATGGATCGTGAATTCCATTCTGAAGCTGGAGGAGAAATAAGGTGGCAACCCAAACTCAGGTCAATGTAGCGGGGCTTACCCGCAACGACTATAAAGGTTCACCCAGCACTTTGTGTCAGGGCTGCGGTCATAACTCGATCTCCAGCCAGATCGTGGCGGCGTTGTACGAGTTGAATATCGTCCCTGAAAACGTGGTCAAGTTTAGCGGCATCGGCTGCTCGAGTAAGAGCCCCACTTACTTCCTCAACCGCACCTTCGGATTCAATGGTTTGCACGGGCGCATGAGTTCGTTGGCGACCGGCGCCATGTTCGGCGATGTGACACTCAAAGCGGTGGGCGTCAGCGGTGACGGCGATACTGCCAGCATCGGCATGGGCGGCTTCAAGCACATGGTTCGCCGGAACGTGCCTATCGTTTATATCGTGGAGAACAATGGCGTCTACGGGTTGACAAAGGGTCAATTCTCGGCGACGGCTGAGAAGGGTCTGGAACTCAAACATCGAGGCCGCAACGTGTTCGGTCCGGTCGATATCTGCATGGAAGCGCTGGCTTCCAACGCAACATTTGTGGCCCGCAGCTTTGCCGGCGACCCGAAACAGGTGAAGGAAATTATCAAAGCCGCATTCAGTCACAACGGCATCGCTGTGATCGACATCATCAGTCCCTGTGTCACCTTCCACAACAAGGAAGATTCATTCCACTCCTATACCTGGGGCAAGGCCAACGAGTCGCCGCTGCACGACATTTCTTACGTTGCGCCGCGCGACGAGATTTTCATCGAGGATTACGAAGAAGGCACCACCCAGGAGGTCACACTGCATGATGGCGCGACTGTGGTGTTGAAGAAGCTCGAGAAAAGTTATGATCCCTGCAACATCTACGAAGCCTACCGGGCGATCGAGGAAGCCGAACAGAACCATTGGCTGCTGACCGGAATCTTCTACATCGAGCCTGGGGCTCCCACACTGTTCGACAGCTACAATCTTGTCGAGAAGCCCCTCAACCGGTTAACCCCAAATGAGTTGCGGCCTTCGAAGGGATCGCTGGAAAAACTTTCCGCGCACTTCGCGCTGTAAGGACGATGATTAATTTCAAAAAAGCTGGATGGGATTTCCATCCAGCTTTTTTATTTCGATCCGCGCACAACAGGCCGGTCGGGATCGCGAATCCATTCCGACCACGAACCAACATACAAGCGCGCCATGGGCAAACCGGCAAGCGCCATGGCTACCAGATGGTGAGCGGATGTGACGCCGGAACCGCAATATACCACTGCTTTTTCGGCCGACGAACCAGCCAGCAACGCTTCGAAGTCTTCCCGCAGGGAGGATTCTGGCTTGAAAAGACCGTTGCGATCCAGGTTTAATCCGTGGTAACGGTTGATTGCGTTTGGAATGTGGCCGGCAACCGGGTCGATGGTTTCGAGTTCACCACGAAAGCGTTCCGGCGCGCGGGCATCGATGAGCGGCACACTGTGTTGCGCAGAAATGACCTGTACTTCGCCTGTTGTGACCACCATGCGCGGATCCGGCGCACCGCTAAACACCACAGCTTTGTTGGTGTGACTGCCATACTCTATGGGCAGGTTCAGGTGTTTCCAGCGTTCCAAACCGCCATCCAACACCGCGACACGTTCATGACCGTAATACTTGAGCAGCCACCACAGGCGGGCAGCGTAACTGCCGCTGGTGGTATCGTACACCACCACCTGTTTGGAGCGGTCGATGCCGAAACGTCCCAGCGTTTCGCGGAACGATTCTGGCTCCGGCAGCGGGTGGCGCCCATTGATGGCAGTGTGCGGTCCGGAAAGGTCGTAATCCAGGTGGGCGTATACCGCGCCAGGGATGTGACCGTAGAGGTAGTTCTGGAAGCCCCAGCCAGGTTGCGCCAGGTCAAAGCGGCAATCGACGATCACCCAATCGGAGTTCTCGAGCCGCGAGTGCAGATCGACTGCCGAGATAATATGCGTATAGCCATTAATTATGGACATAAGTGTGCCAATGATACTGCTAAAGCGTGATGCGGTAAAGCCGGTGGCGCTTGAAAAGATGCACGCCGGCGTTGATAAAATCCGAAAGACTGGCAAAATTGCGCTCGTCCACCTGGATCATTTCGGCGAATTGGGCATTCGCCGCTCGCAGGGTGCGCTCGACCTCGGCGTACAACAGCATGTTGGCGCCGCGCCCCTGATATTTGGGGAGCAGTCCCAGACCATTTAAATCAACATGGCGAGTGTCCCGCATAGCTTTCAGCAAGGTGATCCAGCCGAATGGAAACATCCTGCCGCCCGTTTTTTGCAAGGCGGCATTGATGTTGGGATACCCTAA
>Ga0209002_10001115_pt1 | contig 21627 bp, 18 predicted proteins | sample Rifsed16ft2_FD_184010 | JGI IMG/M metagenome (GOLD analysis project Ga0209002, IMG submission 184010) | Soil microbial communities from Rifle, Colorado, USA - sediment 16ft 2 (version 2) | ecosystem: Environmental > Terrestrial > Deep subsurface > Rock core/Sediment | place: Rifle, Colorado... | reverse complement strand
CATGGCCCTGCTGCACCTGGATCATTGATGGGCCAGGTGGCTCTGGTGACTGGCGCAGGGCGCGGCCTGGGGCGGGTCTTTGCCCAGACGCTAGCCGCCGCGGGGCTGCGGGTCGCAGTCACGGCGCGATCTGTTGAGCAATTGGCCGAAACTGTCTCCCTGATTGAAGCGGCAGGCGGGTGCGCCATCGCTCTGCCTGGCGACGTGACGGACCAAGCGGTCGTGGAGCGTGTGGTGGAGCGTGTCCGGCAGCAGCTAGGGCCCATAGACCTGTTGGTAAATAACGCTGGTCTGTGGGGTCCGATTAATCCCGTCTGGGAGGTTGATCCAGAGCAGTGGTGGCGCACGATGGAGATTCATGTGCGGGGGAGCTTCTTGTGCGCGCGCGCCGTGCTACCGGGCATGATTGCGCGCCGCCGGGGTCGCATTATCAATGTGGCCAGCCACGCCGGTGTCCACCGTTGGCCGACCGTCTCCGCCTACGCCATTTCCAAAGCGGCGCTGATCAAATTCACAGAGAACCTGGCGGCTGAAACAAAGCGGCATGGAGTTGCGGTCTTTGTGATTCATCCCGGTATCGCCACGATTGGACTGACGGAGCTGGCGATGGCGATAGATGCGCCGTTGGAGTCTCCGGCTGGGCGCGCCGCTGCTTGGATACGTCAAGAAGTTGCCGCTGGTCATGCTGTGCCGCCGGAACGCAGCGCGGAGCTGGTCATGTGGCTGGCGTCCGGATGCGCCGATGCGTTGTCGGGGCGCTATCTCAGTATCAGCGATGATATGGCGTCTTTGATCAAACACGCCGAGGAGATTCAGCGGCATGATTTGTACACCCTACGTCTCCGCGAGTTCCCCCAGCCGCAAGCGCAAATGGCTTGATGGCTTTAAGTCAGGCGCTGGCGCGGGCGCCGCGATAACTTGGATGGGGCCCGGAAAATCAGGAGTTGTTCAAGCCCGCGACGTTGCGGAACGGAGTCGGTCGGCGTTTCACGCCGCAGGAGGGTAAATCCCCGCGCGCTAAAGAGGGTAAGTACTTCGGGCATCGAGACGGCGAAAGGTGGTCCGCCTGCGTGGTCGTCGAGCGGGAAGGCGAGGTCAATGTATATCCCGCTGGGTTTCAGCAGGTGCGTCACCCGATCGGTATATTCGCTGCGGCGTTGTGGATCAATCGCGCAAAAGCAAGTGTATTCGAGGACGTAATCGAACGAGTCGTTTAACTCGCGCGGTAAGGTGAACAGATCGTGTTGCAGGATTTCGACGGGTGCGTGGGGCTCGGCGAGCCGTTGCATCTCGTGAACGGCGTACGGCGTGAAATCCACGGCCGTCACTTGAAAACCATGCCGGGCGAACTCACGTGCGTCGTGTCCGCGTCCTGCGCCGAGTACGATCATCCGCCCCGCCTGGAATTGGTCGCTCGAGGCTAAGCGTTTGAACACCGGAGTCGGCCCCCCTAAATCCCAGCCGTCCGTCCCACGCTCGTAATCCGCTTCCCACTTGCTCGGTGAATTGACGTCGCCAGTCATTCAGGTCATTGGTTCTCTATTTTTCCTGATTAACAACCGACTTTCACCCGGCCCGTTTTCGGCGCATCAGTGAGTTTCATTCCATCACTCCGTGGCACGGTGGGTCAGCACAACGCCGTTCTGGGATGGATCACGCACCCGGAGGCCGTTCTCAGTTTGCTCGATGACGATGCCCGCCTGTTGGATTCGTTCGACCACCCTTTCCAGCTCGGTCTTGTTCGGCAGGACGAACGAAAAGTAACGCAGCCCAAGCGCATCAGGCGGGGGCGGCGGCGCGCCCTCCCCAACCCAGGTGTTGAAGCCAATATGATGGTGATAACCGCCCGCGGAGACCATGCCCATGCGGAAGGAGCGCGTCATGCCCATGTTGTCGAAGCCGAGCACGTCGTGATAAAAGTGCATGGATTTATCCAGGTCCCCTACATACAGGTGGAAGTGGCCCATCTTTGTGTCTGGCGGCATCGGCTCATCCAGCCGGTCATCTGGAGCCAGCTCGCGGAACAACGCCTCGACGTCGAGCGGTTCTCTCCCATCGCTAAGGTTCCCATCAGCACGCCGAGCCTCAGGGATACCGTTGACGATCGTCATCGTTCCATCCTCCGGCGACTCTGTGTAAAGCTCGATATTGTTGCCTTCCGGGTCGTCCAGGTAGGTCGTCTTGGTCATAATATGATCTGTCGGATAATTAGGATAACGCAACGTGAACAGGCGACCGATGGCGCGCGCCAGCTCGCGGCGTTCGGGAAGCAGGATGGCAAAGTGGTAGAGGCCGGTCGTGCCGCGATATCTTCGTGCGCTGCGGACTTCGGTCAGCCGCAACAGGTCTTCGTTGCCAACACCCAGGCCTGCCGTCGCACCTTCCCGCCAGTGAAGTGCAAGGCCGACGACTTCCTGGTAAAACTCAACCTGGCGATCTAGGTCAGCTACCGTATGATGTACATGCCCCGGTCGGGTGGCCGGGTGAATGCGGAACTCAGTCTTGGGCAACAATGTTTTGCCTCCTTGCGCTTGCCCCGTGTTGAAAACGACTGTTGCAAACGCTACAGTTGTGGTGTATCATACATATGACAAATTTCCGCGTGCGTCAACCGACAAGCACGCAGTTTTGTCGCCTAGACGACAGAGGCTAAAAAATGTTGCTCAAACAGGAACACGAAGAGAAGAAAGTGGATCCTCGGATCAAGCGCACCCGCCAGTTACTGCAGCAGGCGCTCATGGACTTGATGAGGGAGAAGAGCTTTCAGGCCATCACCGTGCAGGGCATCGCCGAGCGGGCGACGGTCAACCGCGTGACCTTCTATGCCCACTTCGAAGATAAATATGCGCTGCTGGAGTACACCGTGCGCGAGATGATCAGGCAGCGGTTGCGCAGTCAGGTGCCCGAAGGGTCTCCACTCAACCCGGAGAACCTGGCGCGGCTTATCCTGACGGTCTGTGAGTTTGTGGCCGAGATGGGCCGCCAGTGTCCACCACCCCATGGGCAGTTGGAGCCGTTGATGGAGAAGCAGATTAAGGCCGAGTTGTATGAGGTGCTCCGGGCGTGGCTGGCGCAGATGCCGTCGCGAGAAACACAACGCCGTCCAACGGCAGAACAGGCGGCGATGGTCATGAGTTGGGCGATCTACGGGGCGGCGGTCCAGTGGGATCAACAGGAACAAAGAGAGCCAGCGCGGGAATTTGTCGAGCAAGTCTTGCCGCTGATCCTGGCCAGCCTGCAGCCGGCGACCAGTCAAGATCACGCACTACCACAAGCGTATCAGATGATCGGGTAGAGTGGCACAGAAGCCTGGTTTCTGCCATGTCTCCACCAGATTTCAGTAAACTCCCGCCTGAATACCAGCGCCTTCTACAATTGGCTAAGGAAAAGCGCCACTTCGATGTCGCCCCCTTGGAGGCACTCAGCGGCGGGCGAACGGGTGCTTTCCTGTACCTGGTCAGCGTCTCCACCGGGGACATCCGCCAAGTCGAGCATTTCGTCCTCAAGTTCGATCGGGTCAATGAGCGAGCAAAGCCCACCGAGATCGAAAGACATCGCCTCGCCTTGAGCCAGGCGCCGACGGTTTTTGCCAGACAAAACATGGCGCAGCTGGCTTACGAAGTCGAGCACGAGGGGGCAATCGCCCTTTTTTACACCGTTGCTGGCCAATCCCTTCAGCGCTTCCGCACACTTGCCTCCCAGGAACACCAGAGCAGGCTCGAGGCGCTTTTCGGCGCGACGAACGATTATCTCTTGAAAGAGTGGAACGCCGAGTCAGCTTTTGAACAGGCGCTTCACCCCCAAAAGTTGTTGGAAAGGTGGCTGGGTTACCGTCTGAAGCCCGACGGTCAAATTGGATCCTTCCTCAAAGATATATTTCGTATTGACCCGCATACCGAAGGATTTCTCATCCAGGGGCAAATCTTTCCCAATCCATTGAGTTACGGTTTAGATGCCGGACGGTGGAAGGAGACCAGACCGATTGATGCGCTCACAGGCTTTCAACACGGCGATTTGAATATCGGTAACATCCTGGCAAGGTTTGCAGAGGATTCAGAATATTTGGAAGGGTATTTCCTGATTGACTTTGCATTGTATAAAGCCCAGATGCCACTCCTGTACGACCAGTGCTATCTGGAGATGTCATATCTGATCCGCGAATTAGATCGGGCGTCTTTCCAGAAATGGGTCTCTCTGGTCAACCACTTTTCAAGCCGAGACATCCCGAACCCAAAGGAGGTACCTGTCGAACTGGCAGGGGCGTGTACGGTTATCAACGCGGGGAGAAAGTCCTTCGAGCGTTGGGTCCATGAGTCCCATCCGAGCCTTTCGGACGATTTGTGGGGACAGTTTTGGCTGGCTGCCGTGGCAGCCGGGTTGAATTTCTGCAATAAAACTCCGCTTTCCACCGAGGCGAGACTCGCAGGGTTGATCTATAGCGCCGTTCACTTAAAACGGTACTGCGCCCAATTCGGCGTTCCCCTCCCGGTTGAGGTACGTCTGCTTTACGATGCCAGTAAATGGGGTGAAATCGCGCCAATGGGCAAGTCAGCCCCAGCCTCCGATTTTCGCCGAAAAAACCTGCCGGTTCAGCCTACGCCATTCATCGGCCGCCAGGCGGAGGTGACGGCTGTGAAAGATCTCCTGATGCGAGACCCGCAGGGTGTGCGCCTGGTTACCTTGACCGGTCCCGGCGGCACAGGAAAGACCCGTTTGGCGCTCCAGGCGGCCGCCGACCTGATCGATCGCTTCGAGGATGGGGTTTACTTTGTTGACCTGGCCCCCATCCGCGAACCCGAGGCTGTCCTCGCCGCCATTGCCCGAACGGTCGGACTAAGGGAAACAAGCGATCGACCGCTGCTCGATGAGCTTAAGGGACAGTTGCAAGCCCAGATGATGTTGTTGCTCCTCGATAACTTTGAGCAAGTCACGGCTGCGGCGCCCAAGGTGGTGGAACTGCTCCGAGATTGCCCACCGCTGAAGCTGCTGGCAACCAGCCGAGAAGCGCTGCGCGTGCGCGGCGAGCATGTCTTTCCGGTCCCCCCGTTGGGGTTGCCCAAGGCGGATCTCAAACAGCCGTCTATCGAACAACTGACCCAGTATGAGGCCATACAGTTGTTTGTCGAGCGCGCCCAGGCGGTGAAGCCTGACTTTAAGGTGACGAACGAGAACGCAGCGGCGGTCGCCGAGATCTGCTTACGGTTGGACGGCCTGCCGCTGGCGATCGAACTCGCCACCGCCCGGATTAGTCTGTTTTCGCCTCAGGCTCTGCTTGAGCGCGTGGGGAGCCGGTTGAAACTGCTTCGGGGAGGGGCGCGGGACCTGCCGGTCCGGCAACAGACGCTACGCGATACCATTGACTGGAGCTATGAGCTGCTCGACGTGGGGCAACAGCGGTTGTTTGCGCTACTCTCGGTGTTCCCCAGCTGCACTATTGAGGCGGTCGAAGCGGTGGCTAGCGGGATCAAGCGCCTGGATGAGACGGGGCTGGACGTGCTCGATGGGCTGGCTTCCCTGGTGGACAAAAGCCTGATCCGGCAGGTCGATCAGGACACTGGAGAGCCCCGGTTGCTGATGCTGGAAACGATCCGGGAATACGCTGCGGAGCGGCTGAAAGACGACCCCGAGTTCAGCGCCGCGGCTCGCCGGGCCCACGCCACCTACTTTGCCGGCTTCACCCAGCGCCAGGGGGAGCGCCTGACCGGCTACGGACGGGAGGCGGCGTTAGGGGAGATGGAAGCCGATATTGAGAACGTGCGAACCGCCTGGCGCTACTGGGTGGCAGAAGGGAATCTCGAGCAGCTCCGCAAATTAACGGACTGCCTGTGGCTGCTCTATGATGCACGAGGATGGTACCACTCTACGGTTGATCTCACCGCCGATTTGCTTAAAGTCCTTGCTTCTACCCCATCCACGCCGGAGCGCGCCCAGCAGGAGATCATGTTACAGACCAGCCTGGCCCGGGCGCTGATGGCCATCAAAGGCTGCACGCAGGAGGTTGAGGAGGCCTACACCCGCGCCCTGGAACTCTGTCAGGGGCAGGGAGAGATCCCCCAACTGTTTCCCGTTCTGCGAGGACTGGCCAGCTTTTATATCTACCGGGGTGAATTCGAGAAGGGAGCTCGGATGGGAGAGCAGATCCTGAGCCTGGCTGAGCGCCATGACGATGCAAGCATGCGAGTCGAGGGGCATTTGGTGCTGGGATATAACCTTGCTTTCCTCACTAATCTAAGCTTGGGCCTGGATCACCTGGAGAAAGGGATTGCTAATTACGACCCCGATCAGCACCGCTCGCATCGTTTCCGGCTTGGCCCTAACCCGGGGGTAGTGTGTTTCACCACGTCCGCCCTGGTCCTGTGGATGCTTGGCTTCCCGGATCGCGCTCTCAAACGGGCCAACGACGCTGTGGCCCTGGCCAACAGGCTGAATCACCCGTTCAGTATGGCCTATGCCCTGTTTCATACCGGCCTGCTCCACCTGTGGAGGCGGGAGGTGGAACTCGTCCAAGGGCGCGCGCAGGCTGTGTTGGACATCGCCGAGAAGCATGAGTTTCAGATCTGGACGGCCGTGGCCACCTGCCTGCACGGTGCGGCGCTGGCGGGAATGGGCCGGGCAGAGGAGGGTCTGATGCAGGCCAACCGGGGTATAGACCTATATCAGGAGTTGAAAACCCCACCCGTATTCTGGCCACTACTTCTCCTCATCCGGGCCGGGGTATGTGTCCAAGCGGGAAGACCCGCGGAGGGAGTGACCCTGCTCGACGAAGCTATGGAGATTGTTGGACAAGGCTCGGGAAACGTGCTCTCGTCGGAGCTTTTCCGGCTCAAAGGGGATCTGCTTCTCGCGCTTTCCCCGGAGAACCTGGCCGAGGCCGAGCCTTGGTTCCAGCAAGCCCTGGAGATCGCCCAGGAGCGACACGCCAGGATGTTGGAGCTGCGAGCGGCCATAAGCTTGAGCCGGTTATGGCGGGAGCAAGGCAAAGCGGAACAGGGCCGACGATTACTGACCGACGCTTACGGGAGATTGACCGAAGGCTTCACAACGGCTGATCTGAAGGAAGCCCAAGCCCTTCTAGCAGAATTGTCGTAATGAAACCGAATCATCACGAAATCGGGGTGGGCGCGACGGAGGAACTGAGTCTGCGCGTCAGCGTGGCTGCGCTTGTCAGCGTGCTGTTCGACGGTCCGGAAGACGGGCGAACGATGTTGGCGCTTGAGCGTACAGCCACTTTGCGGGAGAATGAAGGACGGCCTGAGGTAACAGTCAGGGCAAAACCCTTTGGAGGTGCGGTTCGGCTTACCAATCGGCAAGCGTTGCAGAGGTTGATCGGCCAGTTCCATTACGACAGCGAACGATCCCGCCGGGAAAGGGACTTTCGCATTCAGATACAGCCAGCGTCTTGGGAAAAAGTAAAGGAAATTTGCCTGGAGCATCTGTATGGAACGGACAAAAGTATCCTGGATTCCAGCCCGGAGCGTGAGTTAGCAGAGGAATTTCAGGATGCTCTACATATCGGGATCACTTCAGACCAGTATCATTTCAGACCGCGGGGGATAATTGTGGAAGACTTGCCCAGTGAAACCGATAATGTACGGGCTGCAGGCCTTCCTACGGTCAGGATTTACTACGTGTTCGAGGCCTGGATGGAGGCTCCCGAAATAGTTACGATGATGCTGGCCAACAACAGGCGATATTCCGACAAGGATCTTCAGAAAATGGCGTGGAAAGATGCCCGGCAAGGAGGGAGGGGAAGAGCAAACGCGATTTTGGCTTTGAGGTTAGATGATCTGAAGGACGTGTACCGGTCGATCCCGACGGACAGGCGCAGCGGGCCAATACGCGTTGGGGGACATCAGCTCGATGGGAACGTGCTGGCCATTCTGGAAGAGGTTGACCAACCCGAATATCAGCGCTACATTCGCCAATCTCACTAGGAAAAGCTATCCAGGGGTTCATGTCGTTCCCTTCGCGTTGTCTGCGGTAAACTATCCCTCATGCTAGTCCGCCGAGGCGCTCCACCTCCTGCTCAATCGCCTGCACCACGCTGGGCAGTTCCGCCTTGACCGCCGTCTCCGGAAACGACAGATAGCGCCACCCACTCCGCTCCTTGAGTGAGCGCCGCTCATCTCCCGCACCCCCCAGCGTGATGCCCAGGTTGCCCAGCGCGCAGAGCAGGGCCAAATCAATCTCGCCGCCGCTCCGCGTCTCGTATTGCCGTTCCGCCCGCAAACCCCGCTCGTGCAGCGCCTGCCATAACAGTTCGCGCTCCGCCGACTGGATAATGAGGTCGTTGAGTTCCTCGGCGGCCAACAACTTTTCGCCCGTCGTGTAGAGGAAGGTGATGCGCCGCCACTTGCGCGAGGGGATAGGGCGTGGCAGGCGTTCCAGTGGGCCAATCTGGATTTTGTAGTATTGCTCTTTAGCGCGGGGATGGTCAGGCTGAGTCCGCAACAGTTCAGCACGCGTCGCGAGTTCGTGGCCGCGCACGGGAGCGATGTAGTTAATGGCCCATTTCTCGTCGCCGAATTTGGCCGTCTGATAAAACGCCAGCCAATCCACCGCCACCGTTTTGGGCGACGACTTAACGGGGATGCGGTACCAGCCCAGCACCCGTGCAATCTCGAGGTCGCGCTTGTCCTTCAGGATGACGACGAGGACGAGGTCGGTGGGATTCATCATTGCGGAATGCTGATTGTTGATTGCTGATTGTCAACCAACAATAGGAAATCCATGTCACGTGGCGCTATGCAGCCCTAGCCGAGCGGATCAATCTATCAATCTCGAGTACTTTAGACTGTTCTCTTAGCCACCATTCCGGGTCTTTCTGCGCGTCGAGTTCCTCGACTGTTTTTCCTTGCTGTTCTACCCAAGTGAAATATTTTAATCCGCGCCACTGCCGCCGCACGTCGGGTGTGCCATCTTTGACCCAATCGGTCTTCTGGCCGTGGAAGATGGCTTCGACGTAGGCCATGCCGCGCGCCTCGTCAATCGCGCCGTAGGTCTTCGCCATGTCGTCCATCACCGAATGGTAGCGGTCAATCGCGTCGGTACAGATGGTGACGATGACGTCCTTCTTGCCGAACTGATAATGCTTGGCAGTTTTGATTGCGCCCAGCACGTTGCATACGCCGGAGATGCCAAAGATCGTTGAAAGCGTCCTCACCTTAGCTTCGGGGATACCGTAGAGTTGAGTTAGCACACGCCGCCCCTGCTCCTCGGTAAGCAGCTGAAGTCCTTTCTTGCATTCCACGTCATCTATGCACATCAAGCAATCCATATTATTCGTGTGCATAATCCATGGCACGTGCTTGTCGCCGATGCCCTGAATGTCGTGCCCGCCGTAGCCATTGTGATAGAGCGTGGGGCACTGGATGGGTTCGAGGCCGACGATTCTGAGATCGGGCCAGGCCTGCTTGAGCCGGTCGCCGGCGGCGATGGTCCCCGCGCTGCCCATTGCCGAACAGAAGGCTGCCACCGTCCCGTCGCCGACGCCCTGCGCCTTCAACTCGGCGGCCAGCTCCACGATCGTGTTGCCGGTGACGTGATAGTGGAAGCGGTAATTCCCCATGACCTCGAACTGGTTAAGGATGCGAATGCTCGGGTCACGGCGCAGCTCCCAGGTTTTGTCGTAGATCTCCTTGACGTTGGACTCGACGCCGGGCGTCTTGATGATCTGCGCGCCGTAGCGCTCGATGCGCTCAAAGCGCTCCTTGCTCATCCCCTCGGGGAGGACGACGATGGACTTCGCGCCGATGCGCCCCCCCACCCACGCGCCGCCGATGCCGTAATTGCCGGTGCTGGGCCAGACGACGGTGTGCTTTTCGATGTCCACCTGCCCGAAGAGCAGCGCCTCGGCCAGCACCGAGTAGGCCGCGCCGACCTTGTGCGAGCCGGAGGGGAAATCGCGCCCGTAGAGGACGACGATGGGCGCATCCACGCCGGTCAGTTCCTTGGGGAGGACTTCGTATTTGATCTGGTCGTCTGCGCCGCGCCAGGTGATGTTGTAGAGGTTGATCGGGTCGAGGGGATCGGTCTTGAGCGCCGCGCCCGCGCGGGCGCGGACGGCCGGGTCAATCGTGTTGGGGTGGAGCATCTCGTCAAACGTGGGCCAGTTCCGGTAATCAGGTTTCTTGCTCATCGTCTCCTCTGAGGCTCAGGCCGTGGATATGGCGACATTCTAGCACGAAAAAGCCGACGTACTCACCCCACCTCGCTCAATTTTACGCGGCGGTGTTCGTGCGAGGCGAGTTTGGCGGCGTCTATCAGGCGCGTGACTTCCCAGCCGTCTTTGAAGGTGGGGAGGTCGGGGGGCGGCGCGCCAGTGGTGATGGCCGCCGCGAGTTGATCGAGGAAGATCGTGAACCCGCCTTCCAACCCGCCCAGGCCGCGCGTCGCCTCCAGGTACTGCTCCGGCGTGAACATCACTTCGGCCGTCTGTTCCTCCATGCGCAGCAGGGAGACCTCGTCGCCGAAGCCCTCGATCAGGAGCGAGCCTTCTGTCCCGTGCAATTCAATGTTCGTGCGCGGGTAGGCGACGACGGCGCTGTGATTGAGGACCGCCAGCATCCCGCTCTCAAAATGCAGGACGACCGCGCCGGTGTCGTCGGCGAGCGAAACCCGCCGTCGGAGCGAGCCGGTGCCGGGGATGGACTGCGGGTCCGTGAGCGTCGTGAGCGTCGCGTCCACTTCGCTCACCGGCCCGAACCAGCGCAGCGCCAGGTCCAGCACGTGAGAGGCAAAGCCCGCCAGGATCCCGCCCCCGTTGTCGCCGTCCCACATCCAGCGCGAGTTCTGCCTGGTCCGGATGAGAAAATTGGTGAAGAAGTCGAAGCGCATCAACTGCGGCTTGCCGATGACCTGCTGCGCGAGCAGGTCGGAGACCAGGCGCAGGTTGGGCGCGTACCGCAGCACGTAGGCGACGGCCCCGGTCCGCTGGCGTTCCCGCGCGAACTCTTCCAACACCCGGCCATCCTCGGCGCAGCCGGCAAACGCCACCTCGACGACGACGTGCTTGCCGAAGGCCATCGCGGCGATCGCGTAACCCGCATGGGTCGGCGGCGGCGAAGCAATACTGATCAGGTCAATGTCTTCCGAATGGAACAGGTCGCGCGCGTCGCTGTACCAGCGGGGAATGCTGTGCTCGCGCGCCACCTCCTCGGCCCGCCCCGGCGTGCGGGCGCACACGGCCACCAACTCGTACTTGGGGTCGGCTTTATACGCCGGGACGTGCACCCGGGCGCCGTAGTTCAGGCCAATGAGGCCGACGCGGATGGTCATCGGATGATCGCCGCTTCACGAATTTGGCCCGGCGAGCGCGGCCATCGCCCGGAAGGCGCGGATGGTCGTCACTATCTCCTCGCCGGTGAACTCGACGCGCACGCCCGAGGCGCGGCGCGCCCCGGGGATGAGCGAGGCCGCGTCCGCCTGGTGCGGGAACTTGAACTCGATGGCAAGCCTGACGGGGGTCTCGACTTTGAAAGGGCTCGGGCCCTGCCCGCTCTTGAGCCGGCTCACCCCGCGCGCGACGGCCTCGCAAATCTTCTCGCGGGATTCTTTGAGCGGGAGGCACTCCGCCGCGTAGCGCCCCGCGCCGAGTTTGACGACCGCCACCTCCACCTCAGCCCCGATGAGCGTCTGCGCTTCGAGGCAGGCGGCCCGGTCGCCGCTGACGGCGATGACCGGCGTCTGGTAATGGCCGGCCACCGCCGCGTTCAGCCCGATCTCGCCGACCTCGACCTCGTTGAGCCACACGCCGTGAAGCTTGTCGGTCCAGGTGTGGCACAGCACGCCTTTCTTCGCCCCGGCCATCGCATGATAGCCGACGAAGGCGACGGCGTCGTAAGGCGGCGCGTCGTCAACGCCTTGCAGCATGGAGAAGGGCGAGGGGCTGCCAGAGTTGAGGTGCGCGCGCGGGTCAAGCGCTTCGAGCTCGAGCGTGCGCCCGTGCGAGTGCGCGTCGCTGACCGTCACCGCGTCCGCGCCCGCCTCGCATGCGCCGTTGACGGCGGCGTTCACGTCGCCGACCATGAGCTTGCGCCCGCGCGTCCATTCGTCCGTCCCCGGCGTGACTTGATCCCAGTCCACGATGCCGGAGATGCCTTCCATGTCGCAGGAAATCAGAATCTTCATTATGTTCCCCATTCTATCCAGGGTAGAGAAAAGTTGTGTTCAATTCTTACCCACCGTATCGTACACCGCTTTAAGAGTCGGCTCGATCTTGATCGCTTCCCCCGCTGCCCGCATTGCAGCTTTCACATCCTTGAGGCCGTTGCCAGTGTTCATCACGACTATTGTCTCGTCCGCGCCTATTATGCCCTCGCGCGCAGCTTTCGCCAAACCCGCGTAGGCCGCCGCCCCGGCCGGCTCGGCGAACACGGCCAGCCCGCGCGCCAGGTCGCGCATCGCGGCGAGGATATCGTCGTCGCGCACGACGACGTAGGCCCCGCCCGTCTCGCGCACCGTGCGCACCGCGCGCACCCCATCGCGCGGCAAATCCACCGAGATGCTGTCGGCAATCGTCTGCGAGGCGACCGGGATGATCGCCTCGGCGCCCGCCGCCCAGGCATTCGCGCACGCCGCCGACCCCTCGGCTTGCACCCCCATCAACCTCGGCATTTTGTCAATCCAGCCCAACTCGAAGAGGTCTTTGAAGCCCTTGTGAATCCCCGAAATGATGTTCCCATCCCCGACCGAGACAAACACCCGATCCGGCGCATCCCAGTTGGAGTCTGGGAGTTGGGAGGCGGAATTTTGCGCGGGCGTCAACTGCTCACACATCTCAAACGCCGCCGTCTTCTTGCCCTCGCGCGTGAACGGGTTGTAGCCCGTGTTCCGGCAATACCAGCCGAACTCGCGTGAGGCCTGCAAGCACAGGTCAAAGGCCGCATCGTAATTGCCGTTCACGAGCAGCACCCTTGCTCCGAACATGAGCAGTTGGGCGACCTTCGCCTGCGGCGCGGTCTGCGGCGCGAAGATCACGGCCTGTGCGCCGACGGCGGCGGCCATGCCGGCGAGCGCCGCGCCCGCGTTGCCCGTAGAGGCGGCGGCGATGACCGGGGCGTTGATCTCGCGCGCCCGCGCCACGACGACCGCCGAGGCCCGGTCTTTGAACGAGGCCGTGGGATTGCGCCCGTCGTCTTTGACGTACAGACGCTTCAGCCCGAGTGCAGAGGCCAGGCGGTCGGCGCGGTAGAGCGGCGTCCAGCCGACTGCGCGCAGGGGCGTGCCTTCATAACCAGGGTCGGCGACAGGCAGAAGCGGCAGATAACGCCAGATGGAGAAGTCAGGCGAGGCGGAGATGGCCCCCGGCGAGGCGGCGCGGTTGATCGCGGCGTAGTCCAGCACGACGTCGAGGTTTCCCATGTCGCCGTGTCTGGGGCAGATGTATTCCACTTCATCCGGGCCATAGGCCTGGCCGCAGAGGGAGCATGTATAGTTGATGAAGTTTGTCAAAGGTTGGCTACCGCCCGCGTTCTACCCGCTCGCCTCGCACAGCGGCTCGATGGCGGCTCTGAACGCGTCGGCCTCCACTTCCCCAATCCAGCGGTGAAGCGCCGCCCCGCGCGCGTCCAGCAGAAAGAACTCCGGCGTGCCGATGGGCTGAAGCGCGCGGCGCAAATCGCTCTCGGCGTGGAAGTTCAAATGCGTCACCGTCAAACACGCGCCGTACTGCTGCTCAATCCCACGCACGATGGGCTGCATCTCGCGGCACTCCCTTCAACCGCCCGCGAAAAATTCGATCAATTGCAGCCGACCCGGCGAGGCCTCCACGGGTGCGGGCGCGCCCGCCGGCGCCGTTCGCCCGCACCCGGCGAGCGCGATCCCCAGTGCGATCAACAGGATGGGTCTGATCATTGGTCTTTCCCTTCGCGGCGACAAGCCGCTCCGACGACATTCCCGCGTACGAGCGCGCCGCGCGCGGCCCCGTCTTCATCACAATCCCCGCTCGCCGCGGATGTAGGGGACGCCCAGGGCAGCGGGCGCGCCGAGGCGTTTGCGCAGCGCTTCGCGCGAGCCGATCACCAGCACGATGATGGTGAAGGCGTAGGGCAACATCTCGAGGAAGAAGCCCCAGTACGGGTTGTAGTAAAACGGGTTGCGGAGGCCCAACAGGCTCTCCGGTCCTTGAATGTCGAGGATGAGGCGGCGGAGCGCGCCAAACGCATAGGAGCCGAAGGCCGCGCGCCACGGGTCCCACTGGGCAAAGATCACCAGCCCGATCGCAATCCACCCCTGGCCGGAGGTCGTCAGTTCGCTGAACCAGCCCGGCGAGATCGCGAGGCTGATCGTGCCGCCGGCCAACCCGGCCAACAACCCGCCCACAAAAACGTAGGCGTAGCGCAGGCGATAGACGTTAAGGCCCATCGCGTCGGCGGCGGCGGGGTTCTCGCCCACCGCGCGCAGGTGCAGGCCGGGGCGCGTGCGATTGATGTAAATCCACACCAGAGGGAGGAACAGGTATCCGATGTAAACCATGACGCTTTGATTAGTGAATAGCACCGGGCCAGCCAACGGAATGGCCGAAAGGAGCGGCACGGTGTAGACCGGAAGCAGAGTGATGGTCCCGGCTTTGCTCAACCCCTCGCCGAACACCAGGCTCAAGCCCGTGCCGAGGAAAGTCAACGCCAGGCCGCTCACCACCTGATCGGCCTGAAAGTGGATGGAGACCAGGCCGTGCAGGAGGGAGAGCGCCCCGGCGGCCAGCATCGCCATCAGCAGCCCCAGCCAGCCGTTGCCCGTCGCCACCGTGACGCTGAACGCGCTCATCGCGCCGATCAGCATCATGCCCTCGACGCCGAGATTCAACACTCCCGATCGCTCGGCAAAAATTTCGCCGAGGGTGGCGAACAACAGCACCGTGCCGCTGGCAACGCCGGCTTGAAGAATGATGAGGGGGTCCAAGTCTGCCTCCCGATCCAGGACTACAGAATGCGCAGTACGGAAGACGTGACACGTAGTGCGTATTGCGTAGTGCGTATGACGTATCTGCGACAAGCACTTTACTCTTCCGCCCCGGCGCGGACGAGCCGCACGCGGTAGTGCATCAGCACTTCGCTGGCGATGAGCATGAAGAGGATGATACCCTGAATGAGGCGCGGCACGCCGGAGGGCTGGATCTCGCGCCCGGCCAGGATCAACCCGCCGAACAAGATGGAGACCGGCACGACCACGAGCGGGTTGAGCTTCGCCAGCCAGGCGATGATGATGCCGCTGAAGCCGTAGCCGGGCGAGATACTGGTCTGCAACCGGTGCACCACGCCCGCAATCTCCGACATGCCGGCCAGCCCCGCCAGCGCGCCGGAGGTCATCAGCACCAGCACGGTATTGCGCGTGATGTTGATGCCCGCGTAATCGGCGGCGCGGGGGTTGTCGCCGATGAGCCGGATCTCGTAGCCCCAACGGCTGCGGTAGAGGATGTACCAGACGATGACGGCGGCGATGACGCCAAAGACCAGGCCCAGGTGGGTGGTGAGTCCCCGGAAGGCTTTGACTTGCGTCGCGAAGTCGGCCAGGCGCGGCAGCCAGGCCGCCTTTTGAAACGTCCGGCTCATCTGAAAACCGCCCTCGCTCCACACGCCGAAGACGAAGAAGTTGACGAGCGCAATGACGATGTAGTTCATCATCAGCGTGGTGATGATCTCGTTGACTCTCAGTTTGGCTTTGAGCCAGCCGGGGATGAAGCCCCACAGCGCGCCCCCCAGCATCCCCGCGACGAGCATCGCCGGGATGATGATCCACCCAGGCGCAGTGGGGGGGATGAGCGCGGCGACCGCCGCGGCCGGGATCGCGATCCAGCCGGGCGCGCCGGCCGGCACGTAGGGGGCCAGCACGACCGCACTCGCGGCCAGCGCGCCCGCAAAAAATTGCCCTTCCGCCCCGATGTTCCACAACTTCATACGGAACGCGACGGAACAGGCCAGTCCGGTCAGGATAAGCGGCGTCGCCTTCACCAGCGTATCGGAGAAAACGCCGATGTCGCCGAAAGCGGCCCTGGCGATATGCCGGTAGGCGGCCCAGGGATCGCCGCCCACGAGCCTGAGCACCACCGCCCCCAGCAGCAGCGCGATGACGATCGCGCCCACCGAGACGGCCGGCCCCAGCCAGGGCGGCGGGACCTCGACGCGGCGCTCAAAGCGGAGGCGGAAGGGGAAGGCGGGACTTTTTACCGGAGAAGTTGCCTGAGTGGCCACGCATGCCTCCAAAATGACGCGTGATCAGTGATCAGTAACCAGTGATCAGTAAGTAGTCATTGATCATTGGCAATGACTCATGACCATTTACATTCTCTTTGCGCCCGTCATCATCAGGCCCACCGTCTCGGCGTCGTGGCCGTGCACTTCGCCGGCGATCTCCCCGCTATACATCACGATGACCCGGTCGCTGAGCGTGAAGATTTCATCGAGCTCTTCCGAGGAAAGCAGGATCGCCGCGCCCTGCTCGCGCTGGGTCAGCAGCAAGCGTTGGACGCCCTCAATCGCGCCCACGTCCAGGCCGCGCGTGGGCTGCATGGCGATGAGCAACTGCGGCCTGGACGAAAGCTCGCGCGCCAAAATCATGCGCTGGAGGTTGCCGCCGGAGAGCATCCGCGCCGGAGTGTCCACGGTGGGCGCGGCAATCGTGTACTCGACTTTCAAGGTCTCGGCCTTCTGGCGCGCGGCTTTGCCGTCGAGCGCCCAGCCGCGCGCGAGCGGCGGCTGCCGATAACTCTTCATGATGACGTTGTCGGTGATGCTGAGTGTGGGCGCGGACCCCACGTGGGTGCGGTCTTCCGGGACGTGCGCCACGCCCTTGTGGATGGTGACGCTCGCCGGGCGGTTGGTCACGTCTTCGCCGTTGACGAGGATGCGCCCCGCGGTGCAGCGGCGCAGGCCGGTGATGACCTCGGCCAGTTCGGTCTGACCGTTGCCGGCCACGCCAGCCACCCCCACGATCTCCCCCGCCCGCACGGTGAGCGAGACACCCCGGAGGGCGGGCAGGCCCTTGTCGTTGTCGGCGCACACCCCCTCCAGTTGCAGCACGACCACGCCAGGTTCCTGGGGCTTCTTGTCCAGGTCGAACAGCACCGTGCGCCCGACCATCAATCGCGCCAGCTCGGGGATGCTCGTCTCCGATGTCTTCAGCCCGGCGGCAGTAACCTTGCCCAGCCGCAAAACCGTCACCCGGTCGGCAATCGCCATCACTTCATTCAATTTATGGCTGATGAAAATAATGGATTTGCCCTGCGCGACCATCGCGCGCAGGGTCTTGAACAACTCGCCGATCTCTTGCGGGGCGAGCACGGCCGTCGGCTCGTCCATGATCAGCACGTCCACGCCGCGATACAGCATCTTGAGGATTTCGACCCGCTGCTGTTCGCCCACCGAGAGCTGCCACACCTTGACGTGCGGGGTGATCTGCAAGCCGAAGCGCTGGCTCATCTCAGCCATGCGCTGGTCATACGCTTTGAGGCGCATGAAAAAGCGCGGCTCGTCCAGCCCCAGGAGGATGTTTTCGGTGACCGTCTGCGAAGGGATGAGCGTGAAGTGCTGGTGGATCATCCCCAGGCCGCGCGCGGTGGCGTCGCGCGGTGAATTGAAGCTCACCGGCTGACCGCGCACGAGAATCGTCCCGGCCTCCGGCTTGTAGAGGCCCGCCAGGACGCTCATGAGCGTGCTCTTGCCCGCGCCGTTCTCTCCAAGCAAGGCATGAATTTCGCCGGCGCGCAATTCAAAATCCACGTGGTCGTTCGCCAGCACGCCCGGAAAGCGTTTGACGATGCCGCGCATCTCGACGGCGAGAGGGGAGGAAGTCGTCATAGAGTCAGGAGGGGGGAAGAAAGACGCAGGAAGGAGGAAGAAGGAAGGAGAGAATCTGCTTGCTCCTTCCTTCTTCCTTAAACACTTCGGTTATTGGAGTTTCGGCAGTTCTGCGGTGATACCGTCCGCCCACCAGTACATGCAGGTCTTGCAGGGCGAGCCGAACTCTTTGAAGCCGTCCAGGTCGAGCTGCTCCAGCGAGACGCCGGCCGCCAGGATCTCGACGCCCTTGTTGTCCTGGATCGGGCCTTTGAACACGTCGAAGCGCGTGAACTTGCCTTCGAGCGCGGCCTTGAGGGTATCCTGAATCAGCGTCAGGTCTTCGGCCGGCAGCTCCTGCACGCCCTTCTGCGGCGTCTGCCCAGGCATGAAGCCGTACAGGCCCAGCGCGCCCGTGTCGGCGTCGAAGTACTCCCAGCCCGGCTTGTAGGCGCCGTCCTTCGTCTTCTTGGCGATGTCGGTATAGACCGGACCCCAGTTCCAGTACGGGGTGGTGAGGCAGCGCTCGACTTTGCACGCGCCCACCCAGTCGTAGTTCACGCCCCACTTCCCCTTTTCCTGCGCCACATCGCCCGCCGCCGGGGTGTCGGCCCCGGTGAAGACGACCTGCACGCCGGAGTCAAAGAGCGAGGCCGCGGCCTCTTTTTCTTTCACCGGGTCGTGCCACGTATTGATCCAGCGCACGTCCATCGTGCATTCGGGGCAGGTGCGCTTCATGCCCAGGGCGATGGCGTTGCCCAGGCGCAGCTCTTCGGGGATGGGGAAGGTCGCCATGTAGCCGAGTTTGGGATTGCCGTCCATCTTGGCGCGGCTCCCGGCGATCATGCCGGCGACGTACTTCATCACTTCCATCGCGCCAAACAGGTTGCCGAAGTTCTTCTCGTTCGTCTTGAACCCGCTGATGTGGACGAACATCGCGTCGGGGAACTCCTCCGCCACGGTCGCCATCGGGTCCATGTAGCCGAAGGACGTGCCGAAGATCAAGTTGAAGCCTTTGCGCGCCAGGCTGCGGAAGACCTGCTCGGAGTCCGCGCCTTCCGGCACCAGCTCGATGTAGGCCACGTGCGAGTCGGGGACGTTCTTCTCCAGGTCCAGCAGGCCCTCGTAGTGCGCCTGCGACCAGCCGCCGTCGTCGTGCGGGCCGATCAGCACCATGGCGACATTGAATTTGCCTTCCTCGATGGCAGGGATCTGGAACCCGCCCACGGTTTCCGGCGTGGCTGTGGGCTGGGGCCCCGCCGTCGTCGCCGCGCCGCCGCCGCAGGCCGCGACCAGCATCGCCGTCAACGCCAGCAGGCTCGTCAACTGCCACAACTTCTTGGTAAGCATTTCAAACTCCTCCTTTGGTAAGATCGAGTGAACCCATGAAAAAGCCCTGGCATTCTATGTCTTCACCGATAGCCTTCACCTCCGTTCATTTCTGATCGTGGATTGCTAATTAATGGACGACTCAATCAGCCATCCACAATCATAAATCAGCAATCTAAAATCAGGGCACAACCCAGGTGCCGGTCTCTGCCTTGAGGGCGCGGCCGATGTTCTCGGGGTTCGTGACCAGCGCCTGCTGGCCGCCCCGCTCGAGGAACGAGACGATGGCTTCAATCTTCGGTCCCATGCTCCCTTTGTGGAAATGGCCTTCGGAGAGATGCTGCCGCGCCTCGGCCAGTGTCAGCCGGTCGAGCCATTTCTGGTCAGGCTTGTTATAGTTGAGTGCGACCTTCTCGACCGCCGTCGAGATGACGAACAGATCGGCCTGGATGCTGTTGGCCAGCAGCGCCGAGGCGTAGTCCTTGTCAATCACCGCCTCCACGCCGATCAGGTCGCCCTGCGCATCCTCCACCACGGGGATGCCGCCGCCGCCGACGGCGATCACGGTGAACCCGCCGTTGACGAGCGCGAGGATGGCGTCCCGTTCCACGATGGCCTTCGGCTTGGGGGAGGCGACCACGCGCCGCCACCCACGCCCGGCATCCTCGACCATCGCCCAGCTTTCCCCGTCTATCTTCACCCTGGCGTCGGTCTCGCTCATGAACGAGCCGATGGGCTTGGTCGGGTGCTGGAAGGCCGGATCGTTCTTGTCCACTAATACCTGCGTGACGACGGTGACGGCCTGCCTGCGCGGAGCGAGCCCCCGCTTTTTGAACTCGTTGTGCAGCGCCTTCTGGAACATGTAGCCGATGGCGCCCTGCGTGTCCGCGCCGCACGAGTCGAGCGGCACCTCGTGCAGCTCGTGCCGGGCCAGTTCTGAGCGGCGCAGGATGAACCCTACCTGCGGCCCGTTGCCGTGCGTGATGATCACGTTCCACCCACCCTGGATCATGTCGGCGATGTGACGCATGGACTCGCACGCCGCAGCATACTGGTCGGAGACCGTCTTCTTCTTCTCGTCTTTGATGAGGGAGTTGCCGCCTACGGCGACGACGGCGATTTTGTTAGCCATGGGCATCTTTCAAGTCTTTTTTACCTCTTCACGCCATCGTCAGCGCCATCACGGCTTTCTGTACGTGGAGGCGGTTTTCGGCCTCGTCGTAGACGACCGAGCACGGGCCGTCAATCACCTCGTCCGTCACCTCCAGGTTGCGGTCGGCCGGCAGGCAGTGCATGTACGTGCAGCTGGCCTTTGCCAGGTCCATCTTGCGCTGGTCGGTGATCCACGAGCGGTACGTCTCGATGAGCGCCTTGCCTTGCTCCTTGCCGGCCGTCGTCACCAGCGGCCCCCACGACTTCGGGTACACCACGTCGGCGTCCTTGAAGGCCTCGTCCATGTCGTGCACCACGTCGAAGCCTACCTTGTACTTGCGCGCGTTCGCGCGCGCCATGTCCATGATCTCCGGCATGAGCTTGAACTCCGGCGGGTGCGCCAGCCCCACGTCGCAGCCGAAGCGTGTCATCTGCAGGATGAGCGACTGCGGCACGGAGATGGGCTTGCTGTACGAGGCGGCGTACGCCCACGAGACGACGACTTTCTTCCGGCGCAGGTCGCGCCCGTGCTTCTCGACGATCGTCATCAGGTCGGCCAGGCACTGGAAGGGGTGGTACACGTCGCACTGCATGTTGAGCACCGGCACGCGCGAGTGCCTGGCCACTTCGTTCTCGTATTGGTTGCCGAACTGCCAGTCGCACTGGCGGATGGCGATGCCGTCGAAGTAGCGCCCGAAGATTTCCCCGATCTCTTTGGCCGTGTCGCCGTGCGAGATCTGCGTTGTCTCCGAATCAATAAAGGCTGCGTGCCCGCCCAGCTGCGCCATGCCCGCTTCGAACGAGCCGCGCGTGCGCGTGCTGGTGAAGAAAAACAGCATGGCCAGGGCCTTGTCGCGCAGGTAGGCGTGCGGCTCGCCCAGCGCGCGCTTGCGCTTCAAGTCCCAGGCCACGTCCAACACCGTCTCGACTTCCTCCTTGCTGAAGTCGAGGTCGCCGATGAAGTCCCGGCCGCGCAAATTGGTTTGCATAGGCTAAAGTCTCCTTACGGAATTTTGTGCTCGGCGAGAAAGGCGATGACGAGTTTCAGCCGCCCACTCTTTCACCGTCATCGTTGGCATGGACTCAATCTCCCATCACGGTCGCCAGTATACGCAACTCCTCCCGCCTTTTCAACTTGGTCAACGGATATGGGGACGGCTCACCCCATCTCGATTCAGTTCAATCCGTTCCCTGCGTTGACGAACTTCCCACCAGCACGTCAATCAACTGGAACTTCGTCACGTCCACCAGCCCCAGGTCCGAAATACGCAATTCGGGGATGACGACGAGCGCGAGCAGGCTCAACTGCATGTTGGCGTTGTTCAGGCGGCAGCCGCACGCGCGGTATTCGGCGAGCACGGCCTCGGCCTTG
>Ga0209002_10001110_pt1 | contig 21724 bp, 15 predicted proteins | sample Rifsed16ft2_FD_184010 | JGI IMG/M metagenome (GOLD analysis project Ga0209002, IMG submission 184010) | Soil microbial communities from Rifle, Colorado, USA - sediment 16ft 2 (version 2) | ecosystem: Environmental > Terrestrial > Deep subsurface > Rock core/Sediment | place: Rifle, Colorado... | reverse complement strand
GGTGAGCCCGGCGACCGCCCCCGCGAGGGCGAGGCGCATCCCGGCATCCACCAGGGTCTGCGCGAGATCGTCTTTCTGCAGGCGCTCCGCGTAGGCGATGAGCGCGGCGACGAAAATCATGCCGAAGAGCGGGAGGAGGTTGATGCGCGAGGCGAGCGCCATCCCGAAGAAAAGGCCGAAGAGGGCGTACCAGAGTTCGCTCTTCTCTCCCACTCCCCTGCTCGCCGGCTCCCCGGCCAGGGCGGGCGCACTGGGGAGCGTAGGCGCTGAGACGATTTGCGCCACACGCACGGCGCAGTACATCGCCAACATGACGAAGGTGCCGGCGAAGGCGTCGGCGGTCATGAAGTGCGATTGCTGAATCTGCATGACCGCGAGGGCGCTCAACGCCGCGGCGATCAGGCCCACGCGCTGGTTATACAGGCGGCGACCAATGAGGAAGATGAGCAGCAACGAAACGGTGTCGAACAGCGCCGAGAGCTGACGGCCGAGGAGGCGGAGTCTGCCGTAGTCGGTTCGGTCCGTTTGCTCGGCGGCCCAGCGGATGAGGAGGATGGGCCACTGTCCCCAGCGCATACGGTTGTCGGGGCCGGGTTCGGTAGGGTTGCCGTTGACGTCGTATTTCTGGTATGGGCTGATCGGCGAGAGGCGCGTGTTGAAATAGTCGCCAAATGACTTGGGGATGGAGAGGCGCGTGATGGTCGAGGTCAGCCCGTACTCGTCCGGGTGCAAATCCGCGTCTTGATTCCAGTTGACCCAGTTGAAACGGAAGTACACGCCGAGGGCGATGAGCGCAATCAGCAACAGGTCGAGGGCCAGCGAGAGATTGGTCTGGAGGAAAGAAGACCAGGCGGCGGGTTCCGCCGCCGGCGGCGGTTCTTGAGCCAGGTCGGTGGCTGTGCGGGGCGTGGGTGAGGGTTGGAAGCCGTTATCCCCGGCCGGCTGCGCTTCACGCACAAGCTCCGTGATCGCCTCAGGTCTTGAGGCCGGTTGTGAGCCGTCACCCCCGGCGGGAAGCGTTTCTTCCGGTCGGGGCGGAGTCGAATCAGGAGTCGGGTCCAGGTCGGTCATGTCGCTTCTGGATGTTTAAGGCAGTCTGCTTTCGCTCAAGTTGAGCGCGCTTGGGACGAGATACAGTAAAAAGTCATGGTCGGGAATGGCTGAATGATAAACTGAAAGTATACCATCTGGGTAGAGGCGCTGAAGCTCGTCCAAAGTCCCCGGGTAGCCATCGGGCCGCGCCCCGATGTCGGCCGGGTTGACGACGAAGAGCTTCGGGCGCGGCACGTCTTTGGGCAGGGCCAGTTCATCCGGCCAGAGCGCGGCATCCCAGCCGAAGCGGCCGGCGTACATGCCCACGGCGCGCGTGTCCACCCAGTGAGGATAGGGGACGACGAAGGCGGTGTCGTACGAGCCGATGGAGCTGGCGAAGCCGCGAATGACGCGGCCGATCTCCGAGGCGTTCTCGGCGGTGAGGGCGTACTGCCCCGCATAGCGGACGAAGTAAAGGTTGTAGTTGACCCACGCCGCGCCGCCTGCCAGCCCGATCAGCGCCAGCGCGCCCAGCCCGGCGCCGACCCAGGCCGGCAGCGCGGCCCGCAACCGTCTGAGCAACAGCCAGGGCGGATAAGCCGCCAGCAGGAAGACGACCGGAATCGCTCCCCCGGTGCGGACGATGGAAGGGTTCTCCTCCGGGAAGGCGAAATTCAGGGTCGAGGGCAGAAGGAGAACCGGGATGGCGATGAGCAGCAGACCGGCGATCCAATCCTGCCGCAGGAGTAGACGACAGAGGGCATAGACAACGCCCAGGATGAACAGCGCGCCGGAGATGAAGTCGAGCACGGGAACGCCGGGAACGGTATTGACCCAGACCAGATCGCCCTGCCAGTTGAACATGCGAAAGGCCTCGAGTTGGTTAGCAAGGAAGATGGAAATCGGTGAACCGACGATGGGATTCTCGGCGTCGCTAAGGCGCGAGACGGTGCGATACCAGAACATGGACGGCTCGTCATTAGCGTACCGGAACAGGGGGAGAAAGACGGAAAAGGCCGTCACACATAACAACAGGGTATACGCCAGCAGAGTCAGGTGCGCGCCCCTCGCCTGCGGCCACAGCGCAACCCAGGCGACAGCCACCGTGACCAGAAACGGGACGATGCGGAAGGTGCTGTAGCCGTACAGCCCCGCGCCGAGGCACAGCCCGGCCAGCAGAAAGTCGTTGCGCCCGCCGCGCCGCAGCCCCCGGATGAGGAAATACAGCGTGGGTGCAGCGAAGGCTGGTGAGAGCGGGAAGCGCAGGCCCACGCGGCTGATGACCGTCAGCCAGAAACTCACGCCGGCCAGCAGCGCGGCCAACAGCCCAAAGCCTTCGCCTTCGATCTCGCGGCCAAGCAAATAAATGAAAGGCAGCGTCAGAAACCCGGCGGTAGCGGTGACGATCTTAAGCGAGAGGTACGTGAGGCCGGTCCGAAAGAGTTTGATGACCAGCGCGGTGGTGTAGAACTGCAGCGGTTCGCGCCCAGTGTTGCGGATGAAAAAGACGGGATGCGTCCCTTGCAGGAGGTCGTTGACATCCAAGAGCTTTTCGACGTGATCGGAAGTCATCTCCGGCGGGATGGCGGCCAGGCGGTCGTAAAGGAAGAACGCGCCGACCGCGAGGACGGCGAGGAGCGCCAGGTGCCGGCGGGTGATGGTCAGGTGGAAAGTGATTGACTCGGCCCGCCACAGATTTTTGAACCGCTCCCACAGGGGGATCAGGTCAGGCGCTCCCTCCCAGGCGGCCGCGAGCCACGCAGCCACGCTGACTCCCCACATCGCGACCCCATCCGCGCGGAACTCATTGCCCCCCGAGGCCCAGTAGGCATAAGCTCCGGCCGCAAGTGCGATCCCTGCGAGCCAGAGGCGCAGGCCAATCGGCTTGTCCTTGAGTTGCGTCTCCACGCGCATGGAGTCCAGCAATCTATCGCGCCAGACCAGGCCGGCGAAAGCGATCACCGCGCAGGCGTAGAAAAACAGGCCCCATAGGTAGTTATCACGGCGATAAGTGAGGATGCTCTGCCCGATCATCGCCAAAGTCACCGCCAACGGCAGAGGCAACGCCGCCCGCCAGGCGGAAAGAGAAGCAGCCGGACCTGAGTCCGGGGCGCTTTCAGCCGTTCCACTTGGCCAGGGTACAGCGCCGGCCTCATCCACGCGCACCAACCACCCCAATGCCAGAAAGACGAGCGACAGAGCCAACAAGAAGTACCCTGCGAAGTTCCTCTCACTCAGCAGGAAAAGGCCCCATACCACGGCGAGCGAAGCCAGCCCAAACCGGATACGCCGCCGCGCCCGCGGTTCGGAGAACTTTGCTTTCAGCCAGTCGAGGAGTGAGAGGTTTTCCATCATTCAGCTTCACCCCCGTGAGAGAGTGCGATCTCAATCGGAGGAGAATATTTTGATCAGGCTCTCCGGGCGATGAAAAAGAGATATGCGCCCTTGTCTGGGAGCGGCTCTTCGTAGTAGGGCCGCACCAGCCGCTCGGTGAGGGCGAGGTTCGCCCGGCTGCGCGCCAGCACCCAGCGCCCGGTGAGCGCGTGCGCCACAGCCGCCGGGAGGCCGAAGTAGTGCCCCCACTCCAGCGCGCGCAGCGCGCCTGGTGAGAAATAATACCAGTGCTTTTCCAGGCGAAATCCGGCCGCCTCCAGCCGTTTGCGCCAGGCATCCGGCCCGTCACAGTGATAATGACGTGAGATGCGGTTGAAAAACGATTCATAAGCCGCCGCCGGGCCGCCCAAGCCCACCCGCCGCAGGCCGCCGGAGATGGAGAGGAACTTCAAGAAGTAATCGCTCGGGCAGCAGAACACAAACGGCGCGCCGGGTTGAAGGACGCGCGCCACCTCGGCCAGCACCGGCTCCAGCGCGGGGATATGCTCGAGCACCGAATTGCTGACCGCGCTCGCGAAATGGTCGGCTTTAAAAGGCAGCGCCCCGCCATCGGCCTGCGCCAGCAGTTTGTAAGCCGAGCGGCGCAGGCGGTTGGCTTCGCGCAGCGGCGGCGTCCACGCATCCACGCCTGCGTCGAGGGGGCAGTCAAACGCCACCGAGGCAAAATGCGCGTCGCCGCAGCCCAAATCCAGCACGGGTTCGGGCAGCGGGATATCCTGATAGAAGCGGGCCTCGACGGCGCGCAGCAGCCCGCGAAAGGCAGGCAGGTCTTTGAGATTGCGCCAGAGGAGTTCGTCGGAATTGGCAGTGGTCATCTATTGGCTGCTTTGACCTTGCACAGTTGGACTGGCCTTCCCGGCCATCACCCAATGCTGTTGCCCGGTAACTGCACGGGCCAGCACACCCCCTAAAAAGAACCAACTCCCTGATATCAAGAACATCAGAAGAAAAAGCACGGCGAAGCTAAACAACTCGGTAGCCGAGAGTCTTAACACAAGTTGTCTAGCGTATTCTACTTTGCCCTGAAGACTACGGGTATTCTTGACGCTTTCAACAGCGTCTCAAACAGCGCCTCGTACCGCGCCGCCGCCGCCATTGGACTGAACCGTTCCGCAATGGGGGCGCGGGGACGAACGTACTTCTCGCGATGCGCCAGCACTTCGCAAATCGCCTCGGCCAACGCCCTCGCGTCGCGCGGCGGGACGGTGAGGCCCATGCCCGTCATCTGCGTGGGCATGCGCACGCCCGGCAGCGCGCTCGCCACCGAAGGCGTCCCGCACAACGCCGCCTCGATCTGCACCAGCCCAAACGTCTCCGTGTTGTTGATGCTCGGCAGGACGTGCACATCGCAGCACCGGAAGAAGACCGCCATCTCCGCCGGGTTGAGCGTGCCGATGTGCCGATAGCGTTCGCGGTGCTGTTCCAGCAACGGCGCGAGTTTGCGGAAGTATGCGGCTTCCCCAATCGCCTCGCGCGGCCCCGCATGCAAAATGCGCGCCCCCGGATAACGCTCCAGGATGGGCGGCATGGCCTCCAGCAAGTATTCCACGCCCTTCTCCGCCGCGATCCGCACCGCCAATCCGATCACCGGGCCGACGCCCTCGAGGTGATACCTTGCCCGAAAGGCCTCCTCGTCTTCACGCGCGGGTTCGGGCATCTCAACCGGCGGCGGGATCACATGCACTTTCGGCAGATATTGCGAGAGGAAGGGCGAATGCTGGGCGAAGTCGTCGGTATAAGCCGAGAGCGCATCGGCCAGGCGGGCGGCAGCGTGGTTGCCGAGGTCGGAGACGCGGTTGGCAAGCCAGTTGAGCGGCGTGAAGGGCAGGATCAGATCTGAGTGATACGTCACCACCACCGGGCGGCGGAAGAGCCGTCCGCGCAGAGCAATGCCGGTCGCATCAAGCTGCGGCAAATGCAAGCTGACGACGTCATGCTTCAAAACCTGCTGCGTCGCGTGCCAGCCAATCGTAGGCATGATCACGCCCTTGCTCACCCGCAGAAGCACCGGGACGCGCACGACTTCGACGCCGTGCAGGTTTTCGCGCCGCGGCAAAGCGCGGTCGTACTGCGCGGTCAGCACGGTGACCTGATGGCCGCGCTCGGCCAGTGCGCGCGCCAGGCGCTCGACGTAGATGGTCAGACCCGAAACGTGCGGGCGATAGTAAGTCAGCGCGACGAGAACTTTCATTTAGGGGAGTTGCTCGCCGCTCTCGACCGGACGAGGTGCGGGGGCGGAGCCGGCCTCGCGCCCTGGGGCGCTCACCAGCGCCTGCGCGGCCTGCGCCAGGTGTGCCAGGGTCTCGCCCTCGCGCGCCAGCGCCAGCGAGCCGAGCGCACAGGTCACGCCGAAATGCAGCGCATGGTAGGTCAATGCATAGGTAAAGGCCACGCTGCCCTCGACGCCAAAAGCCGAGAGCGCCGCCACGATCGAGGCTTCGAACACGCCCATCGCCGCCGGGGCCGAGGGCAGGGCCACGCCGAGGCCGGAGATGATGAGGACGAAGAAACCCATCGCAAGCGTCGGCGCGGGCAGAAAGGCGAACAGGAGGAGCCACGCCCCCACACTCGCCGAGACCCACGCGAGCGCCGACCCTGAGGCCGCCAACGTCAGCCGTCGCCAATCGCGCATCGCCTCCATGCCGTTCAAAAAGGCGGCTAGGCGCGCCTCCCAGCGGGCGGCGTCGAACCGCCTCCATCGGACGCGGCTAAATCCCCATTGAACGAGGCGCAAGGCCAGGGATTGATTCAGCGTGAGGGCAAACAGGCCGCCCATCGCTGCGACGCTCAGCAAGCCGGCTGCCAGAGCGGCCTCCCGCGCCCACGCCACTCCCAGCACCTGCGGCAAGACAGCGACGAACAGGACGACGATCATGCACAAGTCAATCACGCGCTCCACCAGCACTGAGGAAAGCGCCTGGGTTGCGCTGAGGTTTTGATTCCGGCTGACGAGGTAAGCGCGGCCAAACTCGCCCAGGCGGAGGGGAAGCACATTGCTGAGAAAATAGCCCTCATTGAGCGCGGAGAAGACGCGCCCGTAAGGGATTTTCCGCCCCAGAATGGTTCGCCAGCTCAGCGCCCGCGCAAACAGGCCGACGATAATGAAGGCGAGCGCAGGCAGGGCGTAGACATATTTGGCCTTCCGCAAGGCCTCGACCATCTCCGGCAGTTGCACGCCTCTGAACGCCAGACCCAACGCGATCAGGCTGATGACGATGCCGACCACCCACTGCGCCGATTTTCGCACCCGTGCGATTCTCCTGAAATGCGCGTCATTATAACACGCAGAAATGCGCGGCTTACGTGCCGGCCTCGTCCGCCGACAGCGCCGAGTGCGGCGGGAGGCGCATCTCTTCGTGATAGGAGCGGTCAGTGTTCACGCTCCACACATCATGTTGCTCGCCGAGGAGGTTCCGCACGGCCAGCATCGCCGTCAGCATCGAGTGGTCCTGGTTATTGTACTTGTGCAGTCCGTTGCGTCCCACCGTCTGCAAGTTACCGAAGCTCGCCAGATAGGCCTTGATCGTCGCCAGATACTGTGCATACGTGCCGTTATAAACCGGGTAAGCCTTGCGCTGGCGCACCACGGCGCCGTCAACCACCTCGGCGGCCTTTAGCAAACCAATCTGCTCCATCTCGCGTTTGCCCAGCTCGATCAACTCGGTCTCGGTCATCCGCCACAAGTCGTCGCCCTCGGTGCAAAAATACTCCAACCCCAGCGACGTCTTGCCTGGGTCGGGGACCATATCAGGGCTCCAGTTCTTGAAGTTCTGCACCCGCCCCACCTGCACCTCCGGCGAATGGACATAGATCCAGTTGTCGGGAAACAGGTCGGGTTGATCCACGATGAGGATCACCGAGATGAAATCGCGATAGGCGAGGCCCAGAGCGGCGGACGAGACCTCAGATGGCGCCGCCGGTTCAAGTTTCTGAATCAACTCAGAGATAGGCATCGAGGAGATGAAATCCGTTCCCTCGATAATTTTCTCCGCGTTGCCTGAATTTCGCGTGACCACATGCGTGATGCGTCCGCCCGAATGCTGGAGACGAACCACGTCGGTTTCCAGTTCCACGCGGCCTCCGCGCGCCCGCGCCCAGTCCGCTGCCTTCTGCCACATCATCCCCGGCCCGAGGCGTGGATAATGGAACTGCTCGATGAGCGTCTTGATAATTTCCTGCCCGTCCGGCCCGAAGAGGGCGTTCTTGATCGCCACGGGGAGCGAGAGGCCCTGGATGCGCTGCGCCGCCCACTCGGCGCGGATCTCCGAGCACGGAATACCCCAGACCTTCTCAGTGTAGGTCTTGAAGAAGATGGTATACAGTCTGCGCCCGAAGCGGTTGGAGACCCATTCCTCAAACGTGTCCTCGCGCGGGTAGGGAAAGGCCTGCGCGGCGAGGTAACTCAGCGCGACCTGCGCGCTGGTGAACAGGCCGAGATTGGCGAGCGCCTGAAAGGGCTTGAGAGGGTAATCGTAAAACTTGCCTTCGTAGAAAATGCGCGAGATGCGCGGGCGGAGGAGAAAATCGTCGCCGCAGATTTCGCGCCAGAACTGCTCGACCTCGCCGAGCTTGGTGAAGAAGCGATGCCCGCCGATGTCGAAGGAGTAGCCCTTGTATTGCTCGGTGCGCGCGATGCCCCCCACCAGCCGGTCTTTTTCCAGGACAGTGACCGGCAGCCCGAGGCGAGAGGCCTCCACGGCAGCGGTCAGTCCCGCCGGGCCTGCGCCGATGATGACGACCGATTTTGGTTCAGTCAAGCCATTTCACTCCCAGGTGAACGAGGTCAGGGTGCATTGATATGAATTTGCTCCAGTTTGACCGCATCTCCGGAAGGTTGCCCGCCCTGATCGAACACCGACAGTCTTTCACCTGTGCCGCCAACGCCCCCATCGTACCAACCGGTCTGAAGGACGTAATTGCCGGGCGGCAAATCCTCTGGAAGGAAAAGCGTATACGAATCCAATATGAGCTCGCCAGGCGACCACCCCCACGTGGGATGCGAGCCAGCGCACGGCTCAACATCGCTCTGAGCATAGATGATGCTGCCATCCGTTCTGGGTGGGCCAATGAGGTGCACGAAAACTTTGTACGCGGCGCGCGTCGCCTGCTCAACCTGCCAGGCCACCTTCAAGTGAATCTGGCGCCCCGGCTTCAAGTCTTCGGTCGTGAGGGTGTAGCCGACTATCCGCACTAATCCGCCGAAATCGGCCTCGCGCGAGACATCCAGCGCTATCCGCGGCGCCTGCCCGGCCGGAATTTGATATACCGCCAGTTCCTGCCACGGAGATGCGCTCTCAATCCCCTGGGGGAAGGCGGCCCTGAGCGCAGGCAGTGTGTGTGAGTCCTTGGCGGCGACGATGGCATAGGCCGTTGCGGGTGGCGTCATGAAGGGCATCACCAAACACGTCGAACCATCGAACACCCGCAACCGCTCAAAGGCCTCTGGACCGAGCAAATACTCCACCGTCCACGAGTTCGGCTCAAGCGGGGTGGCATACAGCCGCGCACCGGTAGGGGCTGCGCGCAGCGCCTGCGCGATCCAGACCTGTTCCACGTCAAAGGCCTCTAGCAGGTTCGCATTGTTCGCCCACCGCGCGAAATAATCCACTAGAGTCAGGCATACCGAGGCCAACACTGCCACTGCTAGGAGGCCCCGCATCACTCGCCGGTTGATCCATCGCCAGACCGCCCGGATGCCTAACGCAACCAGCAAACCCACGGCCGGGGTGGCCAGCGTGGTGCGGCCAAAATGAGGCGCTTCCAGGGTGAGAGCCGCTGGCAATAACCCCACAACCAACCAGACCCACAGTGTCCACACTTCTGCTTGGCGCCATTGCCGCAGGCCGGCCACGCCGCCCGCTGCAATAAATAATTGCTGAATCGGGTCGAGCGCCGGGCGACCGGCGAGGTTGTGCCTCCAATTCTCGTCGCCGCGCAAAAACAGGCCGCCCACCGTTCGATATGTGTTGATCCACAGCGCCGCGCTTCGCCCGTTGAGCCCCAGCGTAGACTCGGTGGTCTGGTTGAAACGGTTGAAAAACCAGTTGGGATGTTGGAAGAAGAAGAGGCCGAGTGGCGCGTAGGTGACGAGAGCCGCGCCGCCCGCGATCATTCCCCCCACCAGTAGATGTCGCCGCCGCGCGGGTTGCGTCAGCATCAGGATCAGGCCCCCGAGTAGAGGCACCAGCGGGAACACGCGAAAGGCCACATAGGCCCACAGGCCCAACCCCAGCATCCAACCTGACAACCCATAAGCCCCATAACTGCCCGTGCGCACACCGCGCCACAGGGCCGCCATCGTCCCCGCCGCCGCGGTCGCCGCCAAAATGGGTTGCGACCCAAACCGGCTGAAGTTGAGATGCCAATAGAAAGCGGCCAGAACCAGCCCGGCCAGTTCCCCTATCCCTTGTCGGGGGAACATCTCGCGCCCAGCGCGCACTGTGAAAGCCACGCCTACCAGCCCAACCCACGCGGCCATCAATCGCCCGGCCCACGCCAACGGCCCCAGCATGGGCAACATGAGGGAGGTCAGATAGGCAAAGAGCGGTTCGTTGCCATTGTTGCCGATGATGTAAACTGGAAAGGACTGGCCGCGCGCAATTTCTTGTGCCCGCAACAGGTGGAAGGCCTCGTCGTGGTGCAAGCCAGGCGGCAATTCGGCGATGCGCCACAGGCGCAGGCAGGCTGCCAGCGCCAACACGCCAACGACCAGCGCAAACCGACGCCAAGCGGTGAGCGTCATCGTGCGGATCTCCAACTCAGGGTTGGACCACAAAGTCCGTGGTCAGAACGACGCCGTCTTGATCAATCATCTGGCCATTCTCATCGAGGACATGCATGCGAACGCCCGCATACCGATCCCACAACCCGGCGCGCACAGTATACATGCCGGACGGGGCGTCGGGCTGCAAGGCCGCAACGTGCTCATCGCGCATCAAGCGGTCGAAGAGCCAGCGCGTCGTGGGGAAATCGGCCGGGTTCAGCGCATCGGATTGTCCCCACAACCGTCCATTTGGGCCTAGAAGATGTACAAACACGCTCAGATTCTCCGATACCGGATCCAACGCCTGCCAGTAGAGGATGACGGGAACTTCTTCGCCCGGCCTGGCCTGCATCCGGGGCAGATCAAATGCAAGCAGGGCGATGTTGTTTTCCAGGCGCACAAACCGCTGAACCTGCGCGCCCGGCGCTTCGTAGCGACCGGAGTGAACGCGCCACCAACTGCTGCGGTCGGCCAGCCGCCTAAGCCCTATCCCTGCTAACACGACCATGGCGAGGAGTAAAGCACAGCGCCACGTCAACCTCTCGCGCATGGGCCGACGCAGACGGGAACGGGACTGTTGCCAGGCCACGCCGATCAATCCCAGAGCCGTCAGCCCGCTGACCGCCCATCCCAGCCAACGGGGCCAGGTATTCTCAAAACGCAGCCACACCTCGTGCCCTCCCGCCGGGACCGTGAACGTGATCCACCCTCCAGGCGAGTCGATCTGAATGGGTGTTTTAGCACCATCCACGTAGGCCGTCCAGCCCGGAAAATAGAACGTGAATACGCGGAGGGTAAAATCGGCCTGGCCTGTCACTTGAAAGCGATCATGCTCCGGCCCATGTTCCAAAACGGCGATTTGCGTCCCTGCGGGCAAGGCTCCACGATCCACTTTGTCTACCAGGCCGGCGTCATAGGAGCGGATCAGGGACTCCTGTGGGCTGACGACAGGGGCCGCGCCAACCGGCAGGAACTCGGCCTGTTGGGTGGTGCCCGTTCCCCACACGCCGCTTTCTTCCAAAACAAACAGCCGCTGAGGGCTGATTGGCCCCACATCGGTCCAGGGAGGCGGGTCTAACACTGGAAATGCTCCCGCCAGGCAAAAGGTGATTGCCATCAGACCAAAGACCGCCTGGCTGCCTCGCCATGGCAACGCGCTGGCCCAGTGGGTGGTTGCCCCCGCCAGCACGCCCACGCCCAACAACCCCGGCCCCAGCAACCGCCAGGGCAACTGCAAAAACAATAGTGGCGAAGGCTCTTTCCAGAGCGGGGCCGAGATGGGCATCAAGCAGAACAGGCAGGCCGCGCTCAGGAAGGCAAAAAAGAGCGTCGTCTTGCGCTGAGGGACTTTGTGCAAGAGGGTCAGCCCTCCCAGCGCGCCGAGAATCCACTGGGGAAGCCCCAACCTGAAGCGGAGGCCCTGCTGATACTCCTGCGCCACATCCGTCAGAGAGGCCGGAGCAAAAAGTTCCTGCGCCCCCACAAAACGGAGACCATACGAGGGGACGACAAAGGCTTTGGAAAACTGAACTGCTCCGCGTTCCAGCCAGGCGGGTAACCACATGAACGCGGAAAGCCCCATCCCCATAACCCCTGCGATCACAATCATCCTGGTTGTTTGGCGCAAGGCGGCTACTTGCCCTGCCCGCTCACCGCCATGCCCCCACACGGCCTCCCCAATGATTTCCCACGCCAGCCACGCCCCCAGCAGTCCAATGAAGACGAACGACATCAGGTTATGCGTAAGCAACAGCGCAGCGAATATGAGGACCGCAAACGCCACATCGCCCGGCGAGGCAGGCGTGAGGAGCCGCCCAAAAGACCACCACAACCACGGCGCGAGCGCAATCGCAAATGTCTCCGGCGACGCGCCCCGCGCGTGCGGGTCAACATACACCAGATAAGGCGACAACCCATAGGCGGCTGCGCCCACGACGCCCGCCATTCCATTCCACCGGTCGCGCACGAACAGGTACATCCCCGCCATGCCGAGGGTCGCGGCGGCCACGAAGACAAATTTGACCCCGGCCGTGGCGCCGCTGGCTGCTCCACAGCACAACGCCCCGTACGCCGCGCCAATGTAGTACGTCAGCGGGGTATAGTAATTGAAGATCGGGTAACCATACCCCAGAAACAGGTCGGGCGCCCAGCGCAGGTACGGCACTCCTTGCTGCCAGGCTAAAATGATCTCAAGCGTACGATAGACGTGATGATCAGCATCGGTAAAGGTGGGCAGACCAGGTCGTCTGAGGAGAGGCCAGGTTGCAAATATAGTCAGCAGTATCACCACACCCAGTCCTGGATCAAATTTCAGGCGTTTAAACAGAGAAGTGTGGAAATCCATCGTATGTATGGCGCTCAATCCAGTGTTGAGTTTGTTTCTCTTACCATGCAGGAGGTCATCTGGAAACATCTACGAGCAAGGGGAGAACAACCCGATCATCTTTCCACCGATTTCCCGCCTCGTCAACGGCCGATAGACGATCCATGTGTGGCAAGAGCGGGTTGTACCAGCCTACCGCCACCCGATATTGCCCCGGGCGGACGTCCTCCAAAGGCAACTCAACTTCATCGGTCACGATGTCGCCGACCAGCCATTGAGAGGTCGGATAAGAAAATTGACGCGGGCCGGCATCCACCTGTCGAATCACTTTGGACTCGTCAGCCGGATCATAGAGATGAACGAAGAATTTGTATGCGGTGTCCATGCGCCGCAGGCCGACCCAGACGAACTTAGTTCGCAGGCGCGCGGAGTCATACTCGGCGTCGTATCCGTACAGTTCAATCCGGTCACCAAAGACAGCCGGCCACCGGGTCTGCACGTCGGGCATACGCGCGGGGCCGATTTTGAGATAAGAGCCGGGGGGGTTGATAGAGATCAAGCACTCGGCCTGAGCATCAATACATCGGGAGGCCTCCGGCCAGTGGTAGTCCACGAAAGGGGTCGCCGGGTAATGGGTGGCCGTTACCAGCGCGCTCAAGCCCAGCAGCGTGTAAGCCAGGCGAGGCCGATACTTGCGCCACAAGATCAGTCCCCAGAGCAAGGTGACCACCGGGATGTAATAGTAGCGGGTAAAGTCGGCCAGTTCGAACGGATCAAAACCAGTGGCCCACACCGTAACCAACAGGGCCAATATACCCCCAGCCATAATCGTCAATGCTTCACGATGCCTGTCGGTCAGGAAGTCGAAAACCATCAGGCCGCACATCGCGAGGAGCACGACGAGAAGCGCGGCAAAAATCCAGCTCGACTGTGCCGGCCAATCGCCGAAGAACACGTATATGAACTTCTCCGCGACGATGCGCAGAGCCTCCAGCCGCCCCAACACGGCGCTGCTGGAACTGGCCGTGAGGGCGCGCCCCACTAGGCTCCAGCCTTGAATGCCCGCCGCCAGGCCCGCCAGCATCAGGCTCCAGGCGTTGAAGCGGGTCCGGCGAGTGAAGAATCGCCACCCAAACAGCGGCAGATAGATCACGGCAAATGGGCCGGTGAGGCCTACCATCAAAAGCTCAAAGGAGTCAGTCGCGACTTCTGCGAAAGATGCTGGTTCTCGGCTGATAAGCAGCAATAACAAGACAAAACTGAGGAGCCAGTACACACTGATCAAGGTCATGTAAATCTCATTCCGCACGGGCGAGGCCACCAACGCCACGACCAGCATGACCTTCGTGGAATGGTTGAGCGGAATACGCGGCGAAAGAATTCTCACGCCGACGTACCAGGTCACGAGCAACGCAACGGTGTTGAACCACGCCGGGACATAGGCCAGCGGAAAGAGTTCGCCAGCCAGCGCTGCTAATCGCGAGAACGTGTGGTAATACCCAGAATAGGGAACGAGGAGCGAGGCGAAACCATAGGCATGGGCTTCACGGAAAAGAATAATCCCATCTTCGGCGAAAAACTGAGGGTTATAGAAAGCGTCCGGGCGCCGAAGGTAGAGCAAACCCCCCAGGCACAGGCACACCGCGATTGCCAGGCGGTTGCGACTGACGGCCTCCCGGGCAGCTTTGATTAGCCGCATCGGTGCAATAATGGTCGCAGGGCGATGGACTATCATCACTCCTCACTAAATGCGAGGCACCATTGACCGCCGAGGACAGCGATCTAAGCCACTGGTGAATAATCACCAACCCGGCCGGAGATGGTTGACAAACTCAATCGCTTTGTTACTATTACCTGCATCATCACCGAATGATCTCGGAGAAATGAATATGGGAGCCCATAAACGCCTGACAGATGAGCATCTCGCCAGTGGCAGCGTCATTTATTGGTCACGTTGAGGTGATCCCTATGTCCCTGTTCGATGCGGGTCATGTGGACGAGAACGCATGATATTGTTGAACAACGCTACACGAGAGGAATTCAATGGCATCTGCCGGGTATGCACCCATGGGGAAAGTTGGGAAGACGAGATTTTGCCCAATGGCAGCATTGTCTTTTGGTCACGGCGCGACGGTCAACACATCCCCATTCAATGCGGGATTTGCAACGATGAACATATCACTTCTGCGTCAAACGTCCGCAAAAAGACTTTCACTGGACTGTGCCGCACTTGCTTGCATACTGGACCTACCTCAACAACTTGGCGCGGCGGGCGAGTAACTAAACATGGGTATATCTATGTGAAAGTCTATCCTGGTCACCCCTTCTACGAATCAATGGCAAACAGCCTGGGTTATATAGCTGAGCACCGCCTCGTCATGGCTGAACATTTGGGACGCCCCCTCTCAAGCACTGAAGTTGTTCATCACAAGAATGGCATCAGGACTGATAACCGTATCGAGAACCTTGAATTATTTGTCTCCTTTCATGAACATGGCACAGCGCTTCAGGACAGGCATCCTCATCCGGGATACGAGTCAGCCGACAAATTAGCACAAACTCTTAATCGGCTAAAGAGTTTTCTCAATCAAGAAGAGGAGGAGACCGATTAGTTGATACTATTCTTCGCCCAATTTCAACACGGCCATAAATGCTTCTTGAGGGATTTCTACACTCCCAACCATTTTCATGCGCTTTTTCCCTCGCTTCTGGCGCTCTAAGAGCTTCCGCTTCCTTGTGATGTCGCCGCCATAGCACTTGGCCAGCACGTCCTTTTTCACCCCCCGCACGTTGGCGCGCGAGATGACGCGCCCCCCCGCCTGCGCCTGCACCGGGACTTGAAACTGCTGGCGCGGAATCAGGTCCTTGAGTTTGGAAACCAGCGCCTGCCCTTTGTTGTAAGCGTCGTCCTTGTGGACGATCATCGCCAGCGCGTCCACCGGCGCTTCGTTCACCAGGATTTCCAGCTTGGTCAGATTCTCCTCGCGGTAGCCGCGAAAGTGATAGTCGAGCGAGGCGTAGCCGCGCGTGCGGGATTTGAGTTGGTCGTAGAAGTCCACGATCAACTCGGAGAGGGGAATGTCAAAGGTCAGCAGCACCCGCCCCGGCGCGGGATATTCCTGTTCCACGAACTCGCCCCGGCGCTTGGTGACCAGATCCATGATCGTTCCGTAATACGTCTCGGGCGTGAAAATCTGGATGCGCATCCACGGCTCGCCGATGGCGGCGATGGTCGTTTCGTCCGGTAGGTCGGCAGGAGAGTCGATCAGTTCCTTTTCGCCGCTCGTCAGTGTGACCTCGTACTCAACGGAGGGCGCGGTGGCGATGATGTCGAGGTCGTATTCGCGCTCCAGCCGCTCCTGCACGATCTCCATGTGGAACAGGCCGAGGAAGCCGCACCGGAAGCCGAAGTTGAGCGCCTGCGAGGTCTCCGGCTCGAAGGCGAGCGAGGCGTCATTCAGCTGCAGTTTCTCCAGCGCGTCCTTGAGATTGTGATAGTCCTCGCCCTCTACCGGGTAGATGCCAGCGAACACCATCGGCTTCGCTTTCTGATAGCCGGGCAGCGGCTCGGCGGCAGGCGTGACCGACGAGGTGAGCGTGTCGCCCACGCGGCACTGCTGCACCGTTTTGAGGCCCGTGGCAATGTAGCCGACTTCGCCCGCGCTGAGTTCGCCCGTCGGCGTCAGCTGGGGGGTGAACGCGCCGATCTCGACGGTGTCGCCCGCGACGCCGGTCGCCATCAATTTGAACTTGCCGGGGTGCCGGATCTGTCCCTCGACGATGCGGACGTAGGCGACGACGCCCTTGTACGAGTCGTAGTGCGAGTCGAAGATGAGCGCGCTCAGGGGAGCGGCCTGGTCGCCCTTCGGCGGGGGGACCTGCTTGACGACCGCCTCCAGCAGCGCAGGGACGTTCGTGCCCTCCTTGGCCGAGATGCGGAGGACGTCTTCGGGCCGGCCGCCCAAAAGCGAGGCGACCTCCTGGGCCGCCTCGTCCGCGCGGGCGGAGGGCAGGTCAATCTTGTTGATGACCGGGATGATCTCCAACCCCGCGTTCAGCGCGAGATAGAGATTCGCGAGGGTCTGCGCCTCAATGCCCTGGGTCGCGTCCACCACGAGGATCGCGCCCTCGCACGCGGCGAGCGCCCTTGAAACTTCATAATTAAAGTCTACGTGTCCCGGTGTGTCGAGAAGATTCAACTCATAGCTGTTACCATCGGCGGCAGTGTAGTTCATCCGCACCGCCGAGGCCTTGATCGTCACGCCCTTCTCGCGCTCCAAATCCATCGAGTCGAGAATCTGCTCGGTCGTGTCGCGGTCGGGCACAGTCCCGGTGAGGTGCAGCAGGCGGTCCGCCAGCGTGGACTTGCCGTGGTCAATGTGCGCGATGATGCAGAAATTCCGGATGTGTGAGGTGTCCATCTGAAGATGGTCTGGAGACCATACGCAGTCAGCGGGAGATTGAATCTCCCGCGGAGGCAAGTATAACCGAAAAGAGAGAGAAATGGGGGAAGGCAACGGATCGCTTCGCGTAGCGCCTGGACGCCTGCCTGTAATCGCCCTGGGACCGCGCGACTTCTCCCAGTCTGTAAAGCGAGGCCGCCCCTTCTCGCTGTTCCTATGACCGCCCCAACAGCCAGAAATACAGCCACGCCTGCAGCGCAAAAAACGCCAGCGCCGCGCTGATGGCAAAAGGGATGGGATAGAGCAGGTTGAGGAAGAACATCCCGCCGCCCACGGACGTGCTGTCAATCAGCGCGACGAGCACGGAGAGGTTGAAGGTGATCGTGCCGACAAGTTCCGGTTTGGGGATGGTGTCGGTGCGCCAGCGGAAGGCCGGGGCCAGCTCGGGGTAATGCGCGAGGTAAAAGTCTTTGATGCGGTTCATCGTCAGCACGCTGTCGTGCCACGCCTGCCGCAGGCGGATGAGCTTGAAGATGGTGAACAGCCCCAGCAGGCCGATGATGAAGAACACGACCGCGTACACCGCTGGGGGCAGCTGCACACCCTCGCCCGGCGCGAGCTGGGAGAGGGCCAGCGCGATCGAGCCGACGCCGCCGACCAGGATGAGGAACAGGTTGACCACCTGCGCCCGGTCGCTGTTGGCCTGCAGTGACGTCTCGCTCGCGTATCTGAATTCGGCCCGCAGAATTTCATCCGGGTCGAGCAAGGCCTTGACTTCAGGCATGGGTGTGAAGTCCATAGTCTTTCCTGTGTCTGTCAGGTATGGCTTATCGCCTATGGCGTATCGCCTATCGCTGGGCGATACGCCATAGGTCTCTATAGTCACGACATCGTGCAGTGTTTTTTCGCCCGATTCTAGTCGGGCCAATAGTCAGGACATCGTGCGCACTTTCTTCGGAAAGCAGACGCACACAGACTGGTTTTTCCGAAAAAAACAGCCAATAGCGCACGATGTCGTGACTACGATTCACCATTAGAAGCTGCACGATGTCGTGACCACTCCATAGCGCACGATGTCGTGGCTATTGAGACATAGGCTATACGCGATCAGCCACCGCCTTCGCTATCAACTGTCCCACCTCTGCCCGCTCCCCGCCTGTTCCCAACCAGAGGAGAAACTCCCGGTTGCCTTTCGGCCCTAGCAGAGGCGACGCGATGAGGCCTTTTGCGCAATATCCGTGCGCCTCCGCAAACGAAAGCACATCGGCCAGAACGTGCCGATGCACTTCGGGGTCTCTAATCACCCCCCCGCCCTTACCCACGTCTTTCTTTCCGGCTTCGAACTGGGGTTTGATCAGAGCGACGACCTCACCCCCCTCCCCGGCGCTTGGCGCCGGAATGAGGGGTGAGGTGAGCCATCCCCTCACCACCGGCAGCAACAGTTTCAGCGAAATAAATGACGCATCAATCGAAACGAACTGCACTGGCTCTGGCAGCCGCTCTACGAAGCGGGCGTTGGTGTCTTCCATCACCACCACGCGCACGCCATAGCGGGTGCGCAGGCGGTGATCCAGAATGCCGCGCCCGACGTCAATGGCATACACCCGCGCCGCGCCGCGCTGAAGCAGGCAATCGGTGAAGCCGCCCGTCGAGGCCCCCACATCCGCGCAGACCAGCCCGGCCACGTCAATTTTGAAATGTTCCAGCGCGGCGTCGAGCTTCTCCCCGCCGCGGCTGACGAAGCGCGGCCTGGCCTTGATCTCGACCGCGACGTCGTCCGGCACATTCGCAGCGGGCCGGTCCACCACCTGCCCATTGACCAGGACCTCCCCGGCCATGATCAGCCGCCGGGCCTGCTCGCGGCTCTCCGTCAACCCGAGCGCGACCAGGCGTTGATCGAGGCGTTGTTTCACAAGTGCGTGATCAGTGATAAGTGACGTGGAGTATCAGCCTGGCCACCTGTCACACACTACTTGCTCTCTTGCTGAGCCTTCTGCGCAATCAACTGAACGGCTTTAGCCACGCCTGCTACCGGATTGGTCAACGTCGCCGCTGTGACTTGCAGAATGTCGTTGGACATACCGGCGACGAACTTGAGCCAGCGCTCGACTTTCTCCGGCTTGGCTTCCTCGCCCTTCTTCACTTCCTCTTCGATCTTCTTGACCGTATCCTTCAGTTCCTGCTTCTCGTCCTCGTCCTTGTCAGGGAGTGTGTCAATCTTCTTGTTGATCTGCTGGAACTGTTGAACCAGTTGGGCCAGTTGATCTCCGCCGATGCCGTAAGTGGTCGTGGTCGTGGTGACCTTGTCACGTCCCACCACATCTCCGCCGATAGAGACATTCCCGGAGCCGCCTGTGATATTGACCCCGCCGCTCTGGCCGGACTTCTCGTCAGACATTTTTGCCTCCTCTTCACAATTGGAAACGGTTTAACCTTATTCTAGCACCGCGCCCAACGCCCTCCAAATCGCCAATGATCAATCTCTAATCCCCTTATCCCGCCTTCCTCCTTCATGTTTCTGCCTTTATAATCGCCCCTATGCTCCCTCTCCTCCTCGAAGCCATGCGCCCCAAACAGTGGGCCAAGAACGGTGTCGTCTTCGCCGCGCTCATCTTCGACGTGCAACTCTTCCAGCCCACGCCGCTCCTGCGCACCCTTGCAGGCTTCGGCCTCATGTGCCTGCTTTCCAGCGCCGTCTACCTCGTCAACGACCTGGCCGACCTTGAGAAGGACCGCCAGCACCCCCAAAAGCGCAACCGGCCCCTCGCTTCAGGCCGCTTGAGCAAGAACGTCGCCGCCGCCGCCGCCGTCGTCCTGCCGCTCGTCGCCCTGCCCCTGGGCTTCCTGCTCGACTGGCGCTTCGGCCTCCTCGCGCTCACCTACCTGGTCAAAGACCTGCTCTACTCTCTCTGGCTCAAACACGTCGCCATCATTGACGTCATGCTGGTCGCGCTGGGCTTCCTCCTGCGTGTCGGCGCGGGCGTCGTCATCATCACCGTCGCGCGCTTCTCGCCCTGGCTCTACATCTGCATGGGCCTGCTCGCCCTCTTCATGGGCTTCGGCAAGCGCCGCGCCGAGCTGGCGCTCATGGACAGCCAGGCCGGCGACACGCGCACCGTCCTCAAGGAGTATAGCCTCCCCTTCCTCGACGAGATGATCAACCTCGTCTCCACCTCCACCATCATCGCCTACTCGCTCTACACCTTCTCCGCGCCCAACCTGCCGGAAAACCACACGATGATGCTCACCATCCCGTTCGTCCTCTACAGCCTCCTGCGCTACCTCTACCTGATCCACATGAAAGGCGAAGGCGGCGCGCCCGACGAGCTCGTCCTGACCGACCGCCCGCTCCAGATCACCTTCCTTTTGTGGGGCCTCTCCGCCATCCTCATCATGTACCTCAACCCTCAGCCCCGATGACCACGACGCGCGCCTCTGCGCCCGGCAAAATCATCCTCTTCGGCGAGCACGCCGTCGTCTACGGCCAACCCGCGCTGGCCGTCCCGGTCACGCAGGTTCAGGCCACGGCAGCCATCTCCCTTCACCCCTCGCTCCCCTCGCCCCCTGGGACTGTAGTCCCCGAAGCCAAGCGGAGTGGCGCGCAAGCGGGGGAAGGGGGTGAGGGAGGATTTTGGATTGAAGCCCTCAACCTCAATCGCCGCTATCGGCTGTCGGATGCCCCCCCGGATGATGTCCTGTCCGCCGCGGTGCGTTTGACCTGCGTCCACGTGGGCCTGCCCATTCCTACTGGGGTTTCCCTTTCCGTGGATTCCACGATCCCCATCGCCTCCGGCCTGGGGTCCGGCGCCGCGGTCTGCGCCGCCGTCGTCCGTGCCCTCACCAACTACCTCGATTACCGAATTACTAATGACGAGGTTTCCGCCCTTGTCTTCGAGACCGAAAAGCTGCTCCACGGCACTCCCTCCGGCATAGATAACACCGTCATCGCCTACGGCCAGCCGGTCTGCTTCGTCAAGGGCCAGCCGCCCGCCCCGTTCAAGGTCGCGCATCCCTTCCGCCTCCTCATCGCCGACACCGGCCTCCCCAGCCCGACGAAAGTCACCGTCGGCGACGTGCGCGCAGCATGGCAACAAGAGCCGGAGCGGTATGAGCAAATCTTCCGCGCCATCGGCGACATCGTCCGCGAAGCGCGCGCCGTCATTGAAGTGCCGCAGACCCTAAAGGTCTCTGAGACCTTTAGGGTCTTGGGAAACCTGATGAACCGCAACCACGCCCTCCTCCAGCGGCTCGACGTCTCCTGCCCCGAGCTCGACGGCCTCATCTCTGCTTCCCTCGACGCTGGGGCATCCGGTGGAAAACTCTCCGGCGGGGGGCGCGGCGGCAACATGATCGCGCTCGTCTCGGAGGCAGTTGAAGGACGTGTTCGGGTTGCGCTGGAAGCCTCGGGAGCAAAGAGAGTCGTTAGCGCAGTGATCAGTGAACAGTGATCGGTGAACAGTGAGTAGTCACTGATAACTGATGACTGATGACTGATCACCGATCACCAATCACTATGATCTTCCTCAAACTCGGCGGCTCGCTCATCACCGATAAAAACACCCCGCGCGCGGTGCGCTACGACGTGCTCGACCGCCTGATGCAGGAGACTGCCGAGGCGCGCGCGGCCCGGCCGGGCCAGCGCCTGCTGCTTGGGCATGGGAGCGGCTCATTCGGGCACGTCGAGGCCAGGAAATACGGCACGCGCCATGGGGTCAGCACGCCCGCGCAATGGCAGGGCTTCGCCGAAGTCCAGCACGTGGCCGGGCTGCTGAACCGGCTGGTCGTGGATGCCGCGCGGCAGGCGGGCCT
>Ga0209002_10001104_pt1 | contig 21789 bp, 23 predicted proteins | sample Rifsed16ft2_FD_184010 | JGI IMG/M metagenome (GOLD analysis project Ga0209002, IMG submission 184010) | Soil microbial communities from Rifle, Colorado, USA - sediment 16ft 2 (version 2) | ecosystem: Environmental > Terrestrial > Deep subsurface > Rock core/Sediment | place: Rifle, Colorado... | reverse complement strand
TTTGTGAAGAAAAAAGTAAAACAACTTCTAGTTGCCGCGTTTTTTGGAATAATACTGCTAACTTCCACCATAACAATTGCCATGATAGGTAACGCCCCAAGCAATACAGACAATACAACTACAACCACAGGAACGCCAGCAGATAACTATCCTGATGACCAGCGGGCAGCATATTGTGGAACGGGAGCTGCAAAATCTAACAGATACATAGCAGAATTCAAGGTTCCAACTGTCTGCGCACAACCATTAGCTATAACAACGGATTCCTCAGGAATGGTTTGGTTCACACAAACAAATACAGGAAAACTTGCAAAGTTTGATCCCTTCACAAGGTTTTTCACAGAGTATGAAAACACGAGCTGGCCAAAAGGTGACCAGTCCATGATGTGGGGAATAGATGAAGCACCAGATGGAAACATATGGTTTACAGATGACGCACATGATGTAGTATGGAAGTTTTCTATTTCAGAAAATAACTTTACCAGTTTCAAATATCCCACTGCAGACATAGGGAGTCTACCACAAAGACTTGTTATTGACGGTCAAAAAATTCTGGTAAATGACTTTACGGGAAACAAGATAACATTTTTTGACTTTACCCAATCTACACAGGAATTACAATATTCTAAAGTGGAGTCACCGACACCAGACACTCTCACTGGTGCATTGACAATTGATTCTAACAAAAAAATTTGGTATACTGTTTGGAAGTTTCGAGAGGGAGGAAATCTAGTACGCTATGATCCGCAAACTGGCAATGGAACTAGTTTTAGGCTTCCACTTGGCATGCTAGCTCCAAATGGAATTTCAGCTAGTCTAGACAATAAGATTTGGGTTACAGATCCTGCAAGTAGTTTCTTTTTTAGCTTCGATCCACAATCACAGCAGTTTACAAAATACATCACTTCAGCATCCCGTGAACTAGTCTATGGAAACTCTTCTGGATTAATTAAAACACCCATCACTGGACCATACTGGAATAACTTTGATGAAAAAGGAAGACTCTGGTTTAACGAACAGGCATCAAACAGCATTGCAGTCTTTGATCCTGCAAAAGAATCTCTTGTAGAGTATTTGGTTCCCTCACAAAATCCCAACTGGGCAGACTGTGGTAACCTTGCAAATTGTGGAATTGCGCAGGTACTTGATTTTACAATTAATGATGACAAAATTTGGTTTACAGAGCGGGTTGAAAATAATATTGGCGTACTTGATTCAAGTATACTACTGCCAATAGAAGTAAATCTTGAACCAGATGAGATTATTTTGAATAAAGGCGAAACGAGTACCCTGTCATTTACCATAACTCCAAAAGAACAACTTGATGGAACGGTAACATTGACCACTGCAAATACTGCAGCACCAAATGATATCACTGTAGCTGGTGCTGACAAAAAAATAACTGTTAAAAATCAGCCTGAGACTGTTTCTCTTTCTGTATCCGCTGATGAATTTGCTCTCTCTGGAACATATAAGCTGCTAGTAGGAGCACAATACAAAGAAGTTACAGTCTCACAGTATATCACAGTCACCGTAAAGTAAGAAGTGGTCCCCAAAATAGATTCTGACACTGGTATTTTTGTATACAGCACCAAGTTTGAAGGAGTAGGAGGTAGAATCAAGTCAACACCTGATGATTTTTTTGTTTCTGAAGTTCTAGATCAAAAAGCATTATCAAAAATTTCTCAAACTAATGGTTATGCAGTTTACAGGTTAAAAAAACATGGAATTGACACAAATCACGCTCTTGATGAAATTTTCAGAGTGCATGGGCTGAGGCTCAAAGCTCTTGGTCTAAAGGATGCAAACGCCACAACAGAGCAGTTTGTCTGTTCCATGAACACGTACAAATCCCCAGAGAGGTTTTTCACAAACAGGTATAGTCTTGAAAGGGTTGGTTTTGTTGCAAAACCGCTTACAAAAAAAGACATGATAGCAAATCATTTTGAAGTCAAGATAGAAGACACTTTGTTTTCAAAAATTGAAAATTTTAATGAATATGACAAAGTTTTGAACTTTTATGGCTATCAAAGATTTGGAAGCAAAAGACCAGTATCACACTTGATAGGAAAAGCAATCATACAAAACGATTTTGAAAGAGGTGTGAGCCTTCTTCTTTCCTTTAATACAGAATATGACTTGCCTGAAAATACGAAGGTTAGAAAACTTCTTGAAGACAAATCAAATTATCCCAAAATCATGAATGAAATTCCACCACAAATGGACTTGGAAAGAGTTGTGCTCAAAGAGATAGTACAGCATAATGATCCTCTTAGTGCAATGAGAGCAATACCACTTTCGATAAGGAGGTTTTTTGTTCACGCTTTTCAGTCATATATCTTCAATTGTTCTCTAAGTTTGGCTTTTGAAGAGGGAGAAGAATTGTTTTTACCAAAACAAGGCGATGTTTGTTATGATAAGAAAAATACACTTGGTAAATTTGAAAACAATCCTGATCAAAGACTTGCAATACCGCTTGTTGGATATTCGTATCATAGAAAAAATAGATTTGATCACCAAATTTCTAAAGCCCTTGCTAGAGAACAAGTCCATGCCAAAGATTTTTTTGTAAAATCAATGCAAGAGGTAAGTGATGAGGGCGGATTTAGACAAGCTGTAATAAAATGTGAAAATTTTTCTGTAGTTGAACCTATGGTTAGCTTTACGTTGTCTAGAGGTTCATATGCCACAGTACTTTTACGCGAAATAATAAAACCGCAGGATCCCATAAGAGCAGGATTCTAAGATTTTACAATATAATGTATGTTTACGCGATTTGCAATAGAGATAACATAATAAGCTTTAAGATCGTATTCACATGATACGATATGGAAAAGGCATACATTCTGATTGGATGTGAACTTGGTTCTGAGACTGAGCTTGTGACCAAACTTTTAGAAATTGATAAAGTCAAAGATGCAACAGTGACATACGGAGATTACGATATTGTGGTAGAAGCAGAAACTGATACAGAAGCCCAAATGGATAATCTCATAACAAAAAAGATTCGCAAATTAGAAAAGATAAGAACGACCATTACTTTGGGTGTCGTAAGTTAGATTTTTTTGAAATCACTATTCCTACTGCTAAAATCATAATTCCTACAATTACAATCCAGTGACCATAGGTTATCCATTCAGGGTTAGAATACATAAAGGACGATTCTGGGCCAACCACAGCTTGCCCCTGAAGAGAAAACACCATTCCTGAAATAAGAATGGCTATTCCAATGCCTATTAGCGGTTTTCCACCCTTCATGTTTTACTCAGTGAGATTGAGCCATAAAAGGTAAAGAGAATTGATAAATTAAGCAAAATCATTTTCGGCCTTTTCTTTAATGCTTTTTTCAAAACCAAATCAGATTGGACGAGTGGGGAACAGACCTATACGAACTTAGGCACAGCAGGAGCTGGTATGACATTAGCATATTTGCAGGAGCTGCAGCTCTTGCCATAATCATGATTTTGATATTTGGTCCAGATATTGCGAAAATTACTGAGGAATCCCCAATCATAATAAACATAATGTTTGGCCCTTCCTTTGCAATAGGTCTTCTTTATGGCATCAAAATAACTGACCGCGTAATGAGGCCATCCGAAACAAGAAGCCCAATCAAGCGAGCTGTGGTGAAGATGTTTTTGTTCTTATTTTTAATGGGGGCTATTTTTTCTTCTGTTATATTTGCTCTGCATGGTGGAGTTCAATCTACTCAAAAATCTATCCTAGAAGATGGTTTAATTCCATGGGCAAGCGAGTTCATAGAAGCAAATGGGGGCCTGACATTCCTAATTGTTTCCAGCATCACAATAATGGGAGCTGCCACAAAAAGAATCGTTGGGATGGAAGGATTGCTAAGCAAGGTTTTCACCTTTGTTGGCACATTTGTCTTCTTTTCTATGATAGCGTTGAGCTTCTCACATAGTGATCCTAGTGACTCACAAGTGTATCTCTATGCATTTTATCAGGCAGGAATAGCAGGTGGAATGTTTTACCAGATGAACAAGCTTACATCCCGTGTCAACATGTGGGAAGACTTTGCGAATGGTTATTAGAATTTTCTAAATTTTCTTGAAAGTGTTATGATAGTGAATGCTGTGCCCATAACAATTATGGCAGCACTTGAAAATTCTGGAAGATAAGTAGTACCAATTATTTCGAGAGTGTTTGTTCCACTTCCTTCGAATTCCAATACAATAAATGATATCTTGTCATTTTTTCTAATCTCAGGGAAAATTTCATGACCATTTACAAAAACTGTTAGGTTTCCATTTATCAAATTTACTGGGATCTGTATTTCTGCAAAGTTGTTCACAAGCTCGCTGTTGATGTTAAACGTTAGTTTTTTGTCATCTCTGTTGAATTGTACATCTTGTATGTTAAAATTTGATACTGTTTCTACCTCAAAATCATATCCACTTGTTTCAATTGTAAAATCTTTTTTCAGTCCTGTTTTTTCTGAAATAGCTCCATATGCTGGAGGTAAAAACACGACAGATGCTATTACGATTGCTAAAAGTTGAGTTGTGTTCAATTTCTATTGCTTAAGGCCAACAATTTTGCCACGCATTTCTCTGTCTTTAAAGATTCTTGGATGCGATGGATCAGCTAAAATCACTTCATACCAAAGATACATGCCGTCCTTGTAGAGGTAGTATGAGCCAAGAAGCTTCATGTTTGGAAATCTCTCAAGCACTCTGCGTTCTGCGACTTGCTGCATACTTACATCTGGCTTTATTCTTGTGACACCAAGGTGTTTTGGTCGCCTTCCTGCAACAGGCCTTTTTTTGCGCATGTTGCCTCTTCCGACTCGCATTCTTACGACAACTATTCCTTGTTTTGCCTTGTATCCTAGTCTTCTTGCTTTTTGGATTCTACTTGGCTTTGCTATTCGTGTGAGGGCATTTTGTTTTCTCCATTCTATTGCTTTTTCTCTTAACTCTGGAGAGTTTTCTTGCCACATCTTAAGCCAAATTTGATCCTGATGGCTAATCATATTCGGCACTACCAAATTCCCCTTAATATTCTGTTAGAAAATCAATTCCAACGAACTTAATTTACGAAAGTTCTTTGGCTTTCCTTGATCCCTTGACAGCTGCAATCACAATTGCTAGAACTAAAAATATGGCTCCAACTATTGCGAATTCTGTCATCTGTCTTTTGCTTATCTCAATTGGAGACCAGTTTGGAATGCTAAAGTCAAGAATGTTTTGTGATGGCGTTGTCTCTTTTTCCGTAGTTATTGAGGGTTTTTCCATAGATTCTTCTGTTGGTTTTTCTTCCATGGTAGGTTCCTGGGTCATTTCTTCTTCAGAGGGCTGTTCTTCTGGAATTGATTCTTCTTCCTGAGTTTCCTCTGGTATTTCTTCTTCTGTATCTTCTTCTACAGACACATCCTCAAAGGTCTTACCTACAAGATGTGTTCCAAATATTTCAAGTTCTGATGTTCCAGGCGATAGCTGGATGAAAAGAGTTCTAGTGGTATCTGTTGCTTTTTTCTCTGAAAATGTAACAAGATCCCCATCTGCAATTACAAAGAAGGGAGCGTCTTCACCATCTTCTGTAGCATCAAGCAATTCTCTTGGAATTGTTAATTCCAATGTAGCGATAGGGCTGGTTACATCCACTTCAAAGATGAGCTCAACCTCGTCTGAATTGGGTACTACTTCAAAGACTGTCACGTCTTTTGCATTGTAAGTGATTTCGTATAATTTTCCAAAGTCAACAGATATGGTCCCATCTTCGGCAAGCACAGAAAATGGAGAAAAACTAAGCAAAATCAGTACAGGTAGGAATGGTTTTGAGCGTATCAATTCTATATTACGCCCCTGAGAATCATTATTATCTTTTCTGCTATAACATTTGCAGCTAAAGTCTGAGCTTCTTTTGTCTGAGCACCTATGTGCGGTGTGCAAATAACATTTGGAAGCGTTGCAAGCTTGTTTCCTGTAGCAGGCTCCTTTTCAAAGACGTCTAAAGCTGCACCAGCAATTTTTCCTTCTTTTAGTGCAGTGTATAGTGCTTCTTCATCAATAATTTCTCCTCTAGAGGTGTTGATAAGACAGGTAGTTTTTTTCATCTTGGCAAGCCGCTGTGAATTTACAAGGTGGTGTGTATCATTTGTCAATGGCACATGAAACGATATGTAATCTGCGCTTGAAAGAAGCGTTTCCAAATCTGTCTTTATTAGACCTACTTCATGTGTAAAGTCGTCTGGTATAGGAATTATATCATATCCTATAATGTTCATGTTAAGTGCTCTTGCATGTTTAGCCAATTTTTTTCCTATGTTTCCCAATCCAACTATCCCAAGATATTTGCCTGAGAGTTCCGTTCCCATCAGTTCTTTTTTTAACCATTTTCCATTTCTTATTTCTCTGTCTGCTCTTGGAATTTCTCTGGCAAGCGAAAACATTAACCCTAAAACAAGTTCTGCTACTGCATTCATTGCACCCTCAACTGCATTTATCACTCGAATTCCTTTTTTCGTTGCCGCATCTACATCAATGTTATCAAGACCAACACCTACTCGCGCAATTATCTTGCACTTGTTTGCTTTGTCTATGAGGTCTTTTGTTAATTTGGTCCTGCTTCTTACTATGACAATTTCAAAATTTCCAATCTTTTCTTTTATTTGATCTGGAGTTATTTCAGGTTCATATGTAATCTTTAGACCATTTTTTTGTAGAATATCATTTAGAATAGGGGCTATCTGATCACAGATCAAAACGGACTGGTTAAAACTCATGAAGATGAACTCCTATGTACAGAATATAATCATTGTGTGTATTGAAAACAAAAAAAGGATATTAGGAATTTAGATTCCTAATTCAGATTTTATCTCGTCAGCACGTGCATCAGTGTATAGACCATGCAAGTTCATCTTTGGATGAGACATGCTGTTCATACCACTGGGTGGAACAGCATCACTTGGATTGCCAAGCACCTCAGCGTATGATTCTGCATCACCAACCTCTAATCCAAATGGATTTCCAACAACAATTACTGTTGCAGCTCCACTAAAGATCGCTGCGTAGTCATGGTTTACTGCCACATAAACGCCTGGGTTGTCAAAGACAACATCCATTATTGCGCCCTGAGAACCACCAATCAACCATGTCTCTGTTCCCTGTGCCTGTACTCTGTTTGCCTGGACAACTCTGTCAATTATCTCTCCAACTATATGGAAGTAAACTGGTTCGTTGCCTTGGTTTTCAATAAACCATCTTGTGTGAGTACCCGCTGGTACAAAGAGCAGCTGAGACTGGTACTGTTTTAGATCTGCAGAATTCCATGGCTGCACGACAAAGATGTTTTTGTTCTTGTCGCCCAAGATCAGTTCGTTATGAACTTCGTTTGGAACATATCCAAATGACATTCCATTGACAGCTGTAAGATCTTGATGATGTTGCATCATTGCGCTCATGTCATAGTTGCCCTCATCAGTCAAGTATAGCTGATTGTATTGCAACTGGAACTCTAACGCATCGCCAGAATATACTTTTCTGTCCTTTTCCACTTCGCCGCCTTGAACTTTGGTCTTTTCTACCATAAGTTTCTTGTATCCATCCAATGGGTCAACTATGGTCATACCATACATTCCTGATAGAACATGTTGATCCATAGCAGCTACATTGACACCTGAGCAATGATATTTGAAGGTGCCAGGTACTTCTGCGATGAAGCAGTATGTCTTTGATGTTCCGGGCTGTACTGCACCAAAGTTTGGAACTGCATTCATTTGTGATGCATGCATATCGTTGCCGTGTGGAGTTGGTTCACCTTCTGGAATTGAAAGTGTCATCTTGACAACGTCACCTTGTGTGACTCTGAGTGTTGGTCCTGGGATTTGACCACTAAAGGTCATTGCCTGATAGGTTCCACCACCCATTATTGGCAATTCGGCACTTTCTCCTGTCAGATTGAATTCAACTACGTTTCTACCATCCGGTAAATCAGCGCAGTCAAGTTGTGCAAATGCTTTTGGCATTACTAATGCCAGACCACCCATATCATGGATTTTCTGCATCAAGTCTACTCCTTTCGTCGAAATAGACAGCGAGTTTCCAGTCATTTGTGACTGGGTATACGTGCTTCCGAACAACGTTGTTGCTATTACTGCAACTGCAGCAATAGACAGTATACTGTAACGTTTGTTCATCGTTTCCGATCGACTATTCAGAGTATATTAACTTATTGTGTAAAATCAGAAATCTGTTAAAACTTACAAAACTTTTTTGGCATCACTATCTTAATTTAACAAAAGCGAATTAATATTAGGAAATTAATTCTAGCTTGCATGTGAAATTTAGAATAGACAAAGATTCTTTGGGTGAGGTAAAAATTCCTGCTGATGCATACTATGGCGCTTTTACAGCTAGAGCAATTCAACAGTATCATGTCACAGGTCAGAGATCACATCTCTATCTTATAATGGCATTTGTAATGATCAAAAGATCAGCTGCTATTGCTAATATGAAAACACATGTCCTTGATAAAAAACGAGGAAATGCAATTGTAAGAGCGTGTGATAAAGTCTTGTCAGGAAGGTTTCTTGATCAATTTGTTGTCGAAGCAATAAACTCTGGGGCCGGTACTGCGTTTAACATGAATATAAACGAAGTCATTGCAAATATTGCTCTTGAGATCTTGGGGCACAAGAAGGGAAGATACGAAGTACTTCATCCAAATGATCATGTCAACATGTCACAGTCAAGTAATGACACTTTCCCAACAGCAATGCATCTTTCTATTTTGTTTAACCTAAAACAAGCCATTCCCGCTCTTGATGATTTAATAAAATCGTTACACAAAAAAGCAAAAGAGTTTTCTGGTTTTCAGAAAATAGGAAGAACTCATCTTATGGATGCTCTCCCTGTAAGCCTTGGAGGAGAATTTGCTGCATATTCCACATCGATTGCAAAGGCTCGTGATGCAATAGTTGGTGCAAAAAAAGAGCTTGAATTTATTGCACTTGGTGGTACAGCCGTGGGAACCGGTGCAAACACACCAAAGGGTTACAAAAATATTGCAGTATCAGAACTTTCACGAATTTCAAAATTCCCACTCAAACCACAGCAAGACATGCAATACTCTTTGCAAAGCAAGTTTGCTATTGCAAATCTATCTTCTGCACTTAGAAACTTAGCAGTTGAGCTTGGAAGAATCTCAAATGATATTAGATTAATGGCCTCAGGTCCTATTGCGGGTCTCTCTGAGCTTGGCATACCTGTTGTTCATGCAGGTTCTTCAATCATGCCAGGAAAAGTCAATCCCTCACTTGCAGAGTGTATGAACATGGTTTGTTTTAATATAATTGGAAATGATTCTGTAGTTGCAATGTCAGCACAAGCCGGACAGTTTGAGCTTAATGTGATGCTTCCTGTGATGTTAAAGTGTGTTTTAGAATCAACAGATATGCTAAGAAATTTTGTTCCAATATTTTCTCGTAATTTGATTGATGGTTTATCTGCCAACAAACAAAAGCTTCGTCAATACATAGAAAATAGCCCTGTAATAGTTACACTACTGTCACCAAAGCTTGGTTATCAAACATCTGCCGAGTTATACAAAGAATCTTTGAAAACTGGCAGGACCATTAGACAACTTGTAATTTCAAAAGGATTGCTGAGTGAAAAACAAGTAAAGGCATTGTTGGGATAAGATGGCAAAGATCTGGGTTGAGGCATATGGATGCTCTGCAAGCTTCGCAGACTCGGAAATGATTTCTGGCCTGATTTTAAATGGAGGTCACACTCTTGCCAAAAACATATCAGATTCTGACTTGAATCTTATTGTCACTTGTTCTGTAAAAGACGCTACTGCAAATAAGATGGTAAATAGAATAAAGAGGCTTAAATCAAAACCATTAATCGTTGCAGGCTGTTTGCCAAAAGCTGAAAAATCTACTGTTGAAAAATTTGGTCCTCATGCAAGTCTACTTGGACCAAATTCTATTGGAAAAACTCTTGACGTCATAAATTCCACATTGAACGGAAAAAAGAGAATCGAGCTTGAAGATTCTGACATGGTTAAAGTTGGTCTACCAAAAGTTAGACTAAATCCTGTGGTTGGAATAATAGAGATTGCTAGTGGATGCATGAGTGAATGCACCTTTTGTCAGACAAAGCTCTCTAAAGGTGACGTGCGTAGCTACAGAATTGGCGACATAGTAAGACAGGTAAAGTATGACGTAGATAATGGCTGCAAGGAAGTCTGGCTTTCATCTACAGATAATGGCTGTTACGGGTTTGATATAGGCACAGATCTGTCACGACTGATAAGCGCAGTAGGTGAGATTGAGCGTGACTTTATGATTAGGGTTGGCATGATGAACCCTATGTACATGCCAAGAATTCGTGATGGTCTCTTGAGATCATTTGAAAATACCAGAGTCTTCAAATTCCTTCACATTCCAGTCCAAAGTGGTAGCAATAGAGTCCTAAAGGAGATGAAACGTGGTCATACCTCTCAAGTATTCAGAGATGCAAATGACAAGTTCAGAAAAAAGTTTGGAAGATTTACAATTTCCACTGATATCATAGTAGGATTTCCTTCCGAAAACAATGAGAACTTTGAAGAGACGGTCGACCTCATAAAGGAAACAAGGCCTGATGTGATAAACCTCTCAAGATATAGTGCAAGGCCAGGCACAAAAGCTGCCAAAATGACTCAACTTAATGTGTCTGAGGTAAAAAGACGAAGTAAGGTTGTGTATGAGTTAGCAAAAAACATCATAAATGAGAGAAATGTGGAATGGATCGGATGGAGAGGTGAGGTCTTGTTTGATGAGAGCTCTGACGGTGTCATAAAGGGAAGAAACTTTGCCTACAAACCAGTAGTTGTTGATGAGGATGTAAAATTAGGACAAAAAATCAAAGTCGAAATTATAAAGGCCACACCATATGGTCTTTACGGTAAAACTTTAAGCTAAAAGTTTTTAGATCCAAGCTAGGATCAAAACTAATCAACAACGTTTTTTAACTTATATGGGAAGCAAAAGAGAGTCATGGAATTTGAGATGAAAGAACCAGTTCTTATCGTTGGGGTGGGCGGTGCTGCATGCAAACTTGCAATAAAAGCCAAATCTAGTCTAAATTCCGAATGCCTTTTGATAAGCCATGACCAAAAGGACCTAGACTCTAGCCATTCCAGAATTCTGATAAACACAAACCCAGTCCTCAACCCCTCTTCATATCTCATTAGAGGTGTCTCGTATAGTGCTCTTGATAACCTTAAAGAAAACCTTGCTAACTATTCTACCATAATTATAATAGCAAATCTTGCTGGCAAGTCCGGTGCTGCCTTGGCTCCAATTGTTTCGCAGGCTGGCAGAGAACTTGGAAAGAATGTACTTTCCTTTGGCATAATGCCATTCAAATTCGAAAAGGACAGGATCTTCTTTTCTGGCGTTTCCCTAAAGAGGTTGAAGGCAAACTCTGACTGTACCATAATAGTAGATAATGACGCACTTCTTGATAGTAATCCAGATCTCACTCCTGATTCCTGTAACAATATAACAAATGCAGCCGTCCTTGAGATCATTTCCTCTCTGAAATTATCATCGCTTCCACGTGAAACAAACATACTTTCCACAAGCAAAGATGTATCAGATGTGCAAATATCACTTAGGGATTCAATAAAAATGCTCTACGAAGACGCACCACCAAACAGTGTAAAAAGTGCAATGCTCTATGTCATGGGAGGAAACAAGGTTTCTGTAGGAGTATTAAATTCCATGGTAAATACTATAAGCGGAATTTTTAATGACGACAGCACTCGCGTCAGTCTTTCTGTTGTAGCTGCTGAAAATTCCAAAGTTATCTTATTAACATCAGTAGATGGAGAAACGCGGTTTGACAGATATGATCCACTTGGTTTCATTCCACAGCAAAACATGTTGGACTGGGATGATCCTGACTGCAGCATAAAATTAGATCTTGACTTAAAGCAGCTAGAATAAAAATTACTTTGTCTTCGACTTTTTATTAGATTTAGGTTTTTCTTCTATCTTCTTTTCAGATTTTTCTTCTTCCTTTGGTTTCTCAGGTTTTGCTTCTTGTTTTTGTTTTTCTTGTTTTGATTCAGTTTTTGGCTTTTCTGGTTTTACATCTGCTTTTGGTTTTTTTGGCTTAGTTTCTACTTTTTCTTCTTTTGTTTCGGTAGGTTTTTCTTCTACCACGGTCTCACTTTTTTGAGATCGGGTTTTCTTCTCAACAATCTCTTCTTTCTTAGTTTTTGTATCTTCTTCTTGATACTTTGAAATTAAGACATTACCACCATCATCTTTTGTTAACTTGACTCTTATCTTCCGCGGAGGATGTTTTATTCCTCTAGCCCAAACCAAGTGGCTGACATCCTCTTCTATCTTAATTTTTTCAGATTTCATGTGTCTAGCAGCAAACTCTCTTATCATGTTGATTGCTCTTTTGGCTCTTTGATTGTTTGGAGAAAGCAATACCTTCCCAAGATTTATTGTGTAAACACGTTCAACCTGTTCTTGAGACAATTACCCCACCCCCACATCTGTTTTTCGCCACTGCCTTCTCTTTGGGTTTGTTCTTACTGTTCTTTTTGTTCTAATTATAACCCATGCTGGGACAGATGAGTTCTGTTTTAGTTTTTTCATCAATCGTATCTTCCTTGGAGCAGACTTGTGGGCACCCATGAAAGTTGGAAAATCTTGAGCTCTTTTTAAATGAATCTCAAATCCATGGCATTTACAACGCAATAGTAAATATTATGATTTTTCAGACATCTCATTTGACAAAAGATTTGTCATTTGTTTTAGGATCCTTGCTGATGCACCCCAGATTATCTTGTCCCAATATCTGAAAGTATACATCTCTTGGATTGATTTGTGAGATAGATCAATGTCATCTGCTAGTGTCTTGAGAAGTGGAAACAATGGAATACGTAGGATCTCTTCTATTTCAGAATTTGGCTTAAGCACAGGCATGTCTGATTGTATAGTAACAAATGGCGTGATTGTAAAACCTGAATTCAAAGTGGTAACTGGTCCAAGCTGACCTATGACTTGTTGTTTTGGTATGTCAAGATCAATTTCTTCTCTTGTTTCTCGCAGAGCCGTTGCCAGAAGATCAATATCATCATCTTGTTTCCATGTTCCACCAGGAAAGGAGATCTCTCCTGCATGTAGATTCATTGTTTTTGGCCGCTGTGTCATTATTATAGTGGGCTCGGAACCGTAAATTATAACCAACACTGCAGCAAGCTTTGTGTGGCCATTTTGTTTTGCCTCTGCCAAAATTTTGCTTCCTAACGCTTTTTTTAGCTTTTCAATTCCCAATGAAACATAGTTTGGTTGTATTGTTATTGATTGTTGCCGTTCAAAGGTTATAATCAAGTAATCTAGAAAATCTTCTATGACAATCACATATGAGATAAACCCACCAAAGGTAATCCAGGATACAGTGCTATCTCATGAGGAGTTACAAGACTCTGTAAACCGCCTAAAAGAGAGAGCGTTTGCTATTCGTAATGTTTGCAATAGCATTCATGTAACAGATTCTGTACTTGGAATACCTAGAATTTCCCCTATTACTATAGGTGCATTGATTAGAAATTCTAATGATGAGATTGAGCTTTCTGCAAGTGTTCGTGTAAGAGACAGAAACCTTACCTCACTTACCCAATCAGTTTGTGATGCCATACTACTTGGACTAAATGGTGTTTTGATCCTAAAGGGCGATCCTCCTCCTGCAGGACCAAAGGATTCCAAGCTAGTGCCAAGCGAGGTAGTAAAACAATTCAATGAACAGGGCTTTGGAAAAAAAATTGATCTCTTTCTTTCGTTACCTAGTAATCCAGATTTTGGCAAAATACACAAAAAGATTGAAGCAGAACCACGAGGATTTGTAACTCAAGTTGTTAATTCACTTGATCAGATAACGAGAGTTGTGGACAAATTAAAACCACAAGGATTTAGAATTATTCCTTGCATAATGCTACCAACAGAAAAAAATACAAAATCAGCAAGAATACTAAACCTTGACTGGTCAAATTACAGTGATGATGCAGTTAGCTTCATAAAAAAAGCTCATAAAATTTCAGGAGATGTGCTCATAAGTTCTCCAAATGATTTTAAAGGGGCGCTTGAGACTCTAAAGAAGTTATCAAGTTGATCTCGTCTTATACTGTTGGAATTTATCCGCGATCTGAAGAGATTATAGATGCCACTCGCAAAAACACAAAAAATCTTTCTTCGCTGTATCTAGCTGGAAAAAAAGAATACATTGTAATCCAGAAAAAGGCAAAGCTTGGTTATGTTTGCGATCCACTTTTAGACTGGGATGACATATTCAGACCATTTTCTAAGTTAAAGTCAGTTAAGCTTGAGGCTTTGAACCGTATCTATGAGACAAATACATTCTATAGGAAGCTCTCCTTTGATGGGGATTTGTCAGATGCTGGTAATATCATAAGATCAAACCTAGCTGTTTCATTGCTTCCAAAGAACAGAGTCGCATGCATTACAGACCCGTACACATTTGCTGATGTACATCTTAGTACAAAATACAAGAAAAAAGAAGAATTTACAATTGCAATAGCAAAAATGCTAAGAAAGGAAATAGACACTTTGGTAAAATCTGGTTTTGGACTGATTCAGCTTGTTGCTCCATCTATTGCGTATAATGCTAAAGTGAATTTTGGATTAGTAAAAGAGGCCTTGAGCATTATTACACGTGGCCTAAAAGCAAAAACTGTTCTTCACCTTTACTTTGGGGATGTCTCAAAAAAAATGGAAAAACTTTTAGATCTTCCAGTTTCGGGCCTTGGTTTTGATATCACATCTACTCCTATATCTTCAATCAAAAAGTACAGCTTTTCTGGAAAATTACTTTCAGTAGGTATGGTAAACTCGTATAATACCAAGCTTGAAGACAAGGAAGAATGCATTTTGGAGTTAAACAATATAATATTAAAGACAAAGCCAGATGAATCATTTGTAACAACAAACTTTGATCTTCAATACCTGCCCAAGGAATTTGCAGTTAGAAAGATATTGAGGCTTGGCGAGATTGCAAAGGGAGTAAAAAATGCATAAGTATTTTCCTACTCAAGAAATAGGTAGCCTGAAAAAACCATCATGGCTTTTGAACGTCGTAAAAAATCCAGACATATCAAAGGAAGATAAGGCAAAAGCTAGAAACGATGCTGCCTTGTTAAATATAAAAACACTTGAAGATCTTGGACTTGATATAATCTATGATGGAGAAGTAAGACGAATTGAGATGTATGAAGAACCTGTTAGATACATCAAGGGATTTGAGTTTGCAGGACGCGTAAGATCCTGGGACAACAAATATTACAACAAGGCACGAGTCACAGGCGAAATTGGTTACAAGCAAAACTTCCATAGCGATGAATTCAAATTCATAAAAGAAAATGCCAAACACGAGATCAAAGTACCAGTAACCGGCGCTTATACTCTAGCTGATTGGTCATATAACGAACACTACAAGTCAAAAGAAGATCTTGTTATTGCTTTAGCAAAAAAGATTGTCAGACCACTTGTAAAAGATTTAGCAAAGCTTGGTGCTAAAATTATTCAAATAGATGAACCAGCTGCTACCACACACCCTGCTGAAATGGAAGTTTTTCGTGATTCTGTAAACGAATCTGTTAAAGGAATAAACGCAAAATTTGTGGTACATGCGTGTTTTTCAGGTAACGACTACGAAGCATTGGCCCCAGAGATGCCTGAAATAAAAGCTCAGCAGTATACGTTAGAATTTGCAAATCGTGATTCGTGGAACTTGGGAGTAAATGACAAAGAAAGAAAGGGATACCATGTGATAAAATTGTTCAAAGAGTATGGATTCAAGGGTGAGGTTGGAATTGGTGTTACTGATGTACATGTTGACAAGATAGAGACCCCAAAGCTCGTACGTGATAGAATATTATATGCCGCAAAAGCAATTGGAGATCCTACTAAAATTTATGTAAATCCTGATTGTGGTCTTAGAACAAGATCAAGAACTGTGGCTTTTGAAAAAATCAGAGCTATGGTCAAAGGTGCAGAACTTGCAAGACAGGCAATTGGAAATTAGTAAATTCTTGCGTCCTGTACTGATAACTAACCTTACATTAAAATCCAGTACACATGGCTTTATACACTAAGATGAAACAAATTAAGACAGTTGTAGCTTCAAGTCTGTTTATACTTGTATTGAGTATAACATACTCTGCAAGCGCAGAAGTATGGATTCCAGAATACGAATATGCTGGATATTTTGACAGCGATGGAATTTACACCGTTGTTGGAGCTGTAAAAAATTCTGAAGAATATGCAGTAATTCCAACTGTACAGTTTAGTATACGTGATGGGGATAAACTAATTTTGGAATCTTACCCGTTGCCGGTTGCTGGACCATTAAAAGACATACCATTTAAAATTAAATTTGCACAAGTATTTACTGAGAATCCAGTTCTTGAAGAACCCAAAGTTACTTTTGTCCAGTCTACCAAGGACTATACAGACATAGAAGTAGTCTATGGAAGTACTCTTTTCAAACATCATGATGGTCACGTTTCAGGGTTTATAATGAATAATGGGGATTCTCCTTCTTACAACGTCAAGGTCTATGCACTTATTCATGGAGAAGGAGGCAAGTTCATGGATGTAGGTAAAAGCATAGAAACCATAGAAAAAATTGAGCCTGGTGAAAAAAAAGAATTTTCTATTTATCCAGATCCGCAATTTGCAACAAAAGTAAGTTACTACAGTTGCTTTGCAATAGGTGATGACATGGTCATACCTACTTATGTAATAAAAGATGGTGGGAAATTCAACTTTAGATATAAAACAGAGGGCTACATTGATACGATAAAGTTTGATGACGAAACAAACACCATGTCATTATTTGTAAGAAATCCGTGGCCTATGCTGTCATACGCAAATATTGAATTTCCCATAGAGTCACAATTTCAAAAGTTCACTGTTTATCAGAATGACAAGCAAATAGAGTCATTGCAGAGCATGGATGAAGATACTTGGCACATAGTTTTCGATCTCCAGCCACAATCCAGCAGCCAGATTCTCATCTCTGGGTTTGGAGGTAAAGACGAAACTGATTCTAACATGTACTATCTGCTTGGCATAATCCCAGCGGCTGCCATTATAGCTGGAATTTTTATTCAAAAAAAGAAAAAGCATCAAAGTGATAATGTAAAATAAATTAAGCCAAACCCCATCGGGACATTACTTTTCTTTCAATTTTTTTGAAAACTAATCCATCAATTAAGATTCCTATCATCATAATTACAAACATGATAGAAAATACTTGTGAAATGTCAGTTAGTTCACGTCCAACATTTAATAAAAATCCTAGTCCCAAAAATGAAAAAATTATTTCAGCACCAATTACACCGCGCCATGCAAATGCCCACCCCTGTTTGAAGCCTGAAATCAAATATGGAAATGCAGCTGGAAGCATCACGTTTGTGATAAGCTGGACGCTATTTGCACCCATATTTTTAGCAGCTGCAATATATGATGTTGGAACATTCTTCATTCCAGAATATGTGTTGATAGTTACTGCAAACAAGGAGCTAGCAACAGTTACAAAAATTATTCCCGCATCAGTGAGCCCAAACCACAAAAATGCAAGTGGCACCCATGCAACAGATGGAATAGACTGCAGCCCAAGAACTATAGAACCAACAGTTTGATTCACAGACTCGACTCTTGCCATAAAAATTCCTAATGTTAGTCCAGCAGCTATTGAAATAATTAGTCCAATGGTTAGTCTCCACATGCTTGTTCCTATTCCAAAAAGTAGTGTGCCATCAGCTGTTCCATGTGCTAAATCTAGGGCAACTTGAAGAGGAGAGGGAAATATGTGGGCTGGCCACAGGTTTAGTGAAAACAGAATTTGCCAGACTACAATTATTGCTGCGTAAAATGCAATCTTTTTTGCTGCTACCTTTCCTCTCATTCCTGAAACTCTCCTTTCATCTGGGCTTTTACTTCACTCTTAAGCTCTGCAAGTATCATTTGTTGGTATTTTAACAGATTTTCATCTTCGGCAAGTCTTGGTCTACGGTAATCTATTGTGAATTCTTTTTTTATTTTGGCTGGTCTGTTTTTGAATACAATCACACGGTTTCCAAGTATTACTGATTCTGCAATGCTATGAGTTACAAACAATATGGTTTTTTTTGTCCTTTCCCAGATCAGCTGCAATTCGACTAGCAGTAGATCTCGTGTTTGTGCATCCAAAGCAGCAAATGGTTCATCCATCAAGAGAATCTCAGGATCCATGACTAGTGCACGCGCAATAGCAACTCTTTGCTTCATGCCAGTTGATAGTTGATATGTGTAGGAGCTTGCAAATTTTGTAAGTTGCATCATGTCCAAATATCGTTGCGATATCTGTCTTCGTTCATCTTTTGGGATTCCTGCCATCTTTAGTCCAAACTCTACATTATCAATTACCTTAAGCCATGGAAAGAGCGCACCTTCTTGAAAAACCATTGTTCTATCAGGGCCTGGTGTTGTGATTGATTTGCCATTAAGCAAAATCTCACCATTGTCAGGCTTTTCCAAACCAGCTACAACATTCAAGAAGGTGGACTTGCCACATCCAGATGGGCCAACTATGCAGACGAACTCACCTTCTTCTACCTTGAGATTGATTCCATCCAATGCAAGAACGGGGTTTCCATTATGATCAAAGTGCTTTACAATATTTTTTGCCTCAAGTTTTGTCATGTCATAAGCTCCTCTTTCACCGACTCGAAGGGTTGTGTGTAAAATATTCCCTCCAAGTCGTAGCCTTCTCTACCTAGGTAACCAAGAGAGTAGGCTCTCTCAGCAAATGTGTAAATTGATGACTCTATCGGATCAGTTGTGAATTGTAGATTTGAGAATGCCTCATGAAGTATTTCTGTTGGGATTGTTTTGCCAGTTTTTTTCTTTAGAAACTCATTAAAAATAATTTCAGTTTCATCAGCGTGGGCATTTATCCAATCCGATGTCTGGACATGTGCTTCAATCCATTTCTGTACAATGTCTGGATGTTTTATCAGATAATCAGATCTAACAATTAATACAACAGAAGAGAATTTTTTATCATCCCAGAGATCTTTTTCTTGAAATAGTCTTATGCCTCCAAGCTGTTGCACAAGTCGTGTGGCCCATGGTTCTGGCACCCAAGCTGCATCAAGATCACCTTTTGCAAAAAGTGTGAAAATGTCAGGATTTATTACATTGATAACATAAACTGAACCACCTTTTTCCATGGGTTTTAGATTGTTTTGGTAAAGAAAATTTCTAAGTGATATATCTTGTGTATTTCCTATCTGCGGTGCAGCGATTCTTTTTCCAACAAAATCAGTGACAGATTGAATTTTTGAATCAGGATGAACAACAAAACTAACACCAGCGCTTGCTGCGCCGGTAAGTATCTTCAAAGCTTTACCGTCAGACTTTAGAAAACCATTGATTGCAGGACCAGGGCCTACATATGCAAGATCAATTTGGTTGGCATACATTGATTCTATTACTTGGGGACCTGAATCAAAAAGTCGTGTCTCTATTTGAATTTGATTGCCAAGTTTTTCAGAAAATATTCCCTTTTCAGTACCAACTATAGCGATAGAATGTCCTATGTTTGGAAAGAATGCTACTCTAACCATGTTTTCAGAGCTAGAATTTGGCGCTGTTGTTCCAAGCGCAATTGCTGCAACTGCCACAGCTATTGCCACTGCAGATACCACAGTTAAAACAATTTTCATATAACGCTGTTATAATATTGCGGTTAAATAGTGTTCGAAATTTAGCTCAAGCTACTTGATTTTTTTGTCTCATCGTTTTTGATTTCTTGAGATTAGAAAATACAAACATAAACTAATCACAAAAGATAAATGCGAAAATCAGATCACAGTAAATCTCAATGAAAGGAAAGGCGGTTCTAGCGTTCTCAGGTGGATTAGACACGTCTGTGGTTGTGAAATATCTGCAGGAAAAACACAACATGGATGTTGTTACAGTCACGGTTGACGTTGGGCAAGGAGATGATCAAAAGAAAATTGCAGCTAAAGCAAAGAAGCTTGGGGTTGTAAAACATTACAATTTAGATGCGCGTGATGAGTTTGTTAAAGATTTTATTTTTCCTTCAATTAAAGCAAATGCGCTTTACCAAAAAAAATACTGTCTTGCAACTGCACTAACGAGGCCACTTATTGCACAAAAAGTTGTAGAAATTGCAAAAAAAGAAAACGCCAAGGCTCTAGCTCATGGATGCACGGGGAAGGGAAATGATCAGGTAAGATTTGATGTTACAATGCGATCAGGTTCCACTCTACCAATCATAGCTCCAATTCGTGATCTAAACCTTACACGTGATGTAGAGTTAAAATTTGCAAAAAAGCATGGCATTCAAGTAGATACTGCAGCAAAAAAGTTTAGTATAGATCAGAACCTGTGGGGCAGGGCAATTGAAGGTGGGGTACTAGAGGATTCGTACAAAGAACCGCCAGAAGAGGTCTTCATATATGTAAAGACCAAGAATTTGCCTGACAAGCCAAAATATCTGGAAATAAAATTCAAGGATGGAATTCCAATTGCAGTAGATGGTAAGAACCTAAAGCCGATCGAGTTGATAGAATACATTAACAAAAAGGCCGGTTCCTGTGGTGTTGGCATAGTAGATCATATTGAAGATCGTGTAGTAGGCATAAAATCACGCGAAGTCTACGAAACACCAGCAGCAACCTGCCTAATTGAGGCACATACCGATCTTGAAAAAATGGTTCTCACAAAGCACGAACTCAAGTTCAAATCGATGGTAGATTCTGAGTGGGCTTGGTTAGTCTATTCTGGGCTATGGCAAGACCCATTAAAGTCAGATTTAGATATGTTTATCAATGCCACTCAGATGAGAGTTAGCGGAACTGTAAAGCTGAAGATGTTCAAAGGAAGTTTACGTGTTGTTGGAAGGAAATCAGATTACTCGTTGTACAGCCACGATCTGGCAACATACGGATCTGGTTCAATCTTTGACCAAACTCTTGCAAAAGGGTTTGTTGAATTATGGGGAATGCAGTCCACAGAAGCTAATAAATTACTAAAAAAGAGGTGAAAAAGTAAATAATGAATTGCCCAGAATGCGATGCAAAATTAAATATTCCAGATGACGCGGCAGTCGGAGAAATAATTTCGTGTCCTGATTGCGGTTCAGACTTTGAGATTGCATCAAAAAATGGTTCTACGTGCCAGCTAAAACAAGCTGAGAAAGTCGGCGAAGATTGGGGAGAGTAAATGTCAAAGCTCCGCATATTGTTTGATAGAGTAAGGTCAGAGGAGAAAATGCTCCAAGAAAAAGCAAGCGAGCTTGGTCATGATGCAAAGATGATTGATGCAAAGATAACTCAAGTTAATACTGAAAGCAAAAAAAGCGATTTTGATTTTGGAGATGTAGTATTGGAAAGATGTGTAAGCTACTTCCGAGGCTTGCACTTTACTGCGTGTTTAGAATTTCTTGATGTTCCAGTCATAAACAGTTTCGAGGTTGCAAACAATTGTGGAAACAAGATGATAACATCACTTTTACTAAAAAAACATAATGTTCCAACCCCAAAAACATACTTTACATTTTCCTCTGAAGCAGCACTTGAGAACCTCGAGAAGATAGGATATCCAATGGTTATCAAACCAGTAGTTGGCAGTTGGGGCAGAGGTGTTATGCCACTTAAGGATAGAGATACAGCGGATGCCATAATCGAAGTCCGAGAGCTAAACGATGGTCCCCTAGATAGGATCTATTA
>Ga0209002_10001102_pt1 | contig 21806 bp, 20 predicted proteins | sample Rifsed16ft2_FD_184010 | JGI IMG/M metagenome (GOLD analysis project Ga0209002, IMG submission 184010) | Soil microbial communities from Rifle, Colorado, USA - sediment 16ft 2 (version 2) | ecosystem: Environmental > Terrestrial > Deep subsurface > Rock core/Sediment | place: Rifle, Colorado... | reverse complement strand
GCGGGTCATGCCGCGCGCCGTCTCTATTTATTTCTTTCGCGGAAAAACTTGTATTCCTCTTCCAACGCCCAGCCCAATATCGCCACAAGGCCGGCAAGGAAAACTATGGACTGCCACATAATCCCCACCTCCTTATTTTTTTATTATAACATAAAAAACCTGAATTTAAAACAATTAAGCGCTTTAAGGTTCACCATCTCCTCCATTTCCACCCCGGCTCGATTATGACTCCTGGCTCTTTAGCGGTTACGAGCAGTTCGAGCGCTGTCTTTAAAACTTGCTTCTGCTTATCCGGCTTAAAAGGCTCGCCAAGAGGATGACCCATGGGCCATTTTAAAAAGAGCGCCCTCGGAGGCTTGGTCTCTTCCGTGAACCTCCTCATTATCGAGATGCTTACGGTTGGGATTCCCTGTTTTTCTATTTCTCTCTGTATCAGTCCGACGGACCGATTGCAGATTGCTCACCCGGGAGTGAGAATAACCGCCGTAACACCCTTTGCCTTCAGACGGGACGCGACATCCGGGGCGGTCTTTTCAAGAAGCAGGTCTAACTTTTTGCCGACTATATGCCCCATAAACCCGTAATGCGCCGGAGCGATTGTGCCTATGAAACCGCTTTTATAAAGTTCCTCGAGACGCTCTATCGGAAAAACTATGTTTATGTCCTTATCCGCGTCAAAGTGGTCGTAGTAATCGTGCGTTATGGTAATCTCTCTTATCAGAGTTCCCGAAGGTATGACTCTAAAACTCGCGTCCCCTTCCGGGTCTTGCATGTTAAACGGAATATCGGTTTTAAGATGGACCCCCGCGGTGGTTACTATCGCGACCTTGGCCTCGTTAAGGCTTCCTTCAAAACGCGCCCACGGAGTGTCGTCAAAAACAAGCGGAGGGATATAATTCGCCGACCTCTCGGCCAAAAAAGGCATCTTCGTGTAGAGTTTGGAGATGAGCCTGTTTTTAATCCTTCCCATGACGCGCCTCTATTCGAAAATAATTGCCCCGCCGTGCTCTAAAATCTTCAAGACCGGATTGCCCTTTTCCTCGTAGATCTCCTTCAGCCTCTTTATCGGAAAATCCATTGGCTCGTCAGTAAGGTCGAACGTGCCCCAGTGTATGGGAATGAAAGTCCTCGCGGCTACGTCCTTAGCCGCCTGAAGAGCCTCTTCGGGATTCATGTGATAGGTCTTCATGAACCACCTCGGCTCATACGCTCCGACGGGGACGAAAAAAACGTCCATGGGGCCGAACTTTTCCCCTATCTCGGCGTACCCGCGATAATAACCACTGTCCCCGACCCAATAATATTTTCTCTTGCCCGCCTCCATGAGGTAGCTCGCCCAGAGCATGGTGTTGTCGCCGAAGAGTTTTCTCTTCGACCAATGCTGAACCGGCAGGGAGGTGATTTTCATGCCTCCGGCCTCAAAACTTTCGAACCAATCAAGTTGGATTAATTTCTCTATGCCGAGAGACGAAAAATACTCCTCATAACCGAGAGGCGTTATGAACACGGGGTCAAACCGCTCTTTAAGATACTCGATGCTTTTCGTATTAAGATGGTCGTAATGGCCGTGGGAAATCAAAACAAAATCTATCTTAGGCAGGGCCGAAGGGTCTATGGGCAAAGACGTCCTTCTTTTTATGAAGAAAAACACGTCCCAAAAGACAGGGTCGGTTATAATGGTTTTGCCGTTGGATTTGATTAACACGGTCGAGTGTCCGAGCCATACCGCGTAGTCTTTGCCGGACTCGTCAAGATTTTTAAAATCCGGCTTTACGACGTTAAAAGTAACGGGTTTCTTTTTCTCCTCCTCGTACGGATTGCTTGACAACTGCCACTTTAAAAAATCCCACCTGCTCCTCGCCGCGCACCCGGCGCACCACGGGTTCGTGAAGCGTACGGCTTCCGCGTGATGAACCTTGTTTTTGGATATCTCTTCCACGGACGGCTCGACGGCAAACACCCCCGTTGCGCGTAAAACAATCAATAACGCCAAAAGAATAAAAACAGTTCTACAATCAACGGATTGCTTCGCGAAGCCTGTCCTGAGCGAAGCCGAAGGGCTCGCAATGACTGATAAAAGTAGGTAGTCATTGCGAGGGGCTTTATCCCGAAGCAATCTCATACGCGCAATCCGCTCAACCTCCGAGGCAATCCTCCCTCCAGCAACAATCCCCTCTGTCGCAATCGTTTTCCGCGGTGCCGAAGCAGGGGAAGTTGCCCTCCATTTGCTGAATCTCCCTGATGATAGCGGCCTTTTTTAATCCGGCCGTTTTTATGCCTAAGACCTTCGCCCTCTCCCTTACCTTTGCCATCTCCATCTTTCGTCTCCTTGTTTTAGTTTTTATTCCGCTTCGCAAGATGCCGAATCTAAGACTGATTGCCAAGCCTTACCCTCTTAAGCATCGCGGAATTAGTTACCACGGAAAGAGAGCTCAACGCCATCGCGGCGGCCGCTATGATGGGATTCAAGAATCCCAGCGCCGCTATCGGTATGCCTATGGCATTATACACGAAAGCCCAGAAGAGATTCTGCTTAATCTTTCTCATCGTGGCCCGGGACAGTCTTATTCCGGCAACCACGTCCCTCACGTCGTCCCTTATAAGTATAATGCCTCCCGTTTCTTTTGCAACATCAGACCCGCTTCCTATGGCTATGCCTATGTCGGATTCGGCAAGGGCGGGCGCGTCGTTTATCCCGTCCCCCACCATGGCGACTACTTTGCCCTTTGCCTTGATGCCCCTTATTACTCCGGCCTTGTCCTTGGGCAAAACTCCGGCCAAAACCTCGTCTATTCCGAGTTCCCTCGCGACCGCCCGGGCCGTGCGCTCGTTGTCTCCGGTAAGCATTATAACGTTGACGCCTTCTTTTTTAAGAGACTCGACGGCCTCCCTCGCGTGGGGCTTTATCGTATCGGCAACCGCTATGACGCCCGTAAGAACGCCGTTCTTCGAAACGAGCATGGCGGTCTTACCCTGCGTTTCAAGCCTTACTAAAATTTCCTCCGCCGCCGAAGCCGCTACGCCTTGGCCCCGCATAAGAGTTCTATTCCCGAGAAGTATGATGTCGTTTCCATGAGTAACCCTTACCCCTTGCCCGGGCATGGCCTCAAAGGTTTCAGGCTCGGGCGCGGGAATGCCGCGCATCTTAGCGGCGTTCAAAATAGCCTTGGCAATGGGATGCTCAGAGCCGTACTCCGCTATTGCCGCGTATCCAAGGACGTCGTCTTCGTCTCCCGCGAGAGCAATCACGTCTTTCAAAAACGGTTCGCCGATTGTAAGGGTGCCGGTCTTGTCGAAAACTACGGTATCGAGGGATTGGGCCTTTTCAAGGTATTCGCCTCCCCTTATTAAAATTCCCGCCTCGGCCCCTTTGCCGACCCCCACCATAAGAGCGGCCGGAGTCGCTATGCCGAGGGCGCAGGGGCAGGCTATTATGAGAACCGCTATGAAAGAGAGCAGCCCTTGGGGAAAACTCCCGGCCGCCCACCACCCGAAAAACGCGGAGAACGCGGCAAAGATTACCACAGGCACGAAGTAGCCCGTTGCCTTATCCGCTATCCTCTGTATGGGCGCGGATGACGCCTGCGCCTCCTCGACCATCTTTATAATCTGGCTTAATGTGGTTTCCGCGCCGATTCTCGTTGCCTTGAATTTCAAGACTCCGGCCTTGTTTATCGTGCCTCCTATGACGTTATCGCCCTGCTTTTTGTCCGAAGGAATGCTCTCGCCTGTTATCATTTTTTCGTCAACAGCCGAACTTCCCTCGATAACCGTTCCGTCCGCGGCCACCTTCTCCCCCGGCCTCACTACTACGATATCGCCCAAGAGAACGTACTCAGCCGGTATTTCCATCTCGGCGCCGTTCCTCACGACCCTCGCGGTCTGAGGCTTTAAGTCCATGAGCTTGCGCACGGCGGCGGAAGACCTTTTTTTGATTATCTCCTCCATGTACTTGCCGAGGAGCACGAAGGCGATGATTACGGCCGAGACCTCGAAATAAACGTTCCTTTCCTCGACCTTCACCGGCAGTATGTCGGGCGCGAATATAACGACTACCGAATAAACATAGGCGGTAGTGGTGCCGAGGGCTATGAGGGAATCCATGTTTATGGCCCTGTTCTTTAGCGCGTTCCAAGCGCCCTTGTAAAAACTCCACCCTCCTATGAACTGCACCGGCGTTACGAGGATAAATAGCCAAACTCCCCACGTAAACCACGGAAGCGCTGGTATGGGCGCCCATGTTATTATGGTCGCGCCCGTTGCGAGTCCGAGAAAAAATCCCGCCCTTAGAACCGCCAGGACAAGCACTCCGGCGAGGGCGACGGAAACCCTTTTCTTCAGGCTCTTGAGTTCCTCTTCGGGAGCCTCGAAGGTTCTCTGACAACCGACGCTGCAAAAATAATAACTCCTCCCGCCGAGTTCCGATTTGAGGGATTTTTCTTTTTGAACGACCATGCCGCATATCGGGTCTTTACTCATCTCGTGGGAAGTAACCTCAGGTTGCCTCGGCCGCTCGGAACCCATGAACGATTCGGGGTCAGCGTCGAATTTTTCCTTGCACCGGAAGGCGCAGAAATAAACATCCATGCCTTTGTAAAGGCTTTTTCCGGCGGCCTTCGAAGGCTCGACAATCATTCCGCAAACAGGGTCTTTGGCCATGGATGAATCTCCTTAGTGTGTTAGATGTCAGCCCCCTGCTTAAGATTGCGGGGGCAGGCTCTGAAGGGCTGATCTACAAAGTCTAATGAGTCGGCATATTCAATGGCACTTGGGCGGCTTTTCTTTCGGTTCCTTAAGAATCTTCTGCCACCACTTTTTTCCCGACTCGCCGGAGGCAATCCCCATTGACGTCTCGAATTTTTCCTGACAGGCCTTTGAGCAGAAGTAAGAAGTCTCGTGTTCGAGACGGGTCATAAAGCTTGCGTCTTTTTCGCTGACTTCCATGCCGCATACCGGGTCTTTCGCCATGAACGGCCTCCATTGTTCGATATTTTTCAAGGGCTTTCTTTTCCTGTCATTCCCGCAGTTCCCCGCTTAAGATTGCGGGGACAAGCTTTTGAGCGGGAATCCAGTTCCTTGTCTTAAAAAGAAAAAACTCTGGATTCCCGATTAAGACCTCGGGAATGACAAACAAACCTGTTGAAATTATAGCAGCCTTTTAAAAAGATGCCGGAATTATCATGCATTAAAACATCGGCTCTCTGAGACAGATAGAAACGCAAGGTTGTCATTGCGAGTCCGCCGGTATTATTGGCGGACGAAGCAATCTCGTTCTTAACTAAATACCGACAATGAGATTGCTTCGGGATAAAACTCCTCGCAATGACAAACAGTGTATTCTACATACCGTAGAATATCAAGCCGAAAAAAACGCGGACATAAATATCTCAAGACATTACGTCCGCGTTGATTGATATCGCTTCGTTAATATCCGCTTTTTTTATGGTTCCCGGGGAAATCCTCTTTGCCTCCCATGAGGTCCCATATGAGAAATGCCACGACTTCCGGGGCTATGACTGTGTGCTGGTTTCCGCTCCTCGCGAGTTCTCCCCTTAAGTTCTTCCTCGCGTCCGGGTTTCCGGTAAGGTCGAATATTATGTCAACCTCGTCTCCCATGGAGACTATGTCTTTCGTGTCGCTAAAGACCTTGACTCCCTTACCTTTGGCAACGCCGACTCCCGCGGATTTGGCGTCTCTCTCTACCGCGGCCACGATGCTGACGCCCTGCCCTTCCCTCTCGGCGAGTTTCGCAAGAAATGTCGAACCGACTCTGCCGAGGCCCACTATGGCTACGTTAACCTTCTTTTTGTCCACTGCCATAACGAAACCTCCTTAAAGTTTAGTTTTACAAGGATAAGATTATCTTGATTAAGGATTGGCTGTCAAGTGGAAAATGCGGGCGTGTTGCAGCACAGCAATTATGTCCCCTCTAACGGCACTGCTAAAATGTCCCCCATGGAAAAGAAGACTATGGCAGTGAGCGGGAGGAAGTTGCAGGGGTGGCGGTTAATCGAGCTTGTTGATGTGGGCAATATCACTCCCTGCGGGTTCAGGTTTACAACCTGAACCGAATATTTCATACAGGGCAATCACGAACTCAAAGAAACAGGTTGCAAACCTGCTCCCGTAAAAAGGACATGATTTTTTGCCGGATTCCAATTGGGATTTGCCTCATGCCTGATGCAGGTGAAATATGGGAAGTGTCCCTGTATTTTCGGCGCAGTCTTTAACCGGAAGGCGACTTTACTTGAGGGATTCGAGTTGCGCAAGAGCGTTTGTATCGCCGGGGTTGATTCTAATCACCTCCTCAAACTCACCCCTTGCCTTTTCATTCAACTTCTTGCCTTTATAAATAATCCCGAGGTGAAGATGAGCCTTTATGTGCCCCGGTTCTATCCTTAATGCGGTAAGCAATTCTTCTTCAGCATCGTCAAGACGCCCAAGCCCGGCGTAAGCGGCCGCGAGATTATTATGAGCGTTGGCATGGTTGGGATTGAATTTTAATGCCTTCTTGAATTCCTCTATAGCCTCGTCATGCCTCAGGTTCACATAATAAACTATCCCGAGGTTTGTGCGGGCTTCCGCCTGATAGGGATTAAGCCCAAGCGACCTCTCATACTCTCCCTTCGCCTCCTCAAACATACCTTCCCTTGCAAATGCAAGCCCCATGTTATTGTGCGCCCTTGCCTTCTGCCGGCTATTACGCGTCGCATCGTCCCATAGAGCCAAATCGTTTTTCCAGACAAAGTTCCTGCCACAGGTTAGCGTGGAATAAAAAAGCGCTAAAAGAGCGAATATAAGAGGAAAGAGGTTCTTTCCGGATTCTTCCGTGTTTTCTTTCTCAGTCATTTGAAGTTTCAATCCCTTGGAAAAAACCGATTTAAAAAAGAAGAGAGGGCCGCGGCCCTCTCTTCTTTTTCTTGTTGTTTTGCGACACAATTTAAGGCGAGGCTTTTGTGAGAACGCCCCCAGCGTCGATTACGGCAGTATTTCCGGTAAGACCCCATGCCGTATCCCCTGTTATCGTTATGCTGAAAGTATCAACATCGGTAAAACCCAGACTGCATGTCGCGCCGGTACTTTCCGTATACCCCGCGGCGGTCAAATCGCTGCAATCCGTAGCGAGTGTCGTCAGAGACGGATCATCCGCAATTTTCGCCATTGCCGCCGTATAGGCGTTCTTCGCGTCGGAGTTCAGCGTCGCCACGTACCCCCTCTTTCTGTAAGCCGAGAACTGCGGGATCGCTATGGCCGCGAGTATCGCTATGATGGCCACGACGATGAGCAACTCGACCAGTGTGAAGCCTTCTTCTTTCTTTGGGTCGAATGACAGTTTCTGTATCATTTGCCTTCTCCTTTCGTTAGATTTTTTTATTATCCTAAAACTTTAACAATAATATATTGCAATAGTCATGCCAACTTTATTTACTCTGCAAAAACAATAAGTTATAAATAACGCCTTATCGCAAAAGTAATGCAAATGACAATTTACGCCGCACAAGTGACAAATTTTGTCACACTGGTAAAGAGGTCGAGGAGGTTATTAGGTTCTCCCCTCCTTAACAAGTAGGGGCCGGGGGAGGTTGTCTTTAAATCCTGTTTTTATTCTTTTCCTCTACCCCACCCCGCCTCCCCTTGTAAAAAGGGGAGGAGAAAAGCCCCTACTCCATGCCGTATTTGCTTAATTTGTGCCTCATTGACCTGAATGTTATGCCGAGCAGTTCAGCGGCCTTTTTCTTTACGCCGCCTGTCTTCTTCAGCGCGTCAAGTATCATGGCCTTCTCGAAATCCGATACGGTCTTTTCCATATCCATTCCTCCTTCGGGAACGCCGACCCACCCCACCCCTCCCCAGACCCTTCCCTCCGGGTGGGTACCCCGAGGGAGGGAGATATTTTCAAGCGCGGCTTGTGTCTTGCGGCATGAGTTTCTTATATTATCGGGAAGGCTCTCTTTCGAAATATGGTCTTTTGTCTCTATCGCGACGGCCCTCTCTATGGCGTTTTCAAGTTCCCTCACGTTGCCGGGGTAATCGTAATTCAAAAAACACTCCAAGGCTTCTTCTGATACGTCCTTTACAACGGCGTCCTTCCTTAACTCCGCGGAATACTTGGCCGCGAAATGCCTGATTATGTGCGGTATGTCCTCCTTCCTTTCGCGAAGAGGCGGCATCTCGATGCGTATAACGTTAAGCCTGAAAAACAGGTCTTCCCTGAATCTCCCGGCCTTGACCTCATCCTCTACGACCCTGTTGGTGGCGGCGATAATGCGTATGTCAACGGGCGTGTCAACGGTGCCGCCCACCCGCCTTACGGTCTTTTCCTGTATAAACCTCAAAAACTTCACCTGAAGCTCCCGCGGCAATTCCGTCACCTCGTCCAAAAAAAGCGTTCCGCCGTCCGCCATCTCGACGAGCCCCGCCTTATTGACGACAGCCCCGGTAAAAGCCCCTTTTACGTGTCCGAAGAGTTCGCTCTCTATGAGATTCTCCGGAATCGCGCCGCAGTTTATAGCCACGAAAGATTTGTTTTTTCTCTCGCTTTCGTTGTGTATGGCGCGCGCCGCGAGTTCCTTTCCCGTGCCGCTCTCCCCGCTTATGAGGACGTTCGCCTTGGTGGGGGCGATGCTCTTTATGAAGGCGTACACATCGAGCATCCTCGGGCTTACGCCGATTAAGTTCCCGAAGCCGTACCGGCTCTCGAAATCCTTCTTGAGAAGGATATTCTCCTTCTCGAGCCTTTTCCACTCAAGCGCCCTCTTTATGTGTATCTTTATGTCCTCGACGTTAAAGGGCTTTATGAAATAGTCGTACGCCCCGGACTTCATGGCCTCGACCGCGCTGTCCACCGAGGCGTAAGCCGTTATCATTATTACGGTAACTTCCGGATTAATGTCCTTCACCGCCTTAAGGAGCTTCAGGCCTCCCATGCCGGGCATCTTCATGTCCGCCATCACGAGGTCGCAGGTATTCCCTTTGAAATATTCGAGCGCGGCCTCGCCCGAGGAGAAGGTCTCCACCGAATAACCCTCCCTCCCGAGCATGATGGAGAGAAACTCCCTCATGCTTTTTTCGTCGTCAACCACGAGTATCTTGTATTTTCCCATAAACTTAAACCGCCTTTTTTAAAATTAGGGCTTCCGCTTGCCCCGACGGAAATCAGCCACACATGCCTATCTATTCTATCATTCCCGCGGTCTTTTGAGCGGGAATCCATGTCTTTGTCTTGAAAATAAAAACTGGATTCCCGTTTTCACGGGAATGACAAAACAGGTTCCGTGTCATTCCGTTGCCTTTCATCCCCCTCACCCTACCCTCTCCCACAAGGGGAGAGGAGAAAAAAAGACAAAAACTCCCTACCCTTTATCAGTCATTCCGGCGCCGCCTCTTCGGACGTCAAAGGAAGTGTTACGCGAAACGTCGTGCCTTCGCCCGGCGCGCTTTTTACCGTTATGGCGCCGCCGTGATTTTCTATAATCCTGTGCGCCAACGAAAGCCCTAACCCCGTGCCGGAATCTTTGGTTGAAAAAAACGGGTCGAATACCTTTCCGATATTTTCCGGCTTGATACCCCCGCCCGTATCCGATATGTCTATCTCGACCGCGTTCTCCGCCTCGGGCGAACGGGGCGAAGCGCCTGCCGTACTGTTAAAAAGCGGCCTGGCCACCCCTTCGACGACGCGGGAACTAACCGTAAGCGCGCCGCCTTCCGGCATGGCGCTTAGGGCGTTCAGAAACAAATTCCAGAAGACCTGCACCATCTGCCGCCGGTTGCCCTCCACAAAAATAGGCCCGTCAATCCTGTTTTCGACTTTTATGCGGCCGCCGATGTCGGGGTTATTGCCTAAAACGTCAAGGGTTTCTCTTATCGCCTCCGCGAGGTCGAACCACTGCTTTTTTTCCATTGCCGGCCTGGCGAAAAGCAAAAAATCCGTGATAAGCGAATTCAGGCGCTCGGTCTCCCTCAAGACTATCTCCATGAGATGCGATTTGTCGCCGTCCAGGGCGAGGTCTTGCCGCAAGACCTGTATCGAGCCGCTTATGGACGCGAGCGGATTTCTTATTTCGTGGGCTATGGCGGCGGAGAGTTCCCCCAAGGCCTTGAGCCTGTCGTCGCGGCGAATCATTTCTTCTAATGCCTTAAGCCTCGTGAGATCCTGAAATATGACTATGCTCGTCATGTCCCCGCCTTTGCCGGGAGAAATCATGAAGCCTATGGTAATATCCTTGCCTTCTTTAGACCTGAATGTCCTTTCGCTTCTCGTCACGTCGTCCGGAGTCCGCGAAGCCCTGCCCCTGCCCGCGCGCCGCATGAGCAACCCCAATATGCCCGGGAATACCTCCTCCGCGTTCTTATAATACACGTCTTTCAAGGCATAACCCGTAATGCCGGTCGCGGCGCGGTTAAAGCTCGTTATCCTATCGTTTTCGTCCAAAGTCATTATGCCGCTCGTTATGTTGTCTATTATGAGGCGATTTAACGTCTCCATCCTTCCGTAATCTATTTCCTTTTCTTCAAGTTCCTTTTCCATCGTAAGCGTCCTGCCGGCAAGGTATCCGGTCAGGTAGGCCACGGTAAAGAACCCGAGCGCGTTTATCGAAATGGTCGTGGCCACGTTCTCCCATAACATTCCGGGGGAAGGATTTACGAGCCTGAAACCGATGGGCAGCATCTTGTGAAAATCCAGGCTTAAAAGAAAAATGAACGCTATGGTGGCAAGAGAGGCGGAGTAATAACCGCCCCTCTTGCCGAGTATCGCCGCGCTTCCTATGACGGAAAGATGATAAAGTATGGAGAGATAACTGTCAATGCCGCCCGTCGCGTAAACTATGACGGTTATCACGGCTATATCCGCGGCTGACTGGATATAGCCGAAGAAGACGAGCCGCTCTATCCTCATTATTACTATGGCGTATAATATGGTAAGAAAACCGATGATCGCGACGATTGCGTAAAGCGGGTATATGGAAAGGACTTTCTGCGAGCCCCGGAGTTGAAACCACGTGGCGACGGCCAAAAACACGAAGGCCACAACCACCCTCAAAATCATCAACGCGAGGAGTTTACTGCGAAGCGAATGCTCGATTTTTACGGCCATCTTCCCTTATGCGCCGACTGCCCCGGCAAGCGAGAATATCGGAAGATAAAGAGCTATAACCAATCCGCCGACCACCACCCCGAGGAAGGCCATGAGCATGGGTTCTATGAGCGCGGTAAGATTGGCTACCGCCGCGTCCACCTCGTCCTCGTAAAAATCCGCGATTTTGTTGAGCATGGTGTCGAGTGCGCCGGTGGTTTCTCCGACGGTAATCATCTGCGTAACCATGCCGGGGAACACGTTCGTCTGGGCAAGGGGTTCGGAAAGGGTTTTTCCTTCGGACAGCGAGGTTCTTGCCTTCATGATGGCCGCCTCTATGACGACGTTGCCGGCCGTTTTGGCGACTATTTCGAGGGCTTCGAGTATCGGAACTCCGCTTGAGAGCATGGTGCCGAGCGTTCTCGTGAACCTCGCCACGGCCGTCTTCCTCAATATGTCCCCAATGACCGGCATCTTGAGGAATATGCCGTCCATGACCCTTCTGCCGCCGGTCGTTTTGTAATACCTCTTGATTCCGACGAATGTCCCTACTATCGTTCCTATGATTAAGTACCAATAATTCTTAATGGCGTTACTCATATTGACGACCATCTGCGTCGGCATGGGAAGGGCGCTGCCGAAACCGGCGAACATGCCCTCGAATATGGGAACGACGAATACCAGAAGGCCCGTTACTATGACTACGGCTATGAGTATGACGACGACTGGATAGGTGAGCGCGCCCTTTACCTCGCCCTTCAACTTTTCGGCCTTTTCCATGAACCCGGAAAGCCTGTTCAATATGGTGTCGAGTATGCCGCCCACCTCTCCGGCCGCCACGAGGTTCACGAAGAGCTGGTCGAACACCTTCGGGTGTTTGCTCAACGCGTCGGCGAGCGTTGTTCCGCCCTCGACGCTCTGCTTCACTTCCAAAAGAGTTTTCTTGAATACGGGATTTTCCTGCTGGCTGGCCAAAATATCGAGGCACTGCACCAGCGGAAGCCCCGCGTCTATCATTGTGGCGAACTGCCTCGTGAATATGACTATATCGCGGGTGGTAACCGAGCCGCCGAAACCGGGTATCTTTATCTCCTTAAGGGCGGCGAGGCCGGATTTTTTTTCGGCCAACGTCGAAGGGATTATCTGCTGGCGGCGCAGTACGGCGGTGGCGTCGGCAAGGCTCGGCGCCTCTATCTCGCCCTTCGCCGGTTGCCCGCTTATTGTCTTGCCTACGTAGGTAAACTTTGGCATAAGACATTATCTCCTTTTAACCGCCGGCGGGTCTCGGCTTCATGGCCCCGGCGTTCACCATCATCTGACGCAATTCCTCAGGGTCGGAACTCCTGCCAAAGGCCTCGTCGAGCGTTATGAGCCTCCTCGCGAAAAGACTCATCAACGCCTGATTCATGGTCTGCATCGAATACTTGGTCTGCCCCACCTGCATCTGCGAATAAATCTGGTGCACCTTGTCTTCGCGGATAAGGTTTCTTATGGCCGAGTTCGGTATCAGCACCTCGAGACAAAGAGACCTTCCCTTGCCGTCGGCCCTGGCGACGAGTATCTGAGAGAGGACGCCTTCGAGGACAAACGACAACTGCGCCCTTATCTGGGGCTGCTGGTGGGCGGGGAACACGTCCACAATCCTGTTTATGGTCTGAACGGCCGAGTTCGTGTGGAGCGTGGCGAAACACAGATGCCCTGTCTCGGCTATGGTTAAGGCCGTCTCTATGGTCTCCATGTCCCTCAACTCGCCGAGAAGAACCACGTCCGGGTCCTGCCTCAAAGCCGACTTTATCGCGCGCTTAAAGTTATGCGTGTCGGCCCCGACCTCCCTCTGGTTAACGAGCGACATCTTCGAAGTGTGCAGATACTCTATCGGGTCTTCTATCGTGACTATGTGCCCGGGTTCTTCGTTATTTATCTTGTCAATCATCGCGGCAAGGGTCGTTGACTTTCCGCTTCCGGTAGGGCCGGTAACGAGCACTAAGCCCCTCGGCTTTTTGGTCAATTCCTCGACAACGGGGGGAAGACCGAGTTCCTGTATGGTCCTTATCTGAAACGGTATGGCCCTGAAGACCCCGGCCACGGTGCCCCTCTGGAGGAAAACATTGGCCCTGAACCTCGAAAGCCCCTTCAAGCCGAAGGAGAAATCGAGTTCATTGTCCTCTTCGAACTTATGCTTCTGCGCGTCCGTAAGAATGGAATAACAAAGCTGCTTGGTTTCGATGCCGCTAACCAGCGGGAGGTTCATGGGTTGCAGGTTTCCGTTTATCCTAAGCCTCGGCGGACCACCGGCGGCAATATGAAGGTCGGACCCGCCTTTATCGATAAGCGCCTTCAGAAGAAACTGCATATCCATTTTCTGCGGCGGCTGTTGCGGTGTTTCCACTGACATCTCTGTCTCCTTGAAAAAACGTTATGCGTTGCTTAAAGACCGTGATGCTTTATGCGTATAAAGATTTTTATTATATTAGCATATATTTACGTCTCATGCATCACGTATAACGGCTTCCAACCTAATCGGCCATCGTAACCCTTAACACTTCTTCCATGGCCGACATGCCCTCGAGCACCTTGCTTATGCCGCTCATCCGGAGGGTCTTAACCCCGTCTTTTATGGCCTGCCTTTTTATGTCGGACGAGGAGCCTCCGTTCAGGACCATGTCTTTTATTCCCTCGGAAAACGGCATGACCTCGTAAAGGGCAATTCTCCCTTTATAACCCGTGCCGTTACACTCGCTGCACCCCTTGCCATGGGAGATGTTGGCCTTCTCGGCCTGTTCCCTCGTGATTCCCAAATCCACCAAGGCTTTTTCCGGCACCTCTATCCGCTCCTTGCACTTCACGCATATCTTTCGAGCGAGCCTCTGCGCCAGTATGAGGTTACAAGCCGAGGACACGAGAAAAGGCTCTATGCCCATGTTAAGAAGCCTGTTTACGGTCGAAGGAGCGTCGTTCGTATGAAGCGTGGAGAGCACCATGTGCCCGGTGAGCGCGGCCTTTACCGCTATCTCGGCCGTTTCGTAGTCCCTTATCTCTCCGACCATGATTATGTCGGGGTCCTGCCTCAGGAAGCTCCGGAGCGCGGCCGCGAAATTCAGCCCTATGTCGTCGTGCATCTGGCACTGGTTTATGCCCATGAGATTGAACTCGACCGGGTCTTCCGCGGTCGAGATGTTCTCCGTTATCTGATTCAAATCCGAAAGCGCCGAGTAAAGTGTGGTCGTCTTTCCGGAGCCGGTAGGGCCGGTAACGAGCACCATGCCCCACGGCTTGTGTATGGCGTGCATGAAATCCTTCAAGGCCTTTTCCTCGAAACCAAGCTTGGTCATGTCGAGCTGGAGGTTGCTTTTATCGAGAAGCCTCATGCAAACCTTTTCGCCGAAAAGCGTCGGAAGGACGGAAACCCTGTAATCCATCTCCTTGTCTTTGCCGAGTTTAAGCTTAATCCTTCCGTCCTGCGGGAGCCTTCTTTCGGCTATATCGAGACTGCTTATGATCTTAATCCTCGACACTATGGCGTTTCTGAGTTTCATCGGCGGCTTCATGAATTCATGCAAAACCCCGTCCACCCTGTACCTCACCCTGAAGGCCTTTTCATACGGCTCTATGTGTATGTCGCTCGCCTTCTTTTTTATCGCCTCGGTCAAAATGTAGTTCACGAGCTTTACCACTGGCGCGTCCTCGACGGCCTTCTTGAGGTCTCCGATATCGACCTCGTCCTCTTCCTTCATTACCTCCATCTCGGTCTCGTCGAACTCCGTCAGAACGTCGTCAACGGCCATCTCGACCTCCGGGGCCGCGTACGCCTTCTCCAGCGCCGCCTTTATGGCCGCCTCCGAGGCGACCACCGACTCGACGTTATACCCGGTAAGAAACTTGATGTCGTCTATCGCGAATATGTTGGACGGGTCCGCCATGGCCACGACGAGCGTCGAGCCGGTCCTGCTCACCGGAAGAACCTGGTACTTCTTTGAAACGTCCTCGGGTATGAGTTTCGAGACTTCCGGGTCTATCTCGTGGGTGTAAAGATCTATCGTAGGTATGCCGTACTGCTTGGAAAGAAAAGTCGTGAGGTCTTTCTCGGTCAGATAACCGAGTTTGGTGAGGTTTAAACCCAGTTTACCGCCTTCTCTTTTCTGCGTCGAAAGGGCCTCGTTCAACTGCTCCGAGGTTATGAGTTTTTCCCTTATTAATAATTCCCCAAGTCTATCCGCCATGAGATGCTCTTTCCCTGAAATCGTTCTAAGTTATGGATTATACGCGCATTAATATTTTCCGCGCACATCTTTAATATTATAAAAAATAGTGCGATGTGTCAAGGTTTATTGTCCTTGCGGTACGATGAAAAGACGTTATACGTGAACGTGATGCGTGATACGGCGAAATAATATAATCGAAAATTCCTTTACGTATAGCGCTCCGATGTTTCAATACGGAGCGCTCCGTATCCAAAGGCATCGGGGCGCATCACGGTAATCCCGTAACCGCTTATTATTAAACGTATTTTCTCGCGGTATTGACAATCTCTTCTGCAAAAAACGGCTTTCTCAGGAATTCGTCTATCATTCCCTCCTTTACGCCTTCGAAGATAATATTCTCGGCGTCCCTGAAAAAGCCGGTAAACAAGACCACCTTCGTATCCCCTCCTCTGAACTGCTTTATTTTCCTGAAGGCGTCAAGCCCGTTTACGCCCGGCATGACAATGTCCATGAAGACCAGCCCGTAGGGCTTCTTTCTCACGGCCTCTATCGCCTCGGCGCCGCTTGTGACGTACCGGACATTATAGCCGGCGTCTTTCAATGTCTCGCTCATCCCAACCCCGATACTCTCCTCGTCGTCCACGATAAGAATGTCTCTATTCCTTTCGAAGCGGGAGAAAATCTTTTTCCGACTTTCCTTTAATTGCCGGTTCGCGACCTCCTGCATACGTCCCTCCTCTTTTCAAACGTTTTTCGCAGCTCAGGGCTTTAGCCCTGAGACACGATGGCATATATACCGTCACTCCTCAGCCCTAAAGGGATGAGCTACTCAAGGCTTTGGTTTTTAAAAGCCGGAAACGAAACCTTGAACGTTGTCCCTTTGCCGGGCTCGCTTACGAACCCTATGCTTCCGTTATGAAGAGTCACTATGCTTTTGGCGATGGAGAGCCCCAACCCTATATTAAGCCCTCCGCCTTTTTCCTTGGTCGTGAAAAACGGGTCGAATACCATGTCCCTCGCCTCGAAGGGTATGCCCGAGCCTGTATCGGATATCTCGACCACGACCGCGTCAATGCCGTAACCGTACGCCCTCTCGACGCCCGTCTTTATGGTGATGGCCCCCTTTTCCCCTATCGCGTCCCTCGCGTTCTTGAGGATATTCAGGAATACCGACATCAATTGCCCCTTGTTGCCGGTAATAAGCGGAAGCGATTTCGAGTAATCCTCCCTTATCTCGATTGAGATTTTTTTAAGTTCCGACGTAAAAAGAGAAAGGGTTGACTTGACGACGTCGTTAATAGCCGTCTCTGACATCAAACTCGCGGCAGGCCTCGCGTAGGTGAGCATATCGCTTATTATGTCCTTTGACCTTACCGCGGCGTCCTTCATTTTTTCGAGAAGCCTTTTGTTCGGGTCGTTTTCCGCCGAGCGGTTTATCAAAACCTCGGTTATGGAAAGTATGCCCGCGAGGGGGCTGTTGAGTTCATGCGCTATGCCGGCGCCCATTTCTCCCAAAGACGCCAACTTCGCGCTCTCCACGAGACCCTTCTCCGAGTCCTTCAATTTAGCGTAGGCCTTTTCGAGTTCATTTTTATACTTCTCCAGCGTTTCGAGAGAACTGTTGAGTTCCGCGGTCCTCTCCTTCACCTTCTTTTCGAGGCCTTCGGCATAATCCCTTAAGGCGTTCGCGAAGGTGCGCCTCTCCGAAAGGTCCTTCCATATCTCCTGCACGAAAGGTTTTCCGCCGAGGTCCATGACGGCGGCGGATATATCGACCCAGGCGAGTGAACCGTCTTTTTTCTTTACCTGAGTCTCGAAAAAATATCCCTTTCCGTCCAATATCCACCTTTCCCTGAACGCCTCGTATCTCGCGAGATTCTCGGGAAGATGCATGTCGTCGGGCCGCATGGAAAGAAGCTCGGCTCGAGCGTAGCCCGTAACGGCCTCGGCCATGGAATTCACGTCCGAGATTTTTTTGGTTTGCGCGTCGTAAAGCACTATGGCGTTCGGCGAATTCTCGATAAGTTTGGAATACTTCTCGTTCAATTCCATGAGCCCGCCGGTTGTGGCCGAAAGACTCGAAGCCATCCTGTCGAAGGCCGACCCGACGTCTTCGAGTTCGTCCCCGCTCTTTATGGCGACGCGGTGGTTCAGGTCTCCGGAACTTATGGCGTCCGCCCCCTTCTTAAGCCTTCCGAGCGGGGAGATAATCCTTACGCGCAAGATATAGAATATCGCCGAGGCCGTCAGCAAAAGTATAAGCGCGTTCAGGGCGATGAAGTATTTTGTCTTTAAGGTCGCTATCTCATGAAACCGCGAAGTGGAAAGAGTCACGGCCACCGCCCCGGCCACCTCTCCTTCCTTCGCGACGTGGCATCTCCTGCACTCCTCCTTTATGAAAACCGGCATTATGTACCTTATGAACCCGGCCTCCTCCATCGCCACGGCGACGCCGCCTATGGCCCTTCTTTCGTCTTCGTCCGAGGCCGTTTCGTCCTCCTCGGTTCCGAACTGGGCGTCTATGGCCGGCCCGTGGATTATCTTTATGTCTTTCACGCTGCTTACCTTCTTGAATCTCTCAATCACGTCCCTGTTGCTTTCCCTCCGCTCGGACGTTTGCATGGCGTGGTAAAGTTCGCCGAACACGACCTTGCTCAAACGCTCCGCCTCTTTGATTCCTGTTTCCTCAAGCACCATCTCGCGGAAGATATAATCATGGAACGTGAGCACCGCCGCGCCCGTAACAAGGATGCACGCTATGTAGAGGTTTATCCTGTAGGAAAGCCTAAGCCTCATCAATCCCCCAATCCCCCCTAACCCCCCTTTGTCCGCATAGATGCGAGACCTCGCCTACGGCGGGCAAAAGGGGGAAAACCGCTTTACGCTCCGCCGGTTTTGCCGAACAAGGTCTTTGTTTTTTTGTAGCTCAGGGCTTTAGCCCTGATACGCTCAGGGTGTTTTATTCCCGAGCCTCAAAAAAGCCTCCACCATGGCCGGATCGAACTGCGTGCCGGAACACCTCTTAAGCTCCTCCGTTATGAACGACGCGTCCCTTCCTTTCCTGTAAGGCCTGTCCGCGGCCATCGCGTCCACGGTGTCGGCCACGCTGAGTATCCTCGCGAAAAGCGCTATGGCCTCACCTTTAAGCCCGTCCGGGTATCCCGTGCCGTCGTAATATTCGTGATGGTTCCTTATGGCCGGCAAAATGTCCTTGAACTGCTTTATGTGCTTAAGTATATCGGCCCCTTTTCCGGGATGCTCGCGCATCACTGCCTGCTCCTCCTCGGTAAGTTTGCCGGGCTTATCGAGTATGGCCTCGTAGGTGCCGATCTTGCCGAGATCGTGAAGAAACCCCGCGAGTTTAAGCCTCTTGAGCGACGGCTCGTCCATACCCATCTCTTTTCCAATTGAAACCGCGATACCTGTTACGCGCTTTGAATGTCCGGAGGTCCATTTGCTCTTCGCGTCAATGGCCTCGGAAAGGCTCCTTATGGTGCCTATGAAGAGGTCGTCCAAGTCTTTCAAGAGCCTCGCGTTCTCGAGCGCCACTGATATCTGATTGGCTATGCTTTCCATGTTGGAAAGGTCTTTTGGGCCGAAGGCCGCCACGCGTTTGCTTCCTATCGTCAAAATCCCGGTAATGCCGTCCTTCAAAACAAGAGGCATCCTTATCTGAGAGCGGAATCCCTCCCTGACAAAAGACGCCTCAAGGGGCAAAAGGTCTTCCGCGTCGGCAAGGTTGGAGGTGTATTGAGGCCTGAGTGTCTTTACGACCTCCGTCGCGCTCGTGTCCTCAAATCTCGCGACCGCGCCTTTCTTGAGGAAAGACATGCCGAAACCCGCCTCGTAAACAAACCCTCCTTGCTCCATGTCAACGAGCGCCACAGTCACCCTGTCGCACGAGACGAGCCTCGTTACCATGCGCGCCGCCACCTCGAGAATCTCCTTGGAGTCGAGGGTGGAAAGAAGCGCCCTGTCTATCTCGCGCATCGCGCTTATGGTCTCTATCCTCGCCGAGAGTTCAAGGCTCCTATCGACGCTCTCCTTGTAAAGCCGCGCCTCCTCAAGCGAGGTCGAAACCTCTTGCGAAATACCTTTCATAAGCGTCTTGGCCCGCTCCGTGAATCCCCGCTTCCGTCCTCCGTCCTTCACCGCGTAAACGCCTATTATGAGGCCGAGAGGGCCGGACCTGCCGGCAAGAGGCATCACGGCCAACGTCTCGACGTCCCGGAGAAATGGCAAAATCGAGCCGTCGAGTTTATTGGCAGGCGGCGAATGAAAAACAGTCTCTCCTTTTACGGCGTCTTCGACGAAGCCGGTTTTTGGCGAAAGGGCCTCGGTTTTAAAAATAGGCACAAATTCGGTCAAAAGCCCGGCGCACTGAGAAGGACGATAGGTCTTTTCCTTCTTATCCCAAAGATAGGAAAGGCAGATATCGGAGCGCATGATGCTCCTGCACCTCTCCGTAACGTCCTGCATCATCTTATTCATGTCCGTCTTGCCGCTTACCGCGTCGGCTATGGAAAGAAGGCCTCCGGTGATTTCAAGTTCGCTCCTCAATTTCTCTTCCGAGGCCTTTACGTCGGAAAAGAGCATGGAATTCATGATATAGACGGCGCACTGATTGGCAAAGGTTTCGAGGTGCATCACCTCCGCGTCCGAAAACCTCTCCTTATCCGAATAAACGTTAATAACCGCGAGGCATTTACCGTCCTTTACCACCGGAAACGCCGCGCTCGATTTGTATCCCCTTTTTACGGCGTTATCCCTCCACGGAGCGTAACGGGGATCGTTCAAGATGTCGTTCTGTATCTCGGGCTTTTTGTTTTTAACCGCCCTTCCGCTCGGCCCTTGGCCTAACTCGGAATCGTCGTACTTTATCTTTATATCCGCGAGATAACCGTCCTCGAACCCGGCGTGCGTAAAGGGAATTACTTCTTTCGTATCCTCCTTGAGAATCCCTACCCACGCCATTCTATAGCCCGTCTTTGTCAAGACCTCGCAAATCTTCCTGAGCCTGAAATCAAAATCCATGTTGAACGTAATCTCTTTCGTGAAATCATAAAGCGCCTGTTCCGATTGCGCGGCCTCTTTTTCGGCGGTTATGTCCTCCATAACGTGTATGGAGCATAAATCTCTGCCGGCCGCCTCAAGACCGGAATAAAATCTGGCTCTGAATACGCGTCCGGTTCCTGATATAGCTATCTCCTCGCTCCGCGGCTCGTTATCGGCCAACGTGTTGACGCACGACTTTAGCGGCGCGCCTGTTTTGGGAAATACGTCGTAATAAGGCCTGCCTATTATCTCCTTGAACTTAAGGCCGGCCGCCTCTTTGTAAGCCCTGTTGCACCTGATTATGCGCATGTCCTTATCGTGGATGAATATGGGCTCGTTTATCGCGTCAAAGGTTGCTTCCCACTCCTTCTTGGCCCTCGCCATCTCGATAGTGGTTTCGCTCACGTCCTCCAAAAGATAGAGCATGGCCCGCCGGGTTTCCTCGAGTTCGACTTCCCTTTCATTAGCCTTCGCGAACTCCTTCCCGAAACCCTTAAGACCGCCGCGTCTATTCCCTCTTACGCTTTTTGACATTGATGTCTTCACCGCGACTCCTTTGAAGCAGGGAGATTCTTTCCCGCTCCTTCGGCAAGCTCAGGACAGGTTTTCCCGCCTGCGGCGCGAAGCCGTCTTACCTCTTTGCGGAGTTCCTCCATCTTGAGTTCCCGTCCTACCATCAGGTTGTTCATGCGTTCGAGTTCGTCTAATTTAGTCCTTAATTTTTCTTCGAGCGCTTTTCTCTCGCTTATGTCCCTCACGACCCCGACCGCGTTCCAGCCCTCATTGGTTTTGATTGCCGAAAGGGAAAGTTCGACCGGGAAGACTTCGCTGTTTTTCCTTATCGCCTCGACCTCTATCAATTTCCCGATAACCTTACCGCTTCCGGTCTTTTTGAAGTTTTCAAGACCCTTGATGTGCGCCTCACGCATCTGCTCGGGAATGATAAGACTGTAAACGGGTCTTCCCATTGCTTCCTTAACCGGATAACCGAACATCCTCTCGGCCGCGTTATTCCAGAAAGAAACATTGCCTTCGGAATCCATCATTATTATGGCGTCCAGAGTGGAGGCGGCGATTTTCAAGAAAATGCTCTCGCCCGAATTTGCGGCCTCTTCCGCCCCGAACCGCGAAGCCGGATTCCGCTTAAGGCTTTCAATTTCTTGAGAAAGGCTTTTGACCTCGCCCATTAGTTCATCCTTGCTCATGTTGGAGTACTTGTTATTTTTCACGGCTCTTCGTCCCCCTCACTCCTTCGTCCGCCTCAGGCGGAGGCTCAGGACAGGCTCTGCCCTCTCCCCAAGGGGGAGAGGGAAAAGTCTTACAGTACGCCATTTTTTGTCATTCCCGCGGTCTGCCCCTCTTGTCATTCCCGCGGTCTTTTGAGCGGGAATCCAGGAAAAATATTTATAAAAAGAACTGGTTCCCCGCTTAAGATTGCGGGGACAAGCTTTTGAGCGGGAATCCAGTTCTTTGTA
>Ga0209002_10001097_pt1 | contig 21850 bp, 26 predicted proteins | sample Rifsed16ft2_FD_184010 | JGI IMG/M metagenome (GOLD analysis project Ga0209002, IMG submission 184010) | Soil microbial communities from Rifle, Colorado, USA - sediment 16ft 2 (version 2) | ecosystem: Environmental > Terrestrial > Deep subsurface > Rock core/Sediment | place: Rifle, Colorado... | reverse complement strand
AGAGTTGCCTGTACTCTTCTCGTTCAGCCTTGTACTTTGCTCTAATCTCCTTTAGTGTTGCCTTGCAAGATTCTTGTGCATTGGTTCTATCTTCTTCGTTATCGGCGTTTCTTAGATCCTCACGACAATTTTTGATTGCGTTAATTGTCTCTGCTCTTTGATCTTTGGATTTTGCAATATGTTCATGGACAAATTCTGAAACGTGTTGACCAATGTTACCGGTGCTTGAAGTGGCAACTGTTGAACTGGTGGAATTTGTAGAACTAGTAACACCCATGCTACCACTTTCACTTTCACAGGCACCCTCAGAATCTCCATGGGCTAGATGTGCAGCAACTGCAGGACTACCAACCGTAATTGTATGAGCGTTGACTGGGTTACCTGGTGGGAAATGACAAATCGTTACTTTTTCATCTTGATTAGAATCTGATGATTCTGTTGAACTGGTGGAATTTGTCTGAGCAAAAACAATTCCAGTAGAGTTGACAAGCGCCCCTGTCAGAAGAACAGTAAGAAGTAAAATGCTCTTTACTTTCATGGATTGATTCTTGTGCTGATCGTCTTTAAACATTAAGAAGGATTGATGAGGAGTAATTATTTATGACATACAAAAATATCCTCATCATCATTGATATTTTTCAAACCAGTCTTTAAGGCTCAGCACCTAAAAACACAATAGCTAAAATCATAAAAATCACACCTCCAACTTCTAAAATTATTTTTAATAATGACAACTGATGTCTAATGTCTTGGCAACAGAAAAAAGTCCTGATAAAATAAATCTAACCAATCACCAAACCTAGCATGTATCTGTTTATCCTTACGTATCAAATCTGAATAATCAAAGTCTAAATTTCTTCCTCTCAAAATAATTCAAACTCACCCAAGAATTACTTTACATTTGTTAATATTGGATATTGTGGCTTGCCAATTTTCCATGATACTGGATACCGACTACATGGGGTATCAATAGAGTCCGTCAAACCGCTCGGATAACAATCTCGTCCTGCATAGATTCCATAAGGATCAATAAAGTACCATTCATTGTTTTTAGTATCACGTTTTGTAAAAAAGATGTGCAGGTGGGTGTTGGGATTGCCTTCTCCTTTTTTGCCTCCAGGACCTGTATTGCCAGCCCAAGCAATGAACTGACCTACTTCTACCTCGTCGCCTGCTTTAACTTGGAGTGTTTGAGAGTTGGTTCCCCAATGTGTAGAATCTAGATTTGAAGTGTCTCCCTTTTCACATCCTGTAAGCTCAAGATGCTGTGTGTATAGGTCAAGGTTTTCCCCATCTATACTTGGAATACTTGTATACCAAGCTCTAGAACAATCCAATTCAGCTCCATCACGCAGATGCACATAGATTGTCCGATACAGATCCTCTTCACCGCCTGCATCATGACTAATAATTATTGTATTCCCAGACCAATCTTCATAATCCGCAAAAAGAACCCGTCCTAGTGCGGCTGCCCTCACCTTGAAAGTGTCATAATCTGATCTTCCATAATCAATAGCATGATGCCACTTACCACTATTGTATATCCATGTCTGCCACATCTTTACGTCCTTGTCATCAAAAGGTAAAACAAATATTTTGTCTGATGATTCAAGTGCGGAAAGTCTTACAAATCTAGCGCCATCAAATTCATCAGATGGAGACTTGTACATCACCGTGTCCTGTGATGAACAGCTAAACGGTTTTCCAGGGCAATGCCACGAGTTAGTCACTTTGTATCCATAATTGTAAGGTTCCCCTGGCTTTGCTACTTGATTTTGACACTCTATTTTGCACTGACTAGCATACACTTCGAGATCAGTCAAACGAAGTCCGTTGTTTCCCCACTCATTCCATTTTGATGCAAAGTTTTCAAGATCAACTGCATGCCAAAGACCATATCCGCCACTTCCTGCCACATAGACTCCGCTGTACTGTCTTTTGTCTCCCTCCTCATGCGTTTCTACGTCGATAAGGCGCAAGCCATCTTTGTTATAATTCTTCCAATTAGTTACAAAATCTTTCCAGCTAATTCCACTTTCAAAAACATACCCACCAGAACCACTTCTATATACTCCAATGTAATTTCGTTGCCCGTTGGAAATATACGTCTCAAAATCAATAAGGCGTAAACCATTTTTGCTTAGCTCATCCCAATTATCCACAAAATCTTCCCAATTATCGAATAACGATAGGTAATGACCATCAGACCCGCTCACAAATACTCCGATGTACCTTCTTTCCCCTCCTGAAACATATGTCTCAATATCTATCAATCTCAAGTTGTTTTTGCTATGTTCGTCCCAAACTTCAACAAACCCATCCCAATTCTTGCCTGCCTCAATTAAGTTAGCGCCGAGACCTGAACGCCAAACTCCATCGTAGTAAGCTTTTCCCCCGTAGGCGTAGCGTTCGACATCAACTAATCTAAAGCCATTTTTTGCAAGCTCGGTTCCTTTTTCCAGAAAGTGATCCCAATCAACCCCAACCCACAAGTAGTATCCATCATTTCCTGCCTCAAAGACGCCGAGATACCTGTTTGGATCCATAATGGGCTTTAGTGGTTCTTCAGCTTTGAGTTCAGATGGAGTAATTTTATGAATCCATGTTGGTGGATTACCTTCTTCTTTTAGGGGCAAATTCTGATCATCCAAATCAATTGCCAAGAAAGTAGGCTTTTGAACTCCTTTGATGATGTTTTTCTTTACTAGCCATTTGAGTCCATCGAGAAATTGATCTTCAGGGACCATACCATCGATCCACCAAGATGTAGTCTGCTTAAACCACTGAGGGACATTGGGTTCTTGCGAAGTTGATTCCTCTGGCGATATATCTTCTCCAAGATCAATGATTTCTTGCTGTATTAGATAACTGATACCAGCTGTAAAGTCTCTGTCCTCTACATTTTCTTCCACCCAAAATCTTGCTGTAGTCTGAATCCAATCAGGAACTCGTCTTGGTGGTTGCTCTTCTTGATCAGTTCGAGGTACCTCTTTATCATCACGTTCAATTTCTTCAATTGACCTTGACGAGATTTCTTGCTCACCTTCATCCAAACTTCTTTCCTGTGTTGGTTCGCATGCATCACCTTCTCCGTCTCCATCAGAATCTTTTTGATCATGGTTGGCAATATTTGAACAATTGTCTTTGTCATCTGAAATTCCATCGTCATCAGAGTCTGGTTCAATTGTGGAAGGTTGCAGTCTTGCTGGCTCTGGCTCACATGCATCACCAACACCATCGCCATCGCTGTCTTTTTGATCTCTATTAATGACACTTGGACAGTTGTCTTTGTCATCTGAAATTCCGTCCTTATCTGAATCAGGAGGAACAGAGGATCGAACTTCTTGTGCATCAACTAAATTAAAAGAATAAAGTGTAGAACCAACAACTCCACATGAGAACATAAAGAGTAGAATTAAGATAGAGGCTTTTCCTAATGCCACCAACAAAACCCTAATAGCAAATTACTGTTTAAACTTTTAAAAAATAATTCATACCACTGACAATACGATATCTCTTAATTCAAACTCTTTTTGCGCGATTTTTTTCCTTTTTGTTCCTATCATCATTTTGGAGAACAAGTAAAGATTAACACTAAATCCAATTTTTCCTATTTCGTAGCGCTTGCTTCCTTCAACTGTTAACACTCTTACTTGGTCTAACGTTATACCAATATCTTGAAACAAGCCTAGCGTCACCTTACTTAGATCAAGAGCTCCGTTGGCAACCAACACTATGTCTTCTAACGTTTGAAATCCAGGTAAGAATGTAGTAATGGAGCGGCCACTCTGATTTTTCTGGATACTAGAGTCTTCCAGTGTACCTTCCAAAGTATCTGAAAGCTCTGTTGGCAATTTCTCAAACACATTACTGACTATACTCTTACTTAGCATGCCTAGAATTTTTCCAGGATCAATTGCCTGCTTACCTTTTCTGAACCAGTCTACGACTATTTTAACATCTCTTGCCTGACCCAGCTCAGAACTATTCTGTAAAACATCATCCAATGTTTTTTCTAATTCGCTTTTTATTTTTTCAAAACCTTCTCCAGAAATCATTTAATCATCTCCTTTTTACCTCTACTCTACCTTCAAAGCGAAGCGTCAGAGTGGCATTTGGTGGAATATTTGGAGGTGATGGAGGGCTGGATGGTATATTCATCAAGGCCACAACTACTCCAGCACCCACAGCTGGTAAAATTAAAAGATAGAATGGAAAAGACGAATCATCTACAGCTGCAACAGTTACCGAATCAGGTGCACTTTGGTCATCGGCTGTTGGAACAGACTTTGCAGAAGAGTCTACAACTACGGTTACATTGTCTGTACTTTGTAAGCCCTTGTCATCAGTAACTGTCAGCTCAAACGTATATGTTCCTGTAATGGGCGGGAGAAACTCTAGTCTTAAGGAGAATGATTCATCTAACACGACGCTTGGTCCTGCAACCTGTCTCCAGCTAAACGATATTGGGTCTCCGTTTGGATCCATACTATTACTTCCATCAAGAGTGATAGTCTGTTCTGCATTGATAGTAAGATCTGCACCTCCATCAGCTATTGGAGCGACATTTTGAATTTCTACAGTAAAAGTTCTTGACACTTGGTTGTTTTGTGGATTTGGATCATGAGTACCTTCTTTTGCATTTCCGGCACTTGGCTCTAAATCAATAGATTCGCTAGATGCAAAGACTATGGCGTCAAGCTTTCCATCATCGTTAGTATCTATGTTGGTGGCAATCAGTACAGGTTCAGCTTTATCAACAAGAACTGCGGTTATTGTAGTTATTGTAAATCCATCAAGTAAACCTCCCGTAAAGTTATCAAACCCGCTAGAATGCTCAGGTATGAATTGCAGTCCTGGTGATAACTGAATTGTTGTTACGACGTTTTTTGCTGTATCTGGGCCGTTGTTTGTAACATCGACTCTAAGTGTAACTTCATCGCCAAAGAATACTGGTTCTTGTGGTCCAGTAATTGATACAGATACATCAGCTGAAGGAGGTTTTATTTCACATGCGTCTCCCAGTCCATCTGCATCGCTGTCTGCTTGATCTTGATTTACAACATCGGGACAGTTGTCAGAAGTATCAGCAATTCCATCCCCATCAGCATCAGATGATTTGGGAGTAACGGGTGATGTAGATGTAGATGGAATTGGTGGCGTAGGTGGTGGGGTTGGCTCTGGTGAAGGCTGCGGAGTACCCTGATAATTTACCGTAAAGGAAATCTCTTCATTTTGATTTCCGTCCGAGTCTACCACCTTAAATTTCAAATCAAGTGTACCAATAGTGCTTATGTCAATACTTATCGTCAGCGTTGAGCTAGCCTGACCACCTGATTGAAGTGATAGCACTGGTGGATTAAAAGAGTAAGTCACTCCTTGTGGAACTGTACCCACAAACATTAGCTGGCCATCAAATCCATTTGATTTAACAATGCATTGAGTAGTCCCAGAGCTACCTGGTGTGATGGTCAAAGATGATGGGTCACAATTCATGGATACTGGCAAATTAGTTGATGATTGGGAATTTACTGGCTGTACCCACACAAATAAAATAATGAAAGTAAGAATTACAATACTAAATCTTGCTACAAGCAAGCCAGTTTTCATTGTCTGAACAATAGCTTGCTTCTAGATAAAGCCGATCAAAATTACGTTCGTCACTAACGCATGGCTACAAAACTTGGCTTGTCTATATCCCGTTAATTTTGAAAAATAATTTTCATAAAATTTGAATGCGTGTGGAAAGAATATGAATTAGATCCAGTTAAAATATAATCATAATTTCAAGAATTGAATATCAAGCCATATCAGAGCTGGGTAGTTACTCCAGTCTTTCTCCGAACTACAAAAGATCAGAGATGTGCAAACTCACACCACTCTACGATAGTAATAGTGCTACCTTGAATTAAAAGCCTTGTATGTCTATGAGACATCTGGAAGAATCAGATTTTCTCGTGTCTATACCTGTTCTTTATGTATCTAGTATGATATTGCCCATAAGATGATTGAGAATTCATTAAACCATCATAGATCTTTTTTGATACCCCAAAATATCGATAAATTCCACCATGATGAAATTCTATTTCCAGTATTTGTGTTGATTCATCATATCCAATCGCTCTTAGATTGCCAGACTTGACGTGCGTTCTTTCCATATTTAATCAGATTTTATGGAATCATTCATCTATCTATCTCTTGATTTTTTATTTTGTCTTCCAAGATATCGCTTTGTAAACTTTCTTTTGGTCAGGGGTTTCTTTCGGTCAGCATATTTTTGATTTCTTTGTCTTTTGGATTTTGTCATTTTTCCAACAACCTAGAACAATTTCTGGACCTTTTCTCTTAAGTGATGTTATTATGCGTAAAGCCATTCAAACTAGAACGTTGAACTGAGATTAAAGTGTAGCAAGATTGGTAGGTTTGAAAACCAAATGCTATTGCACTCATTTTAGAGAAGTTATAATTTCAAGAATTTTCATCTGAAAAATTGGAATCATTAAAATATCTGCCAATGCATGTACTTATCATGCCAGCAAAAACCATAGGTGATAATCCCTATAATGCGGTACATCAACTAACAAAAACATTAGAGTTCCTAAGTCGTGTCGATAAGTATATCGAGGATGCGCACAAAACTAACAATGCCAAGTTTGAGGAGATGTGGGAAATAATCAAAGCTGACCGAGAAAAACACGCTAAGTTGTTAAAAGAATTCCTCCTCACGGAGATGAAAGAAAACAGGTTCTAACTACGCCCTTCTTTCTTTTTTAGTTATTGTAGCAATGATTCCTATGTTTTTAGAGATTACTGATAAATTGTATCGAAATAACACTCACGGTAAATTCCCTTTAATCAAGAATTTATTTGCACAAAGGAATCATCTGGTATTTTGAGATCCACAAAAACTTCTGGATGGATAATTTTTGCCAGGATTTCAATCCCTGTAACTGTCCTTGGACCTGGTTTGCTGAAATAAGAATTGGCATCTACAGCATAGACATGATTAGTTTGTACTGCTGGAATCAATTTCCACTGGGAATCACTTGCAAGTTTTGGATACTCTTGGCGAATTCGGTTGATGTCAAACCCGCATGGCATCAAAACTATGGTATCAGGCTCAAAATTCATCGCTTCCTCTAGCTTCATTCTCCTTGAACGTTCACCTGTTATGCTTATACCGTTTATTCCTCCGGCAATCTCAACCATTTGAGGGACCCAATGGCCTGCGGTAAATAGCGGATCAAGCCATTCTATACAAAGAACTTTGGGTCTTGAATTTGTAGGTCTTGTTTTTACATATTCAATTCGTTTTTGAATGGAACTAATCAAGTTTTGAGCTTGCTCTGTCTTGCCAACATGTTTTGCTATTTGCAAAATATCTGAAAAGATATCGTCAACATTATGCGGATCAAGAATAACAACCTCTGGTTTTTTGTTTAGAATGGAAACAGCTTTGCTTATTTCTTTGGTGGCAGGAGAACAAACATCGCACAATCCTTGTCCAATAATAAGATCAGGGCTGGCTTTCTTTAGGACTTGCTCATCTAATAGATAAATATCACTTCCTGATTGCATCATGTTTGAAATTTGATTGTCAATTTCTTTGCTGTTCATTTTAGTATGATCAAAAGATGATTTTATTACACGGGGCTTGCTTTTTGCTTCTTCAGGATAGTCGCACTCATGTGTTACACCAACTAGCTGATCTCCTGCACCAAGCTCGTATAGTATCTCTGTAGCGCTTGGAAGAAATGATGCAATCCTTTTTGCAGATATGGTTTGTGCCATGTTTTATTCTTGCTTGCAATTGCCTTTAAAGTTGATGAAAAGAAAGACGATTTTTCAAAAGGCGTTAAATTATAATTGATTCATCGCTAGAATAATTTGTATTTAATCTTTAAAACTAGTCATGTCATACTAAAAAACAAGTGTCAGAGCTTACCTCCAAGCGATTACAGACCCTAGGCCAACTTTATCGGCTAAACAACATTATCGCTACCTCTATGTTTATCATTTACAAATAACCATAGAGACATTTTTTTATTTAGATTAATTCCAATGATAAAATTGAAAGATAGAATCCAATATCAGAAAACAGTGTCTTCAGACGACCTAATAAAATCAGTTGTAATTTTGATGCAAGAAGGAATAGGAGACACAATGCGTTTGTATTCCATTCTACTTTCGCTTCGGAAAGAGGAACCACTCTCACTTTCTGACAAGGATTACCTACAAGAGCTCATCGAAAAAAATCGCTAGAGGGACCGTTTGTTGGAATCTGATTTGATAAGAAGGTCAGTTACCTTTTCTTTTTCTAGTTCTTGCACCTTTTTTGCCTGCTGCTACATAAGATGCATGAGATCGCTTTTTCATACTTGAATGGTATAATGTGTGGTCATTATAGGGAGCTAGTCTCCAAAAGCTACTCTGTTAATGGAACTTTTTAAGCTGAAAAGAGGTAGAATAAAAAAATGCAGTTTTCTATTTTGATAATTTATCATGATGAATCATCGATATTCATCTCCACAATCTCCAATAGAAGAAAACAGATCTTGCGATCTTGATGTTACTGATATTATCTTTTCCTTGTCACCTTTATCAAAATTTATTGAAAACAATCTAGCGTTGTCAGACATATGTTCTGCTATGCCTAGTCTTACGCCAATTATCACGCCCGCAACAGCAGGCTCGTCTAGGACAAATTTTGCAGCAACATTTGCGATGCTTACATGATGCTTTTTTGCTATCTCATCTAGTACTACAAGAAGCTCTTGAAACAGAATCCATCCACCCCAGGCATCAATCATGTTCTTGTATTTTTGTAAACTTGCTGTGTATAGCTCAGACCTTGTCGGCTCAGGTTTATCTTTATAATTTTCAGACAAGAATCCTCCAAGAAGCGTTCCATAAGCGAGTAGTTTGATGTCATGCTTTTGGCAAAATGGAGTCATCTTAACTTTTGGTCTCTGGTCTATGATAGAATATTGTATTTGATTTGATACTAGTCTGAATTCATTTTCTACCATGATTTCCATTCTTTCGGTATCAAAATTTGTCAGTCCAACATGTCGTATCTTTCCATCATCACAAAGTTTGGAGAGATGGTGTAATGCGTCAAGATATCTCGTGTCATTATAATCCCACCAGTGAAACTGAACCAGATCAATTGAATTAACATTCATTCTGCGAATTGATCTATCGATGTAATGTTCTACAATTGATCTAGTCATTGGACCTGGATTTGGCACAAATTTTGTCAGGGCCTGTATTTTGTCAAGTTCGTCTTGGCCTTTTACCTTTGAAATTCTTCTCCGAAATTCACCAAGGAATTCTTCGGCAGGCCCATAAATGTCTGCCATGTCCCATGTTGTAAAACCAGAACCGTGGTACGAAAGCATTTCAGAGATGGCAGATTCTGGATCAATTTGACCATGGACACCTGCTACCTGCCACATGCCGTTTAGGATTTGGCAAATTTCCAAGTCGGAAGCTAACTTGTAGGTTTTTTGTGGCATGTTTTATTTTTTATTTCCATTTTTGATTTTTACGCCACTTTAGTTTTTGTAGTCGATATGTGTAATTTTTTAGAAAATCCTGTGTGACTTTCTTACCATATTTTTTATGCATAAAAAGCATGAGATCATCCCAACTCAGGCTAGCCATGTGCTCAATTGTTTTTTTGTCAGGAGAATTGATTTTACGTTCCATCCAATAATGTCTAAACCTACTGCCTGTAAGTCTTTTGTATTGGTTTTAACTCACGACTACCTTGCGTCTACAACATAGACGTTGTTGTTTTGTAAATCTCTGATGCATCTTGAATGGTCTCTTTGATACTATGAACTGCCCCAGATTTTTTAGAATCTATAACAGTCATTTTTAGTTCGTCAGCCAAATCCCTCATAGAATTTATCATTTCTTTAATGGCAGTACTCATTTGTGGCAGATCTTGACTGTTCTCACCAACCGACTCCATCACACCTTTCGCTGATCTCATCAACCCTTTGGCTTCGCTTATGACGCCTGTCTCTTCTAGGTGTTTTATGGTATCTTGCATTTTTGTGGAGGCCTGATTCATGTTTTCTGATATTAGGCGAAAATTTTCTATGTTTTTTACCATCTCTGGCGTTGTGAGATCCTTGATTATCTCCTTGGCAACCATGGCAGCATCCATAATCTTGCCAAAGGATTCTTGCACTCCAGGCTTTCTTAGCTGGTTCATTAGTTCTACTGCACCGGAAACAGTTTCCTTGATGTCTTTTATCTTTCCAGTTCTTTCTTCTGCCACACTAATGAAAAAAATTTCTTAGATATTAATATCACTAACAAATTATCCTTTGCAAAATTTTTTTTAAAAAAGTATCAATGCTACGCGGGCTTTATTTATTATTTCAAACTTTATACCAACAATGACTCTCGAAACAATGAAACAAAAAACTGGCAAGAACAGCGAATATGCATCTAGCTATTCAGCAGAAAAAACTGTTGAAACAATAAAAAACATTGCAGAAAACATCAGAGAATATTCAGCGATGGTAAGAAACACATCAAAGACTTTGCGTGAAAGTGGCGCAATTACAGAGCTTGCAGGAGCGATACGTGAAGCTTCCGCTGCAGCTCGTGATACTGCAAAAGACATTCGTCAAACAGCTGCTGAGCTAAATGAAAACGGTACAATACGCGATACAGTTCGTGCTGTAAAAGAGACAAGAAGGGCAGCACAGGACACAATACATACCGTAATGGATGCAGCACAACACGCAAGACATCAAATGAAATAGTTTGACTGTCTCAGGTTGATTTCGGACAAACAGTCTACGTTGCCAGTAAAACTAGAAATCTTTTTTTATTAACAAATTTGTGCCTGTGATTACTCTACATTTGAGAATACCACAGTAATCAAATTTAGAATGAACCTTTTTCCAGTTTATTTAGATTCAATTAATTACCTTTGTTTTTAGAGATTGCTGACAAATGTTCCATAATTTTGTGTAGCATTTATGCATAAAAAAATTCTATGGGCCCGATGGGGCAGGGTATCATCATGACTTTATTTTGGACCCATTAACTGTTCGTATCAAATGTAATTCAGGTACGGATAAAAGAGGAAAAAGTTTAAGGATATAACTATGAATTTTGAAGAAGAAGAAGAAGACAAAAGAATCCAGAAAAAGATTGATTGGATTTCGAGACAGATTAGAGAAACAAAGATTCTACTCCATAAGCAAAACCAAGAATTACAAGAAGCAATCAAAGAACAAGAAGAATTAAGAAAAGAAAAAAAGTAAATTCTCATTCTGAATACACAGTAAACGGTTCGTATCAAATGTCATTTAATTCCTAAATTTCGATTTTTAAGAATATGATTTATGATGCTTCTTTAAGGTTTGAGCATATGTTTTGTGTCTAATTTAGATCCTCGTTTAGTTTTGTCAAATAGTTACAATATGTGTTCTATTGCTTTTTGAATGTCCCCAGCATTAATTACACCGCCTTCCATCATTGCCTCAAGGAGTCTAAGAACTTTTAATTCACCTGTAGCCCCTGAAATTGTTTGTGGGATGACCACACAAATATCAGAAACTATAACCGTAACCTCATTATCCCTTCCGCCTTTCCAGTTTTTTGGTATGGCAATGTAGAAATTTTGAAAGTCTTGGTTGCTTAGATCTTGATATAATATCTCTACCATAAGAAAACTAATCTTCCATGAAATTAAAAGGTATTCGTTATGGAATGTGATCAATGTTATGGATGACTATTTCAAAAGCCTTTTGACTCAGACACTTGAAGCACATACAGTTTTAAATGAACTAAAAGGCGAACCAGATGATCTTGATGTTATAAAAAAACAGATTGGGAAAATAGAGGGAGTGTTCAAGGTTGTTTGCAAAAAAATCGAAAAGTTAGATTATTCTTCTGATGATTATGTTGAACTAATAAAGGCCATCAAGTTCTATCTTGAAAATTATGACTTTTACGGTATAATTGAGGCATACAAGATGTATGACGAAGATTCAGCTAGAATAAGAAACATGAGAACTTTGGTTATCAGAGCGCTAGAAGAAAAAGATTTGATTGAAAAAATTAAGCAAGTGATGAAACATCTAGATTAAAGTTATGAAGTTATTTAATAATGATCTAGAAAAATGAAAATTTTTGATTCACATTTCATTAAATCGATTAATTAATTTAGGCGGATCAGAGGGGACTAGGGCACCAAACAGATTTGTAATTAGCAAAAAACTATAAAAAATTAAAGCGGCTTAGCGTTTTAGTATTGGTTTTCCTTCGTTGTCAGTTGCCCTTTCTCTATCTATGGGATCATTGTCATTTGGGCCTCTATGCATAAAACTTTTGGTATCTCCTGGTGTTTTTCTACAAAATTTTTTGTGTACGCCTTTTTCAATTTCCAGGGTTGTCTCGTTTTCGTGGTAAAGCCTTTTTCCACAATCAGGACATATGAATTCAGTCATCGTTTATACCACTATTGCATTCTTACTATTTGTATTTTTGGCACTAGTGAAGCAGCAAGGACTTTTGATTATTTATAATGCGATTGACCATCATACATGAAGTGAAAGTATACAGGTTATCTGCAATTACGCTAGTAGTTAGAAATATGGAGGCGTCATGCAAATTCTACTCTATGATACCTGGTTTTGAACTGGTATGCGGCGGCGCATCTAATGACTCTTTTACTACATACGAGGCTGGCAAGGCCAGCAAAATGTTCCTAAACTTGGAGCTACGAAATAGTTGCGAAAAGAATACAAGAGATTTTGGAAGAATAATTTTTCATACAGATGACGTAGATGAACTGTACTCTCACTTGAAAAATGATGATAGTATTTCAAAGTTAGTCTCTTTTGAAAATGAACCTGCAGACGCTTCTTGGGGTGAAAGATTCTTTCATATGCGAGATCCGGATGGATATCAACTATCGTTTGCAACGCCAATTAGAAAAAGTCCTTCAGACGACTTAATGAAATCAGTTGTAATTATGATGCAAGAAGGAATAGGAGATACAATGCGTTTGTATACCATTCTACTTGCTCTTAGAAAAGAAGAACCACTCTCACTTTCTGATCAGAATTACCTACAAGAACTCATCGAAAAAAATCGCTAGAGTGAAAGTTTGTTAGATTCTGATTTGATCGTTTCATATCATCAATGTTTGTTTCATTTTGTAGGTTCGAGTCCAAGGAGATTAGGTTACCATCTTGGTCGTATTTTGGCGAAATATGGATGCAAATCAAGGCACAAAACGATTGAAAGCTTATGTATCTTTTATAAAACCTTACTGCGTATGATTATACAGTGGAAAAATTGCAGGACCAAAATAAAGGAAGTAACGTTGACAGCATTCTGCTTGAACATTTTGAGCGAGAGATATGGAGTAAGGTTCCGCATTTAGAAAAACCAGACGGCGGAAAGGTTGTCAATGCTACGCCCTTGATTGACATTACTGAAGATTTGAAAGAGTGTGCGAGAAAAGAGTTTGGCCTGAATCTTGCTGATAACGATCTTAAAGTTTTTGGCAAGTTTGATTCGAACTTGCTTGCAGGCTCGATAAAAGTAAGGCCGGCAGTCCATATTGTCCATGATGCTATTGTAACAGGGAAGCTTAGGGGCGGACAGACAATATTCGAAGCGACATCGGGTAACTTTGGGATAGCTCTTGGACAAATAGGAAAGATTGGTCTTGATGTCGTTACCCTTGTTTCAAGAAAGCTTCAGGAAGGAGTCTTTGAGGAGTTGAGAAACGAGAAAACACGTATCTTAAATCTTGACATGGACATCTGCCCTGCTCCAGGGATGAAGGACAACCCGAATCTTTTGGTTGCCAAAGCAACCGCTTTAAACATTCGCTCACAGCTTTCTGAATTAGGTTTTGATCCTGCAATTTTTGATAAATCAAGTTCTGAGGTAGAAGCGCTCCTTGCAAAACAGGACATCATAAACTTGGCAAAGATTCTTGCAAAGATCTATGGCAGTTTCTGTCCGGAACAGTACGACAACGAGTTGAACATCGATGTACATAGAACTGTGACTGGAGCTGAGATTGATCAACAATTGCACGAACAAGGCCAGTCACTTTCAGATTTTAGAATTGCCTGCACTTTTGGTACAGGTGGCACTTCAGGTGGCTTGAGCAGATATATGATGGAAAAATTTGGAAAAAAATCGCTACATGTAGTCTTTTCATTAGGTAATCAAGATGTTGCGGGAATAAGGACAAAAGAAAAAGCTCTTGGATTGAAATTCTACGAGCCTGAGCGATACGGCGGACAACATGAAGTAGATTTTGTGCAGGCAAAACGTTTGCTGAAATTTTTCGTAGACAAAGGTCACGACATGGGTGAAAGCAGTGCCCTAGCACTTTACGCGGTAATACAGATGGCAAACTTTGGTAATGGAGGAAAGTTTGTCGTAATAATTGCGGACGGAATTCAAAAGTACAGAAAGAACTTGGAAACGACAGGAAAGAAGGAGGCCAGTCTTGAGGTTAACCTTAAAGAAGCTCTTTCTGACATTGGGAGCTACAATAGAGTTCTCTGGATTCACACAATGTATACTCCACAAGATAAAGGAATAGAGTTGATTGCAAATTCGCTTGGTTTTGATAAAAGCAAGATCTTTGTGCCAAAGGCAAGAGATGTTGAGCGACTTTTGATGACCCAAGAGATTCCAAAGGAGATTGATACAGCGTTAGGAGGAGCTGATGGTAAGACATTGCTTGTTTGCATGATGGGAAATACTTCGCTCATGGCTGCCCATGTATTTGCAAAAAAAGGAATTGTAGCGCAAAGTTTGACTGGCGGAATAACAGCACTTTCTCAGGATAAAGGAAAACCGATTTCTGAGTTGGTGCGAATGGCTACCGAATGATAGGCATCTGGAAAGACTTTCATAAATGTAACATTATTATCAATTATGGATTTTAAACAGCTGTTAGACAAAATTATGAATGTGGACGAAAATGTTCTATTTGCAACAATATGTGATATGGATGGAAAAATATTGCACACAGTTCATCGTAAAGGTGCAAACAGTATTCTTACTGATGATGAAAACAATGAATCACTTCATTATGCAGCGAATGCGTGGAAAATACGTAACAAGCTTGCACACAAAATTGGTAGAGGAAAATATGTCTTAGCAGTATATGAAAAAATTAGACGAGTCACTATGCCTTTGGATAACGAACATCTACTTTATGTAACCATTGACAATAAAGGTGGTCAGTCAGACATAATCGAATTTATTCGGAACATACTAGAAGGAGATCCAACACGTCCGTATTATCGAGGTCGTCAAGTGGATTAATTTGAATAACTACAACAATACAACCTATTAAAACCAAAAGATTTTGCTGAATTGATTTCATTTCTCTTTTTTATTTATTATACCAATGATTCCTATGTTTTTAGAGATTGCTCATGATTCGTTTTTGTGACAAATTTATTATATTAAACCTGCCCCAATAATTTCTATTTTTTTAGCTCCTTCAGGGAAGGGAATTGTTATAGTCCTTCCGGTCTCAGTTTTTTTCTCACTTTGAATCGCAACTTCCTCTCCGTCCACAAGTATAAAGATGAAAACATCGTTTTGTGTAACTCCAACTTTGTCATCAATCAAACCATTTGGAATCGTGGCTGTAAATTCTCCCTTGTTTTTGGTTTGTAAAGTTACGACAAGCGAATTGTATTCCTTATCAAGCGTCATGTTTAACACCTTATTTCTCCAGCCAGTTGTTTTGTAAGGAATTTCATATCTAGTGTCATCTGCAAATACATAGAATACCATCTGTGGGCCTAGAAGATTTGCCCATCCGCGTTCTGCAAGCTTGTTGTAAGTTAATGGCTGCACACATGCTGGAGAACCGTCATGCATTTTGGTTACTAACATGAAACCTTCTTTGCACTTGACATCTCCTGCGGCAACTCCTGATTTGAATTGCTTTAATGGCGTCTCAACTGGTGGCACATAAAACACCTTATTGTAACAAGGGTCATCTTCGTCAAATTGTATTGGACTGTAAAGTTTCCACGTTCCTGTAAGTATCACAGTATAGGAAATCTCTACATTTTTCTTACCTTCAACTGGAATCCTGTAATGAAAATAACATGGCTCTTCGACCTTTTCATATGCTATTTCTATGTTATCTCCCAGCACAAAGGGACTGTCACCATAACTCCATGTGTCTGTAAAGCTTGCCGGAGTTGGAAAATTTTTTGGGATCTTGATGTCAAGAATACCGGCTGAATTTTGTTTTAATTCAATCTCAAATCCCCAAAAGTCCAGAGTCTTGTCTGATATTGTTTTAATTGATTGAACAATATCAGAATACTCTATTTTGAAAGTCTTGTCACCAGTTGATGGAACAGAATCGTCAAATCCTGAAACTAAAAGTATAGCCCATGAAAAAATAATGAAAATGGATTCCATGTAATATCTTAAAATGAATACAAAGTGATTGGTTTTAGAGATTGCTGATAAATTGTAGGTGTGGGTCAGATGCGATTCGGTCACCATCTTGGGATTATTTTGGACCCACTTTGTGCGTAAATTAAGTTCGACTCCACAGGGGAGTCAACCAATATTGTTCTATTTCTGGTGACATGCTGATATTATTTACGAATCATCGCGGAAAGTAAAACATTACAACCACACCAATTAATACAATACTTGAACCAATTATCTCAAATCTGTCCGGCTTTTTCTTGTCTACCCAGTAACCCCAAAGAATTGAAGATATGATGAAAATTCCTCCATATGCTGCATATACACGACCAAAGTTTGCCGGCTGAAATGTCGGAACTATTCCATATGAGAACAAAATCAGTGCACCAATCAACCCAAAGATCTTACCTTTGTGTACTCGTAACCATTTCCATACAAGATACCCTCCACCTATTTCCAATAAAGACGCAAAAAAGAAAAGACCAAGTGATGTAATTATTTCTTCGACCAAACTGTCTCACCTTTTCTTGGAATGTAAAAAATTATCACAACTCCAATTACAGCAATTATTGTGCCAATAATATCATACAAATCAGGAGTAGTTCCATCAATCCACCACCCCCACAAAATCGACATTACAATAAAAACTCCTCCGTATGCAGCATAGATTCTATGAAAGTGTGATTTCTGAAATGTAGGAATTATTCCATACAAGAACAAAACAAAGCCGCCTGCTGCACCAAAAAGCCAGCTCATGTCGTTTCGTAGCCACAGCCATACTAGATAACCCCCTCCAATTTCGCACAAGCCTGCAAGAAAAAAGAACAAAAGCGAAGTTGATATTTTACTTAAGGAGGTATTCATTTGGTTTAGTTCAATTTTTCTTTTAGTTTAATGTTCTGCCATGCTGACTTACCCTTAGATAATTAATTTAAGTATAATCCAACAATTACTAGTTTTTTGTTGATGTAACAAGATAAAGTGTTACAGGTTCCTCATAATCTTCCTTGATTTCAATTATCTTGAAACCCTCAGAAATATTCTCTATTTCTTCTTTGGTGAAGAATCTAATCTGAAATCCGTTAATATCATAAATATCATCATCAACTTTAGTTCCTTTTGCATAGAATTTGTCATTATGATTTCTTACAGAAAAGAAATGAAATCCATTATCTTTCAATACTCTTTTAACTTCTGAAAGTATGAATTTTAATTCATCAAATGAGAATCTCATACTGAGAAACATGTGGGAATAGACTGCATCAAATGAACCGCTATCAAATGGTAGAGGCTTTTTTGCGTCATAGACATGGGCATCTACACTCAAATCTTTTTGTTTTGCATGTTCAAGTAAACTATCTATTGCGACCTTTGAATAATCTAATGCAGCAACCTCCATTCCTTTAGATGTAAAAAATAGGCAGTCTCGTCCCTGACCACATCCAATCTCTAGCATCTTTTTGAGATCATTCTTTTTCATGAGATTATAACATGAAAGAGCAAATTTGCTTGGTTCATCACCAAAAAATGAAGCGTCTTTTCCATACACATTGTCCCATACATTACCCATATACGAACTAAAAATTGTGGATTATTTGTTATTTAGGAATCAGATATGTGCCGATCTTAGTTGTAATTTCCATTATTTAGCTATTATTCCAATGTCCAAGTGGTTTTCCATCATAGAGTGCATTGATTTACCATCTGGAATAACATGCGTATGCATGATATAGTATCCATTGGTGTCTGGGGTAAATCTTACTATGTATTTCCCATTTCCAATATCTTCCGCCATGAACATACCACCCATCATATCCATGGAACTCATGGACGCACCTCTTTCTAACCCTATTATTACTTGAGCATCAGATAGTGGTTCTTTTGTTTCTTTATCTAGAACTAATAACGCAATTGTAGTTTCTTTCCCAACCTCCGCCATTTGTCCTGATGTAACTTTTACTATAACATCTTGAGGAATCTGGCTCATCATGTTGCCAGATTTCATCATTGAACCCATTTCTGATTCCATCATGTTTGTATCTGGTGAGTAATATGCAAAAGCACTTGATGATGCTATAATACCAAGTGCTATCATAATTATAATTACAAATTTTTTCATTATACCATTTCCATTATTTTCAGATTATATTAATTGAGCATTTTACAAATGTAAAGTACTATGGTTTAATATGCCAGAACATTTTCTAAAGTAAAATGAAATTTAATTTTGGAACCAATCTGGAAAAATGTCTTTATGTGATCAGACAAAACTAAGGTGATAATTCCATTATGAACAAAAATAAATTTTCAATACCAAGCAACAGAAAACTTGCTGCCATTAGTCTAGGAATTATGGTGATTATAGTTGCAATCGCAGTATTATCTGTAAATCCTCAAGATCCAGTTTCTTCAGGCTATTCTAGAACCATTGACTGGAGACATATTCATGGTTTAGGAATTGACCCAACAGATCGTACTATTTTGTATATCGCAACTCATGGTGATTTTTACCACAGCCACGATGGCAATCCGCCTTTCAAGGTAGACATTGTACGAGCAGATTACATGGCATTTAACGCACCGCCAATTACTGGCATTCCACTTTATGCAAGTGGTCACCCCTCAACTGGCGGAAATACTGGTCTGATAAAAAGTATAGATGGTGGACAGAGTTGGGAAAGTGTTGCCAAAGTTTTAGAACCGCCTGTAGATTTTCATGCGATGGCAGTAAGCAAAAGTGATCCTAATACCATCATAGGTTTTGATAGTGCAGGTCGTGGTTTGTTCAAAACTACTGATGCTGGTAAGACATGGGAAACACTGCAATACCCAGAATATGTTTCAGCACTTGCTATTTCACCAAATGATTCTCAGATAATATTTGCTGGAACTGGCAAGGGAATATTCCAATCAACTGATGGTGCAAAAACTTGGACTCAACTTGATGAATACAAGGGAATAACGATACTTGCACTAGTATTTGATGAAAATGGAGTATTGTATGCAACAAATCAGTTTGGTCTTTCAAGAACTGCAGATCTTGGTAAAACATGGGAAAAAATCAATGGACCAGATCTAACTATAACAAGTATTGCAGTAGATGCACAAAACAAGATAATCTATGTCTCTGGATATTCTAGAGATGGGTATCAGGAAGTTTACAGGACAAAAGATGATGGTTCAAGCTGGGAAATAATTGGAACTAACAAAGTACTCTAGTATTATTCCCGTTTTAGTGATTTTTATGTCACTTTATAGTCATGATGTTATGGTCATAAAATGCGCAGATTGTAATTGCCTTCCTGATGAATGCAAGAATGGTGAATCAGCAAAATTGTGTCCTAACTGTACATGGGATGAATGCTGTTGCTGGGATGCAATCAATTCTGAAAAATAAGTTCCATTAGAATTTTCGAATCTGTGATAAGAGAGCCTGATTTTATAGTGGTTTTCAGGCTTGAGAATTAGGGTCGTTATTTATATCATATGAGAATTTGGTTCCAAATAGTTCAATGATTATGGAGCGAATAAATGGCTATTGCATATGTTCTACTTAACTGCGACACTGGTTATGAAAAACCAATTATAAATCAATTAAAGTCAGTGGAGGGCGTAAGCGGTTCACGGTACATTTGGTGCATATGATATTGTTGTAAAAGTTGAATCTCCAACAGCAGACAGACTCAGGGAAGTAATAACATGGAAAATTCGTAAAATTGAAAAAATTCGTTCAACTCTAACTCTTATGGGAATAGAAGATCAACGATGAACAGGAAAGCTTGTTCTGTTTGAAATTTTGCTACATGATGAAACCACTATCAGCACTTTACAATTCCATTAACAAACAAGTTTCCATAATATGCAAGGATGGTACCGAATGTCGCGGAAAGATTGTTGAGGTGGATGAATTTATGAACATTGTACTGCGTGATCCTCAGGAATCTAAGAATGGAAAATCTGAAAAAATTGAAGGAATGTTGCTTGTCAGAGGATCTGATATGTCCATCATCAGATTGGAAGAAAATCAGATCTAAGAATTAAAAATTAAGAGTTGTCATTGATCTAAAAGTTTAAGGAAGGAAACCCAGATTAACTTCTAATCCCATGCCAATAGGAGAAAGATGGTGGCAAATGGGTTCCACTTCCGTTGGCTAAGAATTTATGTACTATTTAAGAATGATTTTGATTCTCAAGTCTGATATTCAACTTGGAAGTTAAATCTGCAAAGGAAAAGCAAACGACAGTATTTTGAACTCAGAAAAGAAAAAACAGGAAAGCGATTGCGGACACAATGAAAATGAATGGGGGCTCAAAGACGAATCTGAAGAAATTGAATGGGACGTGCATTATCATGACAGAAATAAGAAATGGAGAATTAGAGATGAAGAGGAAAAAACGTAAAATAAGATTCGTTGAAGCTTATACAGTATTAGGAGAGTTAGCAAAAGCAAGACCATTAGGTCTCGCTCTTTCGCATTATGATTAGATCGCTATTAGTAGATCGAAAGGAATGGATTTGAACTAATAGTTTGACGCCCTACCAACTTTTTTAAAAATTCTAAAAAATTAGGTTCAATTCAATTTTAATCAAAGGCTATAAGGTCTCCGTCCCATTTACATCATATCCAAAATGAATAACAGCAAAATGTACATCATAATAGCTTCAATTGCAGCTGTAGCTATTGGAACAGCTGCCATTGTTCTGCTAAGTAACACACCTGTCCAAGTTTTACCTGTAACTCAGACCCCCATTCAAAATGTTACAATACAATATCCAATTCAAAATATAAAAAAGTTCAACTCTACTGATGAGCTAAGAACTTTTCTGATTGACTCGCAGGTAAAAGTTTCAGCGGGCTTTTCAGGTCCCATGTATCGGGATCAATTTATGAGTGCTGAAGAAGCAAAAGCCTACGGAATGATTGACGAAATTTTAGTTCGTAACAATAAATAATGGCAGCAAAAGAAAATAACATTAAATGTTCGTTTTGCGGAAGAGATAAGCAGGATACAGCTGTTCTTATTGCTGGATTGAATGGTCATATCTGGTCAAGGTTGCGACTGAATTAAACAGAAAAATAGACAAACTCAGAATTCTCATCGGATAATGTTAGATACTCATTTTAAAAACAAGTGAAAGGAATCTCAGTGAAGTACTTAGGTTTATTAAAATATTTTTACGGTAACTATGAAGATTGCTTACCTTGTCCTTAAAGGTATCCTCCCTATCTTGAGGAATGGAAAAACACCCTGAGGGTGAAAGTACATGGCTTAAAAAGAAAGGTGCTGCTTTTAAGATAGTGAATGCAAGGGAATTAAAAGTGAAATCAAGAAATGAGAAATTAAAAATTGTGGTCATCGGTTCACGAGGAATCCCTTA
>Ga0209002_10001096_pt1 | contig 21858 bp, 17 predicted proteins | sample Rifsed16ft2_FD_184010 | JGI IMG/M metagenome (GOLD analysis project Ga0209002, IMG submission 184010) | Soil microbial communities from Rifle, Colorado, USA - sediment 16ft 2 (version 2) | ecosystem: Environmental > Terrestrial > Deep subsurface > Rock core/Sediment | place: Rifle, Colorado... | reverse complement strand
CTACTGCTGGAATCGCTCCAAAAATCCATGAGCTTGCTGATACCGGTATCAATGTAAAGATAGCATTGTCTCTTCATTCTTGTTTTGAAGAAATGAGAAATAAGCTGATGCCGATAAATCAGAAATATTCTTTGAAAGAAAATTTGATGGCAGTTAGGTACTACGCAAAAAAAACCGGTACGAGAATTACATTTGAATATATAATGCTAAAAGATTTGAATGATACTGACGAAGATTTAAATGCGCTTGTAAAAATCTGCAAAGAGATTCCCTCAAAAGTGAATGTTATACCGTTCAATTCATTGAAGCACATGAATCCTACAGGATTTTCATCAGAACTTGAATCAACCCCAGAAAATAAAATAGACGATTTTGTTAGAAAACTGAGAGACAAAAATATTACTGTAATGGTTCGCCAGACTCAAGGTGATGATATTGCGGCAGCTTGTGGACAGCTTGCTGTTAAGTTCACATAAAATGTAAATGGAATTTTTTATGCGAAAACTTTCTCACGATGAAATTGCACAAAGCAGAAGCACAATTGAAACTTTACACAAAGTCAAAAAATTACCTGTTTATGTTTTACTTAACAGTATCAGAAGCAATTACAATGTTGGTTCTATATTCCGTACCTCCGATGGAGCAATGATTGAAAAACTTTATTTGTGCGGTTACACGCCCTGCCCTCCCAAAAAGGAAGTTCTGAAAACTGCATTGGGTTCAACTGAAAGTGTGAAATGGGAATATGTAAAAGATGCGAAGACGTTGATCAGTCAATTAAAAAGCAAAGGAATTCAAATCTATGCCTTAGAACTTACAGATAAAAGTATTCCTTATCATCAAATTGAATCTAGAGATTTTCCGATCTGTTTAGTGGTTGGAAATGAAATTACAGGTGTGTCTCAAGAGTTGCTTGATCTTTGTGATCAATCTATTGAAATACCTCAGTATGGAATTAAACAATCTCTAAATGTTGCAGTTGCCTACGGGGTTGCAATTTTTGAACTTAGGAAAATTTATGATGCAATAGCCAAGAAAATATGATAGTAAAAGAATGACCACTCTCATTGCGCACTTGTAAAAAACTCTTCTCCATTATCTTTTGTGTGCAAGAAAAGCAAATTTGCTCTGACTAATTTTACCAATGTTCGAGATGCTCTTCTTTCGGAAATGTTGACATAATTACTCAATTCCTTTACAGTAATTCTTTCATATTTATCTAAAAATTCAAATACCGCTTTTTCATTAGAACCGATTGAATATTTTTTCAAAATTAGTTCTGAAGATTGCGACTTTAATATTCGTATCATTTCTTTACTCGCCTGAACACTCTTATCGTTTACTCTTATAGTTACGACAGATTTGTTCACATCTAATTCGTTAAGATAATCTTGAATTCTATGCGGCTTATTCTGCGATTCAAATACTTCTACAACTACAACCTCTTTACCTTTAACTTCCACATAATCAATGCTTACATCCAATGGTGGTTCACAGAAGTTTTTAGCTGCATCATAGATTAATTCTGCTTCAGCTTTTTCGCTTTCGACTCCGAAAATTTCTTTATCATCATCAACACCGATTATAAGATAACCGCCTTTAGTATTAGCAAATGCAATCATTTCACGTACAATTTTTTCGGTAGTTGAAAATTTTCTTTTGAACTCACAAGTTAGGCTTTCTCCCTCCTCAATAAGTTCAAGCAATTCTCGCGGTTTCATTTTACATCATCCGGAAATAATTGAACATCGCCCAATCTGCCTCTGATTATGGACGAACGCCTGCTTACATAACGAGAATTTGCTGAAGGGTCATAGCGTAATGGTGAAGGAATAACAGCCGCTAATCGCGAACTTTCTATCGCAGACAAGTCCCGCGGCTCTTTGTTGAAATAAATATCGGCAGCTTTTTTAATTCCGAAAATACCGTCACCCCATTCAATAATGTTAATATAATTTTCTAAGATGGATTTTTTAGAAAGCTCTTTTTCAATCCTAAGCGTAATTAAAAATTCTTTACCTTTCCTAAAAATGCTTTTACTCGTAGAGAGAAATAAGTTTTTAGATAGCTGCATAGTGATTGTGCTTCCTCCTCGAACCGATCTTCCCCGTCTTTTATTCAGACGAATTGAAGTTTTCAATTCTTTCCAATCAATTCCTTTGTGCGTGAAGAATTTTCCATCTTCCATTGACACTATCGCTTTTAGCAAGCTCGGGTTAACATCATCAATATCAACCCACGATTGCCTAGGATAATAAATCATAAAACTTTCTAAAGCACGCTGCTCCATCAATGATGTAATTCTTGTTCTGCCGAATTGAAGCCAGGGAATGTTAAATGACGGAATACTGAAGTAAAAAATAAATGCCAGGTAAACGAGTGAAATGAATATTTTTCTCTTTTTTATGGTTGGCAGAAACTTGCTAAAAATTTCAGCAAGCTCATTTTTAGGAAATTGAGAGTAATTCATGAATGAATCTTCAAAAGAATTTACTTAGATCATTTAGTTAAGAATTACTTCTTATTCTATCTTATCCGATTTTTGTTGATCGGGTTCTTTTATATCAATAGGAATATCTGATTTTTTCAATTCATTTTCTTCCATCTCATTGCGCTTAATCTCACTATCTTTTTCATTTTCCAACCTCGTATCTATTTGCAGTTGTTCCTTTTTTATTTCTTCATTCGGATTGATGGATTGATTTAATGAATCTGATTTCGTTTCACCCAATTTTTTTAATTCGATCTGTTTTAGGGAATCTTCAATTACTTTTTTTCTTCTGTTAATTTCTCCCTGATAAAATGTCAACTTCGACTTAATATTGGAAGCGTACAAAGATTGAGGATATTTAGCATTTATGCTGTCGTAAAACACTGCTGCAGAATCCAAAAGCTTTAGCTCATTTTCTAAAATCCAACCTCCGGCATACAATGCTTTTGGAGCAAAAGGTGATTTCGGATATTCTCGAAAAATGTTGTAAAATTTATTTACCGACTCACTATATTTTTTCTCAAGCAGTATTTTTTCTGCATCACCATATAATTCGTCTGCAGGATCGTAGGTTAAATTTATCAAGGGCTTTTTAAGTTGAACGGCAGCGGCGTTTACAATGTTTTCGTTTTTATAGTTATCGTAGATAAAGTTGAAAATGCTGTCCGCTTCTTCTTTTCTGCCAACTCCATTGTAGTATGTTCCTAAAGAATAAAGCGATCGAGAATGATATCTTGAATCGGGAAAATTCTCTATTATGTTTTTATAATAGTAATAAGCTGAGTCAGGAACATTAAGTTCTGTGAAGAATAAATTCGCAAGGTCGTATTCATTTTTCACTATTATGCTTTTTACCGAATCAATGCTGATAGTGGGACGCACAGGGGGATTTTTTGTTTCCGTTTTTAATTGCGTTTTTAAAGGTTGAACAAATCCTCTTTCATCACCCGGATTTCTTCTTTCACCTAATTCAACCGATTGCACTTCCTTTTCTTCGGCACTTAACGTGTCAGAATAAAATGCAATTGAATCCTGAACGAATATCTCCGGATTTTCTATATATGAAAGCTGTTTTCGTGCATCGAAAATACTTTTTTGCAGAGATTGATATTTTTTAAATAGCTGAGCTTTTTCCGATGCTTGTTTGGAATATTCCGGTGGAGCAGTTGAACCTGCTGACTTAGCGTAATAATAGCTTGCACTGTCAAAATTTTTATAATGATACTCGAAAATCTCTCCCAGCTTAAACTTTGCAATGCCGGAATTAACTGAGGTAATATAAGTTGTATCAACTTTCATCAGCAGATCAACAGATTCTTCAATTCTTTTTAAATTGTATAAAGTTATCCCGGTTTCAAGATCAATTTTATCGAATGAATCGGAATATTTATTTTGATTTCGCATATCTTCAAGAATGGATAATGCCTTTTCGTTTTCTTCAGTCTTACGTAACGTTGAGGTCAATTCAATCTTAGAGTTCAATTCTATATTAAATGATGGTGAATAATCAAAAACTTTTTCAAATGAAGCAATTGCGCTGTTAACATCATTTATTTTTATGTAGAGTTTTCCCAATTCGTACATCACTTCTGCATTGACCTCGTCGTTATCAGATACTTCTAAAAACTCATTAATGAGTGAAATAGCAGAAGGGTAATTCTCTAGAATAATCAAATGAACAATTTCTTCAACATAAGCATCCTTAATAATTTCGTCCTCACCTTCTTCAACGGCTTGCTCTCTCAGGCTTTTCAATGCCGGTAATGCATTCTTGAAATCTTTTAATCTCATCTGTGTTTTAGCAATCCATAAATCATTTTCAAGAATCAAATCGCTCTCAGGACGGGTAACAAGAAGTTCTTGAAATTTTCTTAATGCTTTCTGATAGTTTTTTTGATAATAAAAGGATTTCCCAAGCATGAGCAAGGCATTATCAACAAAACGCGAATCGGAATGAAATTGCAGTATCCTTGAACTTTTCTCAATTACATTATTTAAAAGCTGCGGAACATTTCCGGAAATATTTGTTTCTTCAAATTCAAAAAGATTTTTACGCTGAAGCTTGATAGCAGATTCAGCTTCCTGAAATTTATCTTTTGTGTTATAGTATAAGTTAAAGTATGTGGTAAAATCTTCCCACACTCCGCAGCCGGATAAAATGAAAGCAAGTAAAACAGCAGAGATGTATTTTTTAAACGAGGGATTAAATATTAGCATATGAAAAGCTAAATAAGAATGTGTAAAATGAAAAGGTAAAATATTTTACAAAGCTTCGGGTCCTGATTCGTCAGTTCTTATTCTTATAACATCCTGCACGTCTGAAATGAAGATTTTACCATCACCAACTTGTCCGGTTTTTGCAGTCCGAAGAATTGCATCGACAACTTTATCAACTTTGCTTTTATCAACGACAACTTCAATTTTAATTTTGGGAACGAATTCAATTCTATACTCACTGCCGCGGTAAGTTTCTGTGTGCCCTTTCTGCCTTCCATAACCGCGAACTTCTGAAATTGTTAGCCCGCGAACTCCTTCTTCTATCAAAGCTTCTTTTACTTCATCAAGCTTGAATGGGCGAATAATGGCTTCAATTTTTTTCATAGAGATTTTCCCTTCTATTTACCATGGCAATGTTTATATTTTTTACCGCTACCGCAAGGACATGGATCATTTCGTCCAACCTTTTCCTCCACACGAACCGGCTGCAGTTTTCCAATTTGTTGAGCCCCGCCCTCAGATCGAGACTTAGTTAAGCCAATATTTGTGGTACTTTGCTTACTCTCAAATACTCTTGTAGTAGGTTCCCGTCTTCTTCTGCTTTGAACATCATCGGGTGCTTGAGGCCAAAACTTGAAACAAAATGAAACAACTTCGTCACGAATTTCCTGAAGGAGCGTTACAAAAAGTTTGAATGCTTCACCCTTATATTCCACCAATGGATCCTTCTGACCGTAAGCTCTTAATCCAATTCCCTCTTTAAGGTCATCCATTTCACGTAGATGTTCTTTCCATTTATGATCAATCACGCTCAGAGTTGCATATCTTTCAAGCCGAGCCATTAATTCCGGGCTGATCATCTCCTCTTTCTTTTTGTAAAACTCTTTACAAGCTGTTAATATTTTATCTTTTATTCCTTCTTTTCCTAACGACTCGAATTGTTCGGGAGGAATATGTAAATCAACTAAGAAATAATGAAGAACATCTTCTCTGAGCTTTTCTGCATTCACTTCATCGAAATACTTTTCGACTAAATCATTTACAAATTCATCAAGCAAATCAAAAATTTCACCTTTAAGGCGATCACCTTGCAAAGCTCGGTTTCTTCGAGTGTAAATCACTTCGCGCTGCGAGTTCATTGTGTCATCGTACTCTAACAATCTTTTTCGAATTGAAAAGTTATTCTCTTCAACTTTCTTTTGAGCACGTCCAACAGATTTTGTAATCATTGGGTGCTCGATAACTTCGCCATCCTTTATTCCCATTTTTGTCATCACAGTAGAAATTCTATCGCTTCCGAAGAGTCTCATCAAATCATCTTCAAGTGAAAGAAAAAATTTAGAGGTGCCCGGATCTCCCTGTCTTCCAGATCTTCCTCGTAATTGTCTATCAATTCTACGAGACTCATGACGTTCAGTTCCTAAAATATAAAGCCCTCCTTTTTCTACAACACCGGCGCCGAGTTTTATATCTGTTCCACGGCCAGCCATGTTGGTCGCAATTGTAATTGCTCCCGCTTCACCGGCATGTGCAACAACCTCAGCTTCTTTTTGATGCTGCTTTGCATTAAGCACATTGTGAGGAATATTTTTTCTTTTCAACATTCGGCTTATTGTTTCAGAAACTTCAACAGAAGTAGTTCCAACAAGCACAGGTCTTCTTTGCTCCCGCAAGGATGAAATCTGCTCAATTACTGCATTGTACTTTTCTCTCTTCGTGCGATATACGGCATCATCCTGATCATCGCGAACCATTGGTTTATTAGTTGGAACAACAACTACAGGTAATTTATATATTTGAAAAAATTCCGACTCCTCAGTTTCGGCAGTACCAGTCATTCCGGCAAGCTTGTTATACATTCTAAAATAATTTTGAAGAGTAATTGTAGCAAGAGTTTGTGTATCTCTTTCAACCTTTACATTTTCTTTTGCTTCGATTGCCTGATGAAGTCCATCTGAATATCTTCTTCCCGGCAGAACACGACCTGTGAACTCATCAACAATCGCAATTTTTCCTTCTTCGGTAATTACATACTCATCATCTTTTTCAAATAAAGTATATGCTTTCAATAGTTGATTTAAGGTATGAATCCTATCGCTGCTTTCAGAATATTTTTGGTAGAGTATATCTTTCTTTTTGATTTTTTCTTCCAGTGTTAAATTCGGATCATTTTCAAATTTGCTAATCTCTGTACCAAGATCAGGAAGAATAAAATATTCTTTCTCCATTCCTGTTCCACTAGCGAGTTCTTCCCTACCTTTTTCTGTTAAATCTATTGTATTGTTTTTTTCATCAATAACAAAATACAATTCGTCGTCAATGACGTGCATATTCTTAGCTTTTTCACGTAAAAATTCAAGTTCGGTCACTTGAACTAACTTTTTGTAGGAGGGTTCACTTAAAACTTTTGCAAGCTTGCTGTGCTTTGGAAGTCCTCGTTGGGCACGCAATAATAATTTTCCAGCTTCTGTCTCATTTCTGTTGTTATCGTCGTTCAAAATTACTTCAGCATCAGAAACTAATTTGGAAACTAAGTTAGATTGAATTCGGTAAAGTCTTTCTATTTTCGGTTTCATTTCGTTGAATTTCTGATCATCAACATCAACAGGACCTGAAATAATTAGTGGAGTTCGAGCTTCATCAATTAAAACAGAGTCAACTTCATCCACAATGGCGTAATTATGTTTTCGCTGAACCTGAAACTCTTTATCAATAGCCATGTTGTCGCGCAGATAATCAAATCCGAATTCATTATTTGTTCCATAAGTAATATCACAATTGTACTGGACTTTCCGCTGATCGGGAGTCATTGTGTTTAAAATGACACCAACTGTTAAACCATGAAACCTATAAATCTCTCCCATCCATTCACTATCACGTAAGGCGAGATAGTCATTAACAGTAACAAGGTGAACTCCTCTTCCGGTTAAAGCATTTAGATAAATTGGAAGAGTAGCAACCAATGTTTTTCCTTCACCTGTCGTCATTTCAGCAATTTTACCTTGATGCAAAACAACACCGCCCATGAGTTGTACATCATAGGGAACCATTTCCCAGGTAATTTTATTGCCTGCTACGGTCCATGATTTTCCAACAAGCCGTTCACAAGTTGATTTAACAACAGCAAATGCTTCAGGAAGAAGCTCATTCATTATCACTTCATAATCATCATTCAATTGCTCTTCCAAAATATCAAGTTCATCATATGCAGCATTCCTATCAAATTCTTCATCTGATTGAAGTTTTAATCTTAACTCTTCAATTTTGCCGCGTGTTTCGGCAGTATGATTTTGAATTTTTTCTTTGAACTCAGCAGTCTTTAAACGTAATTCATCGTCACTAAGATTTTTTAGTTTTTCATACTCAACATTTATTTCCTCAACAATAGGCCAAAGTACTTTGGTCTCTTTAGTGTGTTTATCGCCAAAGATTTTCTTTATAAAATTTATCATCTAAAGGTTTCTCCAATCGAAAAAATAGTATTGCTCCAAAGTAAGCTTCGAAGAATTAAACTAATCCTCAACCCGCTTTATGCAGATTAAACGAAACCAAAATTAACTATTGAGGTTTTGAAATGCAATTTAAGAAGTAATACTGTAAATGGGGTTTATAGCGATGTTTGCGAAAGTATTTTTTTATCAGGTATGAATATTTAACAAAAGATTTATTTCTTCTTATTGGTTTTGTGAACTTCTTTTTTTCCGCTCCAATTAGCTAATGGATTGTTTATAGCGAATTTGTACAAGCCCTTATCCGTTCCTACCCACATTTCGTTTCCATCAAAATAAAAAGTTTGTACCAGCGACGAACTAATATTTGTTTGGTTAAGATCTATGTTTAAAATTTCCCCTGTGATCCTATCAATTATCACAAATCCTTTGCCATATTCTTTTTTGTTCTTTTTATCGAAAGCATAAACAGCAGCCCAAATTTTATTACCGGTTTTTTCTAAACAATAAATCCCATTACCGGGCAATCCGTCTTGCTTGGAAATTCTCTCCCATTTTAATTTACGATTATACTTATAAATTCCTCCCAAATTAAAACTCGGCTGCTGAGGAGTTACAAATTCATCTGTAGCAAACCAAATATTATCTCCTTCAAAAAGAAAATCGGAAACTGATACTGCATAACCTTCAGCGTTAAATCCCTTTTTGTTACTGATGAACTTCCATGCAGATGCCGAATCCTTTACTTGCTTGTTATAAATATGAACACCGGATTCAGAACCAAACCAAACGAGACTGTCCCCATCCAATTCTATCGATTTAATAGTGTTTGTTTTCGGGTCATTATTTTTTGTCAAATCATGCTCAGTGAATTTTTGCTTTTTAATGTCAAGCTCGGTTAAATTTTTAAATCGTCCAATCCAAAGGGTATTTTCTTTTTTATCGTAACAAAGCGAACGAATCCAATTACCCATTTCACCGCCGACAGCAAATTTTCTTTTTCGCCATGAATTTCTTTTTTTATCATAGGTAAATAATCCTTCAATTGATCCGGCCCAAACGTAGTCATCACTGACAGCTAAACAAGAAAATAAATCGTTGTCCAGGTTTTTACTGCTTGTTGAGAAGTTAGTCCACTTATTATCCTTTTTTGAATATTTGTATATGCCTTGCCCGTAGGTCGCAAGCCAGACATAATTGGGTTCATCCCTTATCGCAGTTACGGAAACATTCTCAAGTACAACTTCGGAGGATGCTTGTGGAAATAGATCAACCGTCTGCAATGGTGCAAAAAAAAGAAGTGTAAATACATAATTTATTTTAAAGGAAACTCTATTCATGCTAAAAAACTGCTGGGTGGATTTAGGGCAAAGTCAACGATCTGCAGAAAATATTTTAAGCGAAAAGTGTTAATAGCTTTCTTTTCTAAATAATTAAGAAGCTGTTTCTTCCTGAACAATAAATTCCATGTCAATTTTAAAATGATCTTGAAATCCTTTTATTAAAGATTCCGTTAGTCTTGAATAATCTATCGAGTTCCCGAGAATTGAAAAGAGGTCAGTGGTTTTAGTAGAAAACTCTTCTTTCATAAAAATTATTTTTTCGCGTGAAAAATTTAGGTATTCTAAAATTTTAAGATGATAATCTCCGCATAGAATTGATCCGTGCTGCAGTAAAGCATGCTTCATTTTTTTTTGTGCGCTTCCTACAAGTTTTTTACCGTCGTACTTTATTTCACTTTTCGCAGGAACAGCAAAGCAGATCGCAGCTAATTGTTCTTTATAAAAATTTGAAAAGTTCGGCTGAATATTTTCCATCTCTAAGGAGGATAAAACCGAATTATAATTAATCAATCCTTTAATTAAGGCAAGATTAATTTCATGATAAATATTTCGAAATGATGTGTTTTCATCTATTGGATAAATTACTGAGTAAGTCAGCTCTTCAGCATGAAGAATTGCACGTCCCCCTGTTGGGCGGAACACAATATCAATTTTGTCTTGTTCTGCTTTAGCTGCATTCAACTCATCTATATTTTGATTGGCACCTAATGAAATGCAGTATGGGTTCCATCTATAAAACCTTAGCGTTGCTTCGTCATGCTTGCACGATTCAGCCAGGTGCAAATCAACATCCATATTCATTTTGCCGGTATTAAATCCTGAATCGAAAACACGCCATTTCATTTGCCGACTAAACCTCTCTTACTATTCTTAATAAAATCTAAAGTTTGTCTGACGTAGTTATTCTCTCCTAATTCAGCTTCAATTTTTTTTACTGCTTGTGAGACATTAAGCGAATTATCATAAAGATAATTGTACGCTTTTTTTAGCGCTTCAATATCCTTTGCAGCAAAACTCCTCCTGCGCAGCCCAACAATATTTAATCCGCAATACTTTAGTGGAGTATGAGCAGCAAGAATGAAGGGAGGAAGATCTTGGGAAATTTTAAACGAGCCGCCTGTCATTGAATGTTGACCAACCCTACAAAATTGATGAACAGTAGTCATACCACCTATGATTGTATTATCTTCAATAACAACATGTCCGCCGAGTTGAACTCCATTTGCTAGAATACATTTATTTCCAACCGTGCAATCATGAGCTACGTGAGTGTATGCCATAATTAAACAATTCTTACCAATCTTTGAAAATCCTGTAGATTTAGTTCCTCTGTGGCAAGTAACGAACTCGTGAATTGTTGTATCATCATCAATTATGAAAAGCGAATCCTCATTTCGAAAGCTCAGGTCTTGTGGAACATGAGCTATTGACGCCCCTTGATAAATTTTTATTCGATTACCCAACCGCGCACCATCATAAAGTACAGCGTGAGGACCAATTTCACAATCTTCACCCACCTCAACATTATCATAAATGATTGTGTATGGATGAACAATAATATTTTCACCAAGTTTGGCTTTTGAACTTACAATTGCTGTAGGATGAATGTTTCGCATTTTTATTTAAATCCCGTTGGGTTTTTGTTCTTTATCTGTAACGCCAGCCATGAATTCAGCTTCAGCTACTAAATTATCATTGACGAAAGCTCTTCCTTTCATATTAAAAATTTTACTTTTTTTACTTGCCATTTCAACTTCCAAATAAAGCGTATCACCAGGAACAACAGGTTTTCTAAACTTAGCATTGTTTATCTGCATAAATACAACCAATTTATTCTCAAAATCACCTAAAGAATTTAACAACATAATCCCACCAGTTTGAGCCATGGCTTCAATTATCAGAACACCCGGCATGATCGGCTGCCCGGGAAAATGACCCGGGAAGAATGGCTCATTTATGGTAACTGATTTCACTCCAATCACTTTTTTATCAAGCTCGAGATGAATGATTTTATCAACTAACAAAAAAGGATACCTGTGCGGTAAAATTTTTTGAATCGCATTTATGTCGAATACAACGCCTTCCTTCTTAACAAGCTGATATTTCTTAACAATTTTTTTCTGCTGATAAAGTTTCCTTACTTGTTTAGCAAATTCAACATTTGACCGATGCCCAGGTCGTGCGGCAAGAATTTGCGCTTTCAAAGGAGCACCAATCAACGCTAAGTCACCAAGAAGATCTAAAAGTTTATGTCTCACAGGTTCGTTCTTATAGCGAAGTTCTTTGTTATTAAGTATACTGCTCTCGCCAATTGTGATCTTATGTTTAAGCCCAATTTTTTTTCTCAGCTTTTCTAACTCATCTTCGCTTGCTTTATGATCAACTATTACAATAGCATTATCAATGTCACCGCCTTTAATCAAACCCTGATCAGCTAAAGATTCCACCTCGCTTAAGAAACAAAAAGTTCGTGCGGAAGAAAATTCTTGAACGAATTCCTTTTCAAGATCGAATAATCCTGTATGCTGACTTCCTAATGCTGGATTCTCATAATCAACCATAACTGAAATTCTATATCCATCTAAAGGCAAGGCGGCAATATCTACTTTATTCTGTTCATCGTGGTAAAGCACAGTTTCATCAATAATCAGATAATCTTTTGGAGCTTCCTGCTGAACAAATCCCGCTTCCTGTAAAATATCAACATAAGGTTTGGCACTTCCATCTATAACCGGAGGTTCAATTCCATCAAGTTCAATAATAATATTATCAATTTGTAACCCGACTATTGCTGCAAGTACATGTTCAACCGTATGAACTTTTGCTTCACCAATACCCAAAGTAGTGCCCCTTGATATATCAATCACATTGTCGGAAGTTGCAGGAATTTCAGGAGATCCTCCCAAATCAATTCGGACAAATTTAATTCCTGTATTCTCATGTGAAGGTTTGAAGGTCATTGTGCATGCTGTGCCTGTATGAAGTCCGATTCCGGAAATTGAAACCGGTTTTGTAATTGTTCTTTGTTGCTCTAACATGAACTATCCTTGATTTTAAGAGATAAATGTGAGAATTAATAAAAAATGTTTTTTAAAATAGTAAGATGGGTTTATAAATACAAAAAAGATAGAGCGTAACGAACTGTAATGAATTAACCTTTTTCGAGTTTAGAAACTTTATCAAGAAGCTCCTTCACCTGGTTTTCAAGCTGATTAATTTTTGCCGCATAATTTGGAAGAGATCTTATGTGTCCTTCTAATTTTAAAGCTGTTCTCATTTCTTTGGCTGGGTAACCGAAGTAAACTCCAGGTTTTGAAATGCCTTTTGATACTCCTGATTGAGCAATTAAGGTAACCTTATCCGCTATTTCAATATGTCCGACTATTCCCACTTGTCCGGCAATCAGACAATTCTTTCCAATTTTTGTGCTGCCCGATATTCCTGCTTGTGCAGCAATCGCAGTATTTTCACCAATCAAAACGTTGTGTGCTACATGAACTAAGTTATCAATCTTAACACCTTTCTTTATCACGGTAGCACCGGTTGAAGCTCTATCAACACAAACATTGGCTCCAAGTTCAACATCGTCCTCAATTCTAACAATTCCAATCTGGTGTATTTTATGAAACACACCATCATCATCGGAATCATAGCCGAAACCATCGGAACCTACAACCGTTCCTGGATGAATGATTACTCTGTTCCCAATGTTACATTTTTCACGGATGCTCACATTTGAAAAAAATAAGCAATTATTACCAACAATTACATCATCATGCAAAACTGTATTGTGAAATATCTTTACGTTATCGCCAATTACACAGCCAGATGAGATAACGACATTTTTTCCCAGCGAAACATTCTTTCCAATCTTTGCTGTGGGATGTATGGATGCAGTGGAATCTATACCTTGAAGATTAAATTCAGGAGTAAAAAATTGATTGACTATTTTGAAAAATGCTTTGTTGGGATCTTTTACTTCAATATAAGAAATGTCATCTCGAATTTTATTGAAATCGGGTTTGACTAAAATTGCGGAGGCATGGGTGTTTGGAAAATATTTGTTGTAGACCGGGAGATATAAAAAAGTTAAATCGCCTTCACCGGCTTCTTCAATTTTGGCAAGATTTTTAATTATAACTTTTTCATCACCGAATAATTTACCGTTAACAAGCTCCGCAATTTCTTTTAAAGTAATTTTCATTAGAGGAATAGATTATATTATTTTAGTTTTAACTTATTCAAAACTAAAGCAGTAACATCATATTCATCCTTGGCAAAAAGAAGCATAACATCGCCGCTTCTGTCAAAGATAAAATCGAAGTCTTCATCCTTAGCAACATCTTTAATTGCGGTAAATACTTTATTTTGGACCGGTTTCATTATCTCGTCCTGCTTTTGAAAAAGCTCGCCGTTAGTTCCGAATTTCTTTTCGCGATAATCGGCAATTTGCTGTTCAAGCTTCAGCAATTCAGATTCGGTTTCTGCTCTCGTTTGGTCTGTCATGATAAGCTTGCGTTTTTCATAATCATCATATTTAGTTTTCCAGTTGTTTTCAAGTTTGGTTAACTCAGTCTGCCAATCCTGAATAAATGCATCAAGCTTTTGCCTGGCATCTTGTGCATCAGGAAACTTATCCATGATAGAATCCGAATCAACATAGCCGATTTTCAATTGTCCATTTGTTAAACCGGTAAGTGAAAAGATAAAAAGAAATAAAAGAGATAATTTTTTCATTTGAATACCTAATCAAAAAAACTTTAGAATTTTACATTAAAGAGTAGATAATTAACTAGTTTCCTCTTTTAAGCTTATCAAGAACCTGATAAGTAATATCGAAAGCGGAATCTGCATAAAGAAGTACGATATCGCCGCTTTTATCGAATACAAACTGCATCCCTTCACGTTTTGCAACTTCTTCGATTGCTTTATAAATTTTTTCTTTAACAGGATTAAATAGTTCTTCCTGCTTCTTATAAATTTCACCTGTTCCTTGCCCAAATTTTTGTCGTCTGAAATCAATCAAAGATTGTTCTTGAGCAATAAGATTTTGTTGAGCCACTAATTTTTTATCATCGGGCATTGTGTTAGCTTGCTTTTGATAGTTTGCAAGAGCCGCCTGATAAGTTTGCGTCATGCTGTCTAACTGCGCTGTCCATTTATTTGTGAGCGCATCTAAATCACCCTGGGCTTTAATTGATTCGGGAAGCTGAGTAAGAATTGTTTGCGAATCAACATAGCCAAGCTTTTGAGTTGTTTGTGCAAACGTAAACGTGCAGCTTAGTAGAACAGCAGCGAAAAGAAAGATGTATTTGTTCACTTCGATTACCTTTATTATTGATTGTTGATAAATTAAAAACCTCTCCCGAATTGGAAATGGAATAACCATGTAGGATCTTTTTTATCCGTTAGCTTTCTATCAAAGCCGTATCCAAGGTCAAATCCGATTAAGCCAATGGGATTGATTAAAAGTCTGGCGCCAAATCCAACTGATCTTCTAAGATCAAAAGGATCGGTTTTTTTCAAATTTTCAAAAACATTTCCTGCTTCAGCAAATGCAAGTAAGTATAGAGGAATTGGATCGAGAGTAACTGCTAATCTTAGCTCGGCAGCATATCTTGTCATAACTCTGCCTCCAATTACTCTATCATCTGCATTTCGTGGTCCTACTGTACGATCGTCATAACCTCTTAAAGGAGCGGTTGCAATTATCAATCCGTTTCCGCCCATATAATAAAATTCAAAAGGTTGAATCTTGGTTCCAAGAGTAATTTCATCAAGATAACCTAAATCTGCGACCGTATAAATAGCAATTCTATTTGAATTAAATAATCTTCTATACCATTCTGCTTTAAAATTAATTTTATAATAATCTACATCTCCAGGTAGGAACGGACCACCGGATAACTCTCCATCTAAAGTGAATGAAGAACCTGATGACGGAAAAATTGGATTATCAATATTTTTTCTGCTTAAAGTTGCACCCAAAGTAAATTGTTGAGTCTTTCCCTCTTCGTAAAAATTTTGTCCTTCAAGAACATTGTTATATTGATACCTGAACAATCCCTGAACATAAAAGAAATCATCCGGCCATTTTAATCTTCTACCAACTCGTAATGTTCCGCCTGATTGCCGCAAATCATAAATATATGCTTGACGAGTGTCAAAAACTTCAAGCCCAACTAAAGTTGGAGTATCAAACATCCAGGGTTCGGTAAAACCTAAAGTAAAAGTTCGATACAAGCTTCCGACTCCAAATTGCCAATTAAAGCTTAGTATCTGTCCACCGCCCAAGGAAAATGGTTCTGTAATTGAGAAATTAGTGAGGGTAACACCAACAGCACCGCTGAAACCGAAAGCTCCGCTGTAACCAATGGAAGCATTAAGATAATCACTTGATTTTTCTTCAACTCTGAATGTAACATCAACTGTACTGTCAGTTGGGAGAGTGTAATCAATTCCTTGAGGTCCATACAATTTTTCTACATTAAAATATTGCAGGTTTGCAAGCTGCTGAATGCTTCTGAACAATAAACCTCTGTTAAAATAATCTCCCGGAACAGTATAAAGTTCACGTCGGATAACTTTATCCTTGGTCTTATCATTCCCAGTTATGTCAACTTTGCCAACTTTAAATTGATTTCTCTCTTCGACCCGAATAAGTATGTCAATGGAATCTTCTGCGACTTTTGTTTCAGTAGCTTTAAGATTGAATGTGAGATAACCATTGTCGAGATAAAGTGCGTAAACATCAGATTGTTTTTCATTACCGCGAAGATTTTGTTCGAACTTTTCGTAATTAAAAATATCACCCTTAGCAAAGTCGAGCCGTTCTAAAAGCGCCTCATCAGGATAAATTGTATTTCCCACCCATTCAATATTTCGAATTCTATATTGCGGTCCTTCATCAACATATACCTGGATTTTTAAATCTTTTTTATCATTGAAATAAATTAACGAATCGGATAAAATTTCAGCGTCGCGATAACCGTTACGCTTGTAAAATTTGAGAATTAAGTCTTTATCTTCGTCATATTTTTTTCTATCAAACTTAGCGGAACTCCAAAATTTCCACCACTTAGCTTCTTTTGTTTCGTCAAATTCTCCTCGAAGATCGCTTTCATCAAAAGCTTGGTTACCAAAAAATCTAATCTCTCTAACAACAACCTGATCATTTTCCTGAATATCAAATTTTACAAGGACTCTACTTTTAATCTTGTCAATCAGGTTTGAGTAGCTTTGATCGGATTTAGAATATTCAACATTATATTCATCAGCCAAATCTTTATTGTTTCTCCAGGTAACAATTATTTCGCTCTCCAAAGTATCGGCAGTATAGTATTCGTAGTACTTAAAATTTATGGCAGCGTTGAGATAACCCTCTTCTTCGTACGATTGAATTATTCTCTGTTGAAGTTTAGCAATTTCTTGTGGTTTTAATATTTGACCTCGAATAAAATTAACTTTCTTCTCTAACTCATCAGTATCAATCTCATCATTTCCTTCGAAAACGATTTTCTCAAGTCTCGGATATTCATCAACCTTTATTATCAGAAAAATTCCATCAGCAATCTGTTTGTCATTAATAATCTGAATGTCGGAAAAAATATTCAATGACCATAACTGTTTTATTGCATTTAAAGTTTTGTCACCGGGAATTTGAATTTCATCGCCAATCTTTAATCCGCTGTTTGCAATAATAATTGCCGCATCAGCAGACTTATTTCCAACAACAGAAATTCCAAGTATTTTATAACTTTTGGTAACCGTCTGTGATAATGAAAGAGACGAAAAAATTAAAATCAATGGAATTAAATAAATTTTTATATATCTCATTAGAAGGGATATGTGCATCAGGTTAAACCTTTTCCTTAATTTGTTCACTAACTTTTCCGAATCTTCTCTCTCTTTTCTGAAAATTTCTAATTGCATCATACAAATCATTCCTGCGGAAGTCAGGCCAAAGCACTTCAGATATGTAAAATTCCGAGTACGCAATTTGCCAAAGTAAAAAATTACTGACTCTAAATTCTCCGCTTGTTCGTATAACCAAATCGGGATCCGGCATATGTTTAGTCATAAGATGATCTGAGAAAACGGATTCATCTATGTCTTCCGGTCTAATGTTTCTATGCTCTACAGAATTAACTATATTTTTTATTGCCATTAATATTTCAACTCTACCGCTATAACTTAAAGCTAAGTTGAGCACCATTTTTTTATTGTCTTTAGTTTTTTCACATGCATCTCTAAGTTCTTTTTGAACTTCTTTCGGTAATGATTCAAGATCACCAATCATCGTAATTTTAATATCATTCTGGTTAAGTTCATCAGTTTCATCTCTTAAGCTTTTTAGGAGAAGTCGCATTAGCATCGAGACCTCATCCTTTGGTCGTCTCCAATTTTCGGTTGAAAATGTGTACAACGTAAGATAATGTACGCCTATTTGAGAACAGGCTTTAACAATGTCCCTAACCGATTCAATACCACGCGAATGACCGGCAGCGCGCGGCAACCCTCTTTTTTTTGCCCATCTTCCGTTTCCATCCATAATGATTGCAATGTGAGCAGGAATCTTACCGGATTTTTTTAGTTCAGTCTGAGTGCGCTCATCTGACGAGCTGCGAGAGCCTGTCAATTATTCTCCTTTTATAAAAAATAAAAGTCGTAAGATTCTATAACGATCTTAAGACTGATAATCAAGTACAAATGTTCACAAGTTAATAGATTGCAATGTTAAAGATAATAAATGCAGATTTTATAATGAAAGGGAAAAAGCTATATGCGCATTGAAATCTTTTAGCAACTTACTAAAAAAAAAATAATTGACTGATTAGTTAGTTGCTTTTTTTAACCAAATAGTTTATAAATTTTTCTTTACCTACCTGATACTTTGAAATTTATAGATATGGGTATTTAAAATTTTTTAAATGTTACTTATAGTCTTTGAATTATAGTCAACAAAGTTAGATTTTAGCAACGTGAAAGTAAAAATTAAAATCGGGCAAAGAATAAAGAAGTTACGGGAGAAAGCCAATATGTCCCAGAAAGATTTAGCTTACTCTGCCAATTTAGACCGTAGTTATATTGCAAGTGTTGAGAGTGGTCAGAGGAATATTTCCATTGTCAATATTGAAAAAATTGCTGATGCATTAAATGTTTCGCTTAAAGAATTTTTTAACGATGCCGAATTTGATAAATCTTCAGGACACTCTAAATAGAATTAAAAGGTTAATTGAAAGTGCTATCCGTAGCAATGGAACGGAAGGGAAAAATAATCTCATTCGTAGTCAAAGACCAATTAAACTTTTGCACGATATTGTAAAATCTGAATTGATTAAGAATGGTGTTAATCCGAAATTGATAAACCCGCCTTTGGGTCAGTCGCACGGAGAATTTTCATTTGCAGGTTTTTTCAAAAAGAAAGCACAGGATATTTCCGTTGTTTCCAATGGAGTTTCACCACAAGAAGAAACTTTGGATTTTGAAGGAATATTGATGGGACAAAAAGATAAATTTGGTTTTCAGTTCACTGAAAAATGTTTGTCCGTCAATGTTAGAAGTCAATTAAGCAGTTCAGCAAAAAATTTTGATACGCTTTATGAAAGAACATTTGCTGAAGCACTCAATTTACATTTACGCTGTCCTAAAATGATACTTGGGGAATTTTATATGATTGCCGTCAATGAATACGACAGCAATGCAGCAAAACGGAGAAAGGTCAAATTCAGAAATATCACAGGCATTGATAAACACATTGAAAAATATTTACTTTCATTCGGTGCTGTGAATAGCAGAAAGTCCGTTGATACAGACCACTACAAGTATGAACGGGTATGTTTACTTATCGTTGATTTCAGCAAGACACCGCCAAAAGTTTATAGTTATGATGAGCAACTAAAAGAAGATGGATTGTTACCAGAAAATACAAAAGCAACGATACAGAATTTGAATCTTGAAACTTTTGCTTCGGACTTGCTGAATATTTACTCAGTAAGATTCGGTACGAATAATTTCAGATGATACTTTTCAATAAGAAAATCATCAATCTCTTTCTTGTCGTTTAATTCCCGCAAAGTTTCCAATTCGCTTTCTGAAAAATCGGGAATGGTGAAATTCTCAATGAAATTCTTTTGATAGCAAGGATACCCACCTTCAATCGCTACGCTTGTTTTGCTCACATAGTAGTGCATTAAAAAAGAGTTCAGAATTTTCTGGACAAGTTCAATATTATCAACCTTTGTCAATGGGTTGGTTATGCTTTCAAAAAAATCAAGTTTATTGTCGTTCTCTTTTCTAAAATAAATTCCGTAGCCGTTTGTAAAGTAAGCGTCATTTTCTTCCACTAAAAGAAAACGGGGATATTGACTAAAAGTAGGAGTTAAAATCTTTTTTCCTTTTTTTGTAAGTCCTTGCGTTCTGCCCCAAATGTAAAATGGCTCAAAAACATACTTCCCTTTGTCTCGTGCTAATAATTGCTCTTTTATTGAAAGAAAATATTTGTAGCATTTGGGAAACTTATTTTGTATTTCCTTTTCGGGAATAGGGGTAGCAATTCCATTTTTGATGTTGAAAGGACAAATAATTCGTTTTGTGTTAAAACTTATTTCTTCTTGACTTTTGAAATTGGAAATTTTATAAACAGATTTTGTAATTGCTTTTTCAATTTCAAAAATTCCATTGTTAGTAGCTTTGAATAAATGGTTTCCTTTTTCTGTTTTTCCGTCAACGAAAAACAATTCATCTTTCAGAGTGGCGATTCCAACGCAAATGTCAAATAGTTTTTTTATTGGAGTTCCGATTGTTTCAATAATTCGGATGTTTTCTTGTTCGTCATTTTTCAGCAATCGCCACTTTTTGAAATTTAAATTTTTAATGTAATTAGGAGAACCATTTACATTTATTAAAAATTCTTCTGGTTTTTGATTTTCCTTGATGCGGTCAAAATATATCGCTTCGTTTAACTTTTTATTTAAGAAAGTAATTGCTGAGTACGTCTGAACATCAAAAACTTTTTTATGATTAAAATCAATTATTCGTGTGACGCATTTCTGTGTTGAAAAATATTTTCTCAACGCTTCACCAGCAAGCGAAGTGAAATAATTATTCGGTGTGATGTAGCCTAGTTTTCCATTGTCTTTAAGTAATTTATATCCTAATTCAAAAAATACAAAGTACAAATTGAATGTGCCTTGCTCAACTGTTGTCCAATGTTTCAATAGAAAATTTCTATTCTTGTCGGTGAGGTCTTGAAACTTTACATAGGGTGGATTGCCTACTACATTGTCAAATTGCATTTTCCATTTTGTTCTCAAACTATCTTGACAAAACAAATTAAAATCTTTCTCGTCAAGGATTTCATTGTATTGAAGTGCGTAAATTGATAAAAGAAGTTTTGCTCGATGAATGTTGTACTCTAAAATGTCTGCACCAAAAATATTTTCTTGAACAGTCTTTTTTATTGATTTTTTATACTTGGATTTATAATGCTCTGCTAATCCAATTAAAAATGCGCCACTACCGCAACTTGGGTCAAGATTTTTGTCGGTTTCCTTTGGCCCTATTTCGCCAATGATAAAATCTACAATGTAGGTTGGAGTAAAAAATGCACCATTAAATTTTCTGTCTTGTTGCGGTATAATAATTTCAAGATGGCTTTCTAAATCTTTTACTGTGTGAATTTCAAGTGAAGAAGTATCAAAATAAAGTTTAGCATCTTTTTCAAAACCTTTCAGGTACTTAGAAAGAATTGGGCTTGTAGAACAGTCCAGTTTCAAATTTGTCAGAAAGGAATAAATCAAATGCTTCTCAAGATTTTTAGTGTCTTGAGTTTTCATCAGTTCATTTAGCAATCCTTTTTTTATCATAAATCATGTTGACTTTGAGTAACAAAGTTAAATTAATTTTTGTGCCTAAACAAATATTTTACTTATCCTTCCTGCAACTTGCGAAAATATAACAATTTAGACTTTTACCTATTCAGATTTAAGTAAATTAAAAATTTTTACTTCCTAGTAACACGATTAAGAAAAAAGTGGTTGCGATCGATCTACAGTTCTTCTTTTAGTTATGGTCTGACGCTCAGTGATTTGAAATAACTTTAAATTTTTTCGGATGTCTTCTTCAAACTGATCAATTATCATTTTTACTTCATTGAAATTTTCTTCTTTCACTCCGACAAAAAGCATTACAGGCATGTTTCCTTTGCGTGTTTGTCTTGTTGCCAGGTACTTAAGTTTATTAAGTAAAATGTTTTGATCCTTCAAATCCTCATCATTAAGAGTTAGTCCAATAGCATATTTATTTTTCTGACGGGCGACAATATCCACTTCAAAACCGCCGACAGATGTTGGTTCAG
>Ga0209002_10001093_pt1 | contig 21885 bp, 17 predicted proteins | sample Rifsed16ft2_FD_184010 | JGI IMG/M metagenome (GOLD analysis project Ga0209002, IMG submission 184010) | Soil microbial communities from Rifle, Colorado, USA - sediment 16ft 2 (version 2) | ecosystem: Environmental > Terrestrial > Deep subsurface > Rock core/Sediment | place: Rifle, Colorado... | reverse complement strand
CATGGTCAGGACCGTTCTCCGTCGGCGGCGATGGTTCGTACTGCGCTGTTGCCGATGGAAGGACCTACTACTATGTTTCGACCCAGCCCGATGGCAGCAACCAGCCGAACGTGTTTCGATACACTCTGAACGGCAGTTTCGCTGAGGCCACGTGGACAAGGGTCACGCCAGCAGGGTCTTCCGCAGGCCTCTTTATTAACCCGTTCATTCTTGATCCCAACAATTCGAATGTCATGTATTTGGCCGGCTCGGACCGGATCTGGAGGAATTCGGACCTTACGGCCATTCCGAATTTCCAAAACACTACAACAGCTCAAAACTGGTCAGAGATGTCTAACACCGTGGTTTCCGGCGAAATCGTCACTGCGCTGGGAATGGGAGAATCCGCGTCTATCGCCGGACCGACGAATCGGCTCTATTTTGGCACCGATGTCGGAAGTGTCTACAGAATCGATACTGCCAGCAACGCGAGCGCGGTCCCTGTTAGTGTGACCGGAGCAGGTTTCCCCTCTGCCTATGTCAGTTCCATCGCGGTAAATCCTGCGAATGACAACGAGGCCATGGCGGTTTTCTCGAACTACGAGGTGCCAAGTCTCTTCTACACGACGAACGGTGGCACCTCATGGACGAACGTGAGCGGAAATCTGGAAGCTCCACCTTTTGACGGATCGGGAGATGGCCCGTCGTGCCGGTGGGCCGCCATTGTCGCAACATCACAGGATACGACGTTCTTCGTTGGCACAAGCGTTGGCCTCTATTCTGCCTCGGCTCTCAGCGGATCGACGACGTGGGTCCAGGAAGGCGCCTCGGAGATCGGGAATGTCATCGTCGATATGATTGACTTCCGCGTCTCGGACGGTCTGGTGGTCGTGGGGACTCACGCCAACGGCGTCTTTTCGACAAACGTGGTTGTTTCGGTGCCCGGAGAAAAGAGTACGCTTCCCACAAACTACGTGTTGAATCAAAACTTCCCGAATCCCTTCAACCCGAGCACGACGATACGCTACTCGCTGCCCGAACGCGCTCAAGTCAGGATCGGCATCTACGACGCAGCAGGAAGGGAAATCATGATACTGAGGGACAGGGAAGAGAATGCTGGACAACATGAAGTCCGATGGAATGCGAAAGACGCCGGGGGAAATTCGGTTTCGTCAGGGGTCTACTTCTATACCCTTACGGCTATGCGAGAGGGGAATGAAGTGCGGTTCACCCGCAGCCAGAAGATGACCCTCGTGAAGTAGAAGTCCCGTCGGATCTGTACAATAAAAATCCCCGTCAATCGACGGGGATTCTTTTTTTTGATCTCTGAGGCAACCGTTCAGTCGTCGCAGGCTCTACACTTCTTCAAGCATTGCGCGCTGATTTCGACGAATAGCTTTCATTCTCTTCATCCGCTTTTTGACGGATGGCTTCGTGAAGAACGTCCGTTTCTTGAATTCCTTCAATACCCCGGACCTCTCATACTTCTTCTTGAATCGCCGAATTGCCTTATCGATCGGTTCGTTATCACCGATGATAATGCCGACCAAAAAATTCACCTCCTCACGGTTCGAACGTTATGCTACTTTGTCCTGGAGAGCGTCCGCACCGAGATTCTCGATGAGCTTCCGCTCGCCCAGTTTTTCAAACGAAACTGTAATGGCCTGAACACCACCTGATGTCTTGATTTTCGAAGTGACCCGGCCTATGTCGTCCCACTCCGTATGATAAATTGTCTGCCCCACGGTGAAGATCTTGCTCGCCGCGTATTCGATCGCCTCTTTGCGGTCAAGCTTGCGCAAAGCCGATTGTCCCAGAAGCCCGGAGCTTCGGTCAATGAGCGCACTGTGCTTGCATCGTGCACACCGATACCACATTTTCGACGGGTCACCTGCGGCTCCGTCGGCATTCATTCCCCCGACGAGTTCCATCCTTGTTTCCTTGTGACAATACGCACAATAGTGCGTGATGTACTTGGATTTTGCCATTATGTTATCTCCACGAGCGTTGATGATCAGAGCACTGTGCCCGTTGCGGTACCGCTTCGCTAACTGGAATGGGGAGGGCCTCGTAAGGCAAGGGGCTTAACATACTTTCATGATAAAGATACGGATATCTTGTAACGGAGTCAAGGTCGATTACGCCCGCGATGATCGCTTCACGGGGTTTTCCATTGAAAGAGAGTGATTTGCGCGCTATTTTGAATCGGTTGAACGATTCTCCCTTCAATGGAACGGCATTGACATCCCTGGATCACGCTAAGAACATCTTCGGGCGACTTGACTGGAAACTCGTCGCGGTTTTGGCACTCTTCCTCGCGGTGAGCTTTACTGCACTGAACGATGTCTTCGTCTACATCCCCGACAGCGCACGATATCTCGTGTGGGCCGAATCGCTTTCGCACTTTCAGGGATTGACCGATGCCTCCGGGCCTGATCCGATCAGTTACGTTATCCACGCGCCCCTATACTCCTTTCTGCTCGTCCCTGCATCGTTTCTTGGGGGCGTCGTAGCCGCAAAAATACTCACGATTCTCTTCGGGCTCGCGCTTCTCATCCTGATCTACTTCTATCTCTACGAAAGTGCCGGGACAACGCAGGCCGCCATTGGCATTGCTTTTCTTGCGCTAAACCCGCTTCAGATTCTGTATTCAACACAGGTCCTTTCAGACGTTCCGTTCGCTCTCTTCTTCGTTCTCATCCTGATCATGATCGATCGCGTGGTCTTACGGAGTCTGCGCCTGAACGGCCTTCTCATCGGGCTGGCGGTGCTCATGTCCGCAGCCATGCTCCTCAGGGAGGTCGGAATAGCTCTCGTCCTTGCGTGCGGACTTCTTTTCCTTGTGAGGAAAGAGTATCCCCGCGCAGCCGTCATGATCATCGTTCCGCTGGCGCTGTATGCCTTCTGGTTCCTCCGTAATGAAGTGGCCGTTGCCGGTTTGGAGCATCCGCCTCTCCGTAATTCCGATCTGTTCACCGCTCACCTCTACACCGTTCGGGAAGCCCCTCTTCTGGAAGAGTTTCTCGCCAGGGTAAGCAGCAATGTGCGGATCTATGGAGAACTTGCAGGGAAACTCCTCTTTCTTACTCAATATGATCTCCGCGGATACGGAATAATCCCGCCGGGCGAATCTGCATTCGGATGGATCCTGAAGAACGGCCGACTTTTGGTCTGGCCTGTTTCAATTCTCACGATCGGACTCTCCGTGCTGGGCCTCTGGCATGAATGGAAACGACGGGAAAGCATGAGGATGGTACTCTACTTCCTCATCTTCTATGTTCCCCTTATCCTGATCTATCCCTTCAATGATATTAGATTCCTTTTTCCGCTTCTCATCATACTGTTGCTTTCTTCAGTCATCGGTGCAACGGCCGGAGTCAAAGCACTCCTGGGCGGGAATCTGCCGCGAAGGGCAACGCATGCCGCGGTCGGATTGTGCCTGTTCCTCCTGGCGGTTCCAAATTCTGCATGGGTGTGGTCGTTTGTCAATCATAATGCACGATATGGTTCCGACCCGGAGCGTTATTTCCAGTCAATGGCCCTGCGGCCCGATGCACCCGAATTGCTCCTGGCTCCAATGAGCCGAATAGGAGAATGGCTCAACCGAAATACGGAGGCCGATGCGGTGATCGCGACGCGGTGGAAACAGCTTTCCTTCTGGCTCGGCGGGAGAAAGCTCCTTGAGCTCAATCCGATGCTCCCCGTCGACCAGTTTGAGAATCAGATGCGCGATTACCGTGTGGGATATCTTGTCGCCCTTGTTGATCGATCCCGTCTGAGGGAATTCGAGACTCAGATGGCCCTCTCCTCACGGTTTTCGTTTACACCGGTACACCGCATAGGGAATGCCGTCATCATAAAGGTTCATTCCTCCCGCGGGACATTCAGTGATGAGGATATCCCCGTAATCGGTTTCGGGGAAGATCTCCTTCTTGACAGTCTGAACCGCTCCGATGCGCAGTTCCAGTATCTCTTTCGCTCCGCACTGCTGAGCATGGACGCCGGAATGCCGGAAGATGCAGAGGAAACTTTTCAGAGTCTTTCAACGAAGGCTGGCCGGTCAGGGACGGTGGTTCTCTATACGGCGATTGCCCGATCGCTGGGGGAAAAATTTGAGGAGGCGGAAATTCTCCTTCACAACGTTCGCGAGGCGCAGCAGGCAGGGCCGCTTCTCATCCATTCCTGGTATCATCTCCAGATCATCGAGAAGCTCAGGAAGGCTTACGCTGCGCCGGATTCGTCCGTTCGGGCAGATCTCCTCACCAAGGTTGCGGGGGACTACTGGAGCCTGGGATTCAGAAAGCACGCGGGGCGTATTCTCGAGAAGGCGATGAGTTCCGACGCCGGCTTCGCCCCGGCGCTGGTTTTTGGGATCTATTTTGACCTGCAAAGAAAAGACACCGTCTCTGCGAAGAAACGGCTTGGGCAACTTCGATCCATTGACATCTCTTATCCTGCAGTTGTTCGCTTCGGGGAGTTGATTGCGAGTGCGGAGACGGCAACAAAGGAGAAGGACGTTGTTGCTTCCCTCATCTCTCGCGAGGCCGTTGCCCGGCGCTACATGGACCTGAACCTGACGGAAAGTGCCATCGACGAGCTTGTGGATATACTGGCGCTTGATCCCGACCGGCTCTCTGCTCTTCGGACCCTGGCAGCAATCTATGTTGAGAGAGAACGGTACGCGCCGGCTATGAGCATTCTGGATAGGATATCCGCGATCGACCCTCAAGACCCCGCGTTAAAGGATATGAGGGAGAGGTTGAGCAGTCGGTGGGGAGATTGAGATCAGATTGGGGGAACCGACTCCATTCAGGTCAGTCTTGACTTTCGACCGGGAATTGGATATTTTAATGTGCTTTTCGGGGCCGCAAGCCGGACTTGGTACGATTGGTTCGATCCTCATCAGCAGGTTGGGGCCCTTAGTCCCAAAATATCCCGTGAACGCTTCTCAGCGAGCGGCTGATATTTTGAGGATCCCGCCGCAGGCGGGACCCGGATTAACCGGATCGATTCTTGGGCCCTTAGCTCAGTTGGTTAGAGCAGCGGACTCATAATCCGCTGGTCGCAGGTTCGAGCCCTGCAGGGCCCACGGAATTTCCGCTATGGAACTCAATCTGTTGTGTTGATATGAGGAAGCCTGTATCGGAAAAAATAACCTGAAAGGGTAGTTTTTTCCTGAACTCTTGGATGGAGGGGGCAAAAGAGGGCTGATAAGGCGTTCCCTGGCGGTCGATCTTGTGGTACAAGGATTGAATGATGCTTGTCATCTATTGTTCTTTTTGAAGCGAGAGACCTAATTCACCCGTTAAACCCAACAAACAATCCTTAAGGAGGATTCCATGGGTCAACAGCAACTTCTGCTCATCATCCTTGGCGTTATCATTGTCGGTATCGCCATTGCGGTCGGTCTGAGCATGTTCACTGCACAGAGCGTCGGTGCAAACCGTGACGCTATCATTTCCGACCTCACGAACCTGGCAGCCAGCGCATACCAGTACCGCATTCGTCCGACGACAATGGGCGGCGGCGGTGGATCATACAGCGGCTACGCAATTGCGCCTTCACTCGTATCCAATGAAAACGGATCATACACCGTCGCAACAGCCGGAACGGCCACGGCCATCGGCTTCACCGGTACGTCTGCTCAGTACACGACAGACAGTGTGACCGGAACGTATGGAGCGGACGGAAAGCTGAGCGGTTCATTCAGCTTTGCAGGTCCGAACTTTGCCGGAACATAATCTGGCTCAAAGCAGTCGATGATTCAACCAGCGCCCCGGCCAAAAGTCGGGGCCTTGTGTTTTTTTTGCATTTATCCGCAAATTTTTTTGTTTCATATTGCTAATGAGACCAAAAGAGAGTAAGTTACCGATGTGGAAATCTCGGTTCCACGTGCAGGGGATGAAGCGAAAGTACTTCCACCACCGAATACCTCTTGCAGAACTGGATTTGAATTGAATGGCCACTGTTCGCATAGTTGATGCCGACAAAGAAGACCGCAGGCAGCGCGTCTTAGTGATAGCCCTCTTTGCCTTCGGAATTCTCGGGATCTCCTACCTCGTTTACGATTACGTTCGCATCATCAATCACGTTGCTCTCCCCGAAGATCCCAGCCTTATAGACCCCGTCGTCCTGCAATGGAAACAGGAGGGACTGGTTTCCTCTTTCGATTCAAAGAACGGGCTCCTCGTTGTGAACGAACAGAAATGGAACTCGCGGGACAGGGAGTCGAAGGTCGGGATTATCGTCCAGCTCGCGCGCTACTGCGCTCAAAAGAACAACTCTCCCTCATGGGCGTTCAAAGTTGTAGGGATGAGTTCGCAGCTAACGTTGGGAGAAATGGGCCAGGCGGGCCTGGTGGTTCAGTAAGGAAAACTTGGTATGGGCCAACAACAACTGCTCATTGTCGTCCTTGTGATATTTATCGTGGGCCTCACGGTCTGGACGGGTGTCCGACTGGTTGGTTCGATCAATCAGTCGAATGAGAGGGACATGGTCCTTCATCAAATCAACGTCTTGGTGGGTGAGGCAAAGAAGTACGCCGGCGCGCCGAAGAGCACAGGGGGCGGAGGCGGAAGTTTCACCGGATTCACTCCCATCAACAGGCTGACGAATACGTCTCGCATCCGCGTCTACATGACCACGGGCGACAACTGGATTCTCTTCCAGGGATACGGAAGCACCGAGGGGTGGGACGGAACAACACCCGTCGCTGTAGTAGCGCAATACGAAATGACCACGGGTACATTCTCGACGATCTCCAACATCAACTGACCCTCCGGCAGGCTTCCCCGCCTGTCTTCTGAAAGCTTTTCTTCGCCTCTCGCGCCCAATCCTGTGCCGTTCAACGACTTGACAGAGTAGGGGAAAAACCGTATTATTCGTTCTGCATACGCCAACATCTTCTTAGGGTATTACTTTTGAGGGGATTGCATGCCTGAATACAGAATCGAGGGAGTGACCCCTTCCGGCAAAACCGTCGCGGGAGCGATTACCGCAGACAACAAGAAGTCTGCAAGGCAACGCGCCGACGAGATGGGCCGGGAAAAGAAATTCAAGGTCACCGGTGTTTACGAGCGTGCCAACTTCCTGTATCGTGTCCAGAAGGGAAATGACAAGCCCATCGATGGTGAGCAGAAGGCCTACTCGAAAGAAGAGGTCACGCAGGCTCTCGAGAAGATGGGTTACAAGGTCGTTTATGTCCGGAAGAAACTCTTCGGAAATAAGCAGACACCGGCGCCCGCCGTCGATGTCATCACCTTTGTTCGTGTTAGTGCCGACCTTATGCGGCAAAAACTCCCTTTCAACGAGGTGCTGCAGCTGCTGGTCAACGATATCGACAATCCGGCGCTGAGAGAAGCGGTGAAAGAGATCAACAGTGAATTGAAACAGGGAAAAGACTCCGAAAAGGTGTTTCAGAAGCAATCTATCGTGTTCGGGAAGTTCACCGCGAACATGCTCGGCCTAGCCTCCAAAAGCGGCAATATGGCCGAAATCTATGACGCCACCGCAAAATTTCTGGAAAGAAACGCGGAATTCAAGCGGAACTTGAAATCGGCTCTGATCATGCCGATGGTGACTCTGGTTGTGTTGATGCTCGCAGTGCTGTTTTATGTCGCCTACATCTTTCCCGCAACGGCCGAAGCCTTCGAGAAGATGAAGATCGACCTTCCGCCTATGACCAAGGCATCGCTTGCTGCCAGCCGTTGGCTTACAAGCAACATGCTTCTGATCCTCATTGCTTTGGCGATACCGGCAGTCCTGGTGTGGAGATTCGTCTCGTCAGAGCGGGGGAAATTTCTTATCGACCAGTACATCATCAAGATCCCCGTTATTGGGACTCTGCTCCATAAGACCGCCATCGAAATTTTCTGCCGCGTCTTCTATGCCCTGTACAGCGGCTCAGGCGAGAATATCGACGTTATCAGAATGTCTGCAGAAGCATGCGGTAACAAGTACATGGATCACCAGATCAAAACCATCGCGATCCCCCTGATGATTGAAAAAGGAAAAGGCCTTGTTGAGGCCTTCGAAGCGACCGGTGTTTTTACAAAGACCGCCCTTTCCCGATTTGCCTCCGGAGCAGAAACCGGAACGGTGAAGGCGACCGCCCTTCAGCTTGCAGAGTATTATGAGAAGGAAACAACCTACCGCCTGAGGAATGCAATCGAAGTTATCCAGGTCTTTGTCTCCATGATCATCATGGTGGTGTTGATGGCCCTGACGGTCGTATCGTCCGAAACGGCAACCGTGCGTCCGAAGGCGCCGGGAACATTCATTCACTATTTGCCATTCTTCTAGAAGAGTGAACTTGTCACAGGTGAGCACCCATGCCTGAAATAGATATAACTGATAAAATCGGTTACACGCTTCTGAAAAAAGGAATCATCGATTTTGAGACGCTTGAAAAGTCTCTCAAGATGAAGGATTCCGACGAGAATAAGAAGAACAGGAAGAACCTGGGACAGATTCTTGTCTCGGAGTTCGGTGCCGACCATGATGCGGTCTTCCGGGAAGTTGCCAACCTGTATGCCTTCCGCGAGATTTACCTCAACGACGAGAAGATCGATGACGCACGCGTGGCGTTTATCAAGAAATTCGTTGATGCCCTGCCCGATCAGCAGCGGGACATGATGATCCAGGCGAAGATGCTTCCGTTCAAGTACGACGAGCGGCAGACCGACAAGCTGATCATTGTCGCAGCCGACCCGACGGACAAGAACCTGCCGGTGGTGGCCCGCAGTTTCAACGTGAAGAAGTATGAGATATGCTATGTGCGCCTGAAAGACCTTCAGGGATTGATGGAAAAGGTTGCCCCGGCCCAAAACGAGTTCCTCAAACTGTTGAAAGACAGCGAAATCACCGTGGACGAGGGTGATGGGGGAGGCGGAGGAGGAGATGGAGAGGTCGACGAAGATGCTCTGCAGGCCGAGATCACCAAGTCCGCAATTGTCAACCTGTTCGAAGGATGTCTGGTCGAGGCCGTTCGGAGGGGCGTGAGCGACGTTCACATCGTCGCGGCGGAAGGAAACAAGACGAACTTCATGTTCCGCGTGGACGGGAATCTTCAGGTCTGGCACTGCCAGGATAACACAATGCCTGAGGCGGTGCTTGCCGTGGTGAAAGACCGCACGAAAAACGTCGACCGGTTTGAACGTGAAATGTCGCAGGACGGCTTTATCCAGCGTGTCGTTGACGGCCATCAGCTGCGGTTCCGTGTTTCCATTATGCCCATCGTGACCACGGAGTTCAAGCACAAATTCGAAAGCGTGGTTATCCGCGTCCTCGATGACAGGAAGGTTATCACCGACCTCAACAAGCTGGGTCTCCAGGGGCCGGCAAAGGACTTCTTCTACAAGGCCATTAGCAAGCCGCAGGGTATCATCATCCTGACGGGACCTACGGGGTCAGGTAAATCGACGACCCTCATTGCGGCCCTGTATCAGGTGATCGACCCCACCGTGAACGTACTGACGGTCGAGGAGCCTGTGGAGTATATCATCAAAGGTGCGCGCCAGCTGAAGATCGGGCCTAAGATGGGATTCGAGCAGGCAGTCCGCGGTATTCTCCGTCACGACCCGGATATTGTGCTCGTCGGTGAAATGCGCGATAAGATCACGGCGGAGACCGCGATCAAAATGGCGAACACGGGTCACCTGGTTTTCTCTACACTTCACACGAACGATGCTCCCAGCTCCGTAGCCCGTCTGTACAAGATGGGTATTGAGCCGTTCCTTCTTGCATATGCCATCAACATCATCGTGGCGCAGCGGCTTATCCGAACGCTCTGCAAAGTCTGCAAACAGCCGGTCCCCGAAAGCGATAAGGCGGGATTGCTGAAGTTCGGTTTTTCGGAAGAGGAGCTTGCTCAGCACACGATCTACGAAGCCGTCGGTTGCGACAAGTGCGGCGGCGGGTACAAGGGGCGCGCCGCTATCCACGAAGCGCTCTATTTCAGCAAGGGAATCAAGAATATTATCCTGGGTGCGGGTGATAAGATCGACGAGAATGCCATTCGTGAGCAGGGGGCAAAAGACGGTATGTGGACTCTGCGCCGATCGGGGATGGAGCGGATGATGGAAGGAATCACGTCTCTCGAAGAGGTTGTATCGACCACCGTCGAAGAAGATTAGAGTCCAAGGTTGTAGGTCGGAATGATATTCCGACTGCTGTGATGATCAAGCCGGATCGACATTCAGGCTTTAAAACGAAAAGGCCCGCGAAAACGCGGGCCTTTGTGTTTACTGACAGCCGATAGCTGAGAGCTGATTGCTATCCCCCTTTACTCATACCATTCGATGATCCTGTACGCCAGCAACTTATTGATCCACCTCGCCTGTTCAAGGGCCTCGCTGCTGTAGTTCATGCTCACGTTGCCTCTCATGTAGAAGGCGCTCCCCGCGCCGCCCGACATGATCAGTCCGCCGTAGATCTCCGGGGTACCGACTGAGGCGGTCACGCGGATCATGCTCTCGTCGCCGTAAGCGATGACCAGTCCGTGCCACTTGAATGTCCCCGCAAGTGTGAGGTCGCCGTGAACAACCAGAATGCCCCAGCCTTCGCAATTGCCAGTAAACTTCACGGCTACCGTTGTGTCGGGCGTCCAGCAAACGACAATTTTCGGATCCTCCGGTGAACCCCACGTTATGTCTGCGTTGATCGGCGAGTCTGCCTGAGTGTAGCGGTAGTCGTAGTTGCTGAGATACTCCTGCACATAATCGAGAGGATTCGAGGTTGTCGTATCGACGGCAACTCCGCCGACTACGCCGGTAGAACCGCCGTTGTCCATGACCGTCGTGGAGTCTCCCGAGGTCATAACCGCAACGCCGGGTTTGCCGGGATCGCCGGTGAGAGAACCGTCTGAATCATGGTCACGTCCGTCGATCTTTGCCGAACCTTGCATCTTGAAATCGACGGGCGTTGCCCGGATCCCGACGGCGGAGTTGACCATGGGGTACGGTTTTGAGTACCGATAGAGCTTCAGCCGCATGTAGTAGGTCGATTCGGCGAACTGCGAGTAGGAATCCATATAGATCGTGTCAAGCGTCGCGCCTGAATCAACCTCGGTGTAGAATGTTCCGTCATTGAATTCGCCCTCAAGTCTCCCCGTGATCGAGAGTCCCCGGTCGATGGCGCGCAGCCGCGCATGCACCGCTGTGCGGGCAAGGTTCCTCGCAGACGCGTACTTGTGATAGCCCACCTGCTGCTCCGTCGCGGCGGTGCCGGAGTTCCTGAGATTGATTCCGATGACGGCAAAAGCTGCCCCGAGTCCCAAAACAAGAAGTAATGCTGTTCGTCCCATGGTTCTCTAGCCTCTCTTAGTAGCTCAACCCCATGTTGCGGGGATAAATCAGTTTCTGCCAGGTAATGGAATAGTAGGTCGTATCGATGGCGCTCCCGGCCGGCTCACGCCCCTCCATGACAAACGTGACCCAAACCGCGTAGATTCTCGGAAGCGAGTCCGAAGGTACCGGCGAAGGAAACTGATTGTAGTCAATGTTGTAGTATTTCAAGTTGAACCGTGTCGTACCCCATAACTGCATGATCTCCCCGTTCGAGTCTTTTCGATACAATGGGAAGTCTGCGACATTCATGGTCGCTGCGGCCTCCTCTTTTGTCCCTATGCGGTATTCGATCTCATCGACCGTCCCGGTGTTCCCCAGGTCGGACCTGAATTTGATGCTCGTCGAGTCTGCGGCTTTGATCTTCTCCGTGGTCGCGTGGTAGCCGATCTTGGCGAAGTCGTATTCGATCTGGTGGGCCAGCTGCACGGCATTTCGCTGGGTTATTTGGGTGAACGAATTCGCATACATCGCCGTGTTCAGGCCTGTCTGCACGCGGCCGATGGTGAGGACGAGGACTCCGAACAGGAGAACGGAACCGATCATATCGAGCATATTGGACATAGTATCTCTCTAGAAGTATCGGCGATAGACGGAAAAATCTCTCATAACCTGGGGGATGATATTCCCCTCGTCGTCTTTGTGCATGTTGTCGTTGTACACGTAGACCGTGATCCGCTTGTAGAACGTCTGGGTCGCACTGCGGGTATCCGGGTCGTCCTCATAAACGTAATCGATGGAGTCGACAATCGTGAATTGCCATCCCAGGGCGTTTGTGATTCGTCTTTTGTATTTGTGATAGTCATCCACATCGTCGAACTTGGTCAGGGAAGAAAAAGTGAGATCATAGCCGCCTATCAGAGGAAGGCTCTCACCGAAATTGGAGCCAAAACCCGACGCAACAGTCATATCAGAGTAGTTGTAGATCTTGGTGCTGATGGCCTTTTCATCGAACCATTTTGTAAGGATCTCATCCAGCATAAATTGGGCAAAAGCATGGGCATTCATCGCCATCTCAGACTCAAGGCTCAGGGCCATCGTGTTGATAATGGTTCCGTTGATGCCCAAAGCGAGCGTGGAGAGCATCGCAAAAGCCGCGATGACAAGCATCATCTGTCCCGTGTTCATACCCTTGCCCTTTGATTCTTTTTGATTGCCGGGGGAACCCTAAATCCCGTCATAAACATTACCCAAAACCGCACGAAAAGTCAATACAACCGGATGACGCCGCGCACACGGTTTCTTGCTACAAACTCAAGGATCATCCCTATAGAGGAGCAACTCTAATGCCCGAAAAGAAACTCCTCGAAAACCAAGAATTTGCATGTTTTTTGGTGCAAGGATGTCTCTGAACTGATCATTGCGGTAAAAACATCCAGATGGAACAAACAAATTGAAACAGATTGTGCGATAATGAGTCGGTTGACTTTTGACGTAACGATTTGTAATATCATCGCAAGTCGTTCACGAGGAGACCATTAATATCACTGGAGAGGGATATGAAACTTGTTAGGTGTTGGATGGCTGTCTTTTTTCTTATTGTCTGGTTCAATCAAGCTTTTGCGCAACTTGCCAGCCTGCCTACGTTCGACAATTTTTCCTACACCGCAGGAACAACTCTCGATGGGCAAGGCTTTTGGCAGTTAAGCACTTCCGGAACCAACAAAGACACCATAGCTGATTTTAGTCTTAACTATTCAGGTTATCCATTCTCAGGAGTCGGCAAAAGTGTGCGCATGGGGACGGACCGAGAGGCCCTCGGCTATGGCATCGTAGAAGTTGCTTCGGGCCCTATCTACTACTCTTTCATGTTCAAAGCTGATAGCTCCTCACTGACCGGCTCGGCCATTCTATGTCTTTCCAGCGTAGGATCCTCTGAAAGATTTGCAGTGGTGTATCTTAAGGACACGGGCTCCGACTGGCATATTGGTTTGCGCAAGAGTTCAGCGGGAGTTAATCCGATTTATGTAACAAGCAAGAATCTCGCAAAAACGGACACTCACGTAGTAGTCGTTAAGTATGTGTTTCTGGGGACAGATATTGACCAGAATGACAGTCTCTATTTGTGGGTAGATCCCGTGCTCGGTTCATCGGAACCTGCAGCAGACATTGCAATGACTGATGGCGCAACGGGTGATGCCCCGGATTTCGACTTCGTGGAATTGCTGGAGCAGGTTGTCGGTTCAAACAATGAGCTGGACTCGACATATCTCTACGTCGACGGTTTGAGGATAGCGACTACGTGGTCTGAGGCTCCGATGCCTGTCCAGATGCTCGCGTTTGAGGCTTCTGCGAATCGGCTTGATGTCGGTCTGCGTTGGTCCACAGCAACGGAGGCCAACAACTTCGGATTCGATGTGGAACGGCGAGCTATTGGCGAAGAGAGTTGGCAGAAGGTTGGATTCGTGCAGGGATGGGGGACATCGACGGAACTCAGAGAATATGCGTATGTCGATGCAGGCCTTTCAGCGGGCCGATACGCCTATCGGATCAAACAGGTCGACCTTGACGGCACCTTCACGTATTTCACTGCAACCGAAGTTGAGGTGGGCGCTGCACCCAAGGAGCTTGCACTTGAGCCCAATTATCCGAATCCGTTCAATCCTGCGACTCAGATCTCTTTCACTGTCCCTGAAGACGGAAAAGCGGTCTTGAAGGTCTACAACATGCTCGGCCAGGAGGTCGCAGTACTGTTTGACGAAGTTGCAGAGGCCGGAAAGCTTTATCAAAAGACATTCGATGCATCATCGCTTCCGACTGGTGTTTACGTCTCCCGTCTCGAATACGGAGGCCGGGCGGTGATGAGGAAGATGTTATTCGTCAAATGACCGTTTTCAAATGAGAATAATCCCGTGTTCTCCACGGGACTGTTTGTCAAGTAACCTTCAGCGGTCAGCTGTCAGCTTTCAGTTATCGGTGCCACCTCGATGTGAGGTGGCATTTTTTTTGCCACATATCAGAGGTCCCATCCGCTTGCGCCATGCCATCGTTTGGACTTCAGCCTTGTTGGCCACATCAGAAGTCCGAAATCCGCTCAATGCCACGCCTCAGTTGATTTCGGACTTCGGGCTTAATGGCCAACCTCTTTCCTCAAATTTCGCGCGAAAACCTCGGTTTTTGAGGAAAACTGTACTCTGGGTACCTCACTTTGTCCCTTGTCACAGAGCTAGGGAGTTGAAATCATTGGAAAAGTACAAACCACTGCATTTTCTCCTTTAAGAGAGTTGCATTTTCGTCTGTGATTTCTTATTATCGTGCTCGTTGGGAAGTCTGCGTCTCCCTAATTCACGGATCCCATTCTCTTTTGGAGTCTCAATGGCAGTAGATCCGAAAGCCCAGCCGGCCGTAGCACCCCCCAAGCCGGCAACGCCGCAGCCCCATGCCGGTGCAGTTGACCCATCGCCCATTATTGCGGAAGCCAACAAGATCTTAAAGGACACCACTGCCCAACTGCCGAAGACCGTCCAGGGCCTTGAACGGCAGATGATGATCGGTGATTTGATCGGCAGGATGGACGAGGGGCTCAAGGAAAAACTCCGCAATTGCATGAACTACTTCCTGACGAAGATGTTCTCGAATAATGCTTCGGACATCGATATGGGGGGTTACGGCAGTCAGGGACATGTTTGGTACCGTGTGTTCGGTAATAAGAAGCCTGATCCGACGCTGGGAAAATATTCGCCGGACGAAACGAATGTCCTGGTTCAAAGCGTCATTGGTGACCGCCAGCGAAGTTTTCTCTACGAAAACAGGAATCTCGACTTCTCCCACATGTTGTTCCTTGAAAACGGCGAATTCAGACGTTTTCGTGCGGATGCTTATTTCGACCTCGATCAGCTCGCTCTGAACATGCGGGCAATCAACAATACCGTCCGTCCTATCAAGGGAATGGATTTACATCCCAACGTGGCAAAGGTCCTCAGCCTTGCCCACACAAAGGAGGGGATGTGTCTCGTTACGGGAATCACGGGATCGGGCAAGAGCTCGACCCTTGATTCGATCATCGACGCCAACAACCATTCTGTTGACGGCCACATTGTCATTATTTCGTCGCCTATTGAGTATGTCCATAAGTCCGACCGGTGCATTATTCGTCACCGGGAAGTCGGTAGAGATGTCCTTTCCTTCAAGGAGGGCGCTGTGCAGGCCCTTCGTCAGGACCCTGACATCATCATGATCGGTGAGCTGCGCGATCCCGAAACGATTCTGACTGCTCTGGAAATCACCGACTCCGGTCACAAGGTGTTTTCAACTCTGCACACTGCTTCGGCGGTGGAGAGCATCGACAGGATCATCGGTGAGACTCCCCCCGCGGAGCAGGAGCGCGTTCGTAACCGTTTGGCAGATACGTTGAGATGCGTTATTTCGCAGAAACTGATCCCGAGTCTGGACGGGAAGCGTGTCCTTGCGAAGGAGATACTGCTCGGAGCGCCTTCGGTGCGGGCTGCGATCAAGAACAACAACACCAGCGAAATTTACCAGATGATCTCGGAAGGATCCGAGGGAGGCATGATCACGATGGAGCAGGATCTCAAGCGGCTCTATATGCAGAAGAAGATCTCGCTGGAGAACGCGATCAATTATTCAAACAACAAACGTCGCATACAGCAGTTGCTTCAAGTCCAGGCAGCTCCTGAAGGGTAGGCATGGTACTTCACGTTATCCTATCACCAGAGAGGACCAACTAGTCCATGGCATACCAGGCCGGCCAAGGCAGGACAGCAGTTGCACTGTTCGTCGATGGCCTTGAACTCAAATTCGTTCAGCTCGCGTTGAAGGGTGGGACGGTTCAGCTTCGCGACTTCAAGTCGGCTACCCTCGTTCAGAAGTTTGAAGAAAAGGTTGCCGCCTCTGCAGCCCCGGAGGAAGCCGGGGGGTTTGGTGAACTTGCATCGGACACCTTCGCGGCGCCGGCTGCAACAGAAGCGGGCGGTGGAGAGAGCAATACGAATGCCTCCATCCTTCTGGGCATCCTTGGCGATCTCCCTTCGGCGAAATACGAACTCTCGTTCGCGCTCAGTGAACCCGCCGTCACCTATCACGAATTCGATACCGATTTCGGCCTCAAAGGAGACAAGCTCAAGAAGCAGCTCGTGACAGAGCTTGCCGCCATGAGGGCTGCTCCTCCCGAAGTTGATTCGATCGACACCATTCCTACATCCGCCGGCGGACTCCTTTCCATCACAAGGGAAGACGGCCTGAAGTTGTACGACCTCCTGGTCGAGATCAAGCCGTTCCTTGAGAAGAGACTTCCCTCCCTGAAGATCATTGACAGTGCAGACGTTGCACTGATGAACTTTGTCCGTTCAAGCTATCAGGTGCAGGAAGAGGAGATCACCGTCATCGCTTACGTGGGGAACGAGTTCACGCGGCTCATCTTCATGCAGGGAAGCAACTACCTGCATTTTGCCCCAATTATCAGCGAAGGTTACAATTCCCCCAACATCGAGAACACGCTCTACAGCCGTATTCTCCTTGAGCAGGATAATATCGCCCTGAGCAGGATCGATCGGATCCTTCTTGCCGGCGACGGCCACAAGGTGAACCTGAGAGAGGCTCTTGCTCCCCAGTTTGCCAGCGCCGCCGTGGAATACCTGACCTCGGCAGAAATAGATGTGAGCGACTTCGAAGGATCTGTCGGGGCGACATTGTCAGAGTACGCCATTCCCATTGCAGCTGCCTGGCGAACCCTCCAGCCCTCGCACCCGGGGTTCTACGATATCAACCTCATGCCGAATGCGATTCTGGAGGAGCAGAAGGCCTTCAAACTCGCATGGCACGGCTGGTTGTTGGCCGCCCTCAGTCTCGTCTCCATCGTGTTCTTCTATACCTCGATCCTTTCAAGAAGCCAGGAAATCAGGGCTGCCCAGGAGCTCTTGCGAAGGCGACAGACGGAGTTCCGGGACCTGGAGGTGTTGCGGCAGCAGAGGGATACCCTGATGAACGGCATTGCACGTTTCTCGACCGCCGCAGCCGTCTATGACTCCATAGCTCCGGGCGGCGACCGGTGGAGCCGAATTCTTCACTATCTCTCCAACAGCGTAGAGGATCTGAATTCGCTCTGGATCTTCAAGATTCAACAGGCTCCGAACAACCCGAGATCTCTCACAATCACAGGCCGCTCGATCTATCGTACCCGTATCCCGCGTTTGGCGAGCCTGTTCGAAAAGGCGACTCTGAAGGCAGTAAGGATCGTGCCGATCCGGGAAAAGATCGTGTACGAGTTTGATCTTCAGGTCGACCAGATCGACAAAACAGACTTCATTGTCCCGCCGAAATCCAGGACGGGAGGATGAGGAGCCGCCATGTCATATAAAATTCGAAATACCATCGTTCTCGGAGTCTTCTTCTTCCTGATCTCAGGCGGCGGATTCGTGTACTGGAACTTCATCCAGCCGAAGCAACTGGACTCAGCGCAGAACACGATTCGGGATCTGGAACGACAACTTCAGGAACTGCCTGCCATCCTCGAGCAGGTGAAGGCCCTGACGATAACATATTTCGACGTCAGGCGGAAGTACGATTCGCGGAGCAAAGAGATACCCGAGACGGACATCACATCGCAGTCCTATGCATATATGAGCCGCGGGATCGATCAGGCGGGCGACGTGAAGTTCAACATGGAGTACATGGGATCCCAGGAGTTGGCAAACTGGGGATACAATTCGTACTCCTTGCGCGATGGAGAGGCGACGTTCGGAAGCCTGTACAAGTTTGTCTATTACCTGGAAAACGGGAAGCGCCTCTACAAGGTCAACTCGCTCATTCTTGATCAACGCGAGGAGATAAACAGCGAGACGCAGGAGGTTCGAAAGTGGGTGGCATTTACCATGGAGCTCCATGCGTACTACACGAGGATACCGGAGCTCTCCACCTCGCTGGCTGCGAAGTCTCTTGGCGTCGCCCGTGCTCCGTTTGATCCGTTCAGTCCGATCATCCTGACGACCATCCCGACGGTCGCCCCGGCCGGAGTTATCGATGCATCCGTTGTTGAGGTAAAAGCGGTACTTCCCGGCAAGGCGTTCATTCTTTACGGCGGTGAGCTGCAGGTGCTTCACCTCGGCGACAGAGTGTGGCGGGGCTATCTGAGCAAGATCATTCCGCAGCAGAGCAAAGTGGAATTCATTCTTGACGAGGGCGGCATTATCCGCAAGGTCGAAAAAGCTATTAATTTTGAAAAATCTAAGAGGTAATCATGAACTCACGGCCGGTCATTGTTTTTCTTACCCTTCTCCTCGTGTCGTTTGGCTCGGCGCAGGTGCGGGATGAAATGCTGCTGAAGAGGGCGGATCAGGGAAAGGAAGGCATCAATCCTGAGGAGATTGTGAATTTCAAGAGCGATGTCAACGTTGGGCAGGCTTTGACCTCTTTGAGTGAGTTGGCGAAGAAGCTCACCGGCAAGCCGATCATCTTCGATCCTCAATACTTCAAGGACAAGACGATCGGAGTCGACATTGTTCAGATGCCCTGGAAGACGGCGATGGAGACGATTTTGAGGGCGAGCGGGGTATGGTACCAGGAACAGCAGGATTACTTCCAGCTCGTCGCAGTCCAGGGGGGCGTTCCGCAGACACCCTCGGGCACACAGCAGACGACACAGCAGGGCTTGCAGCAAGGGATGATGCCGACAGGCATGGCTCCCTTTGATTCCACGGAAATGATTGCCAAGAGCCGGGAAGTCACGATTTCCGCCATCTTCCTTGAAATCAACACGAACAAACTCCGAGAATCGGGAGTCAATTTCTCGATCTTCCGCACAAGCACGAGTGATTTGAATCTGGGCGTGGAGTTCAAAGGGGCAGGCCCCAACACGGGGACCGGGGGTGTCAGCAGCGACATTTTTGGAATCACTGCAAGCACATCGCCCGGCCAGCTCACCGTGGATGTTGAGACGGCTCTCAAGATCTTTGAATCGAACAGTCTCGGCGAGATCATTGCGCGGCCGACTGTCACCGTCCGGTCCGGTTTTCCGGGGCGGATGCAGGTCGGCGAAGACTTCTCCGTCAAACAACGAACGATATCCGGCGACGTGACGGAGGTCTTCTACAGCACGGGTTCGATTCTTGAAGTGACGCCAAAGGTCTACCGATACAACAACCTGGATTTTATTGATGTGCAGGTTTCGGTGGAACGAAGTTCGCTCATTGATCCTGCGACATCGCGAATCAATAAGACGCAGGGGAAGAGCAAGCTGTTGCTGCTGAACGGGGAAGAGAACTATTTGGGCGGCCTGTTCCTGACCGAAGAGACCCAAGTCCGGGAAGGTATTCCCCTCCTGAAGGACCTTCCCTGGTGGGTCTTCGGCCTCCGTTATATTTTTGGATATGACCGCGTTCAGACTTCGAAGAAAGAGCTCATCGTGATACTTCGCGCTGAACTTCTTCCGACCCTTGAGGAGCGTGTCTCTCAAAAGCAGAAGAATGTCTTGGACGAGAAGCTGAAAGAGGGGCGGAATGACGTGAAGAAGCGGACACAAATCGACAAGAATTGATCGGCATCACGGCGACCGAGAACGAGAAATGGCAGATTGCTCCGGGAAACGAACGAGGATTGAAACCATGAATGCATTTCTGAATACCCTCTTGAAGATTGCCCCCCTGTTTCTTGTCTTGTTTCTGAGCTGCAAGCAGGCGGAGGAGCCGACGGAACCGGGTTTGACGCCTGCCACTCCCACTTCGGTAGTTCTTTCGGGGATCATTACCGATCAGGCGACCACGCAGCCTCTTTCCGGGGCATCGATCATTCTGCAAAATTCTGCAGGGACGAATGCGACGACGTCGGGCTCAAGCGGCACGTATTTGTTCAACGTCGACCTGGGAACGACAACTCCGCTCAATTCGACGCTGACTGTGAGTGCTGCCGGACATCTGACGCAAGTAACGAATCTTTCTCTGGCACCCGGCAATGCTGTTCAGAATGTCGTCCTCCCGCGGGACACAACGACACCGATCGTCCCAGTCTCAGGTTTTGCCAATACGATTGCCTATGTCGGTCCGGCCGGGATCAAACTTTCGGTTTATGGGGTCGGCGGGCAGGAAAGCGGTATCTTCGCGTTTGAGGTTCGTGACTCTCTTGGATTCCCAATAACTTCCACCAGAGCCGACACGGTCAGCTTCTCGATCAGCGGTGCACCGGTGGCCGGAGGAGCCTATGTCTCCCCGTCAGCAGCGCTGACAAGCGGAGCCGGGAGGGTAACAGCAGTGATCAACAGCGGAACAATCGCGGGGACCGTGTCACTTATTGCCAGCCTCACGCGGGATGATGCCGTCGTAATACGTTCAGCCCCCGTCAAGGTCATTGTTCATGGCGGCTTGCCCGATCAGGCACATTTTGCGGTGGGAGCCAATCCTTACAACGCCCAGGTTTACAGTATCATTGGAAAGTCGGCAAGCACTATCACCGCAATAGTCGGTGACAAGTACGGAAATCCTGTGGCGCCGAATACGGCAGTTTATTTTACCACTACCCAGGGCATTATCGGGGAGGGCGGATTCACCGACGCTGACGGCTTTGTGTCGGTCGGCCTGCATTCCGGAGCAAACCATTCCGTGAACGGATTCGGACAGATCAACGCCCGGACGATCGGTGAAAACTCCGTAACCGTTGAGGATAGCATCCCAATCCTCTTCACGGATCTTCCGATTATCGACAGCGTCCTGATTAACGGTGGAGCCGGACCGCTGGTCGTGGATGCAGCGACGCAGGCAGTCGTCTCGTTCAGATTGTACGACTTTCTGGGAAATCCCTTGACGGGCGGGTCAGGGATCACGGTTACCAAAGAGGGTGGCGCATCGGCGACATTCTCGAAGGTTGCTCCTGATGGCACATTGCCTGATACAATGTCTCCTTTCTGGACCTATTTCGCCTTCGTGGTCAGCAAGGATGTAGCGGCGACTCCTGCGGTGAATGGGACGTTCTCGGTCACTATTCAAGTTACGACGCCGAGGGGGAATGCAAGCTACACTGTTCAGGGAACAGTGAACTAGATTCATAATTCTCTGCTTCACAAAAAGCCGTTCCAAGTGGACGGCTTTTTTGTTGTACAGAGGAAAAGAGAAGGGGATATGAATGAGCGCTTGGGCTAGAGGACGTGGTGTTGCCGATACCAATCGAATGTCCGTTGAACGGCTGTCCTGAACGGTGTAATGGAATAGCCAAGCTCGCGAATTGCCTTCTCGCAGGTAAACCAGTTGCGAATATGGAGCCCGGCAACCAGTTCCCTTCCGACCCACGGTTTTCTTCCCATCACATTTCCGACAGTTTCTGAAATCCACGCAATACCCCGTGCACTCCAGAAGGGGAGTCTGAACACAGGTTCGATTCCTCCCACGACCTGAGCGGTCGTCGCGAGCATTTCCTTGTACGTGAGATTTTCCCCGCAAAGAATATATCTCTCCCCCACACGTCCCTTGAGAGCGGCCTGGATGTGTCCGTTTACGACGTCGCCGACGTATACGAGGTTCAATCCTCCATCCAGGTAATAGAAGAGCCGCTTTCTATAAACGTCCCGAACAATCTGGCCGCCGTTGAAGTGAATGTCACGTTCACCGATGACAACGGCGGG
>Ga0209002_10001087_pt1 | contig 21958 bp, 20 predicted proteins | sample Rifsed16ft2_FD_184010 | JGI IMG/M metagenome (GOLD analysis project Ga0209002, IMG submission 184010) | Soil microbial communities from Rifle, Colorado, USA - sediment 16ft 2 (version 2) | ecosystem: Environmental > Terrestrial > Deep subsurface > Rock core/Sediment | place: Rifle, Colorado... | reverse complement strand
CCCCCAAGCCTCGCTCGCGGCGGCCGCCATGGCCGGGGCGTCCTTCATCCGCACGGACTACTTCGTCGATCCCATGGAAAGACCCGAGCACGGTGGACCGATGCGCATCGACCCCGAGGGTCTTCTCCGGTACCGGCGAAGCCTCGGCGCCGACTCCATTCTCATCCTCGCCGACGTGCAGGTGAAGTACGCCCGGATGCTCGTCGACCGGAGCCTCGCCGAGTCCGCACGGCTCGCGCGTGAGGCGGGCGCCGACGCCGTCGTGGTCACGGGGACGAAGACGGGAGAGCCGCCTTCGGCAGCGGAGCTCGAGGAGGCGCGGAAGGGCGCGGGCGGGATCCCGGTCCTCGTGGGAAGTGGTTTCTCTTCCTCGAACGCCGCAGCCCTGCTGCAAGTCGCCGACGGCGCCATCGTCGGGACGAGCCTCAAACGGGGCGACGGAATCGACCCTGAGAAAGTGAGAGAGCTCCTCCGGGAGGTGGCCCGGTGAACGTGGTCCTCGCGGGAGACTGCGGGGTCGACCGCTACGTCGCCCTCGGCCTCGACCGCCCCGGCGGAATCACCCTCAACGTCGCGGCGCACGCCCGCAGGCTCTTTCCGCCGAGCTCGCGCATCATCGTCGTGACCGCGCTCGGGACCGATCGGGAATCCGCGATGGTGAAAACAGCCCTTCGAGGCCTGGGCGTCGAGTGCTTCCTGCGTGAGCTTCCCGGTAGCACTTCTCTTCAGCTCATCGACCTCGAGCCCTCGGGGGAGAAGATCTTCGTCTCCTACCACCAGGGGGTGCTGGGCGACTATCGGGTGGGAGAGGAAGAGCGGGCGCTCATCGCGGAATCCGACCTCCTCGTCGCTCCGCACTACCGGCAGATCGACGGGTTCTTTTCCTCGGTGATGGCCTCCCCTTCTCGCGGACTTCGCGCCGTGGACTTCGCCGACATCGCCGAGGATCCCGGGACGACAAACGTCGAACGTTTCGTCGACGACCTCGACATCGCTTTTTTCGGCCTCGACGCCTCCCACGCGGATTTCATCGATGAGCTCGAGACCATCGCGCGTCGCCGCGGGAAGCTCTTCGTCGTGACCCTGGGCGCCGGTGGAAGCGTCGCGCTCGGCGGGGCTGATCGCATCCTCTGCCCCGCGGCCCCGGTCGAGGAAGTCGTGGACACCACGGGAGCCGGCGACACGTTCGCGGCCGCGTTTCTCTCGCAGTACATCGTTTCGAAGGACGTCGCCAGGAGCCTCGCGCGCGGCGCGGAGGAGGCGGCGAGGACGGTCCAGCGAATCGGGGCTTTCTAGGCTGAGGCTTCGCGCCGACCCGCGGAAGGGCATCTCAGCTCACTTCCCCTTCAGGATCCTTTCCGCATCCGCGACGCGGATCATGAGCGTCATCGGATCGACGGGGGACGTTGCGAACCCATTGCGCTCGTAAAACCGCTTCGCGTCATCGGAAATGGCATGCACCAGAATTGCTCGGATGCCGCCGATGGCGGCCGCCTGAAGGGTCCGCAACACCGCATCACGGAGCAACCCGACGCCAAGACCCCTTTTCTGGTAGGCCCTGTCTACTGCGAGGCGGCCGAGGATCATCACCGGGATCGGGTCTGGCATGTTGCGCCGGACCTTACCCGTCGACTGCTGAGCGGCAACCGCGCCGTTGGCGAGAGCGTAATAGCCGATGACTCGGCCTCCCGCGATGACGACGTAGGTGCGCGAAGCGCCGCTCGCCTCGTTCGCAAGCGCCCGTTTTTTCAACCACTCATCGAGAATGGGGACACCTGAATCGAATGCGGCCAGGTCATGACCGGCGTTCAGGTGTTGAGGCGCGCTGATCGGTTCATCGCCCGTGCTCATCGCTCCCACGGAGCCGTTGTCGACAGCAGACGACGCAGCCGGGGATTATCCGACGGCGGCTTTTCGAGCGCCTTGGTAAAGCGCTCGAAAGCCTTCTGATCCAGCACGAAAAAACGTTGATCGAGAAGCACCGACATCGCTTCGCGGCACGCCGCCTCGAGCATGAACTCAGAGCGGTTCTTCCCAACCGTTTCCGCGGCCCGGTCGATTAGCGTCCGCCTTGGTTCATCGGCCCGCAAATTGATGATGACGCTGCGTTTTCTTTTCTGCGCTGGCATGGCATTTCCCCTGTTGTATACACAATCAATATACACATAGGTGTATACAATATCAAGCGTTGTAGCTCGAGCCTCATGAGTGGGGCTACTCGAGTAGGCGCCCCCGCGAAGCCGGCACTCTTAAGAGCCTTAAGCGCGGCGCCGAGGACCGTTCAGCGGGTCGGCGCGTTCTAGTCAGCGCATCGCGGCGAAGAGCTCCTGGTGCCCCGCGACGATGCGCTCGAAGGCCTCCATATCGGGCTCGAGCGACCAGTTCCCCCGCTCGTGCGTTCCTCCAAGGAGAATTCCGTCTTTGCGGGGCATCATGTAGAGGTCGCCGTAGAGCGCGATGTAGTCGACCTCGGGCTGCGGCAGCACGAACGTGAGCTGCCCCTTCACCGGCTCAAGCTCCTTGTCGCCGAAAAGAGCGTTTGCCCCGAGACCGGTGCAGTTCACGATCGCCGTCTCCGGAAGGTACTGAAGCTCCGCGAGGTCCTTGAGCTCGCGGACGACGATGCTTCCTTTCGCCAGAAGGAAGTCGCGAAGGAGCGCCTCGAGGTACACCGGGGGCTCGATCATCATCGACACGTATTGGCGCACGTGCTTCACCGGAAACGGGTGCTCGCCCGGGGGGACGTCGCGCGACTCGGGGAAGAGATCGTCGAGGCTCTCCTCGCCGGATTCTCCCTTGCCGAACGGGTAATCGCTCAGCACGTAGTTCATGAGAAAGTGAACGCCGTAGTAATCGCCCAGGAGGTTTTGGAAGTGGCGATGGGAAAGGCGTGCCGCTCTCGCGAACTGCTCTTTGAATCGAGGAGACCGCTTCGAGAACTCGGAGACGAAATAGGGCGACCACTGGCCGGCGGCGATGTTCGACGTCGTTTGCGGCGGCAGATCCTTGGCGTAGATCGTGACCTCGACTCCGCGCCGCTGGAGAAGGCGCGCGGTCGCGAGCCCGAGCGCCCCCGCGCCCAGGACCGCCACCTTTCCTCGGGGAGGATCGTCTCGGAAGAGCTCTTCGATCGCGATATGGGAGGTTCCCCAGGAAAGCGTGATCCCTCCGCCGCCGTGGCCGTAGTTGTGGACGACGATCTTGCTCCCGAGCTTCTCCTTCTCGACGCGAAACCCCGAAGGCCGGAACGGCCTGAGACCGACCACCGTCCGGATAATCCGGTCCTTCGAGACCTTAACCGGCGCGAGCTTCAACCTCGGCGTGGCCGGCGCGCTGGGCGTCGAGCGCGTGGAGCATCCTCCGAGCGCGGCTCCTGCGGCCAGAAATCCTGCATTCCTCAACAAATCCCTGCGATGCATAGGTCGCGATTTGTATCATGACGGGCTAGACTCCCGCCATAATTCTCAAAGTTTGCGTCGATTCGGCCGCAATGGATCAGTTACGGTTCAGCCGCTCGTCGAGAAGCAGGACGGCGCGGTAGAGAACCTCAGCCCCGTTCGCCACGTCCTCCCAGGAAGAGAACTCCTCGGGGGAATGGCTGATGCCGTCACGGCTGGGGACGAAGATCATCGCCATCGGCGCGATCTTGGCGATTTGCTGGGCATCCTGCACGGCGCCGCTGGGCAGATCCAAAGTGGCCAGACCCAATGACCTCGCGGCGTCCCGAACAGCCGCCTGCAGGGTGACGTCCGCGCGGGCGGGAACCACCTCGTCCTGGAGCGTGCACTCGGTCGCAACACCTTCCTCCCTGTCGGTCCGCTGGAAACGCTCGCGGATGCGCTCCCACATGCGGTCGATCTTCGAAGCGTCGAGGTCGCGCAGCTCCACCGGAAACTCGACCCGCCCGGGAATGACGTTGACGGCCCCCGGCTCCGCCCGCACGTAACCCACCGTGCCCACTTGACGGCCCGCTTCCTCGTTCACCACCTCCCGCACGGCGACGACGTCCTTCGCCGCCGCCGCCAGCGCGTCCCTTCTGCGATCCATGGGCGTCGTGCCCGCATGGTTGGCGAAGCCCGTGGTCACGCACTTCCAGCGCTTGAGGCCCACGATTCCCTGCACCACGCCGATCGGGACCTTGGCCTCGTCCAGGGTTGGACCCTGCTCGATGTGAAGCTCGAGGAAGCCGGCCAGGGCGCCGGGTGAGATGCGGGCGTCGGTCAGATGGGTCGGATCCTGACCGTAACGACGGAGCCAATCCGCGAGGGTGAGACCTTCGTCGTCCTTGCGGTCGAGGATCTCGGGTCCCAGAAGCCCGGCGGCGACACCCGAGCCGAGCGTGCCCAGGCCGAAGTGGTTCCCCTCTTCGTTCGTCCAGATGACGGCGGCCAGGGGATGGCGCGTGCTCACGCGGCCGTCGTCGAGCGCCCGCAACACCTCGATCGCGCCCATGCTCCCGACGTCTCCGTCGAAGTTGCCGCCGTGGAGCACGGAATCGATGTGCGAGCCGAAGAGCAGGAGCGGCAGATTCTCGGAGCCGGCGCGCGAGCCGAACATGTTTCCCGCGGGATCGACGCGCACCTCGAGGCCTGCTTCCTTCATCAAGCGCGCGACGTACTCTCGCGCGGCGAGGTCGGTTTCCGAGAACCCGATGCGCGTGACCCCGCCCTCGGGGTTGCGCCCGAACTCGCTCAACTTCTCGAGAGTGCCGCGCAGGCGTTCCGCATTGACGTGAAGCTTTCGAGAGACGCCCTCCTGGGCTCCAGACGGGAGCGCGATCATGAAGGTGAACGCCAGAACGACCAAGGGGAAAAGGGCCGCAGCTCTTTTTTTCATCGAACCCTTTCTATGTCTCCATTTCCGAAGTCCAGTTGAGAAAAACGGAGAGGGGTGCGGCGCTTGCTTCGTCGAGCTTCGTCGCAATCAGGAACCGATTCCCGTCGCCGCTGACGGCGTACGAGAACAGATCGAAGGAGGATACCGGCTGGCGGCGGTGGGCCTTAAACAGAACGACCGGCGAGCTGGCCTCGAAGCTGGAAGCGGCCGTCACCTTCACGGCCATCAGCTCTCCATCCGGGGACAAATAGAACAATTCGCTTCCGTCCTGCCGCCATCTCGGCTCCTCTCCACCTCGGCTCGAGACCTGCCACTTGCTGGTCATGGACGGAAAAGGAGAAACGTAAACCTCCAAGCTCCCGGACTCATTCGAAACGTAGGCCACCCAGCGGCCATCGGGGGAAAACTGCGCGCCCCGCACCACCCCATTGGTCTCGAGCAATGGTTGGAGTTCACGCTCCGGCCACCTGAGATAGAACAGCGCCTCGTTTCTTTGGAGCAGTACGTACTTGCCATCGTGCGACCAGTCCAGGGCACGAAACTGGGCATCGCCTGCACTCGCGATCTCTTCCTCCGAACCGGAACCGTCGGCATTCTTCAGATACGCACGAAAAATCAGGCTGCGGTTCGACGAGAAGAGAATTTGCTTGCCATCGGGACTCCAGACCGGGGTCACATCCAACGCCGGGTCGAAAGTGAGCCGTGTCGGGGTATCCCGGGTTGGATCCTGGATCCAAAGGTCGGTGCTTCCCTCCGGATCGGTTTGATCGGTGGCAATCCTGCGCCCGTCCGGCGAGAGCTTCACGTTGTCATACCAGGAAGGCTTACCTACCGTGCCCCCCGGTTTTCCGCTTCGGTCGAACCACGTCAGTTGGGACAGGTGCGCACCCCTTCCCGTCTGCGTCACCAGGATCTCCCCGCTTGCGGCACTGAAGACACCCCGGTACACCTGCGGAAAATAGAGCACCTCGTCGCTCAGCGTGTGCGGCTCTCCGCTCAGGGTGTAGTATTGAACGTCGAAAGATTGCGCCACCAGAGTCCGAGTCCGATCGCGCAGGTAGAGCAAGTACCCTGGCTCGACGTAGGCGGCGTTGGAGCTCGTCGCCACGAGCAAGCGTCTTTCCGTCGAATCGAGCGAGGTCACGAAGAGCGCGTTGATTCCCGGCTTCCCACTGAAGTTCGCCGCCAAATAGAGAAAATGGTTTCCGTCCGGTAAGAATATGGGCCAGCGGTGGCTGGCCTCGGACCGTGAAGCGTCTGGCTTCGTCAGCTCGACCGGAGTGCCTCCCCAGGAAGAGATTCGCCAAAGCCCGGTCAGCGCCTCGGGCGCGAATACGATCACGCCGTCGCGGTTCCACGCGCCCCCGCGCCCGTTGGGTGCGTCACACAGGACCTGGACCGGCCCTCCCGCCGCATCCACCTTCTTGAGCTTCGCGTCCGCGAAGAACCCGATGGTTTTGCTGTCGGGAGACCAGAACGGATACGAGGCTCCTTGCGTTCCATCCAACGCATTCGTGCGCCGGCTTCCGATTTCGTAGGTCCAGAGCACGTAGTCGTTCGCCTGCGCGGAGTTGGCGACCATGACGAGCGTCCGTCCGTCCGGCGACAATTCCAGGTCGTTGGCAGGAAACGGCACGTCCGCGTGGAAATACATCGAGCGTGCCGGGTGGCTCGCCTTCCACCAGGCCAAACCTGCGGTCATGAAGAGCCCCAAAAATGTTGCGGCCAGAATCCAGCCCACGCGCTCCCATTTCCGGCGCGGAGGAGGAACTCTCTCCCCCTCGCCTGCCCGCGAGCCCGCCTCCACGAGCCAGCGGAGCTCGCTCGCGAGATCGCTCGCGCTCTGCCAACGTTCCTCGGGATCCTTCGCCAGACATTTCTTGACCACCCGCTCCAGTGCCGGCGGGGTCATCGGCTGGAGCTCGGTCATGGACGGCGGGTCCGCACTCAAGATGGATGCGATCAGGCTCGCCCGGCTGTTCCCGCTGAATGGCGGCTCGCCCGTCGACATCTCGTACATCACTTCGCCCAGAGCGAAGATGTCGGTTCGACCGTCCGCTTCCCTCCCCTCCAATTGCTCGGGGGCCATGTATTGGAACGTTCCGACGAGCGTGCCCTCTTCCGTCAGCTTTTCCCGTTCCATCGTCATCTCGGTGTGACCAGCCGCCGCCGGCGCAGGCTCGAAGTGCTTCGCAAGACCGAAATCCATGAGCTTCGCGCCGTTTTTCGTCAGCATGACGTTTCCGGGCTTGAGATCGCGGTGAACGATTCCCAGCTTGTGGGCCGTCCCGAGCCCCGCCGCGATTTGCGCCGCAAGGCGGATCGTTAGCTCCGGAGGTAGCGGTCCTTTCCTCAAACGGTTGTCCAGCGTCTCGCCCTCCACCAGCTCCATGACGAGGAAGACGGCGCCGTCCTGGTATCCGATGTCGTACAGGGCGCAGATGTGAGGGTGGGAGAGCTTGGAAATCGCTTTGGCTTCGCGCTCCAGCCGCTGCTTCAGAGAAGGATCGGACGAAAGCCTTTCCGGCAGTACCTTGATCGCGACTTCCCGCTCCAACCGGATGTCACGAGCGCGGTAGACCTCGCCCTGGCCGCCAGCGCCCAGGGGAGCGATCACTTCATAAGGTCCCAGGCGAGAGGACGGCTGGAGAGCCATAAAAGGAAAGAGAAATTGTGGAGGGATTATAGCAGGGGCTTGATTCTCCAGAAAGCTTGACCCTTTCGGCTAGGCGTTCGCCCGCGCTACCGATCCCTGAGTTGTGATAGAAGTCCCCCTCGTCGCGAAAGGGGGACCCATGAACAAGATTCAGATGGGACGCGTGGTCGTAGGTGGCCTTCTGGCGGGGCTCATCATGAACGTCAGCGAGTTCCTCCTCCATGGAGTGGTTCTCGCCGCCGATGGCCAGAAGCTCATGGACGATTGGAACCAGCGGGGGTTGAGCATTCAGCCCGACCCCATGATGTTGGTGTGGTTGGTCCTGATTACGTTCGCTCTCGGCTTTCTCGCGGTCTGGACCTACGCCGCGATCCGTCCGCGTTTCGGACCCGGCCCGAAAACCGCAATCTGCGCGGGGCTCGCGGTCTGGGCGATGTCGTATCTCTACGCGGGCGTTTACGTCTACGCGGGGATCGTCATCCTCCCCGCGAAGCTGGCGTGGTTTCCGGTGGTGTGGGGCTTGATCGAGGTGCCACTCGCGACCCTCGCCGGCGCCTGGCTCTATAAGGAGTGAGGTAGGAGCGCATACGGCATCGGAATTCAAGAGAAAAACGACGACGGCTTCATTTTTCCCTTGACAACTTCGGGATGGCGCCCTGAACGACATGCCGGTTCGAATCTAGAATGGTTCACCATTGCGCATCAGAGGCGACAGGACCGGCGTGAAACGAACGAGACAGCTCGAACGTCATCTTTGCCCCTGATCGTCGATTGTGCGGGCCCTGACGCAGTGAAAAAAGGGTGTGCTATACATGGAAAATGACGCACACACTTCAGCTCCAATCGCTTTCCGATGATGAACTGCTCCGTAAGCTCTCGGAGCTCGTGCAACAATCGCGCCGGGTCGAGGCCGTCCTCGTGGCACACATCGGCGAAGTGGATGAGAGAAGGCTATTTGCCAGGAGGGCCTGCTCGTCCATGTTCAGTTACTGCACAGAGGTGTTACACCTCTCGGAAGCGGAGGCCTACTTGCGCATCGCGGCCGCACGGGCGGCGCGCAAGTACCCGATGCTGCTCTCGATGCTGAGTGACGGGCGCATTCACCTGAGCGGCGTCGGAAAGCTCGCGCCCTATCTCACCGATGCCAACTGGGAGATGGTGCTTGCGCGGGCATCCCATAAGTCGAAACGCGAGATCGAGGAGCTGGTTGCCGAGCTCGTTCCCAAGCCCGATGCGGCGCCGTCGGTGCGAAAGGTGCCTGTTCGCACCGAGACCGCTCGGGCTCCCGAACTGCGTCCGGACGCAGTTAAAATTGAAATGCCGTCTCGACCGCTTGTTCCGTCTCCGCTGCCTCCGGCTACTCCTCCAACCGTTCAGCCCCTTGCGCCGACGCGCTACAAGGTGACCTTCACCGCGAGTGCGGAACTCCGCGAGAAGCTCGAGCGTCTCGAAGCACTCATGCAGGGAGACCTGGCGGCGGTCATCGAGGCCGCGGTGACGGAGAAGCTCGAAAGGCTCGAAGCGAAACGCTACGGGGCGGTGAAGAAGCCGCGAAAAACCCTTGAGGAGATCGATACCTGGCCCTCATCGCGCTACATCCCCGCTCCGGTGAAGCGCATCGTGTGCCGTCGAGACTCAAATCAATGCACGTTCGTAGATGAGCACGGAAGGCGGTGCACCGAGCGCCGAGGGCTCGAGTTCCACCACGACGACCCCTATGGCCGTGGAGGAGACCACAATCCATCTCGGATCAGATTGCTATGCCGATCCCACAATCTCCTACTGGCCGAACGGGATTACGGGAAGAACGTTATCGAGAGTTATCGGCGCAACGGAGGTCGTGTCTCCGAGCCCGCACCCATGTACTTCGCGCCGCGGGCGCCGTTTCCCGAGCAAAACCGCGGCCCCGGCTTCCTTACGCCGTAGCGACCATCAGAAACCTCTGTCCGTCGGGGAAACGTCGTCGTGTTGAGTTCCGGCGGACGGAATTCCATTCGTGAGGAACTTCCCTTCGAAGACCGTTTTCGGCACGCCGGTCGGGGAAAGTCGAATCGGCAACTGTTGCTGGCGGCAGCCTCAACTGCTCGCGCCGCGCGATTGGACGCGAACCGCTCTGGGAACACAAAACCCCGAAACCGTCGGTGTATAGGATCAGTAAGAGAGAGTAGAAGGCGGGCAATGGAACTGCTGGAGCGGTTTGCACGCGGCGATCTTGAAGCTTTCGAGACGCTGTTCCGGCAGTTTCAGGCGAGGGTCTATGGCTGGATCGTGCGGGTTGTGCGGGACCGAGGGGCGGCGGAGGAGTTGACGGTCGAAACTTTCTGGCGCATCTATCGGGCGCGGGCACGCTTCGACCCCCAGCGCGGCTTCGAAGGCTGGGCGCGGCGCATTGCCACCAATGTCGCGCTCGATCACCTGAAGACGTGTTGCCGGGACGTCGCGCTTCCCGAAGAGCTGAAAGCTGAACGGCAACCCGACCCTGCCGTGCAATGGGAGCTTCGCGAACGAATCAACCGAGCCTTCCTGCAGTTGCCCGCGCAATACCAACTCACCGCGACCTTGGCGCTGGTTGAAGACAGACCTTACGCCGAGATTGCCGAGGCACTCGGCATCTCGGTGACGGCTGTCAAACTCCGCGTCTTCCGAGCCGTCCGCTTGCTGCGAAAAAACTTAGAACGGTTAGGTGTGAAGCCATGAGCGAGTCAAACGAGGACAAACTCCGAGAGCTGTTGCAAAAGGCGATGCCACCCCTCGGGCAAACCGAGCTCCAACGCGACCTGTGGCCTGCCATGCTGCGACGACTCGACGAGCACCCGGTCCGGGTTGCCTGGTTTGACTGGGCGTTGCTCGCACTGCTGGGCGTTTCGCTCGGGTTTTTTCCCGAGGTGATACCGGTCTTGCTCTACCACTTGTGAGCGAGGAGGTTTCGATGAGCACTCATCCGTATCTCCGGGCCTACATGGCGGGGATCACTCTCCCAACCCTGTTCTTGCTCGTGATCGTGACTTGCTTCTTCGTTGTCCGGCATATGTATGCGGTTCCAATTCCGTTCGAGCGGATGATCGTTTTCCCCATGGCGATCATTCCGAATCTGTTCGGCGTTTGGAACATGCTGTACCTTCGCCTGAATCAACACCGCTATGTTTCTATCGGTATCCACGGAGCCTTTCTTCCTTTTGTGCTGCTTCCCATCGCGCTCACAATCGCCGCGTCGCTGGGCTTCTTGACCTTCAAGGCGGAAGGAGCGGTGTACTTCGAGGTTCTACGAATCCCCTACAAGGTTCTGGCGACCTTGTTCCCGATGGTGCTTGTTGTCTACTACCTCATCTGGAAGTACCTGGTGAAGTTCTTCAACGAACTGTTGGGAATCGCCTGACAGGAGTCAACGTGGAGAGGGAATCCGAAACAGCTCCGCCACCGGACAGCGGAAGCCCGGGACCGCGTCGCCCCCGGTCAAGTCGTCTTTCGCTTCCAGCACGACAACCTCGGTCGGAGTTTTGTAGATGGTAACGGCTTGCTTCTCCGGCGAGATCACCCATACCTGGCGCACACCGGCACTCAAGTACTCGTACACCTTGCCGAGCACCGCCTCGTAAAGATCGTTCGGGGAGATGATCTCGACCGCCAGGTCCGGCGCGATAGGCCAGGGACCCTCCGGCTCACCCGCGGGGGGTATTCGGGCGGCGGCGACGAAGGAGACGTCAGGGAGCCTCTCGTTTCGGCCTATCTTGAAGGTTGCGTCCGGGCCGTAAACCGCACCAAACCCGCCAGCCTCGACGTACGTGGCCAACCGCGCGATGAGCCGTGTGCCGATACCGCTGTGCCTCGCTCCGCCCATTTCTTTCTCCTGTGGGCGGCCGTCGACGATCTCATACTCTTTGTCCGGATTGAGAACGATCTCGGTGGCCATAGCGCGTCTCCGCCCCGCTTTCGAGTGATTGTAGCACTTCCACTTCTTCGCGACCAACGAAGAGGGCGCGGTCGTGCTGGTTGAGGGTCACCGGACGTCACGAGCGCGGTAGACCTCGCCCTGGCCGCCCGCGCCCAGGGGAGCGATCACTTCATAAAGTCCAAGGCGAGAGGACGGCTGAAGTGCCCTAGACGGAACGAGAATTTCCGGACAGGGGCAGCAAAGTGCAGATTTCCAACGCCGGTGGGATGATGCCGGTCTGGTCTCGGAATGCGCGAGAGCTCTTCTACCGCACCGACGACCAACGGATCCTGGTGGCGAATTACGCGGCGAACGGCGAAACGTTTGTGGCGGAAACGCCGCGGGCTTGGCTCGGAGAGCAGCTTGCGGACACCGGTCTCGCTCCGAACTTCGACCTCGCCCCGACGGCAAGCGCTTCATCGGGCTGATGCCAGCGGAGAGCCCGAACCGCAAGAAATGCAGAGCCATGTCAAGATTGCGGTGAACTTCTTCGATGAAATCCGCCGGCGCGTGGGAGCGTAAATGATCGGCCTCACGCTCCCTTGAGGTGCTTGTCGAAGAAAGCCTTCAGCTTTCCCCAAGCGTCATCCGCGGCCAGGCTGTGGAAGTTCTTGCCGTCGCGATTGGCGAAGGCGTGGCCGGCGTTTCGGTACACGTGCACCTCGACGGGTCTCCCCAGCTCTCGCATCGCCGTGTCGAAGGCGAGCACCGAGGCCTCAGGAATGCCTTCATCCTTGTCGCCGAAAAAGCCGAGCACCGGCGCCTTGATTGCCGCCAGACTCTCGCGCTCGGTGGGAAGCGGCCCGTAGTACACCGCGCAGGCGGCCAGAGTGGGCTCGGCCACAGCCAACTTGATGGAATAGCCCCCTCCCATGCACCAGCCGATCGAGCCAATGCGGTCGGGCTTCACTTCGGGGCTCGTTTTTAGATAGGCGAAGGCGGCCGCGAGATCGCGAAGCGCCCGGTCCTCGGGCAGCCCGCGCATGAGCTCGTGCGCCTGCTCCGGATTGTCGGTTTGCTTGCCGCGATAGAGGTCCACTGCCAGTGACAGATACCCTTGCCGCGAGAGCTGATCCGCCATGCCTCGAATCTGGGGGTTCAAGCCCCACCACTCGTGGATCACCACCAGAGCAGGAAAGGGACCTTGACCCTTGGGCCTCGCCAGATAGGCCACCACCTGCTCCGAGCCACTGGAAAAGGCCACCTCGCCCGGCCCCAACACCGGACCGCTCGGCGCCGCGGGGGCGGGGGTGGTCGGTGCGGGAGCCGGTTCCGGCGAACAACCGGCAAGGAGCGCCAGTGCGAGGGGAAACCGAGCCAACTTGGTTGGTACTACGCGCATGCTTTACTCCTTAAAACCCTGCGATGCCTAGGTCGCGATTTGTATCATGACGGGCTAGACTCCCGCCATGATTCTCGAAGTTTGCGTCGATTCGGTGGAGAGCGCCGTCGCCGCCGAGAAAGGCGGGGCCGCGCGCGTCGAGCTCTGCTGCGCTCTACTCGAGGGCGGATTGACCCCGAGCGCCGGCGCCATCGCGCTCGCCCGAAAGAGCCTCCGCATCGGCCTCAACGTCATCGTTCGCCCCCGAGGCGGAGACTTCCTCTATACCGGAGCCGAGCACGAGGTGATGCTCCGCGACGTCGACGCGGCCAAGGAGCTCGGGGCCGACGGCGTCGTCATCGGGATTCTCACCGCTTCGGGAGACGTCGACGTGGCTCGGACCCGCGAGCTCGTCGAGCGCGCCAGGCCGATGTCGGTCACCTTCCACCGCGCCTTCGACATGACGCGCGACCCCTTCGCCGCTCTCGAGGTCCTGGCGGGGCTCGGTATCGATCGCGTCCTCACCTCGGGCCAGGAAGAATCGGCGATGGAGGGGCTCGACCTCCTGAGAGAGCTGGTCTCGCGGGCCGGCGATCGCATCGTGGTCATGGTCTGCGGCAACCTCACCGAGAAGAACATCGCCAGGATTGCGAAGGAGACGAAAGCGAAGGAGCTCCACGTCACCGGCTTCGTCGACGTCGAGAGCGGAATGACGTTCAAGAACCCCCGGGTCTACATGGGCGGGCTCCTGAGACCCCCGGAGTACACCCGAGCGGTGACCGACGCGGATCGAATCTCAGTCCTGGTGCGCCGGGCGATCCGGTGATACTCCGCGCTCTCGTTTTCGCGATCCCCGTCTGGATGGACGTCGATCCCGCGGTGATGCGCGGCGGCCACGAGCCCGACGACGGCCTCGCCCTCCTGCAGGCGTTTCACTCGGACGAGCTCGAAGTCCGGGGCGTGAGCGTCGTTTTCGGGAACTCGCCCCTCGAGACCGGCGATCCTATCGCGCGGGAGATCGCGCGGCGGTTCGGGCCCGAGCAACTCCCGGTCTTCCGAGGCGCGTCGAGCAGCCGAGAGCTGGGAGAGGAGACCGACGCCTCGCACGCGCTCGCAGAAGCGTTGAGACGCGAGGAGCTGACGATTCTCGCCCTCGGGCCGGTCACGAACGTCGCGACGGTGCTGAAGAACCATCCCGATCTCGCGGGACAGGCACGCAGGATCGTCGCCGTCGCGGGAAGGCGCCCCGGGCAGAAGTTCGTCCTGGGCGCGGGCGGAACGCCTCTCATGGATTTCAACTTCGAGCTCGACCCCGAGGGGTTCCGGATTCTTCTCGCCTCCGGAGTCCCCCTGGTCCTCGCGCCCTTCGAGATCTCGTCGAAGACCCCGCTCACCGAAGAGGACATCGAGCGCTTCGCGAGTGTCCCGGAGATCGCGGACTTCTACCTCGAGCCCCTGCGCGACTACGTGAAATGGTACGAGGAGCGTTTCGGCCTCCGCGCCATCTTCCCGTTCGACACGCTCGCCGTCGCCTACCTCACGTCACCCGACTGGATTCGGTGCGACGAGCTGCCCGTCGCCATCGAAACCCACCCGGACGACGTCAGGACCGAGAGCGTAAAACCCTACTTGCTGGTGGGAAGTGCGATCCGGTCACCGTTTCGGGCGCGTTACTGCCATACGGCGTCTCCCGAGTTCATCCCGGATCTGATGAGGCGGATGCTCGGGACCCGGCCTATTTCTGGATCTTGACCTCGTCCGCCTGCACGCTCTCGCATGTGGTGAGCGTTCCCTTGACGTTCACTTTGTCGCCGGCGTCTACCTGACAGGGGCCCTTTTTCGCCTGCCCGACGCAGGTCGGGGATCCTCCGAACGTGACGTTCACCGGTCCGTCGGCGCGGTTGCCATTCACCTCGAGGGCGAAGCTCTGGTTGTTTCCGGAAAGGACCGTGCCCTCGAGCACGATAGGCTCGCCCACGCGGCCCCCGCTGATGTAGGAGCACTCCCCCGCCTCGTCGCCCTCCTCGTCTTCTTCTTGGAGCTTGATCTCGCGGGCGAAGACTGCGGAGCTTCCGTCGTCGGCCGTCTCCCACTCTCCCTTGACGTGGACGCGGTCGCCGCTCGAAAGGTCCTCGAGAGTGAGCCGCTCGTTTCCTTTTCGGATCGAGGTCTCGGCAGCCCGGGTGGTGACGAGCTGGCCCTCCACTTCGAGCGAGCCCGTCATCGGATCTCCCTCGATGCGGATGCTGCGCGCGATCCCCTCGAGCTCGACGTCGCCATTGCCGATTCCCGTTCGCCTTTCGTCGAGGAGCCGGATCGTCCCGTCTCTCAACTCGACGGTGATCGCGATCTGCTGGTTCGCAAGCACGTCGTCGAAAACGAGGCTTCCCACTTTCGTCGAGCCCTGGTAGAAGTCGACGGTGAACCGTCCGTCGGGAAGCCCTCGGAGCGTGAAGCTCCCATTCTCCACCTCGACCCGTCCTACCTCGGTACCGTTCTCGTCGAGGACCACGACCGTCATGCCATCCGCGCTCGAGGAGAGCGCCCGAAGCGCCAGCGCGCCGGAGGCGTCCGCGAAACGGCCGGCGAGAACGACGCCTTCTCCCTCCCCGCCGAAGCCGGCGAAAGGAGCGGTGGGGTTGAAGTCGCAGCCGAGGGCCGCGGCCAGCCAGAGGAATAGGGAAAGGGAGATCAAAACTCGAGCTCGCATGGTCCTGCCTCCTTCGAGTCTCACCCTGGTTGGGGCAGGGGGCTCGGGCGCGCGTCGTTCCTTTGCGATTTGTCTCATCTTCTCGCGATTGAGTAGGGAGCTGCCGTGCGCGGAGTCACGTTTCAGAAACTGATTCCGAACGCGATCTTCAGCTCGGGCGTATCCCCAATCCCCAGGCGCGTTTCCAGAAGGTAGCGGCCGACCGCGCGCAAGCCCCGGCGTGTACCCCATTCCACGCCGCCGACGAGATTGAGGACGGGCCCGAGGTCGAGCCCACCTCCCTCTCCTGAACCGTTGGTCACGTTGAAGACGTTGAGTCCCAGTCCTCCACCGGCATACGGCCGGAGGGAGCGCGCCGAGAATAAGTAGTGGGCGTCGAAGTTGGCGGACCCCAATACGACGCCATTACCGAACCCGACCTCGAAGCTCGGTTGAAAACGGACGCGCTCGGTCAAGCGGCCCGCGTCCACGTGGAGTCCGCCGTAAAACTGATCGGGGTTGGCGGCGACACCGCCACGAAGGCCGTAGGAGCGAAGCCCGATGGACTCTCCGGATGCCGGGGCGACGGCCGCTATGGATCCGACGACAACGAGGAAGGCGAAACGAAGGATCTTCATCGATTGGGCACCTCTCCAGGAGTCCGAGAGCAAGGATCGATCCAGAAAGGGTTGTCGTTGCAGCCGAGGGACTTATAGCCGCCCGCTCTCCAAAGAGCGTGGGTCGAGCCCCACAGGCGCTCGCTCAGTGGCCGGAGGTGCCAACGAGGAACGGAATCACGATGGAGACGGCGATGAGCGCGATGATGATCCACTCGAGGATCTCCATGCGTCGGGCCGCCGCCTGATCCGACATCTTGCCGTAGATGCTGTCGAGCGTCTGGAGCTTTCGCAAGATCGCCGCGTCCCAGGATTCGAAATGAAAGCGCCGGGATGCCAGGCGGTAGACGCGCGCCAGGTACTGGTCGCCGATGAGCTTCAGCGTGTTGTTGACTCGCTCGAAGAAAACCGCGCTGTCCACCTGGAGCTGCGCGATGCGCGCCGTATCCGTCTGGAAACCGCCGGGCAGCCGAAGGCGGCGCCAGGGCTTCCGCGAAAGCGCGTCGTAGGCCTGGTCGAGAGCGAGATCGAGCTGGCGGTCGAGCATCCGGCTTTCCAGGAGCTCGGCGTTCGCGAACGCCAGCACCGCCATCACATCCTCCATCTCCTGGCCGAACAGGATTGCCGCGTTCCAGTCGATGAACGCGGCATCATCCGGTCCGAAGGAAATCCGATGCGAGGTCGCTTCCGCGACTTCCTGATCCGAAAGGGGACCTCGCTCGGACCGCAGTATCTGGGCCAGGGTGAGTAGAGAAGCGCGGTCGTCGCCGAAAAACGCGCTCTCGAGGTGATAGACCACATAGTCCTCGACGTGGTCGGCGATACCTGCGCGCTCGATCGCGGGGCCGACGAGGCCCACCAGCTCCTCGGCCCTCCTTCGGGATTCGGCGAGAAGACGGGGATTCTCGTAGAGCTCCGCGCTCAAGTCATGGAGCGTGGAAAGCTCGCCTTCGAACGGGATGCGGTAGCTGACGGAGAGCGCTCCAAAATCGTAGAGCAGGAGCTCGACCGCGCCTTCTGTCTCCCGTCCGCCGACGGAAAGAGGCGGAGCTTCCTGGAGCACTCGAAGCGGGGGCGGCTGGAATTGGAGATATTGGGGCGCCCGAGGCTTGTGCTTGATGCTGCTCCTCTCCTTGAACGCCGAGATGCTTTTTTCCGCCGCGCCCAGATCGATGGACCATCCCACGTCGTAAGCGAAGAGGAGGTAGCAGGTCCCTCGGGTCCCCGAGACTGAGTTCGCGTCCATGAAGAGCCGGTGATTGTACACGATATCCCGGACTCCGCCGTATGATGGGCCGGGTATGCTCGGTGAGACGATTGGGCATTATCGGCTGACGGACCGGCTCGGCGCGGGGGCGATGGGCGAGGTCTATCTCGCGGAAGACACGCGCCTTCACCGCCCGGTCGCGCTGAAAATGCTCCCCGTCGACGCCGGCGGGGACGAAGCCGCCGCCGCCCGACTGGTGCGCGAGGCTCGAGTCGCCTCGGCCCTCACTCATCCCAATATCGCCGTCATCTACGAGATCGGAGAGGTCGAGCGCGAGGGACGCCGCCACGGCTTCATCGCCATGGAGTACGTCCCCGGCCGAACGCTCGCGCAGATCGCCTCGGAGCGTCAACTCGAGGTGGGCGAGATCCTCGAAATCGCGCACCAGATCGCCGATGCCCTCGCCGAAGCCCACGAGCGCGGGGTGGTTCATCGCGACATCAAGCCGGGAAACGTGATGCTGACCGACCGGGGCTTCGTCAAGGTGCTCGACTTCGGCCTCGCGAAGTACGCGCCGGCGGGAAGCGAAACCGCCACCTGGAGCGGAACGCATCGGCTCCTGGAACGGCCGGGAGCCGTCATGGGAACCCTCGCCTACATGTCACCCGAGCAGGCTCGAGGCGGCGTCGTGGACGAGCGGAGCGACGTATTCTCGCTCGGGGTCCTGCTCTACGAGCTCCTCGAAGGACGCTGTTACCGCCTCTGCTTCTTGACGTACTTCCCAACCGTCTGCGGGCCGACCTCGGTTCCGTAACCGTTGCCTTGCTTGTCGACCGCCACTCGTGACCGGTTCGCGGTTCTCGTTCATTTCCGTTGCGTCCTTCTTCGTTTTCGGCGCGGCGTGATTCGCATCACCGGTAGGAGGAACTACTGTCTTCGCTCTATGACGCGGCGCACAGCGGGCGCCTAACCTGACCCCGTGAACGGACGATGAAACCTCAGTTTTGTGATGCGGATCATTGGGACATCGAGCCGGCCGAGGAAAGATACGTTCGACTCACGAAACCAAGCGCGCCATGGACGACTCGAAGAGGAGCTCGATAGCGACGAGATGCCGCGGCGCGAGCGAAGACTTCCTTCGCCTCTCGACGTCGTAGCGGAGGCCTGAAGGCCTCCGCCGCGAGCGTCTCCGCAAGCGGCCGAAAGCCTCCCGCTCTTCGTGTGCCTTTTCGGGTCCGGAGGAGGCGTCCGCGTCCGATGGAAGCGAGAACCTACCGCGCGCCGACAAACACCAATCTCTATCCCTTCCCCAGACCGCCGCGCGTGCCTCGCGCATTGCCGCGGTCGGGCACGCCGCTCACGCTGCGGTATCAGAAGAAGCATGCCGAGAGCGTACAGGGGCGGGGAACTCTATCGCAGTGGAGCCACAAGGGAGGACGCCTCGAGGCCGAGCATCCTCTCGAGATTGGCGACTGGATCGAGCTCAACATCCGAAAGAGCCGCGGCGCAACCCCGCCCCCGAAGAAGGGCCTCGCCCGCGTCGTTTCCTCGGCTTCAGCGCCCGCGTACGGCTATTCCTACGGCGTCCAGTTCACCTGGGGCCTCCGCGCCCGCGTCGGCTACGCCCTCTACGCCCTCGCCCCCTGGGCGGCGCTCGTCCTCTTCGTCCTCGGCACGATCAACGTCGTGTTCCTGAAGACGAACAACGCCCTCTTCTTCTGGTACAGCCCGCTCACCAACCTCTACAGCATTCTGATCTCGAGCTACATCCTTTCCCGCTTCGCCCTGAGCCAGTTCTATTCGCCGCCGCGGGACCGCGGGTATCGGCCGTCGGTCTCGGTGGTGATCGCCTGCAAGAACGAGGAGGAGTCGATCGGACGCACCATCGATTGCATCTACCAGTCGGACTACGCGCGGGAGAAGCTCGAGGTGATCGCGGTGAACGACGGCTCGACCGACGAGACCCTCGGGGAGATGCGCCGGGCGGAGGCGCGGCACTCGAACCTCACCGTCATCGACTTCGGGAAGAACCTGGGCAAGCGCCACGGCATGGCGGCGGGGGCGAAGGCGGCCCGAGGAGACATCCTCGTCTACGTCGACTCCGACAGCTTCGTCCGCCGGGACACCATCGCCCAGATCGTCCAGGACTTCGCCCGTCCCGAAGTGGGAGCGGTGTGCGGCCACGCCTACGTCTCGAACGCGCGCAAGAACCTCCTGACGAAGATGCAGGACGTCCGCTACTACGTCGCCTTTCGCGTCGTCAAAGCGGCCGAGTCCCTCTACGGCACCGTCGCCTGCTGCTCGGGCTGTCTCGCCGCCTACCGGAGGCGCTACGTGATTCCGATCCTCGACGAATGGCTCCACCAGAAGTTCCTCGGTACGGAGGCGACGTTCGGCGACGACCGTAGCCTCACGAACTACATGATTCGCCGCTACCGCGTGGTCTATAACTCCAACGCCGTCTGCTCGACCATCGTGCCCGAGCGCTACCGTCAGTTCTTCAAACAGCAGCTTCGCTGGAAGAAGTCCTGGGTCCGGGAGACGTTCATCGCCTCCCAGTTCATGTGGAGGCGGCATCCTTTCGCCGCCTTCTTCTTCTATCTGGGCGGGATCTTTCCCGTGATCTCGCCGTTCGTGGCGTTCAACGCCCTCGTCGTTCCCCTGGCGAGCTCGGGCACCGTCTCCTACCTCTACATCTACGGAGCGACGCTCATGGCGGCGATGTACGGTCTCTACTACCTCGCCCGATGCCGGAGCCGGCTCTGGGTCTACGGAATCGTCTTCAGCTTCTTCTACATGTTCGTTCTCGTCTGGCAGACGTACTACGCCCTTCTGACCGTGAGAAGGAATCACTGGGGGACGAGGTGAAAGGGCGGAGGAGGCGGCCCAAGGCTCGCTGGTTTCGCGAGGATCTTGTCGGCTGGCTCCTCGTCGCCGCCGCGAGCTCGTCCATCCTTCTGGCCACCGACTACTGGCTCAACCGGCGCGTTCTGCCCGCGGACCGAGAACTTTCGTCCGCCGTCCCGGAGCCGAAGATCCTTGCCCTCGCGTTCGACCGAATCGTGTCCGAGCCGGCGCCCAACAAGATCACCGGGGACGAGCTGCGCCGGCACCTGAGAACCCTCGAGAGCGAGGGTTTCGTCGCGGTGTCCCTGGAAGCGCTCGCCCGGTTCTACGAGAACGGCGAACCGCTTCCCGAGAAGTCCCTGGTCCTGACCTTCGACCACGGATACCTGAGCACCTATAACGCCGTCGATCCGGTGCTGCGCGAGCTCGGTTGGCCGGCGGTGCTCTTCGTGATGACGGAGCGCCAGGAGCGGCGCGACCCGTTCTTCGTCTATTGGGATCGGGTGGAGCACATGATCGCGAGCGGGCTCTGGGAGATCGCCTCCCACGGTCACAACGGACACGATCCAATTCCCGTCGACGAGGGGGGCGGAACCGGTCCCTTCTTCATCCGCCGCCGATGGCTCGCGGAAGCTTTCCGGATCGAGTCCTGGCAGGAGTTCTCAGAGCGGGTCCAGGGCGACCACGATCGCGCTAAGAGCATTCTCTCGCAACGGACCGGCAGGGAAATCCTCGCGTATGCCCCGCCGCTTCGAGACGTGGCCGGCCTCTCCGCCGCGCCGGAGGCCCATCAGGCGACGCGGGAGATCGTGGAGTCGACCTATCGCCTCGCGTTCTTCGACGACCGGTTCGGGGTGAACGACCGGCGCTCGGACCCGAAGAGGCTGAAGAGACTTCGGGTCGAGCCCGGCTTACGCCCCGAGGAGCTCGCCCGGCGGATCCATTTCGCTCTGGGCGGAGCCACTCCGCCGGAGATGAGCTGGGCGGAGCCCTGGGTCTCGGGAAGCGGCGAGGGAGCGCTCGAGGGAGAGGAGCTGGTCCTCCGGGGCCTGCGGCGCGCCGACGTGTGGCGAGCCGGCAGCCAGTGGGTCGAGGACTGGGAGCTCGAGGGCGACGTCTATACGGACGGAGGCGAGCTCTGGGTGGTCCAGGAAAGCGATAGCGGACCGGAGCAGTGGCGAATCGGCGGAACGGCGGGCCGAACCTATCTTCAAACGCGCAGTCCGGGCGAGCGCACCGAGGTCGTCGAGAGCTACCGGGCGGCGATGGACCCCTCTCGCTGGCACCATCTGAAGCTCATCAAGCGCGGCGCCGGCGTCTGGGTCGCGCTCGACGGGGAGCCGTTGAGCGAGCATCCCACGTACCTCCCCGGGCGGTGGCGAGGGAACGTCGGCATCGTCCACTGGAATCCGGGTGAGACCGGAGTCCGCCTGCGGGGGCTTCGCTTCCGCGAGGTTCCGTTCGACGCCCGGGTTCTTCCGAGCTCGCTTCCGACAGAGGAGATCCAGGCGGCGATCGCAGACGCACCGTGCCTTTCCGCACTCTCACCGCGTCTTTTCGAGATCGACTCGATGGGGCTCTACCGGGCGCCGGTGGACGGCGATCTTCTCAAAATTCTGTCGTCTCGCTTCGCTTGGGAGATTGTTCCTACGGTTCGTATCTCCGGTGCCGATCCCGAGGTGAGCTCGGCGGCTCTCGCGGAGATTCTCTCGGAGGTCGAGAGCTTCGACGGCCTCCGCGTCGAATGGAGCGGGGCCTCGGACGCGCTGCGCAAGACCGTCGTCTCCGCCCTCGAGACTCGTGCACGCGAGCTCTCGTGGAAAGCCGGGAGGCTCGTCGTGTCGGAAAGCGAGG
>Ga0209002_10001082_pt1 | contig 21987 bp, 19 predicted proteins | sample Rifsed16ft2_FD_184010 | JGI IMG/M metagenome (GOLD analysis project Ga0209002, IMG submission 184010) | Soil microbial communities from Rifle, Colorado, USA - sediment 16ft 2 (version 2) | ecosystem: Environmental > Terrestrial > Deep subsurface > Rock core/Sediment | place: Rifle, Colorado... | reverse complement strand
GGCCGGCAGATCGCCGAAGCCCATGGCGGAACGCTCGACCTCGAGAACCGGAAGGACGGCCCCGGCTGCCGCGCGAAGCTGACGCTCCCAGTGAGGCGTCACTGACGCCGCCCTGACTCCCTCGGAGAGCGCTCACCCCTCAATCCAACTTGGCTTGGGCGAACCCGCTTTCAACAACGAACCCGCTTCATCGCTCCCAGCGGGTTCCCTCGCGGGTGGACGAACGCCGATGGCGAGCAAGCCGTCGCACGGGTTTCTCACCCGCAGGTCTTCACCGTCGAAGCTCTGCGCGAGTTGCTGGATCTGACCGACGCGTTTCGACAGCGTGATTGAAGCCGCTCGGCGGTCGTGCTCGTATGAGCTCCACAAAGCCCTTAGGCGGAGGAGCCCATGCATCGACAAAAGACCTTACCGCTGGACGGCCAAGAGTCACTGGAGGCGTTGTGGGAGTGGTTTCCCGAAGAGGGTCGAAGAGAAGTGAGCTGCCTCTACGCACGTCTTATGGCGAAAGCTGTTCGCGGTGAAAAATCCAAGGAGGACAACGATGACGAACGCGATGAATGATTCGAGCTCGAAGGTTGCTCCGACTCATCTGGATCGCAGAGCCTATGTTTACGTTCGCCAGTCCTCGCCCCAGCAAGTGCTCCATCACGCCGAGTCCAGACGAAGACAGTACCAGATGGTGGACTGGGTGCAGCAGGTGGGATGGCCCAAGGAGCGCGTGATAGTAATCGACGAAGACCAGGGCGGACGTAATGTGCGAACGGGATGAGAAAGGGGACCGAAAGACAGGCGACGAGCGCGCCCCCGAGCACGACGGTGCGTCCTTCCCCCCAGCGGACGAAGAAAAAGGCCAGCACCAGTATGCCGACGAGGAACGACAACCAGCCCGCCCTCGAGAAACTGATCACCAGGCCAGGCAGGCCCAGGAAGAACCCGGCGGCGGTCACCGCCCGCCATCGTGAGGGCAACGCCCGGGAGAGGGAGAGAGCGAGCGGCAAAAGGAGGGTCATCGACATGAAGAGCCCCAGAGCGTGGGAATCGAACGTCGTACCCTCCGCGCGCCGAACGGCCTCGAAACCGGGGACGGCGTACTGTTCGTACTCCAGCTCGGCGCCTTTCGTTCGTCCGATCCCCATGAGCCGCCCCGTGCGTTGCTGCACCACGGCGATCGCTGTCTGAAGCAGGATCGCGCTCATCACTCCGGCGACGAGCGGGCCGAGGTGACGGCGCTTTACGTTGCGCGAAAGGTACAGGTACAGAAGCCCGAAATTCGCAATCCGCAGCGTTTCGAAGAACGTGAGGCTGGGGGCGTAGGAAGTGAGCATGGACAAGGCGTGGGCGCCCAAAAGCAGGATGACCCAGAGGTCCATTTTTCTGAATCGAGGAAAAGCCTCTTCTCGAGTGACGAAGATCCGGAGTGCCCAACGCACGTAGAGCGCGCCGAGAGCGACGTCTGCGAGCCCCACGGGAAGGCCCGGTGTGACGAAAGTCGTCTGGTCCGTGAGCAGGAAGGTCTTCTTGATGCTGGTGAGGGGCAAGTTGAACGCCAGCAGGTACAGCAGAAGGTCGCGAAGGCGATCGAGGACCATCATGCCTACCGAGAGAAGGACGATCCCGGCGACGAAAGCAAGCAGGTGGCGGGCCTCGAGCTTCAGGGCTTGCCAGACGACCAGGGCGAAGAGCCCCCCTCCCGCCGCCACCACGCCATAAGCCAATGACGCTCGTACTCGGGAAGAGGATTCCGGGGTAACGACTCTCACGGGAATTATTGGCCAGCGAAGCGGTCGCCGTACCAGACCTATTCTCGCGCGAGCTCCTGGAAAGCTTCGTAGCCTGGCTTCTTGATGCCGTCCGCGGTGACGAGCCCGGTACTGGCCAAATCTCCCAGTATGTCCAGCTTCACGTCATGCAGGAGCGACCAGGCAACGAGCTCGGGGCGAACGCCCTTCATGAGCTCCGGCAGCCGCTCGATGAACGCCCGCTGAGACTCGTTCGTTCCCTTACCGTTCGTTGGCCAGCCGATCTCCATGAACATCACCTCTTCACTCTTTCCGAGATGCTGGCGCAGGTCGGAGTAATAGGCGGCAGGGATGTCGTTCACCGAGGAGACGCGGTCGGCGGGATAGCTGGTAAAGGCTACCAGATCGAGCTCGGGCCGGAAGACTTCGATGAGCTTCCCGTGTTCCTTGATTCGACCGGGCTCGTCCCGAGCCATGACCTGGAAGAAGTCCCATTGGAACGACACGAAGACTTTGGTGCCGGGGGAAATCTTCTTGATCTCGGGGTAAAGCTTCTTGTAGACGTGACCGAAGGTCAGATATTCCTTGATTTCCTTGAAGGCGAGGAAATTGATCTCGGTCGCGAGGCACAGATGGGGCGGCTTGAGCTTCGCCAGCTCCAAAACCGTCCGGATGTAAGGCATGTGCACTTTGTCGTTCTCGAAGCTGAGAGCGCCCTTAGTTTCCTTGCGGACGGACTCGGGAGCGTCGTACTCGCTGCGGGCGCCGCTCAGAACCAAAGGGCTGATGGCCAAGACGGGCGTCAGGCCCGACTCCCTGCTGCGCTCCATCATCTGTTTCGCTACCTCGACCAGATCGGGCTGGCTCCACTGATAGATGAAGATCGCGAACTTTCCAAGCTCGCGTGCCTCCCCGAACATCTCCTCCACGTCCTCGGGACGATGATTGGGAAAATTCTTCGGGGTGGGAGCGACTCCGGTCGCAAAGGCCGCCTCCGCCGACGTCTTCGCCGCGCAAGTGGCGGATCCGGACGTCGAACTCGCGGCCCATAGCATGACACCGAAAGCGTAGCACTTCATCGCAACCTCCCCTTTGGATTCCGAGATGCGTCAAGGAGAACGGTACAGTCCCACCGCTCTCAGCCGCAACACTTGCTGCCAGCCGGGTTTGGGCGCGCCATCGAGTCGTCGCAACCCGATCCAGTTGAGGGGATGAATTTCTCCGGAATAGTAATCAAGGATGTCGTGCTGGAGTCCCCAGATGACGTTCACCGGACGGACCGCCTGCATGAGCGCGGGAAGTCGATTGACGAAAACGAACTGGCTCTCCTCCCCACCATCGTGGAACGTGGACCATGCCACCTCGGTAAAGACGATGGGGATATCCTCGCCGAACAAACGTCGAGCCCAGCGGTAATAGTCGTCCGGTATGTCCAGAGGGTTGGGAAACTTTGCGCGCCGCTCATCGGACGAGCCGAAATAGGTGGTGAGACCGAGGAAATCCCGATCGCCCAGCTCACTCATCCACTCACCGGTGCCTCCTTCTTCCACCTCCTGGACGAAGACGTCGTACTGGATGGACACTCCGACCTGGGTTTCGGGCGAGGTGTTCTTGATCAGCGCATAGGCGTCGCGGAACACGGAAGCGAACTCGACGAACTCTCCGGGACGGAAGATGCGAAGGAAATTGACCTCGGGACCCAGCACCAGGTAATCCGGTCTCATCTCCGCGAGACAAGCCATCTGGTCCAGTTAAGCCCGACGGACGGCGTCGTCACCGATCGAAGGCAAGATCCACATCTACGTCGGCGACATGGACAACTTCTACCTGAACAACGCCGTCTATCTCATCGAGGAGTTCCTCGAGAGCACCAAGAACCCCTACTACGGCGGCGACGTCGACTACGGCGACCGGGCGGAGCACTGCTGGAACGGCGACCACACGCGCCCCAACGCCCCCTCGCGCTTGCGCTACCACCAGATGTTCATTCCCAAGGCGGTCGAGAGAATTCTGAAGACCGCGCCCCCGGGGGCGGATCTCGAAAGCTGGAGGTACTGATTGACCGTGCACCGTGTCCTGACGACGCCTGCGCGAGGAAAACGGCTCGACACTTTCCGACATGACGAACGACAGCGACCGAGAAACGAAAGAACGCCGCTCCGCGCGCTCGGCCGAAAAGGGGAAGCTCCGAAGACGATGAGATAGGCCACGGCCGCAATCGAGAGCAGAGAGATCTCGGAAGAAAGCGCCTTCTCCCCGGAGGCGGAGCTTACCAGAAGCAAGAGCGTCCCTCCGGCGAGAAGGTTCATCCCCGAAAAAAGAATCGAGCTCTGCGGAAGGGGATCCTCCGGGACAGGATGGTGCCGACGGTCCAGCTCATCGAGCTCAGCAGCACGACGGCGGCTCCCACTACGTCCATCGACTCCCCCGGGAGGAGCTCGGCCGGCTCCGTCAGGAACAAAACGCCGCCGAACCCGAGCACCAGCCCCAGGATCAGACGTGGAGTGAAGCGACGAACTCGGCGCGACACTTTAAGGTAGCCGGCGACGGCGGTATCCGAAAACCCACGCCAGAAGCGGTAGCGTTGCTCGAATCGGTCTTCCCACAGGCCCTTGACGGTCTCGTAGTGGTGCTCGGTCGAGACGTACGGGTCCTTGAGGGCCTCCGCCTCGCGGAGCGACTGCTTCAGGACGGCGTCGAGCTTCGGCGAGACGTGGGTCGAGGTGGCCTTCCCGATGGCTCAGTGACTAGAAGAACACGAGCGTCACGACGACGAACACCGGGATCAGCACCGCCCCGCTGTACATCATGTACCCGCCGAAGCTCGGCATCGTCACGCCCCGCTCCTCCGCGATCGAGCGGACCATGAAGTTCGGGCCGTTGCCGATGTAGGTGTTCGCGCCCATGAAGACGGCGCCGAGGCTGATCGCCGTGAGGAGGGCGTCGGGCACGCCGACGACGTCGGCGGGCAGGTGAAGGCTCCGCGCGAGAGCGAGGAACGTCAGGTAGGTCGGGGCGTTGTCGAGGAAAGAGCTGAGGGTTCCCGTCGCCCAGAAGAACTGCCAGGGCTCGCGCACGCCGAGCTCGGCGCCGCGCGCCTGCAGGATGTGAAGGGCGGGCAGCATGGTCACGAAGATCCCGGAGAAGAGCGCGGCGACCTCGAGGATGGGGTGGAACGTGAAGCGGTTCGTCTCGTGCAGCTCAGGGTCGGTGCGGAACCAGGAGAAGACGGCGAGGGCGACGATCGCCGCCTCCCGCCAGGGGGCCTTCAGGAAGGCGACGGACGCGAGGACGCCCGCGAGAAGCAGAAGGTTCTCCTTGCCCGCGACCCTCAGGCGGCGCACCTCGTAGAAATCGCGCTTCAGGTCTGCTCTTGCCTCGCGGGCGTGGGCCCACCGGTCCCAGGCGACGTAGACGGCGAGAACGAGCGCGGTGGTGAAGAGCCACGGAACGAAGAGGCGGAAGGTCCAGGTGAACGGCACGCCCAGGAGGTAGCCCAGGAAGAGCGGCGGGTCGCCGAGCGGAGTGAGGCAGCCCCCGATGTTGGAGACCAGGAAGATGAAGAAGACGACGGTGTGGGCGACGTGCTTTCGCTCGCGGTTCGTCTGCAGCAGGGGCCGGATGAGCAGCATCGAGGCGCCGGTCGTCCCCACGAACGACGCGAGGAGGGCTCCTGTGCCCAGGAAGGCGGCGTTCGTCCACGGTGTCGCCTCGAGGTCGCCCTCGAGGAGGATCCCTCCCGAGATCACGAAGAGCCCGCCGAGGAGCACGATGAACGAGACGTAATCCACCGCCGTGTGGACGAGCGCCTGCGGGTAGGCACGCAGGTACAAGACGAGCACCGGCGCCGCCAGCAGCGCGCAGACCGCCAGCTTGCGGAGGTTGCACTCCCAGAAGTGCGGTGCGGCGAGGGGAAGGACGGCAATCGAAAGGAGCAGCCCCACGAAGGGCAGCGCCCACCCGAGGGCGGGGACGAAGGGCTCGGCGTGCATGAAAGCCGCAGTCTATCCCAGCCGCCTCCCGTTAGAATGGGGCTCTCCGAGGAGAAGATGGCGCACTGGTGGGCGGCAACCGGGTCAACTGGGGCACGATCCCCTCGAAGACCCCTGCGCGAGCATGCCGAAGACGATGACCGCCGGAGCAAATCCTGGACCGCGGTCTCCGCCTCGAGGTCCAGCCTCGGGGCTTTCCGTCGACGCGCCCATGGACGACCTTCAGGTACTCGCTGCCTCCGATCTCCTCGGACGTTGCGCCCAGACGATAGATGCCGCGCTGGCCCAATCTGTGCAACACTAACGTTAATCGGTCGCCGTCCCAGGGCACGGGCAGGGTGAAAGTGCCGGGCGGCAGCAACCGAACGGAAACCACGTGCCATGACTCAACCTCTTGCTGCGTCGCGCTCTACCCTTGCGCCCGCGGAACGGGCCGAACCGTCCGTGATTCGCGTTGCGGAGCACACCGTCGAGGTGGTGTCCGACTCTGGCGAGGGCGCCCAGAAGTGCGGGCAGATTTTCGGGGCGGTGTCGGCAAAAATGGGCAACGGCGTGTGGACCGTGGAGATCATTCCCGCCGAAGTTCAGCCGCCCCCGCGGATCCCTGAAGGCGCCAGCGGCAACCGCATCCGGCTCGGCACCGGGCCGGTGACCAACTGGGGCGACGCCGCCCACCTGGTGGTGGCCTTCAACGAGCAGGTACTCCTGGCGCGCCACCGGGTGGGGGCGCTGGCGCCCGGCGCCATTCTGTTGCTCGAGAACATGTGGGCCACTCATGAGGACCCCTCCATCCAGTCGGCCTGGAAGGCGGCCCTCGAGGAGCTCTCGAACTCGTCTTACCAGATCATCCCGGTTCCCATGGAGGAGCAGTCGCTCACCCTGGTGGAGAATGCCCGGCGCGGCAAGAACATGTTCGCGCTCGGCCTGCTGGCGTGCCTCTACGCAAGGGACCTGGAGCGGACGCGGGAGCAGATCGCGCACAACTTTCACGGCAAGTCGGCGGAGGTCTATCGGCGCAACGTGGCGCTGCTGGCGTTGGGGCACCGGTGGGCGGAAGAGCATCTCGACTTTCGAATCGAGGTGCCGACCCAGCCGCCGACCAGGCCCATGGTCGTGATGAACGGAAACGAGGCGATCGGGATGGGCGCCATTGCGGCGGGCATGGACGTCTGTGCGATGTACCCGATCACGCCGGCCACGTCGGCTTCTCACTACCTGGCCGAGGTGTTCGAGCGCTTCGGCGGGACGTTGCACCAGGCAGAGGACGAAATCGCTGCGGTCGGCGTCGCCATCGGCGCATCCTACGCAGGCAAGGTGGCCTTCACGATCACATCCGGACCGGGCCTGGCGCTCAAGACGGAGTTCCTCGGGCTTGCGGCCATGACCGAGACGCCGCTGGTGCTCGTGGACGTGCAGCGGGGCGGCCCGTCGACCGGGCTCCCGACAAAGGTGGAGCAGTCGGATCTGCTCGCGGCGGTTTTCGGCCAGCCGGGCGACGCGCCGCACGTCGTGCTCGCGCCCGCGACCATCGAGGAGTGCTTCCATTGCATGATCACCGCGCGGCGCATTGCCGAGGCGTTTCGCATGCCGGTCATGGTCCTCACCGACGCGAATCTGGCGACCGGCGTGCAGCCGTTTCCGCGCCCCGAGCTGGATGCGGCGTGGCAGGCCAGGGCGCCCGATCAGAGCCCGGTGCCCGCCGGGTTGCGTGCCTACGATTGGGATCCGCGAACCGGGCTCTCGCGCCGGATCATCCCCGGTCAACCCGGCGGCATGCACACGTTGACCGGGCTGTCGCACGACGAGTCGAGCCGCGTGGCCTACAGCGCCGACGTGCACCAGCGCGGGGCCCAGATGCGCAGCCGGAAGATCGCCGTGTTCCAGGACACGCTCATGCCGCCCAGTGTCTACGGCGACGATGCGGGCGAGATGCTGGTGGTGGGCTGGGGCAGCACGAAGGGCGCCATCGAGGAGGCCGTAGACCGGGCCCGGGCCGAAGGCCTCTCTGTCTCGTCGCTCCACTTGACGTTTCTTGCGCCGCTCGAGCCGGGCCTGAAGGAGATCTTCGGCCGGTTCAACAAGGTCATGACGGTCGAGATCAACTACAGCGATGAGCCGGGCGACCCCTTCATCACCGACACCAGCCGGCGTCGCGGCCAGCTCTCGTGGCTGCTGCGCGCGCAGACGCTGGTGGACGTCGACTGCTGGACGCGGATCTACGGCGAGCCGCTCCGGCCTGCCGACATTCTCGACGGTATTCGTCAGCGGTTGCCGGCGCGAGGCAACGCATGAGCGAACTGAACTGCTCGCTGCTCTCCTGTGGCAGCGAAGACGACCGCATCTTCGAGCGCGACGACTACGCGAGCGCGCGGGCTCGCTGGTGCGCCGGCTGTGGCGACCACTCCGTGCTGACGGCCGCGCAGCGCCTGCTGGCGGCCGAACAGCTGCGGCCGGAGCGGACCGTGTTTGTGTCGGGCATCGGCTGCTCGAGCCGGTTCCCGCATTACATGAAGACGTACGGATTCCACGGCCTGCACGGGCGCGCGCTGCCCGTGGCCACCGGCATCAAGCTGCACCGGCCGGACCTGGACGTGTTTGTCGTGATGGGCGACGGCGACTGCTGCTCGATCGGCGCCGGCCACTGGATCCACGCGGTCCGCTACAACCTCAATATGGTCGTGCTGATGCTCGACAACAACATCTACGCGTTGACCAAGATGCAGACCTCGCCGACCACGCCCATCGAGCAGGTGAGCAAGACGCAGCCCCACGGCGGCTATTTGCCGCCGCTGAACCCGCTGACTGTGACGCTCGGCGTCACCAACGCGTCCTTCGTGGCGCAGACGGCGGAGTGGTCGCCGCCTCACCTGTTCGCGACCCTCCAGGCGGCGTATCGGCACCCAGGCTTCGCCTTCGTCCGGATCCTCCAGCGGTGTCCTGTCTACATGCCGGAGAGTTTCCGGGGGGCCATCGACGACCGCGCGCAAGTCGAGCTTCTGGACCACGAGAACGGCGTGCACGTGCCCGAGCTGTCGAAGGCCTACGCACGCCAGCGCGCGCACGACCCGCGCGATCTTCATGCGGCGCGGCAGCTGGCCGAGGACGGAGACGCGGTTCGGCTCGGCGTCTTTTTCAAGGACGAGAGCCGGCCGCGCTACGAAGAAACGCGCTGGCGCCCAGCTCGCTCGGCCCAGGAGAAGATTGCGCTGCTTGACACGGAACTGGATTCTTATGCCGTCTGATACACGCCTCGCAAACGCCGTCGGCGCCCTGGCCGCGCCCATCGAGCACTATCGCTCGGCGGTGGCGACCACCCTGGAAGAGGTGCGCGGCTACCTCACCGCGCACCGCTCGGGAGTGGACGGCCGCGCCACGCGGTTGAAGGCCGAGCTCGGCCGGTTTGCCGAAGGCCGGATCGACGTGCTCAAGCTGGCGGGTGTCCTCGGCGAGGAGCAGGCGCTCGATCCCGCGGCGCTCCGCGATTTGGAATGCGCCTTCGAGACGTTGACGGCGATTGCCAACAGGGGCGCTGGCCTGTTCCACGTCGAAGTGGCGCCGGCGGGCGACGTCACCTCGGCGGTGGCCGCGCGGCTGGCGGAGGCCGGTCGCGCGTTTGCTGCCGCCCGGATGGCCGCGCTTGCCAGCAGGCGTCAGGCGCCACCCGAGACTGGCAGCGCCCCGGCGCTCGACGCGTTTGGTTTCTTCCGTTGGAACGCCGGCGAGCGGCGGCTGGCGCCACCCCTCGTGGTGTCGGTTGGCGGCGGGGATCTCCGCGTCGGCGGCCTGGCCGACTTCCTGGACGGCGGCCAGAAGATCGTACTCGTCGTTGACGGCGAGTGCGCGCCCGCACCGCTCGCGCGGCTGATCACACCGAACACGCTCGTGATTCAGACCGACAACGCGGAAGGACTCGCTCGGCTGGCGAGCTGGCCGGGCCCCGCCGTTGCCGCGCTGGTGCCCGCTTCCTCCGCCAGGTTCGTTCACGATCCGGCCGGCGGCTCCGAGACCTGGCACCGCCTGACGCTGCAGCACCTGCCCGAGGCGCCGCGCACCGCGGTGGGCGGGCTGAGCCCGGCGCAGCAGGCCGAGGATCTGCGGCAGTTGGCGGCGCTCTCCACCGCGCCCAAGGCGTCGCCGCCGGCAGAGATGCCGGCCGGCGCCGCGCCTCCCACCGCCGACCCTGTGGATCACCTGGCGGCCTGGCTGCTCCAACAGGCGAACCTGTCGGAGCCGAGCTGACGAGTATCAGCAATGATCTGGTCCCTGCTTGGCTCAGTCGGCATCCTCGGCAGCCTCGGCCTGGTCTTCGGCACTCTCATCGCGGTGCTGAGCAAACGGCTGTGGGTCTGGGAGGATCCGCGCATCGACGCGGTGACGGCGATGCTGCCCGGCAGCAACTGCGGCGCCTGCGGCCAACCCGGCTGCCGTGGATTCTCCGAGGGCGTGATTGCCGGGGTCATTCAACCCGCGCAGTGCACGGTGATGAGTGCCGATGAGGCCAGCGCGGTGGCCGACTTTCTGGGTGTGGAGATTGGCACGGCCGTTCGCCGCGTGGCGCGGCTGCTATGTGGTGGCGGTTCCCACCGGGCCGTCCGCCACGCGGAGTATCGCGGCCTGCAGACCTGCACCGCCGCCGCGACCGTCGCGGGTGGCGGCACCGGCTGCGTCTGGGCGTGCCTCGGTCTGGCCGACTGCGAACGGTCGTGCGACTTCGACGCGATCGTCATGAACGCGGACGATCTGCCCGTCGTCATCCCCGCGCTCTGCACGGCGTGCGGGGACTGCGTGGATGTGTGCCCGAAGGACTTGTTCACCCTCATGCCCGCCGAGCACAAGCTCATCGTCCAGTGCCGCAGCCTGTTGGAGGGCGCAGCGGCCGACGCGCTCTGCAGCGCCGCCTGCAACGCCTGCGGGCGGTGCGTGGTTGACGCGGCGCCCGGCCTGATCCACATGGTGAACGGCCTGGCTGTGGTTGATTACAGCAAGAACGAACTGGCGCAGCCGTCGGCGACGGCCCGCTGCCCGACCCATGCCATCGTGTGGGTGGAAGGCACGCAATTCGTGCCGGCGGGCGTGGATGCGCCTGCTGCAATGGCCGGGAGGCGCTCATGAAGCTTCTGGCGCGAACCAAGACAGAGCCAGCGCCCCCGGCCGTGAAGTACCCCGGCGTCCGCGCTGCGCTCGACGGCAGCTTCGCGGTCGTGGCCGTCGAAACGGCGGCGAGCGATGCGGCAGGCGCCTATCCCATCACGCCATCCACCCAGATGGGCGAAGGATGGGCGCTCGCGGTCGCGCAGGGCCAGACCAACGTGAACGGGCGCCGGCTCCTGTTTTTCGAACCCGAGGGCGAGCACGCGGCTGCCGGCGTGACGGCCGGCATGAGCATGATGGGGCTGCGGTCGACCAATTTCTCCAGCGGCCAGGGGATCGCGTACATGCACGAGTCGCTCTACGCCGCGGCGGGCAAGCGGCTGACCTACGTGCTGAACGTGGCCGCGCGCGCCATGACCAAGCACGCGCTCAACGTGCACGCGGGCCACGACGACTATCACGCCGTCGACGACACCGGGTTCTTCCAGATTTTCGCCAAGGATGTCCAGGAGGTCGCAGACCTCACCCTCATTGCCCACCGCATCGCGGAGCTCGCGCTGAACCCTGGCATCTGCGCGCAGGACGGCTTCCTGACCAGCCACGTCATCGAGACCGTGCATCTGCCAGAACGGGGACTGATCAAGGAGTACCTGGGCGACCCGGCGGACCTCATCGAAACGCCCACACCCGCACAGCGGCTGGTGTTCGGCGAGCGGCGCCGCCGGATTCCGGAACTCTTCAACCTGGACTATCCCGCCATGGTCGGGGTCGTGCAGAACCAGGACAGCTACGCCCAGGGCGTGGCGGCGCAGCGCCCGTTCTACTTCGATCACCTGATGGAGTTGACGGATCGCGCGATGGCCGAGTACCTGGCGCTCACCGGCCGCCGTTACGCGCGCGCGATGGGCTATGGGCTCGACGACGCGGAGTACGTCCTGGCCGGACAGGGATCCATCGTCTCCACGGCGGAAGCCGTGGCGGACCACTTGCGGGCCACCCGCGGCTTGAAGGTGGGTGTGCTGAACCTCACCATGTTCCGCCCGTTCCCCGCCGACCTCGTCACGCGGCTGCTTGCGGGCAAGAAGGCCGTCACGGTGCTCGAGCGAACGGACCAACCGCTGGCGGTGGACCTGCCGCTGCTGCGCGAGATCCGGGCGGCCATGTCGCAGGCGGCCGAGAACGGCCGCGCCTCGCGCGACAAGGGGGCCAACAGCCGGGCCGAACTGCCGTACCCGAAAGTGGCGGCGCTCCCGTCGGACCAGGCCATGGACTGCTACTCCGGGTGCTTCGGCCTCGGCAGCCGCGACCTCCAGCCCGGCGACGTCATTGCGGCGGTCGACAACATGCTGCCGCAGGGCGCCAAACGCCGGCAGTTCTACCTGGGCATCGATTTCATTCGCAAAGACACGAAGCTGCCCAAGCTCCAGATCTGGCAGGACCAGATCGCGGACGCCTATCCCGATCTGGCCGGGCTGGCGCTGACGTCCGCCGGCGAGGTGAACCTGATGCCGGAGGGGTCGCTTGCCTTCCGCATCCACTCCGTGGGCGGCTGGGGCGCGATCACGATGGGCAAGAACGTGGCGATGACCGCCTTCGAGCTGCTCGGACTGCACGTCAAAGCCAACCCGAAATACGGCTCCGAGAAAAAAGGCCAGCCCACCACCTTCTACGGGATTCTCGCGAAGGAGCCGATCCGGCTCAACGGCGAGTTGAAGCAGGTGGACGTGGTGCTGTCGCCGGATCCGAACGTCTTCCGGCACTCGAACCCGCTCGCCGGCCTTGCGAAGGGCGGGGTCTTCATCATCCAGAGCGATCGGGAGCCTGGTGAGTTGTGGGGGTCGTTGCCGACATCGGCGCGGCGCACGATTCTGGAGCGGCGGATCCGCCTGTTCGGTCTGGACGCGTTCCGGATCGCCGCGGAGGAAGCGTCGGACGCGGAACTCCGGTATCGGATGCAGGGGACGGCGTTCATGGGCGCGTTCTTTGCCGCCTCACCACTGGCGGCCCGCGAAGGACTGGACGAGTCCAAACTCCTCGACGGCATTCGAGCCCAGCTCAAGAAGAAGTTCGGACACCTGGGCGACCGCGCGGTGGACGACAACCTGCGCGTCATTCAGCGCGGATTCACCGAGCTGCGCGAGTTCGACACCGCCGGACTCGAGGTCGGCCATGAGGGGCCGGGCTCGGTGCCGGCGATCCCTCTGGCGCTGGACGTGCCTGATGCGCAGGACGGGGTCGGGAACCCGGGGCGATTCTGGGAACAGGTCTGCTTCCTCTGCAAGCAGGGCCAGGACGGCATTGCCGATCCGTTTGCCGCGATGAGCGTGATGCCGGCGGCGTCGAGCGCCATCCGCGATATGACCGACGTGCGCTTCGAGGTGCCTGAGTTCATTGCCGAGAAGTGCACCGGCTGCTCCCAGTGCTGGGTCCAGTGCCCGGACTCGGCGATTCCGGGCCTCGTGAACAGCGTCGAGGAGATCCTGGACACCGCCATCTCCGTCGCGGCGGACAGCCGGCCGATGGACCGGATGAAGCAAGTGTCGAAGCACCTGGCCCGGGAGTGCCGGACGATCCTGGCCGGCGCGGCCTACAAGAACTTCGGCGAGGTCGCCTCCTCCGCGTACGACGCGGTGACGGCCAAACTCGGGTGGGACGCGGCGCGGCGCGCCGATCTCGATGCGCAGTTCGTGCCGGTCCACGCCGCCCTGGCGCAGTTCCCGCTGGCCAAGACGCGCCCGTTTTTCGATGTGCCCGAGTCGAAGGAGAAGGGGACAGGAGGACTCCTGTCCATCACGGTGAATCCCGAGGCGTGCAAGGGCTGCAACCTCTGCGTGGAGGTGTGCCCGGACGGCGCGCTCGTCACCGTGAAGCAGGACGAGCCGACCGTCGAGCGGTTACGCCGCAACTGGGCCCTCTGGCGGCGGCTACCGGACACGGCGAACCGCTACATCAACATCGCCAACCTGGACCAGGGGATCGGCACGCTGTCGTCGCTGCTACTGAAGCGGGAGAACTACCTCTCCATGGTCGGCGGCGACGGCGCCTGCATGGGCTGCGGCGAGAAGACTGCGGTGCACCTTGTTGTCGGGGCGATCAACGCGATGATGCAGCCGCGCGTGGAGAAGCATGTCGCGCAATTGACCGCGCTCATCGCCCATCTGGACGCCAAGGGCCGCGAACTGCTCGCCTCTGGCGCCGATCTGGATCGCGCGGCGGTGGCCGAGCATGTCGACGTGCCCGTCTCCGCGGCGACGAGGGTGCGGCTGGAGCGAATTGCCGACCTGATCCACAAGCTCACGGATCTGCGGTGGCGCTATACCGAAGGGCCGAGCGGCCACGGCCGCGCCCATCTGGGGATGTCCAATTCAACCGGCTGTTCGTCGGTGTGGGCCAGCACCTATCCGTACAATCCCTATCCCTTCCCGTGGGTGAATCACCTGTTCCAGGACGCGACCTCGGTGGCCGTCGGCATCTTCGAGGGGCACATGCGGAAGATGGCCGACGGCTTCGTGGCGGTGCGCCGCGCCGAACTGGAGCTGGCCAACGCCTATCAGCCAGAGATCCACGAGAAGGAATTCGCTGCCTTCGACTGGGCGGGGTTCACCGACGAGGAGTTTGCGCTGTGCCCGCCCATCGTGGCGATGGGCGGCGACGGCGCGATGCTCGACATCGGGTTCCAGAACCTGTCGCGGTTGCTCGCGTCGGGGAAGCCAGTCCGCGTGGTGGTGCTCGACACGCAGGTCTACTCGAACACCGGCGGCCAGGCGTGCACCAGCGGCTTTACCGGCCAGGTGTCGGACATGGCGGCCTACGGCGCGGCGCGGCACGGCAAGCAGGAGATGCGGAAGGAGATGGCGCTGCTCGCCATCGCGCATCGGGGAACGTTCGTGCATCAGTCCTCGCAGGCGTCGGCGTCTCACCTCTTGGCCGGTGTGCTGCGCGGGCTTCAATCACGGAGGCCGGCCGTGTTCAACCTCTACACCCCCTGCCCGGTCGAGCACGGCCTGGGCGACGACTGGTCGCGGCAGGCCGGACGACTCGCGCTCGAGAGCCGGGCCTTCCCCTTCCTGACCTACGACCCCGACGCGGGCTCCACCTTTGCCGATTGCCTCAGCCTGGAGGGCAACCCGGCCGTTGACGACCGGTGGCCTACCTACACGCTCAAGTACGAGACCGACGATGGCGTGAGCGCGTCGATGGAGTTGCCCCTCACCATCGCGGACTGGGCGGCCACCGAGGGCCGCTTCAAGATCCACTTCCGCGAGGTGCTCGCCGAGGGGTGGAACGACGATATGGTGCTGTTCCACGAGTACCTGGGGCTCGACGCCGCAGACCGGGAAGGCAAGGTGCCGTTCATCTACGGAGTGGGCGGCGAGCGCCGGCTGCGCCGGCTACAGGTCTCGGTTGAGATGGTGTTGTTGGCCGAAGAGCGGCAGATGTTCTGGTCGCAGCTCCGCCAGCTTGCCGGGCTCGAGGTGGCCGACGGTGTCCGCGACCGCTTCACGCAGGCACTCGAGGCCGAGTTCGATCAGCGGGAGCATGCGCTGCGGGCCGACTACGAGGCGAAGGTGGCCGAGCTCAAAGCCGCCTATCCGCAGGCCGTGGCTCGCCGTCTGGCCGAAGGCCTGATCAAGTCGGCCAACGGCCGGACGGTGAAGGACATCGTCGCCGCCGCGTTGGCGATGCCCGTGGCCGCGCCGGCGACCATGCACGTCGCCTCGGCCGACCTCGCGCTCGCAGCCTCACCGCCCGTTGCCGCTCCGTCGCGGGCGGCGGCTCCAGCTGGGGCAGCCGTTATGGCGCAGGCGGCCAGCCCGGCCGCACCAGCCGAAGACGACACGCTCGTGATGGAGCCGTACATCCAGTCGGCGCTCTGCACGAGCTGCGACGAGTGCACGAACATCAACAACCGGATGTTCGCCTACGACGCCAACAAGCAGGCGTACGTCAAGGACGTGAACGCCGGCACCTTCGCGCAACTGGTCCGGGCGGCCGAAGCCTGCCCGGTCGGCATCATCCATCCCGGCACGCCGCTGAACCCCAAGGAGAAGGGTCTGGACGAGTTGATCGCGCGCGCGGGGAAGTTCAATTGAGACGGCGGATGCTGTGATCCGCGGTTTCGAGTTCCTGCACGGCGTCCATCCGCCCACGCGGAAGGAGCTCACGGAGAAGCTGCCGATCCATCGCATGCCCTTCCCCGAAGAGGTGGTGCTGCCCGTGCGCCAGCATGCGGGGAAGCCGGCGAAGATCGTCGTGCGGCCGGGCGACCGCGTGGAGCGGGGCGATGTGCTGGCGGTGGCCGACGGGTTCATTTCGGCACCCGTCCACGCGTCGGCGGCGGGTACGGTCGTGGCCATCGAGCAATGGCCCCACCCCGATGGCAGCACAGCGCTCGCCGTCCGAATCGCGGTGGCGCGATTCTCGGCGCAGGTGCCGCGCCCGCGGATGGTTCCCGACTGGCACAACCTGTCGCCCGAGCAGGTGGTCAAGGCGGTCCAGGACGCGGGGGTCGTCGGGCTGGGTGGGGCAGCCTTTCCCACGCACGTCAAGCTCTCGCCGCCGAAAGACCAGAAAGTGTCGCTCGTGCTCATCAACGGCGCGGAGTGCGAGCCTTACCTCACGACCGATCACCGCAGCATGGTGGAGTACCCGCAGCGGGTGCACTTGGGGATCCGGATCATGCTGCACGCGCTCGGGGTCACGCGGGCGGTCATCGGCGTGGAGAAGAACAAGCCGGACGCCATCGAGGCGCTCCGGGCCAAGGCGCCGTCCGACCTGGACGTCACGGTGCTGCCGCTGACGGTGAAGTATCCGCAGGGCGCGGAGAAGATGCTGATTCGTTCGATCCTCGGGATCGAAGTTCCCTCCGGGAAGCTCCCGCTGAGCGTCGGCGTCGTGGTGCAGAACGTGGGCTCGGCGGCCACGATCGGCGAGGTCTTCGAGACGGGGCTGCCCCTGGTGGAGCGGATTGTGACCGTGACCGGCCACGGGCTGCGGCGACCGGCCAACCTGATCGTGCCGGTCGGGACCAAGCTCGGCGACCTCTTGGACTGCTGCGGCGGCCTCACGGACGACGCCGCCGAGATCGTGTTCGGCGGACCGATGATGGGCCTACCCGTCGCGGACCTGAACACGCCGATCTTGAAGGGCACAACCGGGGTCGTCGTCCTGACGAAATCCGAGGTTCGGCGCCAGGCGTCCTACCCGTGCATCCACTGCGGTTACTGCCTCGACGCGTGCCCGGTCTTCCTCGACCCGCAGCATCTCGGCAGCCTGGCGCTTGCCGGCCGCCACGACGACATGGAGCCGCGGCACCTGGCCGATTGCGTGCTGTGCGGCTCGTGCTCGTACGTGTGTCCGTCGAACATTCCGCTCAGCCAATTGTTCCAGGCGAGCAAGGCCGCGCTGCGCAAGAAGACGGCGAGCGCGGCGTGAAAACTCCCGCCTTTGTCGTCACGGCCTCGCCGCACCTCAAAGGCCCGGCCAGCACACCGGTCATCATGTGGTCGGTGGTGGGCAGCCTGCTGCCGATCGTCGTGGCATCGACGTACTTCTTCGGCATCAGCGCGATCCTCGTGGTTGCGGCCGCGACGCTGGGCGCCGTCCTCACCGAAGCCGGATTCGGATCGCGGCAAACGCTCGTCGACGGCTCGGGCGCGATCACCGGCCTGCTGCTGGGCCTCACGCTGCCCGCCGGGCTGCCTCTCTGGATGGCGTTTGTCGGCGGGGCCTTCGGCATCGGGTTCGGCAAGCTGATCTTCGGCGGCCTCGGCTACAACGTCTTCAACCCGGCGCTGCTGGCCCGTGCGTTTCTCCAGGCGGCGTTTCCAGGCCCGATGACGACGTGGGCGGCCCGGAGCGGTAGTTGGTGGACGCTTGCCGGCGACAACTTCGCGCTGCCGCTCATGCGCGGCGACCCGACCGCGATGACGACCGAGGCCACGCCGCTCGGCCTGCTGAAGTTCGAGAAGGTCGGCACCGCGCTTGGCCCGCTGTTCTTCGGCACCACCGGCGGCTCCATCGGCGAGACCTCGGCGCTTCTCATCCTCCTCTGCGGTGGCTACCTGGCCTGGAAGCGGTACCTGAACTGGCGCACGCCCGTCAGCATCTTCGCGACCGTGGCGCTCGTGTCCTGGGGCATGTACGCCGTCGATCACAAGTACCCGGGGCCGCTCTTCATGCTGCTTTCAGGGGGCCTGATGCTGGGCGCCGTGTACATGGCCACCGACATGGTGACCTCGCCAACGACGAACAGGGGGCGGTGGATCTTCGGCGCGGGGGTCGGTGTGCTCGTGGTGACCATCCGGATCTGGGGCGGGCTGCCCGAGTCGGTGATGTACTCGATTCTGTTGATGAACGCGCTCGTCCCCTTCATCAACCGGGCCACCGAGCCGCGGGTCTTCGGCACGCGCCTGCGGAAGGCGGACGCATGAGCGAGACCAGCCACACTGACGGCAGTGCGCCGCCAACGGCTCCGGACGTGCCGTCCGGCCGGCTGATCGCCACGCTGGGCACCGCGGGTGCGCTGGCGGGGCTGCTCATCGTGCTGGCGTACCAGGGGACGCTGCCCGCGATCGAAGGCAACCGGGCCGCGCGGACCGATCGCGCCATCCATGAAGTGCTGCGGGGCCTCGACCGCTACGACACGCTCTATCTCTACGAGGGCGCCCTCACCGCGAAGTTGCCGGAGGGGGTGGACGATCGGCCGCTCGAGAGGATCTACCAGGGATACGACGCGGCCGGCGCGCCGGTCGGCTTCGCCATCACCGTCGGCGAGGGGGGCTTCCAGGATGTGATCAAGATCCTCTTCGGCTTCGACCCCGCGACGCGGACCACGCTCGGCCTGACGATTCTCTCCAGCCTCGAAACGCCTGGGCTGGGCGACAAGATCAACGAGGAAGGTTGGCGGAACCAGTTCCGCGGCCGGAAGACGCCCCTGGTGCGCGTGAAGCAGGGCGCCTCGAAGGCGCCAGACGAGGTGGACACGATTACGGGCGCGACGATCTCCTCGCGCACGGTGATCGCCGGCGTCAACAAGGGTGTCGAACGGTGGGCGCCGCTCCTCGATGCCTACCTCGCGAAAGGCGGATCATGACCACAAAACCCCCACCCACCGACGTGCTCCTTCGCGGCGTGTGGCGCGAGAACCCGGTCCTGGTGCAGATGCTCGGCCTCTGCTCGACGCTGGCCGTGACCAACACCGTGGCCAACAGCGTGGCCATGGGCCTGGCGACCTCGTTCGTGCTCATCTGCTCGAGCGTGCTCATCTCAAGCCTGCGCCGCTTCATGCCCAACCAGGTGCGGATTGCCGCCTACGTGCTGATCATCGCCACGTTCGTCACGGTGGCGGACATGATGCTCGAGGCCCTCGTGCCGGAGATCCACCGCCAGCTCGGCGCCTTCGTCGCCCTCATCGTCGTCAACTGCATCATCCTCGGGCGGGCAGAGGCGTTTGCCGCGCGGCAGCCCGTGGGACGCGCCGTCCTCGACGCCGTGGGGACGAGCGCCGGTTACATCATCACCCTGCTGCTGATGGGGACCGCGCGGGAGATTCTCGGCAGCGGCAGCATCCTTGGCATCAGCCTGTTCGGGCCGTCGTTCGAGCCGTGGGTCATCATGATCCTGCCGCCGGGCGGATTCTTCATGATCGGCTCCCTGCTGCTGGCGAAGAGTTGGTGGGAGCGGCGCGCCGACGCCCGCCGGGCGGCGGTGGCGCGCCTGGCGACCAATCGGGAAGGGGTGGCCGCATGACGGACCTGGCGTGGATCTTCGTCTCGTCAATGGTGGTCAACAACTTCGTCCTGTCGTACTTCCTGGGGCTCTGTCCCTTCATGGGCGTATCCTCACGGATCGAGACGGCGCTACGGCTCGGCCTGGCGACGCTGTTCGTGATGGTGCTGACGGCGCTCTCGGCGTGGTTCCTGAACACCTTCATCCTGGCCGACGCGCCGTACCTCCGGATCATCTCGTTCATCGTCGTGATCGCCTCGCTCGTGCAAATCGTGGAGCTCGTGATCAAGAAGACGAGCCCCACGCTCTTTCGCGAGCTGGGCATCTACCTGCCCCTCATCACGACCAACTGCGTGATTCTGGGGCTGGCCATCTTCCAGACGAACCGGGGCTACAACTTTCTGCAGGGGATGACCTTCGCCGTGGGCGCGGGGTTGGGCTTCCTCATGGTCATGGTGCTGATGGCCTCGATCCGCGTGCAGACGGACCTATCGGACGTGCCCGACGTGGTGCGCGGCCCCGCGCTGGTGTTCCTCCTGGCTGGGAGCCTATCGCTGGCGTTCATGGGATTTGCGGGGTTGTTCAGCTGATGACGGCCGCCATCTTATCGATCGCCGTGTTCGCGGTGCTGTTTGTGATCTACGGGCTGGTGCGCCGGCAGGCAGGCTGCGGGTCTGACTGCGGCGCGTGCGCGAGCCCGTGCCACCTCTGGGAGTCTGATGATGCGCAATCCTGATCGTTCGTCACGCTGGATGCCGACTCGTCGCGAAGCGCTCACGGTCGGGATCGGTGTCTTCGTGGCCGCCGTGCCCTTCGCCCGTCGGCACCCCTTCTCCGTCGTCCGCCGCCACGTGCTGGTCATGGGCACCGTCGCCGAGTGCGCGGTCGCCCACCGGGATCCGGACTACGCCTACGCCGCAATCGATGCCGCGGTCGGGGCGCTGCGCTACGTCGACCAGACCATGACGAGGTTCGACGCCGCCTCCGACGTGGGCAGGGCGAACGCGAACGCGGCCACGACAGCGGTGGCCGTCACCGATGACACCGCCGCCGTGCTGGACGAAGGGCTGTGGTGGGCGGAGGCGAGCGGCGGCGCCTTCGACCCGTGTCTCGCGCAGGCGACGACGCTGTGGGATGTGACCCATCGCCATGTGCCGCCGCCGGATGCCGACGTGGCGCGGCTGGCGAACCGCCGGCTTTTTCGTTCGCTCGAGGTCACGGGGCAGGCCGGCCGCCACGAGGTCGTGTTTCACGACCCCGATCTGGGGATCGATCTGGGCGGCATCGCCAAGGGCTACGGCGTCGACCGGGCCGTGGCGGCGCTGCGGGACCGCGGCATCGAGCACGCGCTCGTCGGCGCGGGCGGCGACCTCTACGCGCTCGGCCGATCGCCGGGAGGCGAACCGTGGCGCGTGGGGATTCGCTCGCCGGACGATCCCGACGGGCTCGCCGGCACGCTCGAGGCGGAGAACTCCGCCATCGCCACGTCCGGCGACTACGTCCAGTTCTTCCTTCATGGCGGCCGGCGATACCACCATCTGCTGGACCCCGCGACGGGCGAACCCAGGCGGACGGCCCAGCACAGCGTGACCATTCGGGCCGAGAGCTGTATGGCTGCCGACGCAGCCGCCACGACGGTTTTCGGGATGTCTCGGCCGGCGGCCGATCAGCTGCTGGCGCGACGGGGCGCCCGACTCGAGCATGTCGTGTGAAGGGTGGAAATGGGTAAGCCGAGGCGGGAATCCGGACACGCGACGCGCCATCGTGTCGGATACCCGCCAACGAGGCCTCTGCGGCCGACGATTTCGGACGACTAGCGCCTCCCGGCTCGAGGCACGAGCTTTGCTTGATCCGTCAGACACCAGGAGCGTGCCATGGAAGAACGGAACCCCAAACGGGACCCAGATGTTCCATTGACGGAAGAACCGGGCGACGAGGGAGCAAGGGACATCGTGTTGCCGACCGGCGAAGAGATGCCGCTGGCGATGCACGACCAGGGGCACCGAACCTTCCAGGAAACGACGCCGGACGACGCCTTCGACGCGCGTCTGACGAACCCCCGGCCGTAGAGCGGATCGCGTCAACCGGCCCCCGCCAAGCGAAAGCCATCGTGGGCCCACGCGCCGTGGCGCTCGTAGTGTCGGCCGCGCCTCGGACACGCGCGCCACGAGCCCGGTTCATGGCGCCCCCCTGTTATAGACTCCGCGGATGCTGCGAGCCACCCACCTGTCCGCTCTGTTCGTGGCGGCCGTTCTGGCGTCGAGCGCCGTGTCGCTCGAATCGCAGTCGGCCAAGCCCTTTCGTATCGAGGTCTCGTTTCCCGCCTCGCTCCATTCGAAATCCGCCTCCCGCCGCTTCGCGACCGCCGGGGCGACATCGAGCCTCTGGCGAAGTACTTTCTTTCGATCCACGCGCGCCACTATCGAAAGCCG
>Ga0209002_10001080_pt1 | contig 22000 bp, 21 predicted proteins | sample Rifsed16ft2_FD_184010 | JGI IMG/M metagenome (GOLD analysis project Ga0209002, IMG submission 184010) | Soil microbial communities from Rifle, Colorado, USA - sediment 16ft 2 (version 2) | ecosystem: Environmental > Terrestrial > Deep subsurface > Rock core/Sediment | place: Rifle, Colorado... | reverse complement strand
GGCCAACCTGGACCGGCTGTTCCCCGGGATGGAGATCGTCTCGCACCATGCGTTCCGTGTGACCCGTGACGCCGACGTCGAGATCGAAGAGGACGAGGCCGAGGACCTGCTCGAGGCGATCCAGAGCGTCCTTCGCCGCCGCCGACGGGGCGCCAGCCCCGTGCGTCTAGAGGTCGACGAGACGATGAGCCCCGAGGTGCTCGGGCTCCTGCGGCGCGAGCTCGACGTCCGCGAGGACGAGGTGTTCACGGCGCCGGGCCTGATCGACCTGACGGCGCTCTGGACGCTGGTACGGCTCGACCGGCCCGAGCTCAAGTACGAGCCCTGGGTCCCGGTGACCCAGCCGCGGCTCACCTCCGGGCAGGACACGCCCGATCTCTTCGGGGTGCTCCGGACGGGCGACGTCCTCGTGCATCATCCGTACGACTCGTTCTCCACGTCGGTCGAGGCGTTCGTGGAGCAGGCGGCACACGACCCCGCCGTGCTCGCGATCAAGCAGACGTTGTACCGGACCTCGACGCAGGAGAGCAGGATCCTCCACTCGCTTGTCCGCGCCGCAGAGCTCGGCAAGCAGGTCGTGGCGCTCGTCGAGCTGAAGGCGCGATTCGACGAGGAGGCCAACATCGGTTACGCCCTCGAGCTCGAGCAGGCGGGCGTCCACGTCGTGTACGGGGTCGCCGGGCTGAAGACGCACGCGAAGATCTCCCTGGTGGTCCGTCGCGAGGCCGGCGGCGTTCGCCGCTACGCGCACGTGGGCACCGGCAACTACAACCCTGTCACCGCCAGGCTCTACGACGACATCGGGCTGCTCACCGCGGATCCCGAGGTGGGCGCCGACCTCACCGACCTGTTCAACGCGCTCACCGGCTACAGCAGGCAGCGCGACTATCGAAGGATCCTCGTCGCCCCGCACGAGCTCCGCGCTCGGATCCTCGAGCTCGTCCGAGACCAGGCGCGGCCCGGTGGCCGCATCGTCTTGAAGGTGAACTCGTTGGTCGACCCCGGGGTGATCGACGGCCTGTACGAGGCGTCCTCGGCCGGCTCCGACGTCGACCTCATCGTGCGGGGTATCTGCTGCCTCCGCCCGGGGATCCCCGGCCTGTCGGAGCGGATCCGCGTCCGCTCGCTCGTCGGTCGCTACCTCGAGCACTCGCGGATCTTCCGGTTCGGCGAGCGCGAGGAGGCGGCCTTCTACATCGGATCGGCGGACCTCATGCAACGCAACCTCGACCGGCGGGTCGAGGCCGTCGTACCGGTCTCCGACCCCGCGCTCACGGCGCGCCTGGACGAGATGCTGCAAGTGCTGATGCAAGACGACACGCTCGCCTGGGCTCTCTGGCCGGACGGCACCTGGACTAAGGTCCCGAGTGAGCGCGGGCTCAACGCTCAGCAGCGTCTGCAGGAGATAGGCGTCGAGCGCGCAAGTTCGGAGCTGCCGTGAGCCTTGAGCGCGAGGTCAAGCTCCACGTCCCTCCCGGGTTCGCGTTGCCCGACCTCTCGTCGCAGGCCCTCTCGTCCCTTGTCCGAGAGCCGAAGAGGATGCTCGCCGTCTACCACGACACCGAGGACCTGGCGATCGTGCGCTGGGGATGCAGCCTGCGCCATCGACAGGGCGAGGGCTGGACGGTCAAGCTGCCCCCCAGCGGCGACGGCGAGGTCTTGGTCCGAGGCGAGCACGTCTTCCCTGCCGCGGACGGCGTCGGGGGTCGTAGGCCCCCGGAGGAAGCGACGGACCTGGTGCGGGCGTACGTCCGGGGTCGCCCGGTCGCCCCTGTGGCCAGGCTGCAGACGCTTCGGCGAACCGTGGACCTCGTCGACCTGCTCGGTCGGCAGGCCGTGATCGTGACCGATGACGAGGTCTCCGTGATGCAGGGCCGCCGTGTCGCCTCGCGGTTCCGCGAGATCGAGGTGGAGCTCGCGCCCGGGGTGGCCGACGAGATGCTCCAGCCCGTCGTCGACCGGCTGCTGGAGGCGGGCGCCGGTCCGGTGGACAACGTCCCGAAGCTCCGGCGCGCGCTCGGTCCCAGGGCCGAGGCCCCCGCCGACGTGCTCATCCCCGAGCTCGGGGGTGGGGCCACTGTCGCCGAGGTCGTCCGAGGCGCCCTGGCCGCCTCGGTCGTCCGCCTGCTGCGCCACGACGTCGGCGTGCGCCTCGGTGCCGATCCCGAGTATGTCCATCAGGCGCGCGTCGCGACGCGCCGGCTGCGTTCGGACCTGAGGACGTTCAGGGACGTCCTGGAGCCTGAGTGGTCGAACACGATCCGCGACGAGCTCCGTTGGCTCGGCGGGGAGCTCGGCGCGGTCCGCGACGCGGAGGTGCTGCGCGATCGCCTGCGCGGCCGCGAAGGGCTGCTCCCGGCCGAGGATCGCCCCGCCGCCGAGGGCCTGCTCGGCGCCCTGGAGCGCAGACGCGACGAAGGCAGGGCGCGCCTCCTGGAGGCGATCCGCACGCCGCGGTACGACGCGCTGCTCGAGACGCTCGTCGCCGCCGCGAGCGATCCCCGCGTTCCGGAAGAGGTTGCGGGACGCCCCGCCGCCGAGATCCTCGGTACTTCGCTCGAAGGCCCGTGGAAGCACATGACCGGGGCGATCGAGGCGATCCTGGAGGATCCTCGCGACGAGAACCTGCACGCGGCTCGGATCCGCGCCAAGCGCATCCGATACGCGGCGGAGGCCGTCGGCCCCCTGTTCGGCAAGCGGGCTCGGGCGTTCGCTCTCGCGGCCGCGGGGTTGCAGGATGTCCTCGGGGAGCACCAGGACGCGGTGGTGGCCTGCGCGTGGTTGCGCACGGTGGGCGCCGGCGCGGACGCCCTCGTCGCCGGAGAGCTGATGGCGCTCGAGGCGCAGGCGGCGCGGGAAGCGCGCGAGGCCTGGCCGGCCGCGTGGAAGGCGCTGTCTCGCAAGCGGCTACGCTTCTGGTCGTGACCGAGCTCGTGAGGGCCGCCGGGGGGCTCGTCCTGCGCGGCGAGGGCGACGACCGACAGGTCGCGCTCGTCCACCGGCCGCGCTACGACGACTGGTCCTTCCCCAAGGGGAAGCTGGGCGAAGGTGAGGACGAGGCCTCCGCGGCCTTGCGAGAGGTCCTCGAAGAGACCGGGCTCAGGTGCGCCCTTGGTCCCAGCGTGGGCGCGGTGACCTACGCGGACCGACACGGCAAGCCGAAGGTCGTTAGGTACTACTCGATGACGCCCGACGGGGGCCACTTCACGCCCAACGCTGAGGTGGACGAGCTCCGCTGGCTCAGGTTCGAGGAGGCCGACCGACGGCTCTCGTACCTTCACGACCGGACGCTCCTGCGGCGCCTGTTGGCGGGTGCGCCAACCTCGGTCCTGTACGTGGTCCGCCACGCCAAGGCCGGGGAGCGCTCGCGCTGGACCTCCCCGGACCGGGATCGGCCGCTCACCCGTCGCGGGCGCAGGCAGGCCCGCCGGCTGGTCGAGCGATTCGAAGGGCTGGACCTGACGCGGATCATGACGAGCCCTTTCGCGCGGTGCGTCGAGTCCGTCGAGCCGTTGGCTTCGGCCCGGGGACTCGCGGTGGAGCGCGTCGCGGACCTCGGCGAGGGCGCCGATCGCAACCGGGTCGCCGCCTTGCTCGACTCGATCGACGAGGGGGCCGTCTTGCTATGCGGACACGGGCGCGAGATCGAGATGCTCGTCGACCTCGCCGAGTCGCGGGGAGCCCGGGTCCAGGCGCCACGTGGCTTGGCTAAGGGGTCGGTCTGGGTGCTCGAGCGCCAGGGCGGGCGCCTCGTGTCGGCCCGCTACCTCCCGCCGCCGCGCGGTTGAGCCTCCGAACGCCGGGCCGATCGCGACCCGCGGGCCGAGATCGCCCTCAGCGCGGGATCGGGGCGAGCCAGCTCGCGAGGTGCCCGGCGCGCTCGAAGCCCAGGCGCGCGTAGATCCGCTCTGCCGCGCTCCCGGGTTCGGCCAGCAGGTACATGCGATCGGCGCCCGCTCGGGCCGCCTCGGCCAGTGCCCGGCGGGTGAGCGCCTGGGCATGACCCCGGCGGCGCGAGGCCGGGAACGTGACCACGTGATCTAGATAGGCCGAGCCCTCGAGCGCCAGGATCGCCGCGAAGGCCACCGGCGCGCCGCCCTCGCGGACGACGAACCAGCGCCGGCCGCCGGGGATCAGAACCTCGCGCTCGAGCGCCTGGAGCTGATCGACGGTGGGCCGCTCGTCCACGTCGAACAGCCGCGTGGAGGCCGCATGCGCCCGCCAGAAGCGATCGTCGAAGGCCCGGACCTCCTCGACGCGGTCATCGGGTGCCGGCGGAACACCCTCGTGGACCATCACGAGGTCCCACGTGATGCGCTCGCCCCGGGTGCTCGCCTGCGCGACGAGGTCGGTCTGGTCCTCGGGGAAGAAGATCACGACGTGCGACCGGGAGCTGCCGCTCCGAGCCATCGCGGGCAGGAGCCGGGCCTCGACCTCGGTCAGCCCTACCGGGTCGCGGGTCTCGACGCGAGCGTAGTTCGGCTCCTGGATAGCGGGGTAGCGGGCGTCGGAGACCACCGCCCCCCATGGCGTCTCGTCTACGCGCTCGAACAGCGCGTCCTGTGCGCGCCAGAAGGTGAGTAACGGATCGAGGTCGGACACGGACTTATGGTGCCACCCTGCGGCTGGGGTAGGCTCGCGGCGCCTTGATCACCTGCCGCATATACCGGGACGGCGAGCTCGAGCGCGAGACGACGTTCGAGCCCGAGGTCCTCCGCGCGGCGCGCGAGGGGGACCACCGCATCTGGCTCGACGTGGTCGATCCCACGGATGAGGAGCTCGAGACACTGCGGGCCGAGCTCGGCCTGCACGAGCTGGCCGTCGAGGACAGCCGGCGTTGGGGTCAGCGCGCCAAGGTCGACATGTACCCGGACCACTTGTTCCTGGTGGCTCATGGGCTGGGTCTTGACCGGCGCGACGAGCTTGAGGATCGCGAGGTCCACCTGTTCGCGGGTGGCGGCTCCTACGTGGTCACCGTGCGGCGCGAGCCCAGGTTCGAGTTCGTCAAGGCGCAGGAACGGTTCCGGATCGCCCCCCACCTCTCATCGGAGGGGATCGGCTACCTGCTCTACCTCCTGCTCGACGAGATCGTCGACGGATACCTGGACGTGGTGGAGCGGCTCGAGGACCTCGGTGACGATATCGAGGACGCGGTGGCGGACGAGGAGCGGGGAGGCGAGGCCGGCCAGGCCTACCGCTCGCTCGCCGCCAGGATCTTCCGGGTCCGCCAGCAGGTCGTGCGGTTCCGGCGGTTGGCGGCGCCGATGCGCGAGGCGGTCGACGTGATCCTGGAGAACCCGGCCTTCGCCACGCCGCCGCTCGCCCCGTACTACCGCGACGTCCTGGACCACGTGATCAGGACGCTTGAGCTTCTCGACAACGTTCGCGACCTGTTGACCTCGGCTCGGGAGCTCCAGCTCGCGCAGGCGTCGAACCGCCTCAACGTCGTGATGAAGCAGCTCTCGGCGTGGGCGGCGATCATCCTCATCCCGACGCTCATAGCCGGGATCTACGGCATGAACTTCGACCACATGCCGGAGCTCGGGTGGGTGTTCGGCTACCCCTTCGCGATCGGAGTCATGGCGGTCGCGGCCCTCGCGTTGTACCGGATCTTCCACAAGCGCGAGTGGCTCTGACGTGTGTCGGGCGCTCAGGGTGCTCTGCGTCGCGGAGGACACGCAGGCGCTCTCCGCGCTGAAGCGCGCGACGGTCTCGACGGAGTGGGAGCTCGTCGCTGGCGCCACGGACGAGGCCGAGGCGCTGCGGCAGTTGCACGAGGACCGCCCTCAGGTCGTGGTGGTGTTCGGGCCGTTCGGGAGGTTCGTCTCGAGGGCGCTCGAGGCCTACCCGGCGCTTCGGGTGGTGGCCGACCGGGACCTTCCCGGCGCGAGCGCCGTGGTGACGGAGACTGAGGAGGTCCGGGCGGCCGTTCTAGGCCGGACCCGCCCGGGCGGTCCGGTGGGACCCGGGCGCCCGGGCGGATCCGGCGTCTGACTCAGGCGCACCCTCCCCAGGCGCTCCAGGAGTCCAGGGCACGCGCCATCCTGATGGAGACGATGATGTTGGCGCGGGCGTTGTACACGGAGCGGTCGGGCTGACCCCAGCGTTCGGCGCGGTCCGGCCAGTATCGGGTGGCCTGCTGGAACAGCCCGGCGTATCCGCCCGGGTTGTATGCGTGGGGGTCCAGGTGGGACTCGCACCGCGCGACCTGGACGGCCTTCGTGGCGCCGCCGGGACTGTCCCAGCGGCGGGCGGCGCACTTGATCAGTTGCTTCAGATGCCAGGCTCCCTCTCGCCAGTCGTAGTCGCAGACGTGGCGGGGAACCTCTTCCGCCAGCGCTCCTACCGAGGGTCCGCCAAGGAGCGAGGTGCTTGCCAGCGCCGCGACGAGCGTGCGACGCAAGGTGAGTCGTCGGATCATGCTTGGTTCCACCCCCGCGGTGGACCGGGCTGGTGGCCGGGTCTGGTCGGACTCGGTCATGCCGAGTTCCGTCCGCGGTAGGTCGTGGGTGCTGGTTCACCTCCTCGAGTTCGGACACCGTGTGACCTATCGACACCCACGTCGCTCGGCCCCTGCACCCCCGACCGCGCGCGTCTGCCTGCCCTGGACGTGCAGGGATAGGCGCTAGGAATCGAGGGAGGGTCGGACCGGAACGTCCGTGGTTGTCCGGGGGACCGTATCAGCGCCCTACGACAAGGACGTGACCAGTGGTCATCAGCCGAGGGCCGTACGATGGGCCCATGTCCAAGGTCTTGCTCGCGGCTCCCCGCGGCTACTGCGCCGGCGTGGAGCGCGCCGTGGAGGCGGTGGAGCGGGCCCTACAGACCCACGGGGCCCCCGTCTACGTGCGCAAGCAGATCGTCCACAACCTCCACGTGGTCCGGGACCTCGAAGGCAAGGGAGCGGTATTCGTCGACGAGGAGACCCAGGTGCCTCCGGGCGCGGTCGTGGTGCTCTCGGCCCACGGCGTGGCCCCGACGGTCTACGCGAACGCCGAGGCCCGCGGCCTCACGATCCTGGACGCGACGTGCCCCCTCGTCACGAAGGTCCACCTAGAGGCTCGGCGCTTCGCCAGGGACGACAGGACGATCATCCTGATCGGCCACGCGGGCCACGAGGAGGTCGAGGGAACCACCGGGCAGGCTCCGTCGAAGACGATCTTGGTCCAGGACGTCGACGAGGCCCGGGCGGTGCGGGTCCCCGACCCCGAGAACCTGTCCTACCTGACCCAGACCACGCTTTCGGTGGACGAGACGAACGAGATCGTCGCGGTACTGCGGGAGCGCTTCCCGACGGTCCAGGGACCTCCGCGGGAGGACATCTGCTACGCGACCCAGAACCGGCAGGACGCGATCAAGGAGGTAGCGCGTCGGGCGGACGTGGTGCTCGTGATCGGCTCGGACAACTCGTCCAACTCCAAGCGCCTGGCCGAGGTGGCCCGCGACCTCGGGACGCCCGCGCACCTGGTCGACGACGAGACCGAGGTGGATCCGGCCTGGCTCGAGGGGGCCGAGGTCGTGGGTCTGACCAGCGGAGCGTCGGCCCCCGAGCGGCTGGTCGATCGCATGCTCGGGTGGCTCGCCGAGCACGGTGCGACCGAGGTCGAAGAGATCGCCATGGCGAAGGAACGTCTGCGCTTCTCGGACGTCCGCGTCTAGGCGCCGGTCAGCTCCAGGCCGAGAATTGGTCGCGGTCCTCGTCCGCCGGCTCGAGCGCCGGGATCGCCACGAGGGTCCGGGTCGCCGCGACGCCCGGCAGCGCCAGCACCTGGTCGACGATCACGCGAGCGGCGTGCTCCCACGGGTACGGGATCTCGACGATCAGGTCGTACTCGCCGGCGATCAGGGCCACGGCCGAGACGTCCTCGAGGTCGGCCAGCGACTCGACCAGCCTGGCCGCCATCCCCGGCGCCGCCTTGACGTGAACGAAGCACGCATCCCCGTGCTGCTGCATCGGGACCGAGGTCCGCAGCCCCCCACCGGCCAGACCGAGGACGTCACCGGGGACCACGGGGGCGGTGAGGGTCCGCTCGATGCCATCGATGCGGTGGATGTGCCGGATCACGTCCTGGGCGATCGAGAGCAGGTCGGCGCCGTGGACGGCGACCAGGACGTCCCAATCGCCCACCACTGCGACCGCCGCTCGGACCCCGTTGGCGTTCTGGAGCCGCACGACCACGTCCTCCAGGCGACCGGGACGGACCGCAACGTAGACGAAGGCGTCCACCCGCGCAGGCTAGGCCCGCCGTTCGGGCTATGCAAGGACGCGGTGCTCAGCCGACGGCGGGTGTCCCTACGCGGCAGAGGGCGTCGAGCTCAGCGGCCCCCTCCTCGGGTCCGACGGCGATCAGCCGGTCTCCGGCGAGGAGCACCAAGGTTCCCCGGGGTCGGTAGATCCATCGCTGACCGCGCTGGATCGCGAGCACGAACATCCCGGTCTCGGTCTCGACCCTCAGGTCCTTCAGTGAGTGCCCGTCGGCGGGCGTCCCGGCCTCGACCACGGTCTCCGCGCTCGTCTCCTCGGTCTCCTCGAGCGCGAGCTGGACGACGGGATGCAGCGGCTCGCCGTGCTCGACGTACCAGGTCATGTCGCGCGCGGCGTCGCACATCGACTCGCTGGCGCTCGCCAGGCGGAGCAGGCCCCGGAGCTCGTCGGGGTTGCGGGCCTCTGGCGCGGCGCGAAGGACCCAAGACTCGAGCTCGTCGTGCAAGATGTCGCTACGAGCCTCCAGCGCGGCCACCTCGGCCGCGAGCGCCCGGTTGTTGAACAGGATCGAGGAGTATGCGAGGCCGACCGTGGCCTCGGACAGGTCCTTGAGCTCCACGAGGATGTCGACGGCTCGGTCGAGCTCGGACAGCGGGGGTGGCTCCTCGTGCGGCGGCTCTGCGCGCGGGGGCGCGCCCGCGAGCTCGCGCACCAGCGCCACGCCCTCCTCGGGCCCTCTGACCAGCAGGACGTCGGCCTCGGACGAGACGTCCTCGGGACCCGGGTCGAAGCGCCAGTCGATACCGCTGCGGATCGCCATCACCCACATCCCGGTCTCGGTCGGCAGGCTGAGCTCCCGCAGGGACCGCCCGATCACGGCGGCGCCCTCGCGGACCTTGACCCGGGCGGTCATCTCGTCGGCGTGACGCAGGTCGTGACGGAGCGCGTCCGGGATCCCGAGCCGAGCGGCGACGACCCTCGCGATGTCCGACGCGGCGTCCCCGATCTTCTCGACCGCTCCCGCGATCCAGAGCACGCCCGCCATGCCCTCGGCGTCTTCGGGGCTGCGTGCCGCCAGCATCGCCATCATGCGGAGACGCCGCAGGTGGCCGATCATGCGGTCCTCGAGGCGCTCGACCTCGCGGGCCAGCTTCTCGTCCTCGAAGAAAACGGCGGCGTAGGCGAGGTCGACCATCAGCTCGGAGGCGTCCTTCGCCTCGACGAGCAGGTCCTTGACGCTGTTCGGTTGGTCATCCATGGAAGGCCACCCCCGATAGTGACATAGCGGCGATGAACGCGACGATGCCGGCCAGGTCCATGGAGCCGGTCGACAGCGGCACGGTGTGGTTGTCGGGGTCCAGCCCGAACCGGGTGGTGCCCACGGCGAGGTAGTACCCGAGCGCGAGGATCGCCGGGAGCAACAGACCGCCCGCGAGCGCCGTCCCGCCTATCGTGACGCCCGCCGAGGGGGTTGCGTTCGAGGTCGCCTGCGCGAGGGCGTAGCCCGCCGCCCCGATGAAGGTGAAGATCGCGACGCCGAAGGCCACCACGAGCGAGCCGTCCACGATCGCCGGCGGCTCCGGCAGGCCCCGCGGCGTGATCACCCCCAGCCGCAGCTTGCTGGACAGGCGAGAGGAAAGGATGCCGCCGAGCGCGCCCGCCTGCGAGATGAGCGGCGGGATCAGGATCAGCAGTCCGGGATACCGGAAGAATCGCTCGGACTGGGACTGGAGCAGCGTGCCGGCCAGGACGTCCAGGATGGGCACGATCACGAGGACCCCGGTCATCTCAAGCAGCATGCGTCGGACCGCGGGGTCTGTTCGGACGCCCACCACCGTGCCGGTTATGGCCACGACCAGGCACAGCACGGCGACCAAGTCGCTCACGAGCTCGGAGCGCACGAGGAACGTCGAGAGGAACAACGCGGGCAGGGTGACCATGTCTCCCACCGCGGTTATCACGGGTGTTCCAACCGCGTCGAGGTCGTACCCGCGACGGAACGACACGACCGCGAGTGCGATCGTCGCGACCAGGACGAGCGCAGCACCGATGGTGCCGCCGACCACCGAGATAGTGACGAGATCGGGCAGCGGGATCGACGGCTCGCCGAACGCGACCGCGGACAATCGAGCCAACGCTGCAACCAACAGCGACGAGGCGAGGGTCAGGACGAGACCGGCGATCGCGTTCTGCCGAAGGACGCCGCCGCGGCGCCACGAGACGTCGAACACGCCCACCGCGATACTGGTCCCCAGCCGGGCACCGGTGGCTCCCGAGATCACCCCGCGCATGCCTACGGCTGCCGGGATCAGGATGAACAGCCCGGGGAGCTCCTCGAGGGTGCCGGTGATGGCGCCGAGCGTCAGTCCCGCGACGAAAGAGGCGAGCGTCGACAGGACGAGCGCCACCAGGCCCTGGCGGAGCGTTCGACGCTCGGCGTGCCAGTAGGCCCAGAGGTTCCGAGCAGGGCGCGGGAAGGCCATAACGGTTCGCTCATCGGATCCTTCGCTGTCGTGCGCGGTCGCGGGCACGGGGGCCCCGGGAAGTATGAGGCGCAGTCCGCGTGCAGGGCAACCCTCGGAGGGAGGCTTCCTACGGCGTGTAGCCGAGCTGGCGCTCGAGGCGCAGACGATGCTCTGGCGGGTGCTCGATCGCCGGCAGCAGGAGCCAACCCACGATGCCGTGGGGGCCGTCGGGAACGATCAGGCGATCCGAGGGGAGCGCCTCGAGCGCGAGTCGGAGCTCTCCGTGGATCTCCTCGGACCACGCGCGCGACCGTGTGAGGGTCCAATCCGCCCGCGCCTCCATGAGCTGGGCGTTGTAGGTGTCGATGTCCGATCCGAGGCCGAGGATCGCCGCCGAGCCGAGCGCGGGGTCCACCCGGGGCGCGTCCGGGTCCGCCTGCAGCCGGGCCACCTCCAGCGCGTTCTGCTTCCAGGCGGTCACGTGATTGAGCGTGTCCGTGGGTGACCAGCGGTTGGGGCTCCGCCGGGTCGCCTCGAACTCGCCCAGCTCGCCCACGAGCCCCAGCCAGCGGGCGTGCTCCTCGTCCATCGCCCCCAAGATCTTGGGCATCCGGTCGCTCATCAGACCCAATCCTCAGTGACGAACAGCCAGAAAGCGAGCCCCGCGTACGGGCCGAACCGGCGGAAGCGGCGTTCGATCGCGGTGTCGGAGACGGAGCGGCGACCGATCCTCTTCGCGTAGGTCGGCCGGGTCCACGCATCCAGTATCAGGCGGTGGTAGCGGCCGAGCGTCATCATGATGTGCGCTGCAGCGTACGGCCCGACGCCGGGCAGTTCCAGCAGGCGGTCCTCGAGTTCGCCATCCGGGAGCTCGTCCGCCGTGGCCCGTCCGAGCCGCTCGAGGTCGAGGTCGCCGGCTGCGATGGCGCGGGACAGGGATACGAGGTACGCGCCGCGGTAGCCCGCCCGTGCGACGTCGCGGTAGAAGCCCTCACCGGCCTCGGCCATCGCAAGAGGGGTCGGGAACGCACGCCCTTGGGGCCCCTCGGCGGGCGCGACCGGCGCCGCCTCGCCGAGGTTCGCGACGATAGCGGTCACCATCCTGCGAGTGGCGGACCAGGCGCAGTTGGTGGTGCATACGGTCTTCACCACGTCCTCGAACACCGTCGGGCTCTGCACCATCCGGCCGGCGCCCACGGTCGCCCACTCGAGCTCGGGGTCGGACGCCGCCGCCTCGTAGAAAGGCGACAGGTCCGCGTCCAGCCGCAGGACGTGGCGAACGGTGGCGGCCAGGTCGTTCGCTACCGACGCCGAGACCGCCGGGCCCAGCACGGTCATCAGAGCGTGCTCGCGGCGCCCGGCCTCGATCCTCACGGTGCGTGGCCTCCCTCGGCGCGGCCGCAGGGTCAGCTCGAGCGACCGCTCGTCCGGGCCGAGGTACATCGGCGGCAGGTCCACGAACCCATGGGAGTTCAGGGTCCGGACCAGGTCTACCGGCTCACCGCCGGCACCGCGGAGTCGCAGCTCGACCGAGGTCACTCCGCGACCCGCTGGCGCTCGCGCCACGCGCGGACCTTGGCACGGTTGCCGCAGGCGGACATCGAGCACCATCGCCCGGAGTGGTTCTTCGACTTGTCGTAGAAGACCTCGCGGCACGTCTCGTCGGCGCAGCTCTTCAGGTGCTCGAACGTGCCGTCGTATGCCGCCACGAACGCGATCGCGACCATCGAGCCGAACGCGGCTGCCACGCCTCCGCCGCCCCTGGGCTCAAGGGTCGGGGAGCCGGCGGCGCGGAAGTGGGGGTGGAGCCCCGCCGCCAGGCCGATCCGGTCGATCACCTCGGCGTCGGCCGCGGGGATCGGTTTCTCGGGATCGGCGCCGACCAGCCCGCGGATCGCGTTCCGGAGCCGGAGGTAGGTCTCACGATCGGCCGCCGAGAGGCGTTCCTTAGGCGTTAGGAGACCGCGCGACACCAGGAAGGTCCGGATCATCTCGAGGGACGGATCGACCGTGCGCCCGCCCTCGTCGTGTTCGTGCAGGTTCACGAAGCGCTGCAGGAGCTCCAGGTCGCCCGGCGCGGGGGGGCTTGTGTCATGGCCCGTGATATCGATCATGGTCTCGCCCCAAAGTGTACACCGATGAAACCTCTTGACGAGTTACCTAACCGGTCGTATGGTCTATGCGGGTTACAGGGGGGCGATCGCGAGGAGGTGCCGAAGTGCATGACCCACAGATGGGGATGCAGCTGTCCCGAGCGCGGGCGGACGCGGTGCGGGCCGAGGCACGGATAGCGGGCGTGCGGCGCCGCGAGCGTCGACCCCGGGGTGTGCATCGAGCCGTCGGCGTTCGGCTCGTGAGCGCGGGCCTACGGCTGATCGGCTCGGGGAGGTGACCGGATGGGAGCCGTACTTGCGCTGCTGTTCTTGATCGCCCTCTGGGCGGCGGCTGTGGCCTTCGCGAGCGACTCACGGGACGGGAGGGACTGGTCGCGGAGCGGGGCCGGGGACCGCCCTCCTCGGCTGGGCGACTGAACCTCGTCGCCCGTAGCATGGGGCGGGACATGTCGCTCGAGTTCACCGACTGGGCGATCGAGATCCTGCAGCGGACGCACACGGCGGCTCGTCGCTTCAACCCGGAGGCGACCGTTCGCCTCCAGCGCGCAGGGTCGGGCGTCGAGTTCGCCCTCACTGACGAGCGCCAGGAGGGCGACGAGCTGGTCACGCGCGAGGGCTTCGAGCTGTGGGTCGAGCCCGGCCTCCAGGGGACCGTCGACGTCGTCGAGCCGCACGACCAGCTGATAGTTCGCCCTCCGGGCGACCCCGAACGAAGCGTTCGAGCGCACTGAGAGTCCGGCGGCACTGGCTACACTTCCAGCATCGTGACCTCCGTGCAAGATCTCCGGAAGCTGCCATCCGTCGCCGGCGCGGGTCCCGTGATGCTCATCGGTGGGGCCGAGGACAAGGTGCGCGACAAGGTCATCCTGTCGCGGTTCGCGACCTTAGCCGGCGGCGCCGACGGCCAAGTGGTGGTGATCTCGACCGCGTCCTCGCTCGGCGAGGCCGCGGTCGGGCGCTACCGGGAGCTGTTCGCCCGGTTCGGGATAGGGCGGGTCGGCGGGCTGGGCCCGCAGGAGCGTTCGCAGGCTCAAGACCCCGAGCTCGCGAAGGCGCTCGCGGACGCCACCGGCATCTTCCTCACCGGCGGCAACCAGCTCAAGCTCTCCTCGGTGGTCGCGGGCACTCGCCTCGCGGACGCGATCCACCGGGCGCACGACCGGGGCGCCGTGCTCGCGGGAACGTCCGCGGGGGCCAGCGCGATGGCCGCCCATATGATGGCCTTCGGGCGCTCGGGCGAGACGCCTAAGAACCGGATGGCGCAGCTTGCCGCCGGGCTCGGGATCCTGGAGGGCGTCGTGATCGACCAGCACTTCGAGCAGCGGGGGCGGTTCGGACGGCTGCTAGCCGTCGTCGCTCAGTCGCCTGCCCTCGTCGGCGTCGGCCTAGACGAGGACACCTGCGCGATCGTCTACGGGGATCGGACGATCGAGGTCGTTGGGCGCGGCGCGGTCACGCTGATCGACGGCGCTCACGTCGTCACCGACGCCCACCGCGCCAAGGGCCACAAGCCGATCATGGTTAGTGGCGCCCTGGTGCACTCGCTGCCCGACGGCACCTGGTTCGACCTGCGCGCCCGGACGCTCCTCGCGGATCCGCCTGGGCAGGAGCGGGAGGCCTCCGAGTGACCGAGGCCCGGGCCCGGACGAAGGCCGATCGGGCCCGGGCCAAGCGGGAGCCGGCCGCGAAGAAGCCACCCCTCAAGCCCGACCTGAGCCTCGTCGAAACCCAGGTCTTCCGCGGACCGAACTACTGGTCCTACGACCCGTGCATCCGGCTGCTCGTCGACCTCGGCTCGCTCGAGGAGTGGCCCTCGAACACGATCCCGCTGTTCAACGAGCGGCTGCTGGAACTGCTCCCGGGGGTCGGCGAGCACTCGTGCTCGCTCGGGCGCCGCGGCGGGTTCCGCGAGCGCCTGGCGGACGGCACCTGGGTCGGCCACGTCGCCGAGCACATCGCGATCGAGCTGCAGCGTGAATCCGGCGCGCACGTGTACCGCGGCAAGACGCGCAGCGCCGGCGAGCCCGGCCGCTACAACGTGATCTACGGCTACTGGGAGGAAAGGGTCGGCCTGGCGGCGGGTGAGCTAGCCGTGCGCCTCGTGAACCACCTCGTCAAGGCCGAGAAGGACTTCGAGTTCCCGCTGGAGCTCGAGCGCCTGATCCTGCTCGCGGAGCGCAGGGCCTTCGGACCGTCGACGCAGGCGATCCTGGACGAGGCCTCGAGCCGCGACATCCCGTTCATCCGGCTGAACGAGGCCTCGCTCGTGCAGCTCGGGTGGGGGAAGTACCAGCAGCGGATCCGCGCCACGATGACCTCGAAGACCTCGGCTCTCGCCGTCGACATAGCCGGCGACAAGGACGTGACGCGACGGCTGCTCGCCGCCGCCGGCCTGCCGGTCCCGCGCGGCGAGATCGTCCTCAACGAGGACGGGGCGGTAGCGACGGCGGAACGGATCGGCTTCCCGGTGGTGACGAAGCCTCTCGACGGCAACCACGGCCGGGGGGTCGGCCTCGACCTGCGGACCGAGCGCGAGGTGCGAGCGGGGTTCAAGCGGGCGGTGAGGGAGGCGCGCCGAGCGCAGGTGATCGTCGAGTCGTTCGTGACCGGCAACGACTATCGGGTGCTCGTGATCGGCGGGCGCATGGTCGCCGTCGCCGAGCGCGTTCCGGCGCACGTGACCGGCGACGGGATCCACGCCGTGGCGGAGCTCGTCGAGATCACGAACCAGGACCCGCGACGCGGCGTCGGACACGAGAAGGTCCTGACCAGGATCAAGGTCGACGACGCGGCGATCGCGCTGCTGAAGAAGCAGGGGTTCGCGCTGGAGGACGTGCCGCCCGAGGGCGTCATGGTCAAACTCGTCGAGACCGGCAACATGTCCACCGGCGGCAGCTCGATCGACCGCACCTGGGAGGCGCACGAGGAGAACGTCGAGATCGCGGAGGAGGCCGCGCGAGTCGTCGGCCTGGACGTGGGGGGGATCGACTTCCTCGCGCCCGATATCACGCAGCCCGTGCGCGAGACCGGGGGAGCGATCGTCGAGGTGAACGCCGCTCCCGGGTTCCGGATGCACACCCACCCGACCGAGGGCGAGCCCCAGTACGTCGCCATGCACGTCGTGGACCTGCTGTTCCCGCCCGGCACGCCGTCGCGGATCCCGATCGTCGCCGTCACCGGCTCCAACGGCAAGACGACGACTACCCGGATGATCGCGCACATCTTCAAGGGGATGGGGCGGTCGGTTGGCATGACCACCACCGACGGCATCTACATCGACGAGCGGCTCGTGAAGCGCGCGGACGCGAGCGGGCCTAAGTCCGCGCAGATGGTGTTGCAGAACCCGCGTGTAGACCTCGCGGTCTTCGAGACCGCCCGCGGCGGGATCCTGCGCGAGGGCCTCGGCTACGGCAAGAACGACGTCGCCGTGGTGATCAACGTGACCGGCGACCACCTCGGGTTGAAAGGCATCGACACGCTCGAACAGCTAGCGGCGGTGAAGCAGGTGGTCGTCGAGGCGGTTCCGAAGACAGGCTGGGCGGTCCTGAACGCCGACGATCCCCTCGTCGCCGAGATGCGCAAGGCGTGCAGCGGAAGCGTGATCCTGTTCACGATGCAGGAGCGCAACGAGCTCGTCGACAGGTGGGTGCGGCGCGGGGGCAAGGCGGTCGTGCTCGAGAAGAGCGATCGCGGCGAGATGATGGTGATCCGCGAGGGAAGGCGCACGATGCCGATCGCCTGGGTGCACACGCTCCCGGCCACCTTCGAGGGCAAGGCGCGGATGATGGTCCAGAACGCGATGGCCGCCGCGGCCGCGGCCCACGCCGCAGGCGCCCACCTGCACGACATCCGCCAGGGGCTGCGGTCGTTCACCACGTCGATCTACCAGGCGCCGGGTCGGCTGAACGTGTTCGACCTCGACGGCGTGAAGGTGCTGATCGACTACGCGCACAACGCGGCGGGTCTCGAGACACTCGGCGACTTCGTCGAGCGCCTGACCTCGGATGCTCCCAGCGGCGGCCGGCCCGGTGAGGCGTCGTGGTCCGCGAACCTGCGGGTCGCGGTCGTGGCGACCGCGGGGGACCGCCGTGACGAGGACATGCGCGAGCTCGGGCGTGTCGCCGCTCGCTACTTCGACGACGTGATCATCCGAGAGGACCGCGGCACGCGCGGTCGCGAACGAGGCGAGACCGCGGCGCATGTGCTCGAGGGTGTGCGGGAGGCGATGGCCGAGGGCGGGACCCGCGCCGGGCATGTGGAGGTGGTGGTGGATGAGATGGATGCCACGCGCAAGGCTCTCGACCGCTCCAGGCCCGGCGATCTGGTCGTGCTGTGCGTCGACTACGCCACCGAGGTCTACAAGGAGGTCGAGGCCCGTCGGTCGCTGGCGGCCCCGATCGTGTTCGCGCCGACGGGAGGCAACGGCTCGGTGGAGCTCGCCGGCGGCGACCCCGACCTGCTCGGGGTCTGAGGGCGGTGGACGTCAGGGCCACGCTCGAGCGTACGCGCGACGAGCTCCGCGCCGAGCTCACCGAGCTGACTGCCGCGCCTCGCGACCCGATGGCCGCGGTGTCCTTCGGCAAGCGCGTGGGCGAAGGGACGTCGCAGGCCGTCGAGCGCATCACGCAGGTCGATGCCGCGAAGAACCTCGACGCGAAGCTCGCCGACGTAGAGCGGGCGCTCGCCAAGCTCGACGAGGGGACCTACGGCACGTGCGACGTCTGCGGAGAGCCGATCGCGGCCGAGCGCCTGGAGGCGATCGCGTGGGCCGTGCGATGCGTCAGGGACGCCGCGCGTCGGTAGCCATCACCAGATCGTTCGCACGGGATACCGGCGGAGGTACTCGTCGCCGGTCACCAACTCGATGTCCTCCACGACGGCCTGGGCCACCAGCATGCGGTCGAACGGGTCCGCGTGGACCGAGGGGAGCTCGGGTAGGGCGGACACGTGTCGCTGGTGGATAGGAAGGAGCTCGTATCCGAAGTCCCGAACGAGTCCGTCGAAGTAGGTCTCGGGCGGCTCCGGGAGGCGAAGGCGGCCCGCGAGCGCCTTCATAGTGAGCTCCCACGTGGTCGCGACGCTGATCGCGACGTGGGTAGTGCGGTCCTCGATGAGATCCCGTACGGACCGGGGAAGGCGGTCGTCGTCCAGCGTTGCCCAGAGCACCGCGTGGGAGTCGAGCAGAACCCTCACTCGAGCGGGAATCCGGGGAAGGTCTGCCACGGAAGTGGCTCGTCGAAGTCGTCGGACATCCAGATCTTGCCCTTGTCACGCCCGATGGGTCGGCGACCCGGGCTCGGGTCGATCGGCACGAGTCTCGCGATCGGTTTGCCTGAGCGTGCGATGACGATCTCTTCTCCCCGCTCCACGCGTTCGAGTAGACGAGACAGGTGGGTCTTCGCCTCGTGCACGTTCACCGTGCCGAGATGACTCATCTCCTCGGCGGTCGCCATGCAGGCACGATAACTAAGTTAGAAGGACTAAGTCAAGTGCCTGCTCGCACGACCAGAGTTCGGACCCGTGCCGGCGTGAGCGGGCGAGCGCCGGCCCGCTCGAGCCAGGCGAAGATCTCCGGGCGCATGCCAAGGGCCGTGACGGCGACCGCGTCGCCGCGGCGGGAGCGGGCCAGCATGCCGCGCAGTGCGGAGAGCTCGTCGGCGTAGACGTCGATCTCGACGGCCCCGCCGTCCCGCGCGCCGGCCTCCAGGCGCTCGACGATGTCGCGCGGCTCACGGCCCCGCAGGTACCGCAGCAACTCGGCGATCGCGATGTGGTCGGCGCCGCGAGCGGCCGTGTATGCGAACTCGTGAAGGATCTCGTCGGTCCGGTCGCCGGCCGTGCAGAACGCGAGCCAAACGTCGCGCCCGGGGCGACGCAGTCCGCGGCCGGTCTGCGTCAGCCCCGCCATACCGGCGGCGTTGTGGGCGTAGTCGACCACGACGACCCGCCCGTCCAGCTCGAACAGGTTCGCGCGGCCCGGATTGCGCTCCTGATCGGTAACGAAGGTCTTGAGGCCCTTCGCGACGACCCGGTCGGACAGCCCCACCGCGAGCCCCGCCGAAGCGGCCTGCATCGCGTTCATGACGTTGTGGCTCGAGACCCCTGCGATCGTCACCGGCACGTCGATCGACGGGATGAGCGCCCGCGCATCCGAGCCCTCCAGCACCGTGATCCATCCGTCGAGCGGCACCGTCGCGCGCCCGCCTTCGGAAAGGACCTCGCGTATCGCCGGGTGCTCCGGATCGAGCGAGCAGAGCCAAGGCCGGCCGGTCGCGCCCCGGCGCATCGTCAGCACGCGCGGATCATCGGCGTTCAGCACCGCCCAGCCGTCGCGGCGCGTGATCTTCGTGACCGTCGCCTTGACCTCGGCGAGCTGGTCGAGCGTGTGGATCCCGTGCAGGTCTAGGTGGTCGGCCGAGATGTTCGTGACGACGGCGACGTCGTTGTGCAGCACGCCGATGCCGCGGAGCAGGATCCCCCCGCGTGCGGTCTCGAGCACCGCGACGTCAGGTTCCTGAGCGAGAGCCTTCGCCGCGCCGCCGAACCCCGAGTAGTCGCCGGCTTCGACGAGCTCGCCGTCACCGCGATACACGCCGTCGGTCGAGGAGTAGGCGACCGTCCGGCCGGCGGCGCGCACGAGGTGCGCGAGCAAGCGCACCGTCGTCGTCTTGCCGTTGGTCCCGGTTACCGAGATGACCGGGATCGTGGGGTCGGTCACGCTCGGCACGTCCCCAGGAGCGAGCTCCGCGATCCGGGTGGCGGCCTCCGACACCAGCCGTTCGACCGATCGCCGTCCGCCAACGTCCTCGAGCAGCGCGGCTGCCTCACGGCCGAGTGCCTCGGCGGCCCCCAGATGGCGCCACGGGAAAGCGACCACGATCTGATCGGCCTCGGGGCCTGGCCGGCTGCGGACCGCGAGTCGAACACCGCTCGCCCGCGCGAGTCGGCGCGTGAGGTGCGCCGACAGCCGGGCCAGGGTCCGTCGACGCTGGTCCGAGTTCGGTCGTTCTGCCTGCCCGTTCGAGCTCGCCCGCTCGAGCGCTGCGGCCATCCGCGCCTGGGAGACCGCGAGCCAGCCGGCGACGTCGAGCGTCAGCTTGATCGCGGGGCGGGGGAAGTACAGGTTCGGGCCGTCCAGGACCCGGATCTCGACGAGGTCGGCGCTCGACACCTTCCGGAGCATGCCACGGCCTCGCCGGGCCGTGTCAGCCGGGCTGACCCGCGTGGTAGCGGCGGAGCTCGGGGTAGATCCACGCGACGAGCCCGGCCCCCGCGATGCACAGCAGCCCACCAGAGACCACCGACGCCCACGGCGAGAACGCCTGGGCTACCAGGCCCGCCTCGAGGTCGCCGAGCCTCGGCCCGCCCGTCACCACCAGGATGTGGATCCCCGACAGGCGGCCGCGCATGTGGTCCGGCGTCGACAGCTGGAGGATCGTCGTTCGGAACACGGCCGAGATCACATCCGCGGCACCCGCGACAGCCAGGAAGAACAGCCCGAGCCACAGGTTCGTCGCGACGAGGCCGAACGCGGTGATCCCCGCGCCCCACACGACCACCGCCCAGATCACGGCCCGGCCCTGGTGCTTCACATGCTTGACCCACCCAGTTGTGAGTGCGCCGATGAGGGCCCCCACGGCGGGCGCGGCGAACAGCAGACCGACGGCGCTCTCCCCCCGGTGGAACTGCGTGAGCGCGAGGATCGGGAACAGCGCTCTCGGCATCCCGAACACCATCGCGACGATGTCGATCGCGAAAGTGGACTGGAGCACCCTTCGGCCCTTGAGGAAGGCGAACCCCTCGCGAACGGCCGCCCAGCCGGTCTTCGCACCCTCGGCACCCTCGGGCGGCACTGGGCGGATGCCGATGGCGGCCGCGAGCATCGCGAGGTAGCTCATGACGTCGACCCCGTACGCCCACGCCAGCCCGAAGCGCGTGATGACGACGCCGGCCACCGCTGGGCCGATCAGCGCCGTGCTGTTCCACACGACCTGGTTCAGGGCAATTGCCGAGGGCAGCAGTTCCGGGCTGAGCAGGCGCGGAGTGATCGCCGCCCGGGTGGGCGAGTCGATCGCCGAGACCCCCGCGATGATCGCGACGCCCGCGTACACGAGCGCGACCGGCGGGTCCCCGTTGATCGCGCCCGCGAGCAGCAGGCCCGAGCCCGCCATCAGCGCGACCTGGGTGGCCATCAGGACCTTCCGCCGGTCGACGGCATCCAGGAACGAGCCTCCCGCCAACGTGCCTGCGATCAGCGCGAGGAACCCGACGGCGCCGATCAGGCCGACGGCCGCGGCGGAGTCCGTCAGCCGGAACACCTGGATGAATGAGGCGACGAGCGTGAACTGGAACCCGAACTGCGAGCCGAGCAGCCCGAGCCATAACCGCCGGAAGTCCCTGGAGACGCGCAGCGGCGTGACGTCGACCGCGATCCGCCGCACGGTCGAGCGGACCCTGGAGCCCTCCTCGGCGTTCGAAGCCACCTGCCGACGCTAGCAGGCGCCGGCCGCGGCACAGGTTGCCGCTACGCCTTCGCGATCGCCTCGTCGAGGACGCCGAGGCCCTCGTCGAGCAGGCCCTCGTCGATCGTGAGCGGGGGAAGGAGGCGGATCACGTTGTCGTAGGTCCCGGCCTTGAGGATCACCACGCCGTTCTCGAGGCACCGCTTCACGATGTCCGAGCCCGTCGGCCCGTCGATCGGCTGCTTCGTAGCGCGGTCGGTCACGAGCTCTATCGCGGCCATCATCCCTCGGCCGCGGACGTCGCCGATCAGCGCGTGCCGCTCCTGCATCTCGCGTAGCCGCCCCAGGAGCTTCTCGCCGAGGGTGCGCGAGCGCTCGAGCAGGCCCTCGCGCTCGATCTGGGCGAGCACCGCCAGCGATGCCGCGGCGGCGACCGGGTTCCCCCCGTACGTGCCGCCGAGCCCGCCGACGTGGACCGCGTCCATGAGCTCGGCGCGGCCGGTCACGGCGCTGATCGGCAGGCCGCCGCCGAGCGACTTCGCGCTCGTCACGATGTCGGGCACGACGCCCTCGTCCTCGATCGCGAACCACCGGCCGGCGCGGCCCATGCCGCTCTGGATCTCGTCGGCGATGAACACGATGCCGTTGGCCTGGCAGTACTCGGCGAGCTCCTTCAGGAAGCCCGCCGCCGGCACGATGAAGCCGCCCTCGCCCTGGATCGGCTCGACGATCACCGCGGCGATGTTCTCCTCG